>Ga0207868_1000362_pt1 | contig 52655 bp, 46 predicted proteins | sample Passage237B_FD_187370 | JGI IMG/M metagenome (GOLD analysis project Ga0207868, IMG submission 187370) | Cellulose adapted compost microbial communities from Newby Island Compost Facility, Milpitas, CA, USA - Passage2 37B (SPAdes) (version 3) ... | reverse complement strand
ATGGCTGTGCGGAGCTTCTTCCTGCTCCTGTTCGAGCAGGGCGATGGTCCACTGCATATTCGACTGGCCCGAGCAGAGCCAGACTTCGCCGACCACCACATCCTTGAGCGTGAGCGTTTCTGTCCCGCTGGTCGATTGGGCTGTGACAGTGAAGTCTCTGCCCTGAGAGCTGACTTCCAGCGACGCGAGCTTGAGCGACCACGCCCCGCTGTCATCGGCGATGGCGGTCGCCTGCTGGTCGGCGAAGGACACAGTCACCTGCGAGGCTGGCTCTGCCCAGCCCCAGACCGGAACAGGTCGGCCGGTCTGCAGCACCATGTGATCAGCGAAAGGCGAACCAAGCGATAAGGCCATAGTCGAAATCCATCCTGTTGGAGGGTAAGAGTCAACCAGCCCGAGCTTTAAGCAGCAGCCGGGCATGGGAACAGGCTGGCAGTTTCCCAGATACTTCCGGGATCTTGCAAGTGACGCAGCCTGCTGCGGATGGATTTTGAGAAAAAAATAAGGCCCGACTCAATCGTAATCGAGCCGAGCCCTTCCGGGGGTTAAGTTCAGTGAACGTGCGTCGAGGCCACATAGCCAGCCCCGCCTGCGTCCGTCACGCTTTTATACTAGGCGAGTGTCAGGCGATTTCAAGAAATGAATACAGAATTATGAAGATAAGCAATAAAATATTTTGAATTGTATATTTATTGCTGGAATCGCGATTTTCTCCATTGTTCTGCAAACATCTGCCGCCTGTAAACGTCATAGTGATGTGTCAGCCATATTCTCCCGATGGAGTAACATGGCAACAGCCATCAGGGACGATGGCAGAATCAAGAGCCCAAAGGTGGGAAATCCACCAGGGCAGTCAATCCGGGAAGCATTTCTGTCTGATGTTCTGATTCCGCAGGGGGAAGTTCATGCGTCAGTCGACCAGCATTTTTGGCCGTTCTCCGTCTTTTCAGCTGTGCGCTCGGGCCTGGGGGCTGATCCTCATGCTGGGGTTGATCGCTGCGCCGCTCTGTCAGGCTCAGCCTGCCCCGCAGCGGCTGATTGCCCATGAGTGGGGTGTCATCACCGCCCTGGCCGACGAGCAGGGCCAGCTGCTCACCTGGCAGCCCCTCGAAGGGGCTCCGCCTGTGCCCAGCTTCATCCAGCGATATGAAATGCCTCAATCGCCCGGGACGGTGCGCATCGACATCCCTGCCATCTTCTTCAAGGTCGATCAGCAGACGGCTGTCACGATGAACATGGAGTTCCTCAAGGGCTACTTCTACACCGGCTATCCCCGGGCCGACTATCAGGACTACACGCTCAGCTGGCCTGCCATCACCCTGCTGCCCGGCGGAAACATGACGCTCATCACCGAGCCCACCGCCAGCAGGTATTACCAGCTGCGCAACACCCAGGGCGCACAGGTGCGTGTCGACCACGCCGGCCACAAGCAGTATGAACGCTTCATCCATCTGCGCGGCGCGGGCCGACTGGAGCTGCCCTTGCGGGTCAAGGTTGATCACGAGGAGTTTCACATCGAGCCCGCCAGCAGTCTGGCTTCCCAGATCGGCCAGGTGATCGCCATCGAGAATCGCAAGGGCAAGATCAGCTTCAGCATGGTCGACCTGCAGGAAGGCAAAGCCCGTTTCGCCCGCTCGCAGACCGCCATGAATATCGACCTGGCCACCGCCAGGCTGCGTCGACTGCTCAACCAGCAGGGCCTCTACCCCGACGAAGCCAGCGCCGCAGTGGCAGGCATCTCCCCGGAATGGTTCGAGCCGGGTACCCGACTGATCTACCTTCTGCCTCGCCAGATGGTGGATGAGACGTTCAAGTGTCAGCTTACCCCTGCTCCGAGCAATCACCTGAGGCTGTACGCCGTGCGCGTGGAACTGATCACCCCGCAGCTGCGCCAGGACCTGCTTGATCGCCTGACGATGGTGAATCTGGAGAGCCCCACCAGCTGTGAGGCTCTGCTGGGCAGCGCCACGCTCATCCGTCCGCTGCTTCGCCATCTGAATCATGACCTGGCCGACGAAGCCATCCGAATCAAGATTGCCAGCCTGCTCAAGGATTGAGCCGCCTCGGCGGCCACGGTGAAGAGCATCGCACGAACGGGTACCATGGGGCCCATCATGCGACCGCTACAGCTCACCAGTGCAGACAACCCTCGTATCAAATCTGTCGTCAAGCTTCGCGACCATGCGACGCGTCGACAGACCGGACTGCTGATCGCCGAAGGTCAGCGCGAGATCACCCGCGCCTGGGCGGCCGGGCTGAAGCTGCGCGAAGTGTACGACTGTCCGCAGCTCACTCGAGGCAGGCAGCCTGCCTGGGAAGTGCTGCTGCCTGACAAGGAACGCCGGGCCGCATCGCAGTGGTATGAACTGACCGAGCCGCTGCTTCGCAAGATCGCCTACAAGGACAAGCCCGAAGGCGCCATCGCCATCTTCGAGCAGCCCACCTGGACGTGGGATCAGCTCAAGGCCCAATCAGGCAAGCCTGCGCTTTATCTGGTGGCCGTGGGCATGGCCAAGCCGGGCAATCTCGGCGCGATGGCCCGCTGCGCTGCTGGTGCTGGCTTTGATGCGCTGCTGGTGGCCGATGGTGTGGTCGATGCCTTCAACCCCAACGCCATTCGTGCCAGCACAGGTGCGGTATTCGGCCTGCCCATTCTGGGAGCCGACAGCGCTTCAGTCAGGCAGTTTCTTCAGCAGCAGAAGGTGGCCATGTACGCCGCCAGCCCGCATGCGCTGCAGGATTACACGCAGGTGGATATGAAGGGCCCCACCGCTCTGGTGATTGGCGCTGAAGACACCGGTCTGGATGACGCCTGGCTTTCAGCAGGTACGCAGGTGGCCATTCCCATGTCGAACCAGTGGGTGGACTCACTCAACGCCTCGGTCGCTGCAGGCGTGCTGATGTTCGAAGCAGTCAGGCAGCGTCGGCTATCACAACGCTGATCCGGCTTCACATCCCTCGAACGCCGAACACTGCTGCGATGCAGTAGCCATTCCCGATGCGATCGGTGATGCGAAACCCACGCGCTGCAGGCACGGCCACGGGATAGCCTTTCTCCAGACACTTGCGATGCCACGCATACAGATCATGCGCGGCGACTTCCTCATTGATGGTCAGCAGAATCAGCAGCAGTCCGGAATGATAGATGTCGCCATCGTTCCAGAGCTTTTTGACGTCGTGAGCCACCGGTGAAAGCAGCTCGCTGGAATAGCGCTTGAACGGGCCTGTCTTTTCAAACTGCGCAACGAGCTTGATCTCCAGCCAGTAGGCGTCCTGCATGTCGACTGCGTTGGGGGAATCGAACAGCGTGGATTTCGCATGCGGATCGCGCAGCGGTCGGCCGTCGGGCGTGATGACCACATCGCAGCGTTTGCCCTGCGATTTCTTGCGACTGCCTTCACGATCGCCGGGATACCTTTGTTCAGGCCAGACGCCATAGCCTGCATCGCGGAGGGACTGATGGACAATCGGATGCATGCCCAGTTCATCGAGCGCATCAAAGCCATAGACCGCCTGCTCGAGGTCGTCCTCTGCGGCCCGCTGCTTCAGGCCGGTGTAGATGGCATCTGCAATATCCGCAGGAGACCAGGGCATGACCACCTCAACTTACCAGCTGGCCAGTTCGCCGGTGATGGGCTCGACCAGGTCCTTGACCGTCACAATCCCGACAGGCCGATTCTTCTCCATCACAATGCCCAGCGTGTCGTGACTGCTGCGCAGCATCAGAAGCGCCTCGCGCACCGGGGTGGACGCATTGATGGCAATCCCCGGCTTGATCAGCTGCGCCAGTGGCGGACATTCTTCGCGCGTGTAGCGAAGCACCTCATACAGACTCACCACCCCCAGCACCTTACCTGCAGCATCAAGTACTGGGAATCGGGAAACACTGGTTTCTTCGGCCAGCTTCCAGAGCTGATCCGTATTCTTCGAACTCTGGATCTTGATCACCTGCTTCCAGGGGATCATCTCGTGAGACACCTTGTGATTCCCCAGATCCAGCACACGCTGCACCATCGCTGACTGTTCATCACTAAGCAGGCCGTAGCCCACGCCTTCGCGCACGAGCATGTGCATCTCATGGCGGGGATGGAACCGCACGTGATTGCGCTTTCCACCAAACAGCCTCATGGGCAGATCACTGACCAGCAGCACCAGTGGCAGCACGCCAGTAAAGGTGAAGAACCATCGCAGAAACCACAGGAATCGGCTGAAGGGGTACACCAGCCTGTCAGCATGCGCGGCGAACAGATCCTTAGGAAGCGTCTCGCCCACCACAAACAGGACAGGCGTAATCAACAGACAGCTGATGGCGATCACCTGCCAGGATGTCAACGTGCCCGACTCAAGCACAATACTCGTGGCCGAGCTGGAAAGATTGTTGGCCACGTTATTAGCAATCAGCAGCGTGGCGAGCATCGCCGCGCGATTTTTCAGAAGCCCGGCCAGCCTCTGCGCCGAGCTACTTCCCTGCTGCGCCAGCAGATGCAGCCTGATGCGGTTGAGGCGATACAGCCCGATCTCCAGACCGGAGAACAGCGCCGAAGCGCAGATACCACCCAGCCCGATCACCACCCAGAAAATCAGTTCCGCACGACTCACTTGCTCACCTCCCCAGCGGTATCCGCTGTGGAAGATGCCTGCGACTCAGGCCTGGCGGGTGTGGACTTATCGAGTTCCAGAAGCAGGTGCGCGATGCGCCGGCCCTGCATGGCCTGCACTTCAAAGCGCAGATTGCCCACCATGACCTTGTCACCCACCTGAGGCAGTCGGCCGAGCCGGGCCATCACCAACCCGCCAACGGTGCTCACGCCACTCATATAGCCTTCGCTGCCAAAAGCATCAGCCCATTCATGGACAGGCAGATCGCCACTGACGCGCCATCGGCCTTCCGACAGCGAAACCACCATCTGCTCATCCTGCGACTCAAACGGCGCCGAGATGTGGCCGATCATCTGCCCCACCACGTCTTCGAGGGTGACGATGCCCGAGGTACCCCCGAACTCATCGACCACCACCGCCATGGTCACGCCCTTCTTGCGCATGTGGATCATCAGCTTGTCCACGCGCTGCGTTTCAGGGACGAACGTCACCTGACGGATCAGCGGTTCAAGTTCCTTGCGATTGGTCGGCCGACGCAGCAGCACCTGCCTGGCATAGGCCAGCCCGACGATGTGATCCAGATCGTCTTCATAGACCACCAGACGATCCAGACGCGTGGCACGCATCTGTTCAATCAGCAGCACAGGCGGGTCCACGATGTCATATGCCTGAATATCCACGCGAGGCTGCATGATGTCGCGCACCTTCAGCTGGCTCATGCCCAGCACCTGCTGAAGCAGCTGTTCTTCGCCTGCGTCGATCACACCATGATGCTGGCTCTGCTCCAGCAGCATTTCCAGCTCCTGCGTGGAAAGCTCAGGCGGCTTCTGCCTGGGGGCAATCAGACGCGACAGGGGCGTGATCACCAGCGTGCTCAGCACATGACGGATGGGTGTCAGAACGCGATGCAGCAGCCACAGAGGCAGCGCCACCAGCCTGGCCGCAGCCATGGGCGTGCGGGCGGAGAGCATTTTGGGCAGCACTTCGCCAAAGATGATCAGCAGCAGCAGCGACGCCACACTGCCCGCAGTGGTGTAGGCCGCATTAACCTGATACTGACGCGTCAGCTGCAGCAGCAGCATGGTGCTGACCACGAAGAACAGCACGTTGACCACCATGTTGGTCAGCAGCAGGGTAATGAGCAGGCCGCGCACTTCGCCCAGCAGCCAGGCGAGCTTGCGATCCAGCAGGCGTGAACTGAGGGATATCTGCCGGCGCTCATGCTGCGACAGACTGAAGAGCGCTGTCTCACTTCCACTGCAGAAGCCGCTGATTGCCAGGAAGATCGGCAGAGACAGGGACATGAATATCAAAGTCAGATAAGGTGACACGCGGGCATTTTACAACATCTCCTCCCCGGGCAAAGTAGCAGGCACGCCCCGATCAGATTCGCAAAGATTTCCAAGTCAATTGAGGGATTCCCGGAAGGCTCCCCACCTTGTGGGGGGTAGGCAAAGGCGTTAATCTGATGGGAATTGTGACGGTCTGAACCCCATGAACGAAATACAGCCGGTCCAGCCGGGTGGCAATCATCGTTTGCCAGGACCTGTCTGTATCTGATTTTCCAACTGAAGGTGAGAACGACTCGATGATCTGCGATGAATGCCAGGCTCTGTTTGATGAAGTAGGCCAGCGTGTGCGTAAGCAGGACGTGTTTGCGCAAGTCGGCCGTGAGGATGATGCCCTGGCCTGTCGGGCCCGCGATGTTGAGTCGGACACGTTTTATCGCGTTCACTTTGAGCCCTCCACCAATGCGGTGTGGGTCGGCCTGTACACGCCTGACCGCTGGCTCAGTGAATCCATCGAAACAGACCTGCTTCACCAGGGCGACAAGCTCGAGGAACTGCTCGAGGACGAACTCTACGAGCTGGGCTTTGAAGCTCAGCTGCCTGTCGAGCATTTCCGTGATGATGCCAAGCAATACGTCTTCCGTTCGCCCGTTTCTCTGCCTGAAGGCGAGAAGCTGGGTGGCGAAGTCATGATCGATCGGGTCACGCGCGTGCTGCTGGCCTATGAAGCCATGTTCCGCCAGCTTGGCGATATGGCTCCGGGCGAAGACGACGAGTGAGCCATCGTTGAAAGCAATCTGACCTTGCCTGCTTGCTTCAGGGGGAGAATCCGTTCCAGCAACAGTTCACTGGCAGATGCGCCTCAGCACGCTGAACGCTGCTGCCAGAATTGGCGCCGCATCCAACCGCCTGAAGCTTCAGGGATGCAGGGTGTTGATGGGGGCAGTTTCTTACAGGGCTCACCGGCCATGATGTGAGGTCGGCCGAGCCGGAAAATGAGGTTGGCCATGCGCGTCTTGATGCTCGGCTGGGAGTTTCCTCCGTTTATCAGTGGCGGTCTGGGGACAGCCTGCCATGGCCTGACCAAGGCCCTGGGGCGTCAGCATGTCCAGGTTCAATTCGTCCTGCCACGCCCACTGACTCTCCCTACCGCCAGCCATGTGAAACTGCTCGCCCCGCGGCCGGCCGTTCAGTCGATCACTGTGACCTCTGGCGATCGCATGTGGGGTCGCCCAGTCTCTTCTCCCGTCAGCGTGACGCATGCAGGCAGCAGCTGGGCCCATGGCGAATCGGTTTCCAGCCTGGAAAACGTCACCTTCCGCACAGTCGCATCACGACAGGCCAGCGGGTACCAGTCGGCCGCCACCTCCGTGAACCGCCCGAAACGCAAGAGCGTCAGGCAGATGGATCCCATCACCGGCCGATGGATTGAAACCGAAGATCTGAATCAGCCCGTCTCCGTGCTGGGCAGCCAGACCTCCATGCAGCCCGGCGAAGTCTATGGCGGCGACATGATCGCCGAAGCCCGCCGCTACGCGAGCATGTGTCTGGAGATCACCGCTGGTGAATCCTTCGATGTCGTCCACGCTCATGACTGGATGACCTTCCCCGCCGGTCTGGCCGTCGCTGCGGCTTCGGGTAAGCCGCTGGTAGTGCATGTGCACTCCACGGAGTTTGACCGTTCAGGCAGCAACGTGCATCAGCAGGTGTATGACATCGAACGCCGCGGCATGCTCGGCGCGGTGCGCGTCATCGCCGTGAGCCATCTGACGCGGACCATCCTTGAACACCGCTATGGCATCCCCTCTGCAAAGATCGATGTGGTCTACAACGGTATCGATACCGACCAGGGTGGCAGCGATGTGTTCAACAGCAAAGCTGGCATCCAGAAGACCGACAAGATCGTGCTCTTCCTTGGCCGCATCACGATGCAGAAGGGCCCGGAGTACTTCGTCGCCGCCGCCAAGAAGGTGCTCGAGAAGTACGACCGCGTGAAGTTCGTCATCGCTGGAACGGGCGATAAGATCCGTCAGACCATCGAGCTGGCCGCCAGTGAAGGCATCGGCCACAAGGTGCTCTTCACCGGCTTCCTTCATGGCCGGGACGTAGAGCGCGTCTTCAAGATGGCCGACGTGTACGTGATGCCCTCGGTCAGCGAGCCTTTCGGCATCGCTCCGCTCGAAGCCATCCAGCATGATGTGCCCGTGATCATCTCGCGCACATCAGGCGTCGCCGAGGTGCTCACGCATGCCCTGAAGGTCGATTTCTGGGACACGCACGAGATTGCCAACAAGATCATCGCGGTGCTGCGCCATCCCCCGCTGTCGACCACATTGCGTCAGCATGCGGATCTGGAAGTTCGCCGCCTGACCTGGGATGGCGCCGCGACCAGGTGCATCCAGACCTACGAGCAGGCCATCGCCACGATGCCCGAGTGAACGTCTTTCCTTTGCATCGCATGGTCTGGCGACTCAATCACGCCTTGGTATACTCCGCCTACCTGCTGCGCGATTTCATATCGCCAGATATGTATTCGCATAGCCTGCTATTCATCAACCGAGGGACCAATCGTGATCAAGGCCGTCTTTTTCGATCTGGGTGACACGCTGATTCATTCCAAAGTCCAGGCTCTGGAGATGCGAGGGAGCACCATCGCAGCGTTCTTCCATAGCGAAGGCCTGCCCCTGACCCCTCAGGACGCCACCGAGATCCTCAACTCACTTCGCCCCAATGAGCCCAAGGGTGCGGGCAACTGCTACGGCGCATGGTTCCGCGTGGAGCGTACGCGCATCGCAGCGATGGCGACGCATCTGGGCCTGTCGCTGCCTGTGGCGATGCTCGACGCCATGACGCTTCGCTTCCGCAGATTCCTGAGCGTGCGCACGCAGGTGTTTGAAGACACCCTCCCCACACTTCAGAAGCTGCGCGAGATGCAGTTGCACATCTCGGTCATCTCCAACAACGATGGGCGAAGTGTCATCCACATCGAACATCACGGCCTGACGCCCTGGCTCGACCACGTGATCGACTCAGCCGCGTTTGGCTGCACAAAGCCCAACTGTGATATTTACAAATACGCGCTGTCCCGCGCCGGGGTAGAACCCCACGAAGCCGTCATGGTAGGCGACTCCGCCACCTCTGACGCCCAGGGCGGCGTCGACGCTGGCCTGTATGGTTTCTGGCTCAACCGCAAAGGCGACAAACAGCATCCCGACCCTCGCGTCAAAACCATCCAGTCGCTGATTGAGCTTCCGGATCTGCTGGCTGGTCTGTAAAGTGGGTTGCATGAACGATGACTCAAGTGATCCTTCACTTTCGCTTCCACTGAAGGATCGCAAAAAGACCTTTGAATACTGGCGCAAACGGAGCCTGATCAACACAGGCCTTCTGGCGAGTCTCGTTCTACTGACGCTGATGGTGCTGTTTGGCACACCACACGGCCCAACCTACTTACCAGAGATGGCCCTTAACGTTCTGGCGGTAATCTGGGCGGTGATCGTCATGACCTTGAATCTCTCCGCCATGACAAGCGCTGCCCGAGCCATCAAGTATGCCAGGCAGAAACCCTCCAGTGATTACGTTTTCACCACCCTGCTGATGATGTTTCATGCAGGCCTGCTGATCTTCTTTGGTCCCTTCTGCCTGTACATACTGGCGATTGCCATCTTAGCGCTCTCAGGCGAGAAACCCGCCTTCAGGTAAGCCATGACATTTTGATCGGGTAAGGACATTGCCAGAGTCATGCCCCTGAGCAGACCAATGAACCGCCCACCATCACATGCCGCTCCTGATGCACATCCATGCGGTGCTACTTGCTCTTGTGGTCCTGAGCCTCATGGTGATGATGATCTGGGCCATGCACAAACTTTATGGTTCGGGCATATAAGAATGTAAGACCGCGGAGTATTGAGCAGGGGGACGTAATGATGGACGACCAGACGCCGGATTATTTCAAGGATAATTGGCGATGGGTGCGAGGCAGCATGATCTGCTGGGGGATCTGCTGTGGAGTCATCCTCTTATGCTTTTATGGCCTGCCCAGAATTTTGCCAAAAGATAGAGCCCCCGACGATCTCATTCCGTGCATGCTAGGGCTGATACTTTTCTGCTGTCTGCTGGCCTCCCATGGAGGCATCTATTTGAGTACTTTTTTCATCTGGCGACAGACCCGCTTCCCCATGACGACTCGAATCCGCCAGTTGACCTATGGGCTGGCGTGCATCATCACATTGATCGCCTTGAGTTGGCTTGTGCTGACTATCAAGGTGCTGCACTTTATGTTCACATTCAGAATGTGAGTAGAAGTGACCCTTGTCACAGGATCAGAATTGATCAAAAAAGATCCGGGTTGTGTGAACCCAGGCTTTGAAGGTTTATAGAGAATATCGATCGTCGTGAGGCAGATGAATGTCTTACCTCACCGCATGGATGAACCCGTCATCTTCACCGCCAGGCGGATCGCTGCTTTCATGCTCGCGGGGCTGGCCTTGTTCTGGCCGACGATGTTGAACGCCGTCCCGTGGTCCACGCTCGTGCGGATGATCGGCAGGCCAAGCGTCACGTTCACCGCATCATCCCAGCCCAGCAGTTTCACGGGAATCAAACCTTGGTCGTGATACATGGCGATGACCATGTCGTACTTGCCATTGACCGCGTCGATGAAAATCGTGTCGCCCGGGAATGGGCCATGAACATCAATACCGCTGGACCGCGCCACCTCGATGGCCGGCGTAATGATGCGGGCTTCTTCATCGCCAAACAAACCGTTTTCCGACGCGTGCGGGTTCAGCCCGCAGACCGCGATTTTCGGCCTGGCGATGCCCATGCGTTTCAGTGCTTCGTTGGCGAGATCAATCGGGTCATAGACCGTTCCGATGGTCAGCACATTGCGCACTTCCATCAGCGGAATGTGAACCGTAGCCAGCGCGACGTTGAGCTTCGGCGAGCTGAACATCATCACCACGCGTTTGGACCTGGTGCGATTCTGCAGGAATTCGGTGTGGCCGGGGAATTTGCACCCGGTCATCATCCACGATTCCTTGCACACCGGCGCGGTGACGATGGCATCAATCCGTCCCGGCTGGCCCACGGGCTTCATTGCCGCGGCCACCGCATCATCCAGGAAGCGAAGCGACGCCGCGCCTCCCTGTCTTGTGGGCCGATGCACGGCCTGGCCAAGCATGGAGTAATCGTCGTAGTCGAGCACGACCACTTCATGCACAAGGTCATAGGTCGCACGAGGTGAGTCATGCTGCAGACGCCACCAGAATGGTTCAATCTCAGCCAGGTCGGCCGAGTAGGCCAGCAGCTCGTTCATGCCATAGATGACAAAGCGGGCCAGCGAGCGCACCGATGGATCGGCCAGCGCCTTGACGACCACTTCCGGGCCAATGCCCGCAGGGTCACCCATGGTGATGCCGATCACCGGGCGCTGATCAAGCGGAAGAGGTTGGATGGGTGTTTCAGACATCGATCAGAATTTCCCAAGCCCCTGCCACTTGTGTTCACGGATTGCCTGCGCGACGGCCTGCGCTGCAGAAACCGCAGCGAATCCAGCCTGCCCATCGACCACCGGCGCGATCTTGCCCGTAGCCGCGTCGAGGAAGCTCGATAGCTCGGCTGTCAGCGGATCGTTCATATCCAGCGGGCCTTCGGAAGGCGTATCCATCCGCATTTCGGTGACGTTCACAATCTTGGAGTAGTCGACAGCCGACAGGTCTGCGCCAGCTTCAAGCTGAGTGCGCAGGTCATCGAGTGCCTGGGCGTTATCACTGCGGCGGATGAGAATGGCCGTGCGCTTCTGATAGTCGAGGCTCACGTAAGCATCTTCGCTGAAGATGCGCAGCTTGCGCTCGGTCTTGAGCGCGAGCCTGCTGGCGGTGAGATTCGCCACGCAACCCGATTCAAACACCAGACGGGCACTGGCCACGTCTTCATGCTTGCTCAGAAGCGGAACACCTGTAGCATCCACCCGAGCCAGCGGCGAACGTGCAAGGGCGAGCACGATGTCCAGGTCGTGGATCATCATGTCCATCACCACGCCTACATCCAGCGAGCGGAAGGTCATCGGGCTGATGCGGTCCACTTCCATGAATCGGGGAACAATGCCCGTGGCCATGATGGCGCGGACGGCCGGGTTGAATCGCTCCGTGTGCCCCACCTGCAGCACGGCGTTGTGCGTCGCGGCCCAGTCGGCCAGATCGCGTGCTTCTTCAACCGTGGCGGCCAGCGGCTTTTCCACCAGACACGCCACGCCCTTAGCCAGCAACGGCTTGGCGGCTTTGGCGTGATAGATCGTCGGAACGGCCACGCTTACGGCCCGTACCTGCGGGTAACGCTCAAGCAGCGCATCGACCGAGGGCACAAAATCGCAGTTGTACTCGTCAGCCACGGTGGCAGCGCGGTCTTCATCGGCATCCACCACCGCCAGCAGCTTGGCCTGAGGCAGCTTCTTGTACGTACGAGCGTGGTGTCTGCCCATTCGACCGACACCTACTACCGCAACAGGAATGGTTGATTCAGTCGTCATTCTCATATCGTATCGCATCCCCTGCGCTGCTGCTGCCAGGAATGATCCGACAACCGCTGAAAAGAAAACCCAGGCATGGGGATGCCTGGGCTTTGCGAGATAGATGGTCCATCAGATTCTTGGCATCGAAACCGGGAAAATCAACCCCTGGCTTCGATCTCATTCACTTTGTCCAGGCGACGCTGGTGACGCGTTTCGCCGGTGAACTTCGCTTCGAGGAACGACTTGACCAGCTGTTCCGCCAGCGCGATGCCCACAATGCGGGCACCCAGGCAAAGAACGTTCATGTCGTCGTGTTCCACGCCCTGACCTGCCGAGTAAGTGTCATGGCAGAGGCCGGCGCGTACGCCGTGCATCTTGTTGGCGGCCACGCACGCCCCCACGCCGCTGCCACAGATGATGATGCCACGCTCGGCCTTCTTCTGCTGAATGGCCTGGCCGACGGCGCTGGCAAAGTCGGGGTAGTCATCCAGCGCGTCGTACTGATACGCACCAAGATCCAGCACCGAGTGGCCGAGCTTTTCAATGACTTTGACCACCGTTTCCTTCAGAGGGAAGCCGCCATGGTCACAGGCGAGGGCGATTTTCATGTCAATTCATCCGGGATAAGGAGTACGAGTACAGGCCTATAGATTACCGCAAGAAGGCCAAGGCGGGAAAATCGTCCTCAGGGCTCCGGGATGTCCACCTGCCCGAAAATGACAGATGAGCCAAGCCCTTTCCATCAATCCCAGGACAGGCCGATCTGCCTGCGCAGCTCATCCAGAATCTTCAGGTTCGCCAGTGAATCATTCTCGGTGATGGCCGGGGGAATCTCGCCTCGAACCGCACGGGTAAAGGCATCGGCTTCCATGCCATACAGCGGGCCGGTGGCGTTGATAGTGTACGTCTGCCTGGGAGGCGGCGCGGCTTTGCCCGGGCCATCCATCTTCGGAGGCGTGGAGTAGCCCACGATATACGCCGCGTTCTCCACAGGTGGCTTCCACGGAACAGGGACTTCAATGTAGCCCCCCTGCCCGCAGATGGAGGCACGATTGTCGGCCTGCACGCGCATGCCGCAGGTGAAGCTCGAAAGCACCCCATCAGGAAACTCGAGCGTGCCCACCAGAAGCTCATCCACACCCGTCTGGCCGATGATGGCCTGGGCGTAAACCTTCACAGGCTCCTGCCCGGTGATCAGCCTTGCAAAGTCGATGCAGTAGCAGCCCACGTCCATCAGGGCCCCACCCGCCAGAGGCTTACTGAAACGGATGTTGGCCAGATTGTCGGTCTGATAGCAGAAGCTGGTGCGAATGAGCTTGAGCTTCCCGATGCGCCCCTCGCGGATTTCCTTGAGCACCTGCGCGGTCAGCGGATGGGTGCGATACATGAACGCCTCGACCAGCAGCCTGTTGGCCTGGCGTGCAGCGGCGAACATTTCCTGCCCCTGCTGGTAATTGATGGCCAGCGGCTTTTCGCACAGCACGTGCTTGCCCGCCTGCAGCGCCTTGATGGCCCATTCATGATGCAGCGTGTTGGGCGTTCCGATGTAGATGGCATCGACCTGCGGATCATCCACCAGTTTCTGGTAGGAATCATGCACCCGCTCGACATAAAACTGGCTGGCGAAGGCCTGCGCCGCTTCAGCAGTGCGCGATGCAGCTGCCACCAGTCTGCCCAGCGATGCCCCTGCCAGGCCGCCTGCAAACTGGCGCGAAATGTTCCCCGTCCCCATGATGCCCCATCGCAACTGATCTGCCATTGCAGCCCTCCGTGATATGAATCAGGCTCCCATCATAAGTGCTGCATCATCTATCGACACCATGTATTGCCTGACTTGCTGCGTAATGGTTTAATGCAATCAGAATTTCCCTTTTCACGCAGGAACTTTCACCCGAAGCCAGGCGTCTATACCTCCGCCTGTCCGCTTCTGTTACCGGGGATATGCATGATCGAGTTCCTGTTCAGCGCAGACAACATCCCGTTTCTGGCCGCGCTTGGGCTCACTCTGGGGCTGCTGGCGCTGGAGTTGATCTTTGTCTTCGCAGGTGGAGATATCGGCGCCCTCTCCGACAGCACACCAGATGTGGACATGCCTGGCGATCTGACCGTCGATGCCACGCATGGTGTGCATCACGGGCTTGAAGCAGGCTCCTCGATCGTCTCGCAGACGCTGGGCTGGCTGCATCTGGGCAAACTGCCTTTGATGATTCTGGTGGTCCTGGCCCTGCTGGGCTTCGGGGCTACCGGTCTGATCGCACAGTCGCTGGTGCATGGCCTGTCTGGAAAGGTCATGCCCTGGTGGCTGGCGAGTCTGCCTGCGATAGCGGGCATGATTCTCACGCTGCGTTACGCGGGCCTGCTGACGATCCGCTACATGCCGCAGGATGAAACGCAGGTGGTCAGCGCCGAGTCATTCGTGGGCAAGGAAGCTGTCATCGTGCTGGGAACTGCCTCTGTGGGCAAACCCGCGCAGGCCAAGCTGCGCGACCGCTTCGGCCAGACGCATTACTTCATGGTGGAACCGCACGACCCGCAGACGACGTTTCCGCCTCACAGTCGCATTCTGATCATTGGCAAAGTCGGATCAACTTACCAGGCCATTATTCACCCTTTGCTTTCCGGGGAAACCACACCGGCGGACAGCAATCAGACCAAGGAGTCCTGAACCGTGCCCGTCCTTACCACTATCTTCATCGTTGGCCTGATCATCATTGCGCTTCTGCTGGTGCTGATGTTCATGGGCCTGTTCATTGCCAAGCTGTATCGACGAGCTTCCAAGGAAGTGTCTTTCGTGCGTACGGGCTGGCGTGGTCAGAAGGTCATTCTCAATGGCGGTGCACTGGTATGGCCGGTGCTCCAGGAAACCATTCCCGTGAACATGAACACGCTGCGCCTTGAAGTGCAGCGTAATCATGAGGAAGCCCTCATCACCCATGACCGTATGCGTGTGGACGTTCGCGCTGAGTTCTATGTACGCGTCAAGCCCACGGAAGAAGCCATCGCCGACGCCGCCCAGACCCTGGGCCGTCGCACCATGGACCCACGCGCCCTCAAGGAACTTGTGGAAGGTAAGTTCGTTGACGCCCTGCGTGCGGTGGCCGCTGAAATGGCCATGGAAGAGCTGCACGAAAAGCGTGCGGACTTCGTGCACAAGGTGCAATTAGCTGTATCGGAAGACCTTCTGAAGAACGGCCTGGAGCTTGAATCTGTCTCGCTGACCGCGCTGGACCAGACCGACCAGAACTACTTCAACCCGCAGAACGCCTTCGACGCGCGAGGTCTGACGCGCCTGACCGAGGAAATTCAGGCCCGCCGCAAGCAGCGCAACGACATTGAGCAGGACACCGAAGTTCAGATCCGCCAGAAGAATCTCGAAGCCGAGCGATTCAAGCTGCAGGTTGCGCGTGAAGAAGAATATGCCCGACTTGAACAGCAGCGTGAAGTTGAAATCCGCCGCGCCGAGCAGGCGACGCTGATCGCTCAGGAACAGGCCGCCAAGGAGCGCCAGGCCAAAGAAGCGCAGATCATGGCCAAGCAGCAGGTGGATACTGCCAGCATCGTGGCGGAACGCACCATCGCTGAGCAGAAGCTGGCTATGGAACAGCAGATCAAGGAACGCGATATCGCCCGCATGCGAGCAGTCGAAACCGCCGAAATTGAACGCAAAAAGACCATCGAACTGGCCGACCAGGATCGCGCAATCGCCATCGCCGAAAAGACCAAGGAACAGTCAGTCGCCCAGGCCGAAGCCGATCGTGCACGTGCTCTGGCTGTGAGAGCTTCGGAACAGGTTGTTACCAGCCGTGAGACGGAAATCGCCGAGCGTGAGAAGGCCATCCAGCTGGTGGAAGCCCGCAAGATCGCCGAGCGCGACGCCATCGGTGTGACCGTGGCAGCCGAAGCAGAAAAAGCTGCCGCCCTTGATCGCGCGGCCTCCATCCGTACCCTGGCCGACGCCGAAGCCAACCGCGTGACCATCACCGCCAAGGGCGAAGCCGACGCCGAAATCGTTCGCGCCGAAGCAGCCCGTACGCGTTACGAAGTCGATGCCATCGGTCAGCGTGCTCTGCATGAAGCTGAGAACATTCTCGATCCGGCCATCATCGCCATGCGTATCAAGCTGGCTGTCGTAGAAAACATTGACAAGATCATCCGCGAAAGCGTCAAGCCGATGGAAGCCATCGAAGGCATCAAGATCATCCAGGTCCAGGGTCTGGGCAACGATGGTCACCTTGGCGCCGCCGCTGCAGCCGGTGGTGCTACGGGTGGCAGCAACGGTGGCAACCTCGCCGATCAGGTGGTCAACAGTGCCCTGCGCTACCGATCGCAGGCCCCGCTGGTCGATGCTCTGCTCAAGGACATCGGGCTCGATGGGAAGTCCATCCACGGGCTGGCATCCATCCTGCCTGAGACCGATGCCCCCAGCCCGGGTAAACAGGACGCCTGAGTGTATCGTTCACCAGCGCACAAACCGACTGTGATCTAGAATGTCAGCCGATGGAGTTGAACCTCCATCGGCTGATTCTTTTTATCCCCTGCCGGAGTGCTGATCGTGAGCCGCATGCCCATGGGCGACCTGCGTGTTTTCCTCGAAAACCACCTGAACCAGTCCATCGTTCCGTTCTGGCTCAAGCATGCCATCGACCCACAGGGGGGCATCAATACCTGCATCGGTGACGACGGGGTCATTCTGTGCTACGACAAGTACATGTGGTCACAGCTGCGCGCTATCTGGACGTTCAGCGCCCTGTATAACCGCATCGAAAAGAAGCAGCAGTATCTGGACATCGCCAGGCAGATCGCTGCGTTTGCCATCAGGCATGGCCGCGATGATCAGCAGCGATGGGTCTTCGCCGTCACCCGCGAAGGCAAGCCGCTGATCGGCCACACCAGCATTTACGCCGGCGGATTCGCCATCCTGGGCTTCAGTGAGCTGTATCGCGCAACAGGCGAAAAGCAGTATCTCGAAGTGGCGCTCGATACGGCCCGTCGTGACCGCGACCGCATCAACTCCGGTGAGTCTCTGCCCATTGCCCCCTATGAAATTCCGCCCGGCCTCAAGACGCATGGCGTGAGCATGATGTACTCGCTGGCGTTCCACGAGCTGGCCAAGGATACAGGCGACCCCATGTGGGCCGCCGAGGCGCTCAAGCATGCACGCGAGGTGATGGATCTGTATCTGCAGAAGGATCGCAAAGCGCTGGTGGAATACATCAAACTCGATGGTTCGTTTGATGATTCACCGCCCGGCCGCGCGGTGGTTCCCGGACATGCGATTGAATCGATGTGGTTCCAGATTCATCAATTTGAACATCTGGGCATGCGCGATCAGAGCCTGCGAGCCATCGAAGCGATGCGCTGGCATATGGAGCTGGGCTGGGACAAGGAATATGGCGGACTGTTCCTGGGGCTGGACCTGGATGGCAAGGAGCCGCCTTACTGGAAGTTCGCCGACACCAAGCTCTGGTGGCCGCAGACCGAAGCGCTCTACGGCCTGCTGCTCGCCTACTCCATCAGCAGGGAAGAGTGGTGTCTGGACTGGTACTGGAAGATGCACGAGGTGGCATTCAAGCACTACCCCGTGAAGGAACATGGCGAGTGGACGCAGCGTCTGGACCGCCAGTTCCAGCCGCTCAAGTCTGTCGTGGCGCTGCCGGTGAAAGACCCGTTCCATCTGCCCCGCGTGCTGATCTTCTCAATTGAAGTGCTGCGGAAGATGGGAGTGTAAAGTGTCTGCGCGTGAGAAGACCCAGGCATGCAATGCCTGAGCTTTGAGGGCACTTTTATAGAGTTCAACGAAGTTCAGATGAACTGACGGCCAAGGTCGTAGATGGCTTCGGCGTCGAGGTCTTTGTCGTTGGATTCAAAGAGACTCGCCAGCGCGGCTTTGTGGATCTTCATCTTCAGCCCGCCGACGCCAATGGCGCCGTAGGCGATCACGCCGTCGCGCTCCTTGGCTTTATCCATCACTTCCACACCTGCGATGCCTGCGGGGGGAACCGCGTTGAGGTCGATGGCGACCTTCAGGCTGCTGGCCTGCTTCCATGCGGATTCAGACAGCAATTCAACCCCCGCAGCGCCGGCGGCGATGACCAGCTCCACATCCTTGAGCGCAGCGATAAGGGAGGCATCATCCTTCACCGCAGCAGGTGAGATGCGATCAGACTTGAGAAGGCCATTGATGGCATCAGCCGCGGCGGAAGCACGCTCCTGCGATCGACTGGCTAGAGTCACCTTCGCCCCCTGCCCGGCCAGCAGGCGGGCCACACGCTGTCCGACCGGGCCGGTCCCCCCAAGTACCAGGGCACGTGTTGCAGACAGATCGAGATGACGCCCCGCACTGAGCACAGCAGCCGCGGCGGTGGTGTTCGCACCATTGGCATCGAACATCACACTGACACGCATGGGGCCAAAGAAGGTCTTTTTCACCTTTGCGTAAATCGCTTCGCTATGCGCAACGTCGGACCCGCCAATGAAGATGGCCGTGGAGCGCAGATCATTCACACCGCGCGTGAAGATCGCTCCGTGTACCAGCGGCGGAACATCTTCAGGCTGAACCTGCTGACAGGTGATCAGCTCCTGCACGCCGGCGTCGATGGCCACCACGCGGTCGAAAGTGCTGGCGTGCTTGTCGCCATCAAGCTGAATGAGAATCCTGCGTTTTTCGTCGGCCACGGGTGACTCCGCAGAAAGTCGTGGATGGGTCGGGATACACGCAAGGCCCAGCCATGCAATGGCCGGGCTTTGGGCGATCGTTTACGAGACGTACTCGTATTATCTCATGCCTTGTTGATGGCGTGCTTCAGGCGATCCACCAGGTCCACGAGAGTGACTTCCTCAAGCGTGCTGGGCAGCACCACCTTCATGTCGGTTGACAGCTGGGAGACCAGCCTCTGGTCGGCGGTGATCATGGTTGAGTGCGAGGCCTTGCCCATCGCTGCGGCGATTTCCGGGTAGCTCATGTGGGTCATCTGACGCGTCAGATGAATCACCAGTGAGCGGGCCATGACCACGGCCTGCTTGCGGCCGGAACCGACGATGTCGGTTTTGCCCACGCCCATCATCTCCGATACCTGATCGAGAATGGTCTCAAAGCGGATCGCATGACGCGGAGCATGAGACATCTCAGCAGCGAAGAGCTGATTCACCAGCGTGTGACCGATTTCGCCGGGCATCACGCCCTGCTCGCCGGTCTGGCCCTGCCTGGCGGCCAGCGAAGCCAGAGCCTGCAGCTTGGTGAGCGTTCCTTCAATCTCACGAACTGAGCCGCCCGTCTTGCTGGCAATCACTTCCACCACGCTGTCCATCAGCTGGATGGAGCGACGGCTGGCGATGGCGCGGATGATGCGCGAACGCGTCACCACGTCAGGCTGCTTGACTTCCACCACCATGCCACGGACGCAGCGGCTGATCAGCGCCTCACTGAACTGCTTGATCAGTCGCGGATGGCTGTCACTGGCCAGCACAATGCGGGCGCCGCCAAGGTCGATGGCATCGAAGCAGTGGAGGAACTCCTGCTGCGTAGCCTGCTTGTTGGCGATGAAGTGAATATCGTCCACCGCCAGCAGATCGAGCTTGCGGATGCGATTGCGGAAGCTGGCCACGTTGTTGGCACGCACCGCCGAGAGGAATTCGTTGGTGAACTGCTCAGCAGTGAAATACGCCACACGGGCGCTGGGGTCACGATCGAGCACGCGTCGGCAGATGCCCTGCAGCAGGTGGGTCTTGCCCAGCCCGCAGCCGCCATGGATGAACAGCGGCGTAGCTTCAGGCTGATCCATCTCGCTGATGCGGCAAGCCGCAGCGTAGACCAGCTGGTTCGACGGGCCGACGATGAAGTTATCCAGCGAGTGACGCAGATTCGATCGCTGAGCCTGCCTGGCGGCCTGCAGCGTGCCTGACGAGGTCAGAGCCGCAGCCTGGGCCTCCTGCGTCGCAGGGGCTGGCGAAGGCGATGCAGCGTCGGCATTGAGGATGCCTGCGGGCGAGAACAGATCGGAACGAACCTGCAGGTCCAGTTCCACGTCGTGGCCCAGTTCCTGACTGGCGGCAGCACGCACATTGGATTCGAAGTGCTTTCCGATCCAGTCCGCCACGAAGCGGTTGGGGACCATCAGCTCGAGCCTGCGGCTGTCCTCGTGATAGTCCAGGCGGGCTGAGCGATCAAACCACATGGCGTAACGGCGAGGGCCGATGTCGTCCGCAAGTCGCTGGGCGATGCGGGCGCAGAGGATGTCTGCCGAAGAGGTCGCTGGCACGCTCTCTCCTTGGGTCTGGAGCTGAACCGATGCTGAGCATCGGCTCCGAATCTTGAATGACGTCTCCCTCGGATGCGGGGTGACGTTAACGACAGGCTCCATCCCTAACCGATCAGCGGGCGATCGCAGACGTTCTCCCCGATTTCTCCCACGCGAATCTGTCACTCAGAACAGGACTCGCACTCACTGACTGATTCGGCCGCTGATGACCGGCGACATTCCATTGCCACAGGGCAGAAGATAAGGCGACCGGCAGCCTACTTCAACCGATAAAAATCCACTTACCAGCACTTGCAAGGCTCATACGCTGCAAATTCAAGGGTTTGAAGCACACAATTAAAATTATCCACCGCTTCCCGTCCTGTTTCTGTGAAAGATGTGGATAAGGCGGGCATTCTTCAACACGCTTTTATAACTGCTCGCAACATCGCAAGCTTGCGCGCCGTGGGCGTGAATTTCAGTGACTGATACAGCTTCAGCGCAGGGGTGTTATTCTCATCCACAGCCAACAGCATTTCGCTGGAACCATGATCAGTGGAAATCCTCAGGGCATATTCCATGAGCATGCGGGCCAGGCCGCGGCCGCGCCATGCTGGTGAAAGTCCCAGGTACACCAGTTCCATCGCATCACGCGAAGAAAGTGGACTTAATAACATCACCGCAGCAGGCTTGCCCTGCTGATGCACCACATGCCACAGACTGGGTTCAAACTCGCCTGCACTCATATGGCCGGCGATGATGTCATCAATCCCGCGCAGCCCCAGCAGACCCGGGCAGTCGAGCGTGTTCTGATAGCTTTCGAGAATGGCCTGCTCAAAAAGGGGACGATGCTCCGGTGACCAGTGCGCAATAGACAATCCGTCAGGCAACTGCAGCGATGCAGGCTGACGCTCGGTTCTGCGGCGCATGTACTGAAGCTTGGCCAGCAGGCTGTAACCGGCCTGCGTTACCGCGTGAAACTCTCGCTGCTGATGTGGATCAAGCAGCATCTGGACCAGGGCCAGATCCGCCACCCGGCTGGGATGCGAGACATGTCGTGTCAGCGCGGCGACGGCTGGAATATCCTGATCCCGCAGGACAGGCGAGAGAAACAGCATGCCTGCCCGCCCCGCCGCTGCCACCACCAAAGCAGCTGCGGTCGGCCTGCCTTCGTCCGTCAGCAGCCAGAAGCGGTCGAGCTCCATGTCATGATTGCGGGCAAAGGCCAGAAACTGTTCGACCGTCGTCTGCCCGCCTCGAAGCCGGCCAGTAAGCAGCAGTGACAGAGCCTGCGAGCGGTTCTCATCAGCCACCCGGTGGATTTCCTGCCCTGGATCAAGTGGCGGATCCAGCGCATCGCTGCCCGTCCCCCCACCTGCAGATCGGGCCTGGGGATCGGGATAGGCTGAGGATGGATCGGCTGATGTGTCCATGATTCTGATCACCCATCGTTGACCGCTGCGCCCTCAATCGTACAATGCCAACGGTGGACGTAAAGGCTTTGCCCCATCCTTTGAGCATTCATGAGGTGTGTATGATCCGCACTTTCTGGCGTCTGGCGGTCCTGTCCACAGTGCTGGCGATGGTCAGTCTGGTCCCTGCTTCCAGCACGCAGGCCTATGCAGAACCAGCGATCGTCCCCCAGTCCTGGGATCTGACCTTCACGCACAATACCCCTCGCCCCATCGCAGTGCGCGACGCAGCGGGTGATATCAAGTGGTACTGGTACATGACCTACAAGGTGGTCAACAACACCAATGAAGACCGCCTGTTCGTGCCCGAAGTGGAAATCGCCACCGATGAAGGCGACCTGATCCGCAGCGGTCAGAATGTGCCCACCGCAGTCTTCTTCGCCATCAAGGAAAAAGAACGCAACACGCTGCTCGAAAGCCCCAACCAGGTGGTCGGCCGCCTGCTTCAGGGCAATGATCACGCCCGCGAAAGCGTGATCGTCTGGCCTGCGTTCAAGCACAACATCAACCAGCTCATCATTTTCGTGGCCGGCCTCAGCGGCGAAACCAGCTCGGTGGCCAACCCGCTGACCAATGAACCGGTCACGGTGCGCAAGTCACTGATGATCGAATTCAAGACCCCCGGTGACAATGTTCGCTACACGCCCGACAAGCACACCATCATCCCGGTCGATCAGCAGTGGATCATGCGATAAGACCGCAGCAGATCAATGAAGCATTCAGGCATGGACAGGTGATTCACCTGTCCATGTTTTTTTGAGGGTGTGAAGTTCACAGGGATGATGCCAAGTTCGCCTGTAGAACAGGACAAGAAGAAACCTTATCGCCTCACCTGTCTTCGGCGATCCGCAGCACCTGTTCCTGGGCGCTTTCAACAATCGTGCGTGTGATGACCTGGTTATTGGGCAGCGTGATGCGCACCTCCACCGTCAGGCTGGAAGTCGTATTGCTGCCCACCGTGTCATGACGCTGCAGGTCGAACATGACCTGGCGCTGATAGGTGCCTGCCAGCTGACGGATGTCCACCTTCGGGCCACCCTGCGGAAGCTTGGAATAGTCGGGAATCAGCTGCAGACGAGCCGTCTGGTCGACGATGGCAATGGGAATCCCGGCGATTTCCTGGACATCGCTCAGGACATACTGTGCATCGTGCTTCAGATGGCCCATCTCGTGCTTCCACTGGTAATTCATCGCCCAGTTGCCCCCCACCGCCAGTGTCTCAGGTGCGCCGGGCAGCGTGGCCAGTTCGGAAGCGTTTTCGATGAAGTCCAGATCATCAGGCGCTGCTTCTGCAGGCAACGAGCCCATCTTCTGACGAATGCCCTGTGTTCCACTGACGGCCAGAGGCGTGCCTTCGGGTGATACTTCCATTCGCAGCGCAACGCCCGTCATCGCCCGCAGGAAAGTGTGCATCATCTCGTTATCACTGCGGGCATGCCTGGAATCGATGAAAACGCGGTCACCACTGGAATCGGTCATTTCCAGCGTCAGATACTCAAAGGTCATGACACACGTGGCTGACCCATCGGGGCGTACGGTCTGCACGGTCCAGCTGATTTCACCCTTGAGCTGCGTGGTACGGCTGGCCTGGCGCTGATTGGGGCCCATGCGCATGGTCACATCCTGGACCTTATGGCTCCAGATCTCATACCGGCTGGTACGGCCCTGAACGAACATCGGCCGAAGGTTGATTGCTTCAACGTTGATCGCTGGCGCAGCAGGCTGCTCAGGCGCTGCCGGCTGTGTAGTGGCGGGCGGCGCCTTGGTGGAATCGCCCTGCATCGGATCGGCCGCGCAGACACCCGCAGCGGGCGCCGACACCACCGCCACGCCCAGCGCCAGAGACCAGAGTCTGCTTCGATGCATTGTCATAGGACGATCCTTTCCATCCATGGGCATGACAGAGCCTGCGACTCGATTATCGCCAGATGTTCCTCGGCGGCGGCTGGCCCATCCACTCAAGCCATTGAATCATTTCCAGCTTCCACTGCTTTGATGCACTGCGCCGCCACTGCATACGCCAGCGCGTGGCCGTGCCCGCAGGGAAGTTGTCATCGCGCGTACGACTGCTGAGCTGCAGCGTGACCACAGCCATATCGCCACGCACCTGAATATCCATATCACGCACCACCAGCTGTCGGACAGGCCAGCGTTCCAATGCTGACTCAATCTCCGGAGGCAGCTGCTCAAACTCGATCCACAGTGCGCCATCCGGACCTCGCAATGTGGCGTCGGCTGTCAGATGCGAGCGAATGATGGCCATATCCACCGGCGCGGTGGCCGCTCGGAGCAGGCTGTTGGTCTCTCGGGTGACGATTTCCCGTTCGGTGGTGACAGCGGCGCTGAGAATAAAAATTGTCGCGGCCAGTACCCAGAGCGTCATGGCCACCAGCGCCTGCCTGCGATAGCCGCGATGGATGGCCCCGATCCACAGCACCACCCCGGCCAGCGCCAGCAGGCCCCCCATAGGCCAGGGGTTTTCAAGCGTCAGATGCTTCAGGATGGCCATGATGTCGGTCATGCTTTAGATCATCCCCTGTTCGCTGGCCTGCCACAACCCGGATTCACACGAGGTGACGATTTTCCAATGGAGTCACGCGGTCTATTGTGAATGAATGATGTTCGCTGCTGATCTTCAAGCAATAACGCCAACCCTTCCGATAACGTCTAACTGTGATGATAGAAGCTTCATCTGACATGCTGGCCCGCAATCTTGCAGCTCTGGAGCGCGTGGACCGCGCTCTGGCTGGCCGCATCGCGCAGGCAACCCCTGCTGCGGTGCAATGGAGCGCCTCACAGAGCGGTCCGCTGACCGGAACACTTGAACATCAGGGCCGCCGCCTGAGTCTGGCCAGCCGCTATGACCCGATGGGTGAAGCCACCAAGCTCATCAGTCAGGTCGATCACGCGAAGCATGCGGGGATCTTCGTCATCGGTCTGTCGCTGGGGTATCACGTTCAGCAGCTGGCCAGGTCGCTGGACAGCAATTCGGTAATGGTGGTCTTTGAGCCTGATCTGTCCCTCTGTCGGGCCGTGCTTGAACGTGTAGACCACACCTCATGGCTGGGCCGACCAAATGTGGTGCTGGTCGATGCCTCAATCGATCAGGGCACGCTGGTAGGCCGGGTGGAATCACACAGCGGCTCGATCACGCAGGGCAGCATCATTGTCTCGCACCCGATCGCCAGGCAGACGCATCCCAATGAAGTCGCCCAGTTCGGCCACATGATCACCGATCTGATGGCCTACTGTCGCACGAATGTCTCCACCGCGCTGGTCAACGCCGCGCGCACTGTCCGCAACCTCACGGCCAATCTCTGCTGGTACGCTGCGGGCAGTAACACCAATGATCTTTACAACGCCGCTGCGGGTATGCCTGCGGTGTGCGTCAGCGCCGGGCCAAGTCTGGCGAAGAACATCGACCTGCTGCGCGATCCAGTCTGGCGTAAAAAAGTGGTGGTTATCAGCGTGCAGACCGCCCTCAAGCCGCTGCTGGATCGTGGCATCAAGCCCGATTTCGTCACTGCGCTCGACTATCACGCCATCTCCCGCCGGTTCTATGAAGGCATTCCTCCGCTGCCCGGCGTTACGCTCGTGGCGGAGCCGAAGGTGCATCCCTCGGTGATTGATGCCTTCCCCGGCCCGGTGCGTGTAACGAATAACGGCTTCCTTGAACGCTGCCTGGGCCCACTGGCTCCGCAGATTCGAAAGATTCCACACGGGGCCACGGTGGCGCATCTGTCGGTATATCTGGCGCAGCATCTGGGCTGCAATCCGATCATCCTCACCGGGCAGGATCTGGCGTTCTCCAACGGCCTGTATTACTGCCCGGGCAGCGCCATTCACGAAGTGTGGGCCAATGAGCTTTCCAGCTTCAACACACTGGAGATGATGGAATGGCAGCGCATCATGCGCCATCGCCACTTCCTGCATACCCGCCCCGACGTGCATGGCCGGCCGGTCTACAGCGATGATCAGATGCTCACCTATCACAAGCAGTTTGAGCGCGACTTCGCCGACACGAAGCAGACCATCATCAACGCCACCGAAGGCGGATTACCTATCGCACACACCCAGCAGATGACACTGCTCGAAGCGCTGCAGGCCCACGCCTCGCAGGAAGTCCCGGCCCTGCCTCTGCCTTCGGGCGGGCTCAATGCGGACAAACTCAAGCAGGTGCTTGCACTCGTTCGCCAGCGCACGCAGGAAATCGCCCGCATCCGCAAGGTCTGCGAGGAAACCATCCCGCTGCTCAGGCAGATTCTGGCGAATCAGCGTCAGGAGAAGATTGTGGCCCGCCTGTTCAACGATCTCGAAGTGCAGCATAAGCGGATCAATGAGATGGAGGTCACCTTCGGCCTGCTCAATGAGCTCAACGTCATCGGAGCATTCAAGCGTAACAAAGCCGATCGCGCCATCCTGCATGACTCAGGCGATGAGTTTGAGCGCCAGCGCAGACAGCTCGAGCGCGATATCACCAACCTCGAGTGGATGATCCAGGCCGGTGAAGAAGGTCTTGTCGTTTTCCGTGAAGCTGAGGAACGTATCAACGCCATGACAGCCCGGGCTCAAACCGCCGGCTGACGCACTGCTGAACTCACCATGCCCAATACACTGGCTCTGATTCCCGTTGATCTGTCGCGAAGCGCCCTGGGCCTGCCCAGTCGGCTTGAACATCGCGTGGCCGGCCGAAGTGTGCTGGCGCATACGCTGGCCCGTGTGGATCGCATCAGCAGTATTCAGGGCATTGTGCTCATTCACCCCCGAGGTCAGCAGCCACTCAAGCTCGTTGAGGGCATGAGCTTCCGCCTGCCTGTACACGCGTTTGAAGTCGATGCTCCATCGCTGCAGGACACCTATTCGGCCATGCGCGTCAGCGCCCGCAAGATCGCCCCGTCGTCCTGGCGAGGCGGGCTGGGCAGCACCACCTGCTACGACGAAATTCTCTACGCTCGCGAGATGGCCAACGCCCTGAAGCAGCATCAAGGCGACAGCGCGGTGCTCATCGGCGCCGACTGGCTGCTGGTTGATCCCGTGCTGACGCGCGAAGTGCTGGCCATTCACCTGGAATCGCCCGACACGCTGCAGATGACCTTCAGCCAGGCCGCGCCGGGGCTGACGGGCATCGCCATCAGCCGCGTGCTGTTTGAACAGCTTGCATCCAGTGGCGTGCATATCGGTCACCTGCTGGCGTACAACCCGCAGAAGCCCCAGGCCGATCCCATTGGCAAGGATGTGTGCCTGCAGATTCCGCCCCAGGTGCGCGATTGTCCACACAGGCTCATTTACGACCTGCCCCGATCGGCTGCTCTGATTGATCAACTGGCCGATCACTGGGATGCTACAACTTTCGCCTCGGCCGATGCCCTGCAGACCGTCACCACACTCGCCACGCTGTCCGTGGATGATGCTTCCTTCCTGCCTCGCGAAGTAACGCTGGAACTGACGCCCCGCCGCACAACTAACGGGCTGATCATGCCCCAGCACCACGTCTCCCTCGACAGGCCCGACCTGTCCGTTGACGATGCGCTGACCATCGTGCGTCAGCTCGGGCGCGATGGCGACACACTGCTGCGTCTGGGCGGTCTGGGCGATGCCCTGCTGCATCCACAGTGGGATGTGATCGTCCAAGCCGCGCATGACGCAGGCGTCTGGGGCATCATCATCGACACCGATCTGCTGGTGGACCAGCCCACACTCGAAAAACTGCTGTCGCTCCCTGTCGATGCTGTGCATGTACGTCTCAACGCCGACACCAGTGCTACCTACCGCGCGGTGATGACCCATGAACAGGACCCGGATGACCACTTCAAGCGGGTACTCGAGAACCTTCAATGGCTGCTCAACACGCGCAACGCCCGCTGGCAGAAACCACAGGAATTCCCCGCTGCCCGCGCGGGTGCGCCCTGGATTGTTCCGAGCCTGATCAAGACCGCTCAGACCTTCCGCGATATGGAAACCTTCTTTGATCGCTGGATGGTCTACACCAGTCATGCTGTAATTGCTCCGCCTCAGACGGGGTGCGGCCTGATGCCTGATCAGGAGATGGTGAAGATGACACCGCCCCGCCGTCGCCCCTGCCGACAGCTGGCCAGCAGGCTCACCATTCACAGCAATGGTCAGCTTGCCCAGTGCGATCAGGACTGGCTTGGCCGAGGAAGCGTGGGTGATGCACGCACCATGCCGCTGCCTCAACTGGTGCAGCAGCTGATCCCCTTGAAAGAGAAGCATCTCCAGGGGCAGTGGGATGAATCGCCGCTGTGCACGAAGTGTGATCAGTGGCATCGTCCGTGAGTCCGTACAAAAGAAAACCCAGGCATGCGATGCCTGGGCTTTAGAAAGGGATCCGTGATTCGCTTGAATCACGTCAGATCAATCGTTCACTTCAGATCAAAAAGATCGTTTCCTTCAGGACCGAACCACCCGAAGCCCAGCACAGAGGCCTGGTCGCCGCTGACCAGGCTGTGCGTCAGGTAGCTCTTGGAATAGGTCAGTTTCTGCAGATCCACATGACCATCCACCCAGGCCACCGATGTCGCTCCCGCATGGCGGAAGTGGATGGAGGAGTCTGACGGCGAGGAGCTTGGCGCTCCCGGCCCATTCTGCCAGAAAGGCGGCTCACAGAAGGAATACGACGCGATCACCGGCCCAGCCATCACGTAGGCCGCATCAGTGAACATGATCGTCTCCACCGGCCTGGCTACATCCGTCGTACGCGCGGTGAACTGCTCAGGCGAGCGTCCACCACTGAAGGGGATATACAGGTCGTATCGCCCACCGACGTATGTGGCGTTGTAGCCATAACCTCCGCTGCCCTGCTCGAAGCCAGCTTCGCGCGAGAAGCTGCTGTCATGCGTCCCGGGGCATTCCTTGACGTTACCTCCGGAATCCAGATAGCCACGCAGATCGCCACGATCAGGCTGGAATGACTCTGAGGTGTTATCCCGCGCGCCATGCCAGCGCCGGAGATTGGTGGACATGATGTCAGCTGCGGCGCGAACGTAGAAATCCTTGTTGTCCGTCGCATACGTGGTGTTGGCCACGATCAGCTGACGGATGTTCGATCCGCATTGCGAGGTCCTGGCCGCCCGTCGTGCAGCGCCCAGGGCGGGCAGCAGAATCCCCACGAGGATGGCGATGATCGAGATCACCACCAGCAGCTCGATGAGGGTGAAGCCCCCGCCCCGATCGTTCCATCGTGTGAAGGATGGTGGCCGGGAAAGAACCGAAAAACCAGTAGCAGACATAACACGCTCCTGCCTCGAATCGCGCGAGGCTGCTCCCCTGTGAGTGAAAATCAACACAGAGCCGCAGGCGGATGATGTCTGGGTCAATCACTGTCCAGGGGAGCGACAGGCATGCCATAACGTCCGCCAGCAGATCTACGGGCGTGCGTGTCATGCATGAAACGAAAATGGGAACAGAGGAGAAGAACAGTCCGAAGGCAGACTGCCTTATCGCATTGTGGCCCATGTCCCATCTCGCGAGGACACGCACAGGCGATCGAAAGGCAGGTATTCCGGCTCAGGGCTTCATCCTGTTCGCCTTCCCATTCCCGCTTCCTGCGAAGCAGAACAGTGGCCTGTTGAACAGGACGCTGGTGTGCAGCCTGAGGATAAATCAGGCCTGACACCGCCCATCACGGCGGCGCGTCCGCGGTGGAATGACCGAAGCAGGCTCCGGTATCACCACACTTCCCTCTTGAGTCCAGTCAGATTAGTACTGACTGGAACCCTTCGAACAATCATCACTGTAATGCGTCTATAGATATCCCTCAACTGCTCGCGTGTTATCCCGGCCGGCTCCACGAAGCAGCAACAGGATGATGCACGCTCTTCCCACCGTCAGGGCGTTGGGGTATATAAGGTGGATCTAAGGAAGGAGATTGAGCATGTCCCTTATCCGACGCAGGTTAAGCATGCTGCTGGCAGCAGTGGGCCTGGCTCTGACTGCTTCGACCGCGCAGGCTCAGACCACCATGACCGTTCAGGTGAAGGAAGGTGTCATCCGTCAGACCCCGGCCGTGCTGGGCAAGGTGGAGCACACGCTCAGCTATGGCCAGCGTGTGACAATTCTTGAGAAGTCCGGCGAAAGCTGGGTACGCGTGCAGGCCGTGGATGATCCTTCGCAGACAGGCTGGATGCGCACCAGCCATCTCACGCAGCGTAAGCTCTCCCTCCAGGCCGATCAGGCCAATCTCACGCCGACCCGCGCCACGCAGCGCGAAATCGCCATGGCAGGCAAGGGCTTCGACAAGCAGGTGGAAGTCGATTACCGCGCCAGCACGAACACGCGCGGCTATCAGCTGCTTGAACAGATCGACAAACAGCCGGCCTACAACGTATCCCGGTCAGAAGTACCCGCCTTCCAGCAGGCAGGCGGCCTCGTGGCGCAGGAGAACCAGCAGTGAGTCGCCACCATCGCAACCTCTCGCCTAAAACCATGGCCACGAGTCTGACGCTCGCCGGTCTGTTTGCTCTCGCCCCTGCCATGACAGGCTGTGGTGGTGAAGGCAGCGGCCCGGGCTTCAACCTCGACAGCATCACCTCCGTGCGCACCGGCCATCAGGGGACCGACAACGTCCTGGCTGGGCTGCGTGTGGGCAGCAAGGTGGCCAACGCCGCGCAGGACATCACCCCGCAGCAGGAATACTTCATCGGTCGTGCTGTGGCAGCAGATCTGCTGCAGCGTTATCCGCTGCTGGATAACGAAAACGCCACGCGCTACGTGAACCTCGTCGGCCAGTCGGTAGCCCTCTACAGCGATGCTGCTCCCTTCGAAGGCTTCCGCTTCGCGATTCTCGATACACAGGCGATCAACGCCTTTGCGGCGCCCGGCGCATACATCTTCATCACCACGGGCATGCTGCGTCATGTGCAGTCGGAAGACGAACTGGCCGCGGTGCTCGCGCATGAGATCAGCCATATTCAGCACCGCCACGCGATTGGTGCCATCAAGAGTCAGCGCTGGACCGACGCCGCCCGCGCGGCGGGTGAAGAAGCCGCCAGCCAGGCAGGCGGACGCGATGCCCAGGCGCTGCGTCAGGCCTTTGGCGAATCGGTCGGCGACATTACCCAGCTGCTGATCCTCAAGGGTTACAGCCGCGATCAGGAACTCTCCGCCGACCGCACGGCCGTCACCCTGCTGCAGCGCAGTGGCTACGATCCCGCCGCGATGACGCGGGTGCTCTCGCGCCTGCAGGCCGTCACGCAGGAGCGCAGCTCGCTGGACCTGGCGCGTTCGCATCCCGGCGCGGGTGATCGCGTCAAAGCTCTGGCCGGGCCGATTGCACAGGCGGCTTCGCCTGCCCCGGCGCCGCAGGCGCGTCAGCAGCGATTCAATGCTGCTCTGGCAGGCATTGTTGACGTTCAGAACTGATCCAACGCCTTCACTTGAGATCTGACATGCAGCAGCGTCGCATGCGGCTGGCCGGTCTGTGTGTTGGCCTGCTCGCCGGCGGCCTGTCGGTAGCGCTGTGGCTGCATGGCAGTCTCGAACCGCTCGAACGCATCACGTGGATCGGCCGACAGCGTCTGATGGCAAAGGATGGCGATCCTCGCATCGCGATGATCCTGCTCGATCAGGCCAGCCTCGACTGGGGCAGGCAGGAACATAAACTCCCCTGGCCGTGGCCACGCGAAATGTACGCGATGGTGCTGGACTTCTGCAGGCAGGCCGGTGCCCGCTCTGCCGCTATCGATATTCTCTTCACCGAGCCTTCTGCACATGGACAGGAAGACGACGAAGCCCTGGGCCAGGCCATCGCGCGCTGGCCCCAGGCCATCCCGGCCATGCTACCCAGTCCGCATGTGGGTGATGCTCAGCGCTGGCCTGCAGATATCAAACCCAATCCGTGGAAGCTTGATGCACAGAGTCCTCTCTTTGAGGAGCCGCTGCGATCGACGCTCGTCATGCCACAGGCTGTGTTCTCGCAGCCGATCAACGTCGGGCAGGCGATGATTCAGGGCCACGTGCGAGCGGCCATGGAAGATCAGGTCATCACGCACGTGCTGCCCTTCCAGATTTTTGATGAACGCATCATCCCACTGCTTGGCCTGTCGGCTTATCGCGATGATGCGTCCCCGCAGCAACCGCCTGCCATCCAGGCCGATACCCGACACCTGCAGATCGGCCCGCATCGTCTGCCTCTGGATGAGCAAGGCCGAACCATCGTGCGCTATCCTCGCGTCGAGCGACACAAAGGTCAGGCCACGTGGCCTTACACCGCATTGAGCATGAAGGATGTGCTTGAGTCGGCCCTGCGACAGGCCGATGGCCGAGAACCTCTGATTGATCCGGCGCTGCTCAAGGATCGCTACGTGCTCATCGGCTTCAGTGCGCCGGCGCTCTTCGACATTCACACTACGCCCGTGGATGATGCTGCGCCGGGCATCTTCGTCCACGCTGCAGCATTGGACAATCTGCTCAACGACAACGCCATCGCTTCTTCGCCCAGCTGGCTGGTGATGGCCATGACGCTGCTGCTGGCAGTTCTGGCAGGCTGCTGGACCGCTGCCGCCGGCCACGGAAAATCCATCGCCTTTGCGTTTGTCGCCCTGCTGCCTCTGCCTGCGATCCTGGGGCTGGCACTTTATCCTGCCGGGTGGTGGTGGCCGATCGTCGCACCGCAGCTTGGCGTGACAGGCGCGCTCGTGGGCGGGCTGGGGCTTAACTATGTCACCCTCGGTCGCCAGCGACGCTTCATCCGTCACGCCTTTGAGCGCTATCTGAGTCCGCAGGTTATCGCCAGACTGGTTGACAACCCCGACTCTCTCACGCTCGGCGGCGAACGTCGTGAACTGACCATCCTCTTTTCCGACATCGCAGGCTTCTCCACCATCGCCGAATCGATGGATCCGCAGAACCTCACAGCCCTGCTCAACGACTATCTCTCCGATATGACGCAGATTGTGCTGGAACATGGCGGAACGCTCGACAAATATCAGGGTGATGCGTTCATTGCTTTCTGGAACGCTCCGCTGGATCAGCCTGACCACGCTGCCCGCGCCGTACGCACCGCCCTGGAATGTCAGGCCAGACTTCAGGCGCGTCACGATCATTTCGCCGCGCAGGCAGGCAGGCCGCTGACCATGCGCATCGGCATCAACACCGGCCCGGTGGTCGTGGGCAACATGGGCTCGAATCTGCGCTTTGACTACACCGTGCTGGGAGATGCGGCCAATCTTGCATCGCGCCTGGAAGGTGCGAACAAGTATTTCGGAACGCGCATCATGATGGCGCAGCGCACCTGGGACGCTGCTCGGGCTGCTGATTCTTCATTGACAGCGCGACGTATCGGCGATGTGCGTGTGGTGGGCAAGACGCAGGCCGTGCGCGTGTATGAGCCGGTCGATCCACAGCGGCTATCGCAGGATCAGCTTTCCACCCACGAGCAGGCCATGCATCTACTGGATCAACATCAGTACGCCGCAGCATTAGACTTATTCAAGCAGCTGCCTGATGACCCGCTGGCTGCGTTGTATGTGCGCAAACTCACTCAGCTGCTGGTCGATCCTGCAAGTGGATGGGATGGCCAGTGGAATCTGTCTGAAAAGTAACCCCCGTTCCCTTCGCGGCCGGGGTACACTGATAGTCATGAACGATGAAGCTTTCAATCCATCCACGCCCAGCAATTCGGGCATGAGCAGTGGAACGTATCGTCACCGGCAGCTCAGCGCTCTGGTTCCCGAGCGGGTTTCGCTTGGAGTGTTTTCGACCGGGGCCATTGTGCTCACCACGCAGACGGAATTTGTAATCGACTTTCTGATCCGTATGTCGCGTCCGCATCAGGTCGCGGCGCGCGTGGTGCTGCCGCCTGGCGTAATTCCACAGATCATCGGTGCACTCAAGCAGGCCATCGACCGCTGGACAAGTCACTTCGGCCCCATCCCGACCATTCCCGCTCGCGCCAACAATAACGATGGCCAGAGCAAGCCTTCGCTTCAGGAAGTGTATGAAGAGCTCAAGATGCCTGATGCCATCATGAGCGGCGCATATGCCAACAGCGTAATGATCAGCTTCTCTGCTGCGGAGTTTTCCTTCGACTTCATCACCAACTTCTTCCCGCGATCGGCGGTGTCCCAGCGAGTGTATCTCTCGGTCCCCCAGGTGCCCCGACTGCTTGAAGCGCTGGAGCAGACGCTGGTCGAGTTTCAGCGTCGGATCGTAAATCAGCAGCAACAGCCGCCTGCGCCACCAGCAGAGCCGCAAGAGCCATCCAACCCGTCAGACGACGAACTGCCCGACTTCCCAACCGATTTCCCCGAGGAGCCCAGGCCATGACGCAGCGCATCGACAAAGTGATTCTCGTGGGCCACTGCGGCGCCGACACCGGCTCACTCGAATGGTTCGTGGAAGATGCCATGAAGCTGCCCGTGGAAGCGGCCAACAGCACCAGCAAGCTGCAGAAGCTGATGACGCCTTCCTCCCTGCTGATGATCAATCGGGTGCTGGAAGGCGACTTCCCCACTGACGAAGGCGTGGAGCTCATTGGCGCTCTGACGCGCATGGGTAATGCTCCGAAGATGATGCTCATCTCCAACTATCCCGACGCGCAGGCCGCTGCGGTAAAGCTCGGCGGCATTCCCGGTTTTGGCAAGAGCATGATCGGCGACGAAAAGACGCAGAAGTATCTGCAGTCGCTGCTCTGATCGATAGCCTTGTTGTCACACTGTGTCTCCTGATGGACCATGCACGACCGCACTGCAGGTGAGTTCGCATGATCCATGATTCACGCATCAAGATATTGTCTGCTGCTGCGGAAAATCCTGCTGGGCAGTATGTGCTTTACTGGATGCAGCAGGCCCAGCGTGCACAATTCAATCACGCCCTGGAGTATGCCCTGCGGGAAGCCACCTGGCTGCGTAAGCCCGTGGTGGTGATCTTTGGCATCACCGATCGCTACCCCCAGGCCAGCGAACGTCACTATGCTTTCATGCTTCAAGGCCTGCAGCAGACTCAGCAGACGCTGGCCAGGCGCGGCATTCAAATGCTTGTACGCCATCAGCCACCGGCTGAAGCGGCGGTGAAATTATCCAAACAGGCATGTCTGGTCGTCGTGGATGCAGGCTATCTGCGATTGCAGAAACAGTGGCGAACCGAAGTCGCGCAATCTTCACCCGTCCGTGTGATTCAGGTAGAAAGCGATGTGGTGGTTCCGGTCGAGGTGGCCAGCGATAAGGAAGAATTCGCCGCACGCACACTTCGGCCACGGATCGCGCGGGTGCTTGAGCAATATCTCCAGCCTTTGCCCTTGCAGGATGTCACCGTCCCCTCACTTCATCTGCTGCCAGCCGATCCGCGTGATCTGGATCTGACGAATCTGCCTCAAGCTCTGGCACGGCTGAAGATCGATCGAAGTGTTCCCGCCGTCACGTCGTTCACTGGTGGCTACAGCCAGGCCGATGCACTGCTGTCTCACTTCATTGAGCGCAAACTGCGTCATTACGATGAGAGGCGCAATGAACCTGCGGGCGATAGCATTTCGCATCTGAGCCCGTATCTGCATTTCGGGCAGATCTCGCCGATGGAGATCGCGATGCGTATACGAGCTGCGGCTACTGCAGTCAGCCAGACTGGTGTGGATGGGTATCTGGAAGAGCTCATCGTCCGCCGGGAGTTGTCGATTAATTTCGTCCATTACAACCCGGCGTACGATCGCTATACCTGTCTGCCCTCATGGGCACAACAGACACTCTCGGACCACGCCAGCGACCGCAGGCCGTTTGTTTATTCCTACGAACAATTCGAGCAGGCCCAGACACACGATCCTTACTGGAACGCCGCGCAGCGTGAAATGGTCTTCACCGGAAAAATGCACAACTACATGCGCATGTACTGGGGCAAGAAGATTATCGAGTGGACCCGCTCCCCGGAAGAAGCCTTTAACATCGCGTTGAAGCTGAACAACACCTGGGAGCTTGATGGGCGCGATGCCAACTCTTTCACCGGCATCGCCTGGTGCTTTGGCAAGCATGACCGCCCCTGGACGCGCAGGCCCATTTTCGGAACGGTGCGCTACATGAACGCCCAGGGTCTGGAGCGCAAATTCGATATGCAGGCCTACCTGCACAAAGTGGACCAGCTCACCACCAGTTCAGGCTCCCTGTTTTAAACGGAAAAAGGTGGAAACCTGAATCGGTCTGCCCGTCTTTACTTGTAAGATGAAACCAATCTGTTCATCGGTTCATTTCATTCTTCCGAGGAATCAAACCATGACGCCCAAAAACACCATCTGTATCTGGTATGACAAGGATGCTCTGGAAGCCGCCAACTTTTACGCTTCCGTCTTTCCTGACAGCAAGGTTGCGTCGGTGTTTCGTGCGCCGGGCGACTATCCCGATGGCAAGGAAGGCAACATTCTGACGGTGCTGTTCACTGTGTGTGGCATCCCCTGCATCGGCCTCAATGGCGGGCCGGCGTTCAAGCAGACTGAAGCATTCTCGTTCCAGATCGCTACCGACAATCAGGAAGAGACCGACCGCTACTGGAACGCCATCGTCAACAATGGCGGCGCTGAAAGTATGTGCGGCTGGTGCAAGGACAAATGGGGTGTCTCCTGGCAGATTACCCCGCGCACGCTCACCGATGCACTGACTGCAGGCGGCGATGAGGCTAAACGTGCGTTTGAAGCCATGATGAAGATGAAGAAGATCGACGTGGCTGCGATTGATGCGGCCAGGCGAGGCTGAGGAAGAACACGCTCAATATCACACGAGCAATTGATCAGCTCACGGTGATGCAGGCGTGATCAGATTCTGCATCAGATACGTGCGCCGCAGTTTCGCCACTTCCTGATCGAAATCTCTCCACTGTGCAACTCGTTCGTAAAGCGTGGCCACCTGCTGATCATCCAGTGAATCGATGTCCTTGATCTGCTGCTCGGGTTCATTGAGCTTCTGAATCAATGGCTGCAGATGTTCGTTATAAAACGTCGGATCATTCCCGGCTGCGAGCCAGTATCGCTTCATCAGCCCGGCTTGTTCCTGATACTGCTTCCACACATTCTTGATGATCGTCTTTTGAATCTTCACCCGTTCTTCAACCGGTGGCCTCTGCCATTCAATGCGCCCCCACGCGCCCTGCTCATGCACCTTGCCCCCCCAGGTGACACCGCCTGTCGGGGACCATCGCATAAAGGTGAACGCCCACGGATGACCATCAAAAGGCAGGCGATCGCAAAGATATTCCCAGGGGATGAACAGGACCGTTCCCCATGCCTGTCCATCATTGAGAATTTCGGTGCGCACTTTCAGGTAGCGATTCAGAGGCTCATAACGATGGCCGCTGCCCTGATAGTTGGTGGCATACCATTGACCAGTAACGATGTTGACCTCCACGCGGAAGTAGCCTGTATCCCCCGGAGCCTGCGGGGCGATGAAGATTTCCAGCGTCTGACTTTTACCGCTGGCGACAGCTGAGGCGATCTGCGGATCATCACTGCGGATGTAGAGGTAACAGCCTCGCGTGTTGTAAGCCGCCATGAATCCAGTAGGCCGCAGTGGATCCGCAGCTTCACTGTTATCGAGTGTTCGCAGGACGGAATCATTGGTCAGCTGGCTGGCCGCAGCCACGCCGTACTTAACCATGCGATTGTCGAACGTCACATCCTTGATTCGTCCCAGGCGATAAGACTGATCCCATGCCAGCGGATTATCGCCGGGCAGGTTCGCCACATACGGAGCGCTGTAAATCTGCTGACCCGTGGCATGGGCAGGCAGCAGACAGAGCAGCAGCGCGACAAGCAGCAGGCATGCAGAGGTCTGGCGATTCATTTACTCCCCCTTCCCCAGCAGCTTGCGCAGCGTTTCAATGTGGTTGATCATTTCCAGACGGGCGGTGTCAAGGTCGGCGGTCTCGGAATCCAGCAGCGCCAGCCACTGTCGGGCACGCTTACCGGCCTGGCGGATTTCCACGGCGTCGGACTGCATGGCTTCCGCAGCAAGCTGACTCATGAGTGTGGCGTATCTCACGTCGTCCACACCTTCGCGGAAGCCTTCCCACGCCAGCGTGTCGATGATGCCATCACGCGTGAGATAGACCATATTCAGACAGCGATACTGTGCAGGCAGGAAGTCGTTCCAGATATTGCCCCTGCCCCCGGAGAAGTAAGCGTAAAGCAGGAAGCCGTCGTAGTTGGCTTTGTAAGGCAGGAAGCCCACATTGCGCCGCCAGAGGTGTGGATCTTCCGGACCGCTGAAGGGGTAGGCATACGTGGACACCAGATTACCCAGCGCATGCCAGCGGGCTGCCTCGGCGGGGTCAGGCTTACCGGCTTTGGCATGCAGGTCCTGCGCAAAGGCGGTGGTCTGAATGTTCTCGCCCCAACCTGTGGTAAAGATTCTGGCCCCGGTGCTCTGGATGTACTGCCAGGTGGGAATCTGATCGGTGAGCTTCTTGCCTGTGGCTTCGTCGGTGCCATAAAACCAGACTTGATCAGGCCGCAGGCCGAGCGTTTCTTTTGCGATGCGCAGAGACGTTTCAACAGTCTTTCGCACCAGGGCTTCGCGGGCCTGACGATCGGCGTCATCCTTGTAGGGAATCCACCATTGATGTGGGCCAGCATCGCCGCCGAAGATTCGACGGACAGGAATATCCAGTTCCTTGAACAGCGTCAGCGACTGCGCGAAAATCTTTTCATCCTCGGGTTTGAAATCGCGATAGAGGTAGAGGTTGGAAATCTCATATCCGCCATGCTCAAAGATGTTGCGATACACCGAGCGGATACGGGCCCAGGCGCGTTCTTCTGATCCGCCCGTGAGACGAATTTCAATAGGGTAGCGCACACGGTTTTTGACGTCGATGTAGTAATCGCGATTCAGATCGTAGTAAGTCAGAGGCAGGGGCAGTTCATAAGGCAGGACACGCAGCTGCACGTTCATGACGCCCAGTTCCTTACCCGCAGCGCGAAGCGTGATCTGCCCGGTGTAGTGATCGGCTGGCATCGAGGCGGGAACCTGAAGCGTGATCCAGAATTGCTTAGCCTGACCGGCCGACATCTCTACAGGCTGCAGCGTGTCAGCATCATTCACAGGCTCCTGCGAGTAATTGAACTCAATCTGGCCCAGATGCGCAATATTGACTGGCTTTTTGAAACTGCCCGGCTCGGTGTAGCTGATCGAGACATACTCAGGCCCGTTCTCACGATCGAATCGCAGGTAATTGTCCTGCTTCTCATGATCGACCTTGATGAGCTTTTCATCGTTGAGCAGCAGCTCAGGAACCAGCACACGATGGGAGAGATTCTGCAGCGGATAGCCATCCCACGCATTGCCTGACTGATACCACCGCTTGACCACACGCAGCTTCAGATTGGCAGCGGGAATCGTCCCACCCCTGCTCTTACCCTTGAGGTCGGAGACTGTGATCTCCAGTTTTTCGATGTCCTGAAATGGATAGAGAATGAACGATGCCGATTCAAACTCTCCACGAGCCGCGATCATCGGAATGGTGTTACTGACATGCTCTGCAGAAGGGACCGTATTACCCATCCAGCGGATGGAGGTGATGGGGGGAATGACATAGCCCATCAGCGGCTTGTCTGCCCAGGGTGAATTGGCCTGGATGGCGCGTTGTCGGCTGGTCCACTGGGCGGTGATTTCTTCAGGCTTCATGGCCGTGGCAAGAATGGCCACATCATCCATCAGCCCCTTGTAGGAAGGCTGAACCTGACTGCCTGCATGTGCACCCAGATACATGGGCTGATCGGCTTTCCCCCAGGTTCTGCCTGCCCAGTCTTCCGTCTTCTGCAGCTGGCCGTTGATATAGAGGGAGACCTTCCTGTCCTGTGCATCGAACACCACTGCCAGGTAATGCCACTGGTTCAGCGCCAGCGGCTCATCAGCTTTGATGCCTGCATAACTGCTGGCCCCCGCACGATAGCGCACATGGACGATGCCCTTTTCCAGCTGCAGCTGATAGCGCCCTGAACTGCTGCTTTTATCTGACAGCAGAGAAAGCAGTGTGCCACTGGCCTGCGTCGGGCGGATCCACAGGGCGAGCGTGAAGCTCTGCTCATCAAACGCCAGCTTACCTGCGTTGGGAATGACCACGTGACTGCTGATGCCATTGAACTGCAGGGCGTGTCCCGACAAGCCGGGAACCAGATCTTTCTCACTCAGATGTTTGAGCTGACCATCATGCCCCTGCCCGCTGACGTCGGGCAGACTGGAGGCATCGGCGTTGTCGAAGTTGAAGATCAGAGCGGCCTGATGCGATGCACCCTGAACGAATGATGTCAGGACGAGCATCGCAGCGCCAGCCAGCAGTCCCTTCATGGACGAAATGCGTAAATGATCCAGCCTGTTCAAGTCAGTCCTTTCCATGCATCGTGGAACGTGAAGTCAGCATTGTGGCAGCGTTCATCACCGCAGACATGAGCCTGCAACGAAGCAGCAGGTGATCGCTGCGAATGTCCAAGTGAGTATTGAGGTACACAGGTCAGGGCAGAACCAGATCGGGCAGTGTGGGATTGGGTGGATAGAACAAGGGATCCTTCACTGCTGAGTTCCACCAGTCCAGCATCTCACTCTGCTTGAAGGTACGTACAGAGCCATCGATAAACGCTCCGTTGTGAGCTCCGTCGCCAATGGCTCCATGCGACTTGAACAGGTTCACCGGCCCCGTGTTGCTGCTGGAGCTGTTGGTCAGATACGTGATGTAGCCTGCGTCTCCAAAGAGCTGCAGATTCGGGACCAGGCTGATCTTGCGAGGTCGAGATCGGCTCTGGGTATGAGGCATGCCAGGCCAAGCCGATACTGTCGTCGGCCGGGTGGTTGTCTGCCCTGCTTCGTAATTGGCGGTCAGATGCAGATTGACGGTGTAATAATTCTTGAGCGCCAAGCCGCTCTCTGTCGTGGGGCGGCGCACGATGTATTCCGGACACAACCACAATCGCTTATGTTCCAGCGTGGTGTATCCGCCATTACCCGGATCATAGCCATTCGCTGCGACGGGATAGCTGATGTATCCCCCTCGAATCAGGATGACAGGCCAAAGGCGATTGCGCTCGCTGTATTCGTTGTGCTGAACAATCCAGTCACGATTATCCATCGTGTAGGACACGTTCAGCTGCGCCAGCTGCCTGAGGCGGACCATGCACTCGGCATTTCGCGCCGCAGACCGGGCCTGCCCCAGGGCCGGAAGCATGATGGCCACCAGCAGCGAGATGATGGCCATCACTACCAGCAGTTCGATGAGCGTGAAACCTGTATCTCTACTGCATGAGCCTGTGCGATGATATGACGCGAGGGACATCAAGGGCATCCTTTCTTCAAATACATGCGCACACATACCTGCCCCGGAAAAGAAAGACCGACACCAGCACACCTCAGACTGAGCTTGAAACTTCCTGTGCCAGTCTGGGCTTGAGAATGTGATGAACGCGCTGCTCGCTCCCGGCCAGCACTGCGAAGAAGACATCAATCGCCGCTTCCAGCAGAGGCTGATCGAACACCGCACGCACGATCAGCTCCGTGTCATCGGCCACGATGTACTGCGATGTGTTCTCCACCATGATGCCCATGGGCACCCCCTGCGGCCGCGGGTGGTTCCATGACCAGTTGAAGAGGTGACGGATGACTCCCGATTCGACCACCATTGCGTCGAGCGCAACATCCTTCATGAAGCGGTCGATCTGCTGGTAGTACGTTGCCCCCTGCAGCCAGATGACATGACGTTTGTCATAAGCCACGCCATGATCGCGCAGAGCCTGACAGTAGCCTTCGTACATCCGCTGGGCAGGGAAGTAATCCAGATCGCCATTGAGCAGACCGATGTTCCTGCAGCCTTGGCGGATGAAGTGGTCCGTCAGCAGATAGCTGGCCTGCTGCCAGTCCCAAGCGACGGTGTGAAAGCGGTCAGGAAATGGATTACTGCCCAGAACCACCAGCGGCTGGCGCAGCTGTTCAAGATAGGTCGCCCATTCAGGCGTGATACGCCCCACCACCAGGATGCCCGTGGCGTCGGCCAGCAGGCGGTCGATGTGGTTACCCGGGGTCAATGCGGGGATAAACTGGAAATCCATTCGCCTGTCGGCCAGCATCAACTGCAGTTCACGCGCCAGGACGGGAATACCCAGCGGCTTGACGGTCTGAATATCCAGCAGCACCACCGTGCCCTGCGAGGCCATCTGTGTCACCGGCCGACGAAGGAAGTTGCCCAGCCCCTGGACTTTCTCAATCACACCCTGCTCAGCCAGTTCGTCGAGGGCCCTGCGCAGGGGAACCGAGCTCATGCGAAAGGCCTGCCCCAGTTCTCGTTCACTGGGAAGCTTGTCGCCTGGGCTGTAAGCATTCCTGGCCAGAAAATTCAGAAGATCCATCCGGGCACGGACATACTTGAGAACCTTGGCCATGGCATACCCCTTGGGAGTCTTGATATTTTGATCATAACCACAACACTTTGGGTGTCCAGAGAAATTTTGCGGTGGGACTTTTGCACAGAAACTGCCTGTTTTCGGGAAAAAACTGCCGTAGTTTCCATGGACCGGGAGTAAAACAAACCGCCCCGGAGCATTGGCTCCAGGGCGGCGAGAATGATGTAAGCAGTTCTACTGCCGGTATGAATCAGAAGAAGAAATAATGTTCCGGATTCTGGCGGGCAGCCAGGTAGTACTGGCGATAGTGCTCGTTGTGCGAGAAGTAGAACTCGCCATCGCCTGAGTCGTTGTAGCTCAGGAACATCTGTCGGCGGAAATTGTCTGTCTTATTGGGGCCTGCTTCGTGAGGCGTGAAGGCGTGGAAGATCAGCACGTCGCCAGGCTGGGCGATATTCTTCACGGCGTTCTCAGGCGTGACAGAAGGATCAGCCGCCAGGGCATGCTCATTGCTGAGTGTTCCCGGTTCCCCCACAAAGCCCCGGCGCGGATCTCGGGGGTAGACAACTGTGCAGCCATTCTCTTCCGTTCCCGGGTCAATCGACACACTCACCGACAGCAGGCTGGTGGGATAGCCCTGCCACCAGTTGTAGTCCTGATGCAGGCCGTTGCCATGCGAGTGAGGCGGCTTGTAGATGAGCTTGTCCTTGAACAGGCGAGGCTCACGGCCGCTGTAGATGCTCACCAGCGCATCGAGAATCCTGCGATCAAACACCGTGCGGCGGAACACTGGATGCAGATCGTGGAAGGGGTCGATCTTCCACAGCACGCGTTCCTTGGCCTTCTCCGATGTTGCGAAGTCGTAGCGGATGTTGTTGGGGTTCACCAGCTTGCTGTTGTAGATTTCATCTGCGGCGTCGGACATCTCTTTCACTTCTTCCGCCGTGAACAGACCAGGCAGGCTGAGGTAGCCATTGGCCCAGAAGAAATCCAGCTGATCCTGAGAAAGCAGATGCTTGCGCTCAGGGTACTTGGGCTTGGCCATGGCTCTGCCCTTGCGCTGCTCTTCCGTGGCGACAAAGGGCGGGAAGACATAATCAGGCCTTGAAACAGCAGGCGTGGTAACAGTAGCGGTAGTCATCGCATTGTTCCTTATGTAAGCCGGAGCAGGATGCTGCCCGGTTCATGATTAAAATACGACGCAAAACAGCCCATATCGTGGCTGTTTTTGCCCATAATATGACTTATTTTGATCTTTCAGCGTCCCTGCGTCTGTCTGTATTGCCGGGGAGACTGGCCGGTCTGCCTGCGGAACACCCGGTGGAAATGCTCGACGGATCCAAACCCGCAGTCCAGGGCAATCTCCAGCACGTTCTGATCGCTCTGGGTCAGCTTCTGCATCGCCAGCAGCACACGTTGACGCTGGAGGAATGCTGTGACCGTCTGGCCTGTGGTCATCTTGAACAGCCTGGCCAGATGCGGCGCACTGACGCCCACCTGCTCGGCCACATCACGCAGGCTCACGGGCTCGTGAGCATGAGAACGCATGAATGACAGGGCCTGCTCGATTGTCGCAGGCTGCGGATTGGCTGAGCCTGCATCGCCGGGCAGATGCAGTCGCAGGTCGTGAAGCGCCTGCATCAGCACCGCAGGCAGGTCGGCGTAGCGATGGGTGCGATACAGCTTGTCCATCGCGTTGGAGAAGGCATAGCCCAGCTTGCTGTTGACGTCGACCGACTGGCAAAGCTGCCCCAGCAGCTGCGTGATCTTGCGCCTCACTTCGTTGAGATGCTTGGGATTGCGCACCATGACGATGCGAACCCACAGCTCGGCCGTTCGACTCCAGTGGGCATCGTGACGCAGCAGCTGATAGACCAGAAGACGCTGAGTCTGCAGTTCAGTCTGCCAGGTGGGTCGATCCTGCCTGCGGGCCCGAGTGTCATCAGGGGTCTGAGACTGCTGATCCAGCGCCTGCAGTTCAAAGTTTCGCAGGGCAAGGATGGACTGCTGAATCGCATGAAACAGCTGGAAAGGCCCTGCTGCCACCTCCACCCCACCAAAGACCAGCTGATGCCTGCCCATCCAAGCTTCGAGCTGATCGGGCGACTGCCCGGTGAGCAGATAGGTCAGCCCTTCGTGCAGTTGAAGCACTTTCACAGTTGAGCTGCGCAGGCGTGCTGGCTGCCACTGCTGAACCGCCGCGATGGAGACAGGCCAGGGCAGGTCGTTGGCTTTCATCATCGCTGTCAGGGCCTGAAGCGCAGGCAATGGCCCACCAAAGACAGCTTTGGTTACAGGCTCGCGCAGCTCATCAGGCAGATGAAATTCCATAGGCATTCAACCATTCACCTGAGCATCCCGGCCATGATAGGTCCGGCGACACCACAGATGCCAGAGCAGCCCAATGACCATCCATCCCGCACCCATCAGCCGAATATCCGCGGCTACGAACCGCGCCAGCAGCAGGCAGGCAATCAAGCCCAGCCATGCGATTATGACGGGATAGCGTCGGTCTTCCCGAGGCAGGCGGATGGCGGCCAGATTCGTCACGGCGTAGTACACCAGCACCGTCATCGCACTGAACGACCAGGCCAGTTTGATGCTGCCCAGACTCACAAGCACCGCGATCAGCAGGCCCGTCACAATCACCGCCGGCAGGGGCGAGCCTGTGCGAGCATTAATGCGGGTGAAGATCGCAGGCAGATCTCCCCTTCGCCCCATCGCCAGCACCACGCGGGAGATGCCCAGGATCAGATTCAGCAGCACGCCAAGCATGGCTGTCATCGCGGCGAGGGAGACGATCCAGGCGATGGCGGGATGTGTCAGTTGTTTTGCAATCGCTTCCAGCGGCGCGGCGGTCTGCTGCGTCAGTTCCGTCAGGACCGGAGCGCCAACCGCTCCGACGGCCACCAGCGCCACGACCGCATAGAGCGCTGCCGAGATCAGCAAGGTGAGGATGATCGCCCGGGGAATGGTGCGTGAAGGCTCAGTGACTTCCTCGCCCATCGTGGCGATGCGGCCGTAACCTGTATAGGCCACGAACATCAGCGCACAAGCTTCAAACAGATGGTTCCACGTGGTGGTCGGCGATGCGTCATCCGACGCGAAAAGGCCCTGCCAGTGCTTGTCACGCTGCGACATCGCTTCAGGCAGACACGCCAGCACGAACACCAGCAGGCCCAGCAGCGTGATGCTGACGATGATGTTGTTGGCCAGGCTCGAGCGTCGGATGCCCCCGGCCACCAGCAGTGTCATGAGTACCACCACCGCCACCGCCGCCGGCGTAAGCCAGCGCATATCCTGCCCGGTCAGATGCAGGAGATAGCCCGTGAACCCCAGCGCGGCTGTGGCAGCCGAGGCCACTTTGGCTGAGACAAACAGCCAGCCCGCCGAGAAACCCAGCAGCGGGCTGAGGTAGCGATAGCCATATTCGTAGGTTCCGCCCGAGACAGGATGCGCCGCTGCCAGCTGCGCACTGCTTAGCGCATTGCATGCCGCCACCATCGCCGCGACGACGACTGCCACAATCACCCACGGCCCGGCGATCCCCGCCGCGATGCCAATGCTCACAAAGATGCCCGTCCCCACAATGGACCCCAGGCCCATGAAGGTTGCGCCGAACAGGCCAAGCTGGCGAGACATGGCAGGTTTCGTTTGACTCATCGCCGACATGGTAACCGACAGCCAGTTGATGTAACTCGAGCAGCATCCCCACATCTGCTGCATATGCCTCATAGGCTTTGAGCAGCGCAACACGGCCAGTGATATCCACCTGAAACGACTCCGATTCGTTCAACCAGACCTCCGGAAGCCCCCGCACCTGAGACGGGAATTGATGGGCCTTCAATTTACCTCCCCGCCCAACCCATCTACAATATTTGTCTATGACTACTTCCCCAACATCATCGTCGGCCAAGTCTGGCCAGCTCAACAAGTATTCCTCGCGCATCACCCAGCCGGCCAGCCAGGGGGCGTCGCAGGCCATGCTCATTGCTACCGGCCTGTCGTGGGATGACCTCAACAAGCCCCAGATCGGCATCGGCGCGGTCTGGTACGAAGGTAACCCCTGCAACATGCACCTGGCGGACCTGGGTAACCACGTCAAGGCCGGCTGCGAGAAGGTCGGCTGCGTCGGCATGCGGTTCCACACGGTGGGTGTCAGCGACGGCATCTCCATGGGCACCGATGGCATGAGCTACTCGCTGCAGTCACGCGACCTGATCGCTGACTCCATTGAGACCATCATGGGCGCCCAGTGGTACGACGCGCTGGTGGCCATCCCCGGCTGTGACAAGAATATGCCCGGAACGGTCATCGCCATGGGTCGTCTGAACCGCCCGTCGATCATGGTCTACGGCGGAACGATCCGCGCGGGCTGCGCCAAGATCGGCGGGAAGGAAGAACATCTCGACGTGGTCTCAGCGTTCCAGTCCTACGGCCAGAAGCTCGCGGGCAAGATCACTGAAGAAGAACGCAAGCTCCTGCTGAGCAAGGCCTGCCCCGGTCAGGGCGCCTGCGGGGGCATGTACACGGCCAACACCATGGCGTCGTTCATTGAGTGTCTGGGCCTGAGCCTGCCTTACTCCTCCTGCATCCCAGCCGACTCGCCTGAGAAGATCCAGGAATGCATCAACGTCGGCGATGCCATCCGCAATCTGCTGGCGCTGGACCTCAAGCCTCACGACATCGTGACCCGCCAGAGCTTCATCAATGCCATGAAGCTGACGATTGTGCTGGCCGGCTCAACCAACGCCGTGCTCCACTCCATCGCCATGGCCCGCGCCTTTGGCATCAGCCTGACCATCAGCGACTGGCAGAAGGTCAGCGATGAAACCCCGATGCTCTCCGACTTCCGCCCCAGCGGTAAGTATGTGATGGAAGACATCCACAACATCGGCGGCGTACCTGCGGTCATCAAGATGCTCATTGAGAACAACATCCTCGATGGCAGTCAGATGACGGTCACGGGCAAGACGCTGTGGGAAAACGTCAAGGACCTGCCCGGCCTGAAGGAAGGCCAGCAGATCGTCCAGCCGCTGACCAGCCCGCTCAAGAAGGATGGCCACATCCGCATCCTGCGTGGCAACCTGGCCCCCGAAGGCGCCGTGGCCAAGATCACGGGCAAGGAAGGCCTGTTCTTCGAAGGCGTGGCCAAGGTGTACGACAGCGAAGAAGACATGCTCGGCGGCCTGGCTCAGGGCCAGATCGTCAAGGGCGACGTCATCATCATCCGCTACGAAGGCCCCAAGGGTGGCCCGGGCATGCCTGAAATGCTCACCCCCACCAGCGCGCTGGCGGGCTACGGCCTGCTCAACGATGTGGCGCTGATCACCGACGGTCGCTTCTCCGGCGGCAGCCACGGCTTCATCATCGGTCACGTGACCCCCGAGGCCATCGAAGGTGGCAATATCGCCTTCGTGAAGACCGGTGACCGCGTCCGCATCGATGCACAGAAGAACACCATCGACATGCTCATCAGCGATGATGAACTGAATCAGCGCAAGCAGGGCTGGCAGCGGCCTCCTTACAAGGCCAGCCGTGGCACGCTCTACAAGTACATCAAGAACGTGAAGAGCGCCAGCGAAGGCTGCGTGACCGACGAGTAATTCACTCGATTCGCCCCCACGTTTGAATGGACATCACAAAGCCCAGCCGTTGCACGGCTGGGTTTTTCTTTACCCACTCTCCAAGCTTCACCGCGGATTCGGAATCACCAGGATACTGGCAGGCTCCGTCGGGCAGGCGCGTTCGCAAACGCCACAGCCCGTGCAGCCGGGGCGGACTTCAAGATCGCCCTCTTCATTAATCGCCAGAGCCGATTCCCCTGCGGGACACTGCGTAACGCAGACGGTGCAATCTTCGGCTGTCAGCGGCGCACCGCGGGCAACGGTCATCGCCGGCGTCCGCAGACAGCGGGAGTGGTCGATCTTCGCCACACCGATGCGAATCTCCATCGGGCTCGAGACGCGCTGCAGTGCGCCCGACGGACAAGCCGTCATGCAGCTTAAGTCCAGACACATCACACACGGCGCTGCGCGGGCATGGATAAAGGGCTTGCCTGACGCCTGGTCCGGATCAATGAGAATCGCATCTGCAGGACAGGCCGCAGCGCACTGGCCACAGGAGGTGCATTTCTGAAGGAAGTCGGCTTCGGGAAGCGCACCGGGAGGACGCAGAAAGCGATCGATCTTCGCCACCGCGCGCACCGGCTTGGGAACCGCAGGTTCAGGCGGCTGCGCATCGGCGTCGGCAGGCTTGCGCTGAAGGTTCTCCTCCAGCTGCTTGTAACGCTTGCCTACTTCCTTGCCAGCCTGCTCAGCGCGGTCCAGGCCTCGAAGCATCAGTTGTCGAAAAAACGCACGACGGTCCATGGCACTATTCTAGACCTGAAACTAGTCGACTTCACATCTGAAATCCCAGGCCGGGCAGATCTGAGGATTGAAACAGCAGATGAGCCCCGATCAATACTGGGGCTGTTTCACTATAGCCAGCAGATCATTCACGATATGACGCGCGGTGATGTTCTCGCCTGTGGCAGCGTAGTTGACCACCACACGGTGGCGCAGCACCGCCTGGGCGACGCGTTTCACATGGTCGCAGCCCGGCGTGGGCTGACCTTCCATTGCAGCCAGCGCGCAAGCACCCTGAATCAGACACTGACCAGCTCGCGGCCCCGCGCCCCAGGCGATGTACTTCCTGGCTGCAGGCCAGGCCGAAGCATCATCCGGGCGTGTATGGCGGACCAGATCCACTGCGTAACTCACCACATGCTCACTGACAGGCATCTGCTTGATGAGCCTGCTGATGGTCAGCAGCTCCTCACACGTAAACACATGGCCAATACGGTGAGAGGCAATGCGATGCATCTGCGAAACGATGCGGATTTCCTCCTGACGCGATGGATAATCCATCCACAGGCTGAACATGAAGCGGTCCAGCTGCGCTTCAGGCAGAGGATAGGTCCCTTCCTGCTCAATAGGGTTCTGCGTGGCCACCACGACGAAGGGCTCTTCAAGATGCAGTGTCTGGCCAGCGACGGTGACCTGGCGCTCAGCCATTGCTTCAAGCAGTGCGGCCTGCGTCTTGGGCGGTGTGCGATTGATTTCGTCGGCCAGGATCATCTGAGCGAAGATGGGCCCGTGGATGAATCGAAGCTCGCGTCGGCCCGTGGCCGGGTCTTCCTGAAGCAGTTCGGTTCCCAGAATGTCGGAGGGCATCAGATCGGGCGTGAACTGGATGCGGCGGAAGGTCAGATCCATCGCCTCGGCCAGCGTGCGTACCAACAGTGTCTTGGCCAGGCCGGGCACACCCACCACCAGACTGTGCCCCTGACAGAACATCGCTACCAGCAGCGTCTGAACAATGTCTTCCTGACCGACAATCACCTCCCCCAGCGCCTGTTTCAGTTCAGCTGCTCGGGAAGCGATCTGATCAAACTGTTTCAAGTCATCCATGATTGGCTCGCAGGTGGTGGTTCAACAGCGTTTTGATCATACCCACTGCGGCCGCTTCCGCGCAGGGGAAATGACAACCAGGATTGCCCTGAGTCGCGGCGACACCTCGCCTGCTGATCTGATCACACCAGCATGTTGTCGATCAGTCTCACCTTCTCCACGCGGGCCGCGATGAGCATCGCCACCCGACCAGGCTGCTGAGGTTCGATGCAGTCGATCGGTGCCAGTGTTCTTGCATGACGGACCACGGCGTAGTCAATCTGCAGATGATGGGCCTTGAGAATCTGCGCCATCGCAGACTCCACAGCCTGGGGGTCTGACTCGCCCTGCTCGAGGATGAGTCGCCGCCCTTCCTTCAACGCCTTGGAGATGCCCAGACCATGCTTGCGCCCCTCGGGGGTCAGATACACATTGCGGCTGGACATTGCCAGACCATCGGGGTCACGCAGCGTTTCACAGGGGACGATTTCCAGCGGAAAGTTCAGATCGGCCACCATCGCTTCAATCACGCGAAGCTGCTGCAGATCTTTCTGACCAAAGCACGCATGCGTGGGCTGAACCATATTGAACAGCTTCGCCACTACTCGACAGACGCCCGCAAAATGGCCGGGGCGCATCGCGCCTTCCAGATCGGCGGCCACTTCAGGAACGCTGATCTCACACGCCGAGACGCCCGACGGATAAACCGCATCCACCGTGGGGTTGAACACCCCCGCCGCGCCGGCTTGTCGGCAGAGTTCGAGGTCGCGCTCAATGGGGCGAGGATAACGATTGAAGTCTTCCGTCGGCCCGAACTGCGTGGGATTCACAAAGATGCTCACCACCACATGCGGGGTGATCTGCCTGGCTTTTTCAATAAGAGACAGGTGGCCCTGATGCAGCGCTCCCATCGTCGGGACAAGAGCCACCGGCCCCTGCCACTTGCGACGCTGTTCACGAAGCGAGGGTACGTCCACTGCAATCCACATAGGGTCTCCACTCGATAAGGGACTCATGGTTCAGGATCGCCCCGGAAATTTATACGACTCACCCAGCGTCTGCTGATAAAGCGTGATCAGCTGACCCACATGGTCGGAAGCCAGATGTTTTTCCGCCACCCATTGACGGGCAAGCCGGCCAAGCTGGTGGCCATCCTGAGGTTGATGGATCAATCGCTCGATGGCCTGCGTCCAGATTTCAGGATTGGGGCGCTCAATCACCCAGGCGGTTTTGTCGTGCAGCAGATAATCCAGCCATGGGTCGGCATGAGCGATCACAGGCATGCTGCTGGCCATGGCCTGCAGGGTGAGGCTGCGGGTTCGGCCGGCGGGCTGAGGATGAATCAGCACGTCAGCCCCCAACAGCAGTTCACGATGGCCAAGCCTGCGCGGAACCAGACTGATATTCGACAGCAGCCCGAGTTTGCGGGCTACCTGCCAGACCAGACGCTGATCGTTCCCATGACCATGGCTGTCCAGGAAGAACTGCGCCTGCGGATAGGCCGACACAATGGGTACCAGTCCCAGGAGCATGGCCTCGTAATCGCTGTCGATGTAGTCAGTTCCGCTGATCACGGCGCAAAGCGTTCCCGATGACGGGGTCGCCGGCGGGCTATCCTTACCCGGATGAACGCCCGGCGGTATGTGCTGCAGCAGATGCTGTGGCTGAATGTATTTCTCAATGGCCTGCGCCAGCGGCTGAGTGCTGGCGATAACGGAGACCCGCTGCTCGGCGTATCGCTTTAGCAGCTTCTCCGCCAGGGGCAGATCGAGGTACGAGTTGGCACTGAGCACCACCGGGCATTTGAGCTGCTCGCCAAGCTGGAGCGCAGCCGACCACAGCCGACCATCCATGGCGTGGATCAGATCAACCCCCTGCTCCTGAAGTTCATTGGCCAGCCGATTCAGACGTCGGCGGCGAAGGAACTCCCAGTGGGTGTCCTTCCAGCTCAGGCGGGCTCCGAACGAGCTGAACTCCTCCACAGGCAGGCGATCGGGAACCACCTGGACCACGCGCACGTTTTCGTCCAGCAGACCCACGACCATGTAGCGGAACATGGTCAGTTCCTCATCCAGCCAGGCCGTGTTACAGAGCAGTGCGACGTGCATGATTCAATGCTAGTGGAGCTAAGGGGTTCCAACAACGACAACCGACACAGGCCACTGTTTTATCCATCGGCCAGTTTGAGGGGTGAAACGACACGTTTTACGGGGGAAGGTGGCATCAGCCGACCTTGTCTGCCACGAGGATGCGAGGCAGGGCCTCATGATCCGCCAGGATGTGGGCGTTGGCCAGGGCGGGGTTCTGGCGGGCCAGGTCGAGCATCGCCTGCTTCTGGGACGAGGAAAACTCGAGCACCAGCTGACCGGGGTTCTGGAGGAACGCCGGCCCGTGTTCGATGAGCTGCCTGAGGTAGCGAAGCCCGTCCACACCGCCTCGCAGTGCCAGGTGAGGCTCGTAGTCCTTCACGTTCGGGGCCACTTCGGCCCATTCCTCATCACCAATGTAAGGCGGGTTGCTCACCAGATAGGAGAACCGCAGCCCGGCTCCGAGCGCCGAAAGCATATCGCCCTGGACGAAGTCAATCCGGTCTGACACGCCCTGAGCTGCGGCGTTTTCCTTCGCAATGGCCAGAGCCTCGGGGCTGATGTCCACCGCAATCACCCGGCTGGAGGGAATGTGCCTGGCCAGGGAGATGGCGATGGCACCCGAGCCTGTCCCGATATCGGCAATCACCGGCGAGAGGAACCCGGGTGTCCGGCGGGAATGCTGGATCACATGCTCCACCAGCGTTTCCGTG
>Ga0207868_1000361_pt1 | contig 52661 bp, 40 predicted proteins | sample Passage237B_FD_187370 | JGI IMG/M metagenome (GOLD analysis project Ga0207868, IMG submission 187370) | Cellulose adapted compost microbial communities from Newby Island Compost Facility, Milpitas, CA, USA - Passage2 37B (SPAdes) (version 3) ... | reverse complement strand
TTTGGTGCCATCTTTGTTCTGCGTGTAGACAGCATGGCCGCTGCCTCGGCCTTTGCCCTTGTCGTGAATGCCGCCAAAGTCGTGGATGATGCAGCCATACAGTTCGAAATTGATGGCCGGCGTCCAGATGCCTGTGCCCATTGAGCCACCAAAGATATTGCAGTTGATGGCCTTGCTTTCCTTGGCCTTGGTGACGTTCATGGCCGTGCTGGCGTCATGCTTTTCACGCATCAGATCCCAGTTGAGGTCCCCGATATCCAGGCCGACCAGATGAACGTAGTCAGCAGTGAACGCCACGGTCCCATTGACATGGGCGAACTTGCCTTCTTCCGGGCGGATGATGATCGGTGCGCCTTCCTTGCCCGAGACGGTCAATTCAAACGGAACTCGCTTGATACCGTTCATCGGGCCGTCATATCGGCCTTCCAGGAGAATGATGGTATCGCCGGGCTTGGCAGGACTTGCACTGCTGCGAAGCGCGGTGGCGAGATCAATAGGATTGCTTCGCGTGCCCTGAGCTTTGGGATCGCCAGTAGGGGAAACATAGATATCTGCAGCGTGTGCGGGGCTCAGAGCCGTCAGCAGCAGCCCCAGTGTCAGACTTGCCATGATGCGGCCCGTCGTCAGTCGACTGAACATGAAGAAGCCTCCGGAAGGGATAAGGAAATGGTTTACGTAAATCTTCGAACATCGTACGGCTTGTAGAACGCAGCCGATACACTTTTATTTCGCCGGTGAAAAAGAGAAATCTGCCTGCATTGTCAGAAACATCAGCACCACATTTCGGACGATGTCATTCAGACCGTAGCAACTGACTGTGGCTTCCTGGGGCCGGTGTGACGGACAATCCAGAAGCCCAGGACCCCGAAGGCCACCATCACCAGCCCCATGAAAGGCAGCAGGATAATCATGCGCTGGTCCGCATTGGGCAACTGCCAGATGCAGAGGTTGATCGCCGCAGCTGCGAGGTTGGTAAGGATATCGCGAGCGCCAAAGACTCGGCCTCGCATGTAATTAGCCGCATTGATCTGTGTCAGTGAGTCTGATCCGATGCGGGCAAAATTGCTGAAGAAGCCAATCCCACAGGCGATGCCCAGACCGAAGATATAGCTGGTATTGATCCAGATGCCTATCAGGAGCAGACCACTGATCATCAGCCCGATATGGATCAGCTTGGGGGCCAGACGGATATTGCGCACCAGCATCAGCAGCACGCTGGAGCCAAGCATGCCGGCGCCCATGAACATCTGCATGAAGCCGAAACGAGCGACAATCTGATCCGGGTCGGTCGCGTAATACTCTGGGCTTTTGACCAGGGCTGCCAGCACGGCCAAGAACACGTACGCCAGCGACCAGAACAGGAAGGAGATGGCATAAAGCTGGATCAGCCGCTTATGTTTCAGCACATAGGCGATGACATCCACGAACCGGCGTTTGCGCTGCTGCTGAGGCTCGAGAATCGTTGTGTGCTGAACCGGGTTGATGACCGCCCAGAAGGCCCCGGTGATGAGATAGCACAGCGCTGCCACGATCAGGACAGCTTTCACGCCATGATTTTGAAGAATCTGTCCGCCAACACCCAGGCCAATCAGCGCAGCAATACTGGCAATCGCCAGAATAACAGCGTTACCTGCCTGCAGATGTCGCAGGGGAATCACCTGCGGTGTCATGGCGTCACGACAGGTTCCAAAGATGCACGCCAGAGCTCCCGACAGCGCCACAATGCCATAGATACTCACGCGACCCACGGTCTCATACCGATGGCCATCGGGGATCGGCTCGCCCATGTAGCCAGGCTCGGTCAGCAGCCAGATCAGAATCACGCCAAACAACAGCAGCAGCCCGCGACTTTCGTCACAGGCAAACATGATCCATTTGCGAGGCAGACGATCTGCGATCACCCCGCCAATGGGCCCGAAGAAAATGTAAGGGACCACAAAGAAGAACATTACCCCGGCCTGCACGGGCGCTGCATCCAGCCCCGTGGCAATCCCAAGGAACATGTACGCGCAGAGCTGAATGATACGGTCCGCAAACCCACTGGCGGCGATGCTGCTCCACATCAACTGAAAGTTGATGTTCCTCCACAGTGGAATTTCCCGGGGTCTATCCAGTGCGCCTTGGGCTTGAGTCATGAACGGGATTATACATCACCACTCCTGGATGAAAGCTCGCATTACGTTATCCTCCAGGTCAGTTTTCCTTCTGATTCCCTCCGGGAGCTGTCATGAACTGGAATAAGTTATCTGCGTGGGTCAGATACCCCGTCGCGACAGCCCTGACGATATCAGGTTGTATCGTCTTCATGACCGGAACAATCAGCGGGATCCGAGGCTGCGGCTTCATGATCATCCCTGGCATCCTGTCTATGAAAAAAACCTCGGACAAGCCGAGGTTTCATAAATTCGATTAAGGACAGAGAACCCTACGCTTTACCGACTGTCCTTCTCAATGAAGGCGTAGGCATTGTGGTTGTGGATCGACTCGAAATTTTCGCTGTTGATCTGATACCACACGATGCGAGATTCAGCGTTCATAGCCAGGGCCAGGTCACGCACAATGTCTTCGACGAACTTGGGGTTGTCGTAAGCCACTTCGGTCACCCACTTTTCGTCAGGCCGCTTGAGCACCGCAAACACCGGGGCACTGGCTGCTTTTTCCATGATGGCAAAGACGTCTTCAATCCACATCATCTTGCCCTTGGCGAAGCGCACCCTGGCTTCGATTTCACAGCGCTGGTTGTGTGCGCCATAGGCCGAGATTTCCTTCGAGCAGGGACACAGGCTCGTCGCCGGGACCTTCAGGCCCATGATGAAATCATTACCCGTGGAGGTGCTGCTGGTGGCTTCGAAAGTCACTTCGATATCCAGCATGCCCGGAGCGCCCGTGACCGGAGCCTTCTTATGGATGAAGTAGGGGAATCGCAGTTCCAGATGGGCCGACTCGGCTTCGAGGCGCTCACGCACATCGCTGGCCACCTGCATGATCTGGTCTGAGCGCATCTTGTCATGATGCTTGTTGAGCACTTCCAGGAAGCGGCTCATGTGCGTGCCCTTCTGGTAGTGAGGCAGACTGACGTACATGTTCACCTTGGCCACCGTGTGCTGGCTGCCTCCGGTGGCAGGGCAGTGAAGCGTGATGGGATAGGTAATTCCCTTGACGCCCACCTTGTCGATGGCAACCTGGCGCGAATCAGAACTGGCCTGTACGTCGGGCATTGCCTGCTTGGAGTTGTTTTCAGATCGGGCGGCAGTCTCGGCCATGGATCGTCCCTTCGGATCGATTAAAAAGAATCAAGGAGTATTGGGGTACATCCCACCTGAAAACTGCCATCGTCCCGCTGATCAAACAGGGGACCGGCCATGGCAGGCGCAGTTGGATCGATCATCCTAGGACATCTGACCGCCAATGGCAAAAGATGGCGGGGTATGGAATTAGAAGGCCAGGCCAAATGTTGATAGCCTGATACCCAATGTTTGTATCCGTCTTTACTTAAGGAAAGTGTGTGATGGCTCGATTAGCGGTCATTGGTCTGGGCGGTCGTGCGGTGGGAATGTGCAAAGCCATGAAGGCGGTGGATCCAACCATCGAGATCACTGCGGTAGTCGATCCTTCGCCGGACAAGGTGGTTCGCTCTCTGAAGGAAATGGGCTTCAATCCTGAGAGGACCGCTCTGCTTACCTCGGCGCAGGAGCTGGTCGAGAGGCGTAATGAATTTGATGGCATCATGATCGGGACGCGCTGCAACCTCCACACACCCATGGCTGTGGCAGTGGCCCAGGCCCAGCGACCTGTATTTCTGGAAAAACCTGTCGGCCTCACCTATGACCAGCTGGTCGAGCTGAGCAATGCCTACCGCGGTCGGGAACATCAGGTGCTCGTGTCGTTCCCTCTGAGACTCACCACACTGTTTGAAGACGTTCTGACCATCATCAAGTCAGGCAGGCTCGGCGTCATCAATCAGATCCAGGCCATCAACAACGTCTACTATGGCTATTGCTACTACCACGAATGGTATCGCGATTTCAAACAGAATGGCGGCCTCTGGCTTCAGAAAGCCACGCATGATCTGGACTACGTCAACCTGCTGGCGCAAAGCCAGCCTGTCTCCGTGGCGGCCATGATCAGCAGGCAGGTTTATGATCACCCGGTTGCTCCTCAGGAGATCGCCCAAATCCGCACCGACAAGGATCCGATTCCCGACTGCCCGGTCACCCATCAGGATGCAGGCTCAGCGATCGTCATGTACGACAATGGCCTGCATGCTGTCTATTCGCAGAATTTCGTCACACGTGAATCGGCCGGCCGACGTGGCGCCATCATCACCGGCCACGCAGGTACACTCGAATTCGACTGGGTCACCAACAACATTCGCGTGGTCGATCACCTGCGCAAGCGTGTGGACAACATCCACATCGACCCCAAGGGCAGCGACGATGGCCACGGCGGGGGCGATGGCAAACTGGCATCCAACTTCATCCAAATGATGAAGGGCCAGGCCGATGCTCTGAGCAATCTGAACGATGGCATCCTCAGCGCTTCGATGTGTCTGGCAGCCCGTGAGTCGGCCAATACCCACACGTTCCAGCCAGTGAATCTGCCCGGCCAACCTGCCCCGCGTACGGGTCCGCGCGCGGTGGAAAGACTCTGACGTACACAGGCAGACATATGGGGAAAATTACGAAGAATCCTGCTGGACAATCCCACACAACCGGCCACAATAGGGCTGCAGTGAAGAACAGGTTTTCTTTAGCAGAAAGAAAGAATTTTCACCATGGCTAAAGGCGATTTCGATCAGATCGTTGGTGAATTGTCATTCGCCATGGGCAAGCTGGGGAACTGGCCGTTTGGCAGTTTTGCTGCAGGCGACAGTTGGTCGCCATCGGTCAACGTCTATCGGCTGCCTCGCCATCTGGAAGTGTGTGTTGATCTGGCTGGGATCGACAAGCGAGCGATTGAAGTCCGCGTCGAGCCAGGGAGGCTCATCATCCGCGGGTTCAGAGCTTCTCCCGAGCCCGCTGACATGGAAGGGCAGACCATGCGCATACTCTGCATGGAGATTGACCATGGCCCCTTTGCGCGAACGATCCCGCTGCCTGAACATATTGATCTGATGCGCGTCGAATCACGCTATGAGGAAGGCTGGCTGTGGATCCGCCTGCCCTTCAGGGAGCCTGGCTGATCTCTTCGTCAGCCGCGATGCTGAGCATAGATCCTGACCATCCTGTTCACGCTCTTTCCTGACAAAGGCTGAACGCATTGAACGATAAAAAAACAGACAAAAAGCAGAAAAAGTCCGTGAATGAATCCACGGCTCGTCTCGATCAGACTGCGGGCGAAGGTCTGGCGGATGCCGTGGCTGTTCCTGTTGCGCCTGATAAGACGCCCCAGAGCATTCCCTTTGAAATTCCTGAAGTTCTGCCTGTCCTGCCCATCCGTGGCACGGTGATGTTCCCCGGAACGGTGGTGCCCCTTGGCGTGGGCAGGCCCAGCAGTCGCAAGCTGCTGGATGAATCGCTGCCTCAATCCAAGATCATTGCGCTGGTAACCCAGCGTGACGAGGATGATGAAGATCCCGATCCGGAGAATCTCTACCAGATCGGCGTGGCGGTGATGGTGCTCAAGCTGGTACGTCAGCCTGATGAGACGGTGTCGATCATCGTCCATGGCTTGTCGCGCATCCGCATCAAGAACTACATCCAGCGCAAGCCTTTCCTGCGTGCACAGGTGGAACGCGTGGCCGAAATTCCCGGCCAGGGAAAAAACTACGAAGCCGCAGTGAATCAGCTGCGCGATCAGGCCCGTATGCTCATTGAGCTGACGCCCAATGCGCCTGAGCAGGCCGTGACCGTGCTGATGAACATTGAAGAGCCCAGCAATCTGGCTGACTTTCTGGCGGCCAACCTCAATCTCAATCTCGGCCAGAAGCAGGACCTGCTCGAAGAAACGCAGGTGGCCAAGCGTATCCGGAATGTGCATCAGTATGTGTCGGACCAGCTTGAAATCGCCAAGCTCCAGGCCAAGATTCAGCAGGATGTGCAGTCCTCCATTGGCGACTCACAACGGAAGTATTTCCTGCGTGAGCAGCTCAAGGCCATTCAGAAGGAACTGGGTGAAGACAACACAGGCGGCGCTCAGGTGGTCGAGGAACTGCGCAAGCGCCTCAACGAAGCGAATCTGCCTGAGAATGTGATGAAGGAAGCCACGCGCGATCTCAATCGCCTGGAATCCATCCCCGCAGCCAGCCCGGAATATTCGCTGATTCTTACGTACCTCGAGCTCCTGGCAGATTTGCCCTGGCAGAAGCTCAGTGAGGACAATCTGGATCTGGACCGCGCTCAGAAAATTCTTGACCGCGATCATTTCGATCTGGCCAAGGTCAAGCGCAGGCTCATTGAGTATCTGGCCGTGCGTAAGCTCAACCCGACGGGGCGGGGCCCGATTCTCTGCCTCATCGGCCCGCCCGGTGTTGGCAAGACGAGCCTGGGCCAGTCCATCGCCGATGCGCTGGGCCGACAGTTTGTGCGCATGAGCTTTGGTGGGATTCGTGACGAAGCAGAAATGCGCGGTCACCGTCGCACGTATATCGGCGCGATGCCTGGCCGCATCATTCAGGAAATCCGCCGAGCGGGAACGCGCAACCCCGTGATGATGCTCGACGAAGTCGACAAGCTCGGCTCGGACTTCCGTGGCGACCCGGCCAGCGCGCTGCTGGAAGTGCTCGACCCCAAGCAGAACAACGCCTTTGTCGATCGTTACCTGGACGTGCCTTTCGACCTCTCGCAGGTCATCTTCATCTGCACTGCCAATTACATCGAAGGTATCCCGCCTGCACTTCGCGATCGCATGGAAATGATTGATGTCGCTGGCTACACAGACAACGACAAGCTCCAGATCGCCCGCAAGTATCTGGTTCCTCGTCAGCTCAAGGAAAACGGGCTGACCACGAAGCATGCCAAGTGGACACCCGATGGCCTGCGCAAGGTCATCGAAGACTACACACGGGAATCCGGCGTGCGTGAACTGGAGCGTCAGATTGGCGCCGTCTGTCGAGCGGTAGCTGCCCGCGTGGCCAAGGCTCCTGAAGCAGGAGATAAGAACCACAAGAAATCCAACGGTGATTCCGAGAAGGGCTCTGCTTCCAGGAGTGGCAGCAGGAGCTCAGGCTCGTCCGTGGTTACACTCAACGCCGAGCGTGTCCGTGAACTGCTGGGGCCTGAGAAGTACGTCCGCGAGCTGGACATCCGTACCAGTCGTCCCGGCGTGGTGGTCGGGCTGGCCTACACGCCGGTGGGTGGTGAGATTCTCTTCATCGAAGCCACAGCCTATCCCGGCCGAGGGAATACGATTCTCACCGGCCAGATCGGTGATGTGATGAAGGAATCGGTCACCGCAGCGGTGTCGCTGTTCAAGAGCAAAGCCGATCAGTTCGCCTATGACATCAGCCAGCTGGCGGAGCTGGACCTGCATATCCACGTCCCGGCCGGTGCGATTCCCAAGGATGGCCCCAGTGCAGGTGTGGCGATGTACACCGCCATCGTCTCGCTGCTGCTGGGCATCCCGGTGCGACACCGCCTGGGTATGACAGGTGAAATCACCCTGCGCGGCTTGGTGCTCCCCATCGGCGGCGTGAAGGAAAAGACCCTGGCTGCAGCGCGGGCGGGCATCCGGACCATTCTGCTTCCCGAAAAGAACAAGCGGGACATGGAAGAAGTCGATCCCGAAGTGAAGAAGAAGTGCACCTTCAAATTCCTGACTGATGTCGACCAGCTGATTGAAGAAGCACTGGGCGCATCCGCCATTGCCAAAGCTGTCAACGCCAACCGCAAAAAGAAGGCCCAGAAGTCTTCGGATGCCCAATCAACGGATGATGTGAAAACCTCCCGGGAAACCCACACCGCGAAAGGCTGAACATGATCGCATGCTTTCACGCGGCGTTTGCACGTTCGGCCCAGTGGATGCTGCTGGGGCTGATACTTCTCCTGTCCGTTGGCTGTGGGCCTACGGCGCTGTCGATCAGTCTGGTATCGGCCCGTCGCGATCTGGTCGTCACTAAGGTTCACGCCGATGGCCAGTGGGGCAGCAGCAGAGTGGCCCTGATTGATGTCAACGGCATGATTCACAACGGCACCAAGCCTCTGCTGGTGGGTGAATCGGAAAGCCCCACCAGCCTGCTGGCGGAAAGGCTGGCGCTGGCAGCGTATGACGACAAGGTCAAAGCAGTCATTCTGCGAATCAATTCCCCAGGAGGAACGGTCAACGCCAGTGAAATCATGTATCGCCAGCTGCGCCAGTTCCGTGAGGCGACAGGCAAGCCTGTCATCGTGTTGATGATGGATGTCGCAGCCAGTGGTGGCTACTACATTGCCTGCGCGGGCGATCACATCATCGCGCACCAATCGACCATCACAGGCAGCATTGGCGTGATCGTGCAGACCGTCAGCTTCAAGCCCGCATTAGACCGATGGGGTATCCACGCTCAGGCCATCACCAGCGGCCCCAATAAGGAAGTTGCATCTCCTCTGGCCAACATGACGCCTGAACACCGGGAGATTCTCGAAAGGCTCGTGGATCAGTTCTATGGCCAGTTCACCCAGATCGTGCGTGAGCGCAGGCCCATGATCCGAGATACAGACTTCGCCCGACTTACCGACGGCCGCGTTCTCTCAGGCCCCGACGCCAGAGCGGCCGGCCTGGTCGATGAAGTGGGTGATCTCAACAGCGCCCTGGCCGCAGCCAGGCAGGCAGCGGGCATCAGCAAAGCCGACGTGGTGGTTTATCACCGGGTGACGCAGTACATCGGCTCGCCTTATGCGCAGTCCCAGAGCAGTCCGGGCAGCACGCAGGTCAATCTGGCACAGATTAACTTTCCAACGAGTGGCGCACCGGGTTTGCTAGATACCAACATTGGCTTTTATCATCTCTGGCTGCCACAGTAAGCTCATTGTTGTCGCAGGAGGCGATCAGACGACACCTCTGACGACTGTCATCATTTCATCGTCTGCCCCGGGGGATGGGGGGATGTCCGGGTCTGCCGGTAAGGAGCATGGTTTTAATGGATACGATGGAACTTGAATGTCCCAGTTGTCGCACCAAGCTGGAAATTGATATCGCTTTTGCAGGGGGCGTCTGTCGATGCTCAACCTGCGGAACGCTGATGACCGTTCCCTCGGATCCCCGTCGTGAACGCGCAGAAAGGCTGACCCGTCCCGACAGGCCCGACCAGCCCGGCGGCAGTGCCCCTGCTGCCGACAGCCGTCCTGATGCGCCTCCCGGTGTAAGAGCCGAAAGGCCCTCGCGTCCCGATGCGCCGGTCCAGTCGTCATCCCGTAAGCCCGAAGCGAAGCAGAGCAAATCCGTATCAACAGGCAGGCCCGCAGCTCCGCCTGCCGCAGCACAGACGCCGATCGATGCAGGGGTGTACACCACTGCATCAGGCCGGGAAGTGCGCATCACAGCGCAGACTGCGATTCCTACCGCGATCCGCCGCAAAGCCATGCGCATCGGCATCATCACGGGATTCATCGTGTTCATGCTGGCCATGACACTGATGGTGCTGCTGGGCATCACCATGCTCTCCAAGCCTTCAGGTGAAAGCAGGAACGCAAAGCAGATCGCTGAAGACGTCCGCAAAGCTCAGGGCAATTACGATCCTGAAGTCAATCCGCTGCTGCTTAAGACGCCCAACGTGCTGGGCCTCAAACCAGCCGATCGCGTGGTGGTAGTGCTCGATACCTCCAGTCAGAGCAGGCGCTGGCTGTCCATGGCCGGCGACGCACTTATCGCCGGTCTGCCTGCGACTGGGCAGGGGGCATATCAGGTGATTCTGGCTCGTGATGGTGCGTCACAGGCAATCCCTGAAACTCTGGCACCGCTGACTGACACGACGCTGCAGCAGGTCAAGGATGAAGTCTTCGCGGCTCGCCCGTTTGGCTCAACATCTCTGACCTCTGCGCTGAGCATGGCTCTGGCGGTCAAGCCCGCGCAGATCATCCTCATCACCTCGCAGGATATGACTCCGGAACTGACAACCGCACTTTCCACTTCTCTGGCGAGCCTGGAAAAGAATGCCAAGGTGGATGTGGTCTATCTCGGCGAAGAACCCGGCTCACTGGGCGACATCACCAGCAAACACAATGGGATTCTGGTCAATCTGCCCGTGGTGCGACTCTCGGAGTGGCATCAGGACTGGCAGAGCAGCCAGACGCAGGGGAATTGATCGAGTCGATGTAAACAGGGCGGACGACAAGCAGTGCATTGCTCACTCGAAGCGCGCAGCCTTTTTCAGTGATGGTGCGTATCGAGCGCAGGCATCTTTTCGCGAATGGCGTCTGACAGATCATGCACCAGTGCCTGCCCACATTCGAGGGTCAGGCCGCCGGCCAGGACCTTGAGTTCCGTGGACTGTCTGGGTCGCATTGTCAGCAGATAGGACCGTTCTGCCAGCTGGCCGCGGACCGGGGGATTTGATTCATCCACATCCTGCGCCGCCGCATCCGTCACTGCAGATTCATCCGTCACATACCCGCCACCGGCGAGGTCCGTCGTGAAAGGCTCACCACGGGCAATCACCGGAGCCTGCTCAGGTTCATCGGCGCATGCACGCAATTCCAGATGCGTGATCTGATTCTGCGGGATGATATGCCCGCCCGCTTCCACACCCCTGGGGCTGATCTTGATCTGCCTGTGCTTGCGATAGCGCTGGCTGACGAAGTAATGACGCCACTCCACCATCCAGAACAGGGCGAACGTCGCCGCCAGGCCCAAGGCAGCGCCGATCAAAGGTTTACCAATGGCGTAGGTAACGACAATGAAAATCGCTCCGCCGAGCACCAGCGTGACAATGAACTGTCCCAGCAGGGTGGTCAGCAGAAATATACCCGATGATCGGGCAGGATCGATTTCAAAAACGATCTGGTTCGGGCCTTCGCTGGAGCGATGAAAGGTGGAAATGGCTTGCATGGCTTACCCTTTCGCTTGAGTACCTGATCCGAGAATCCGTACGGTCAAACGTCCGAGGCTCACCTGCCATTATACCCCCTCATGCCCGATTACCGATGCCCTGCAACCGCCAGGGAGACGGTCGGCGACTTACGCACGCGGCTGGCGAAGTCATCCCAGAACTTGTTGACGATGGTGCGCACCGCCCAGTTCGCCCCGTCTGCCAGACCGCAGATGGTGGTTCCGGGCATTGCACCCATTGAGCCTGCAACTTCCAGCAGCAGGTCCAGGTCCTTGGTGGTGCCATCGCCGGCTTCGATGCGCTTGAGCATCTTGTACATCCAGTTGCCACCCTCACGGCAGGGCGTGCACTGGCCACAGGATTCATGAGCGTAGAAGCGGATCAGGTTACGCGCGACGCTGACCATGTTGGTGTCTTCGTCCATGACGATGACGCCTGCAGTGCCCAGCCCCAGCACGTTATGCCTGCCGATGTCAAAGTCGAGGGTCACATCGTACTGGCTGGCGTCCAGGATACCCATGGAGATGCCACCGGGGATCGCTCCCTTGAACTTCTTGCCATTACGCATCCCGCCGCCGTACTGTTCGATGAGCGTCGATAGTTTAATGCCCAGATGCTCTTCATAGACGCCAGGCCTGTTCACATGGCCGGAGATACCAAAGAGCTTGGGGCCGTAGCTGGCCGGGACGGTAGGGGGCACGCCTTCAGGCCTGCCCTTGCCCATGGTCTTGAACCACTCAGCACCCCGGTCGATGATCGGGCCGACGCTGGCCAGCGTTTCGACGTTGTTGATGATGGTCGGACGGGCAAACGCACCAGCCACCGCAGGGAACGGAGGCTTATTGCGAGGCCAGCCACGCTTGCCTTCGAGTGATTCCAGCAGGCCGGTTTCTTCGCCACAGATATAGGCGCCAGCGCCACGGTGGACGTAGCAGTTGGCCGGTCGACCATTGATTTCACCCAGCGGCGAGTTGGGGCCGAAGATGTTGTTTTCGTAGGCTTCCTTGATGGCGTTCTCAAGCGTGCGGGCCTGAGCGTGATATTCGCCACGGATGTAGATGTAGGCCGTGTCCAGTCGGCAGGCGTACATGCAGATGGCGATGCCTTCGAGGAGCACGTGGGGATCGTAATCCAGCAGCAGGCGGTCCTTGAACGTCCCCGGTTCGGATTCGTCCGAGTTGATGGTCAGAAAGCGCTGTTTGCCATCTTCAGGCGGCAGGAATGACCATTTCATGCCAGCGGGGAAGCCTGCACCACCACGGCCACGAAGTTCGGAGGCCTTGACGATTTCGATGACTTCCTTGGGCGTCATCTTCAGCGCCTTGTGGAAGCCAGCATAGCCGCCGGTCTCGACGAACTCGTTGTAGGAGATCAGTCGGCGGTCACGCGGATCGCCAAAGGGAAACGTAGGGATGCGTTTGGTGAGGACAGGTTCGGCTAAGGGCATGGTCGGTTCTCACTTTACCCGGTCCTGGCCGGGGACTGGTGCATTTCGAATTTCCACTTCCTCAATCGTGGTGCGACGCAGGATGGTGGTTGGGTTGATCTGCTGCTCCTGAACGGTCTTGCTCACTGGCGTGACCTTCGTCTGGTCCGCTTCGGGATTCCTGATGTTGTGAATCATCAGGCCGAGGTTACGACTCAGGCGGTCAAGCCAGTTCATGGCATTCACTCGCAGCTGTCGATGATGGCAGACAGATTCTCGACGGTCAGGTTTTCATGCAGGCGGTCGTTGAGCAGCGCACAGGGGGCCGTCCCGCAGGAGCCCAGACATTCACCATGAATCAGGGTGAACTTGCCATCGGGCGTCGTCTGGCCCACGGTGATGCCCAGCTTCTTTTCCAGCGCTTCGATGAGCTTTTCATGGCCCAGCAGCTCGCAGGAAATCGACTGGCAGACCATGATCAGGTACTTGCCCTTGGGCTTGAGCCAGAACATTTCGTAGAACGAAGCCGTATCCATCAGCTCCGAGGCCTGAATGCCCAGGAACTCGGCTGCTTCTTCCAGCGCCTGAGGAGGCAGCCAGTTGTATTTATCCTGCAGGGCGTGCAGCAACGGAATGGAGGCCGCGCGGCGCGACGGATAACGCGTCACGATGTTCGCCTCGAAATGTTCCTTGATCTCCTGTGTGAGATAAGGTTCATCGCGTCGTTCAATCTGCGTTCCTGCAGAGTTTTTGACAATCCATGCCATGATGAAAAATTCCTCGATCCAATCCCTCAGCTCCAGCCTGTCTCAGCAGGACAGGCCGGCGTCGATCAGCGGTCCAGTTCAGCGGCGATAATATTCAAACTGCCCAGCACGGCCACCACGTCGGAAAGCTGGTGACCTTCGATGAGCTTGGGGAATGTCTGATAGTTGATGAAGCTCGGCGGACGCGTACGGGCACGCCACGAACGAGGCCCGCCATCGCTGACGATGTAGTAGCCCAGCTCGCCGTTAGCGGTTTCCTGAGCGCCATACACTTCAGCCACCGGAGGCTTCCAGCCACGGTTCCACATGACCAGTTCAAAGTGCTGGATCAGCCCTTCGATTGAACCATACACCGAAGCCTTGTCAGGCTTGAGCAGCTTGCCATCGTCGTCCACGTTCGTTGGCCCGCCAGGCAGGATATCGATGAGCTGGCGGATGATGTGCATCGACTGCTTTACTTCTTCGACGCGCACCAGATAACGGCTGTAGACGTCGCCGGCCGTGCAGATCGGGATCTTGAAGTCCACCGGTGCGGCACCCTGGTTATCCCAGTTGTTGGCAAAGCACAGATAAGGCTCGTCCTTACGCAGGTCACGGCGGACGCCGCTGGCGCGAGCCACCGGGCCCGAGAGCGACCATGCAATGGCATCATCGCGGCTGATGATACCGATGCCTTCCGTACGGTCACGGAAAATGCGGTTGCGATTGAGCAGGCCTTCAATGTCGGCGATGGCCGGAGGCAGTTTTTCGTCGACAAACGAGCGGACCATGCGCTTGAAGACTTCGTCATCGGGAATGTCACGCATGAGCCCGCCGACGCGCGTCCAGTCCGGGTGGAAGCGCTGGCCGCTGATGTACTCAACAATGTCGTTGATGTGCTCACGCTCGTTGAAGCCATAGAGGAAGCCGGTGAGTGCACCAAGGTCCAGCGCGGTAGCGCCGATGCACAGCAGGTGGTCCTGAATACGGCCCATTTCCGCCATGATGGTGCGAAGCACCTTGCATCGCGGCGTCAGGTCGATACCGAAGAGCTTCTCAACCGTGCCATGCCACGCGATGTCGTTGGCGATGGGGGAGATGTAGTTCATTCGGCTGACCGTGCAGACATACTGGTTGTAGTCGTGCGACTCGGCCAGCTTCTCGAAGCCGGAGTGAAGGTAACCAATGTGGGGGATCGCCCGGACGATGCGTTCACCATCGAGCTCGAGCACCAGGCGCAGCGTGGTGTGCGTGGCCGGGTGCTGAGGGCCGAAGTTGAGCGTCCAGCGGTCGCCCTGCTCCGATTCGGGACGCAGGTAAGGCGTCGTCTCGATATCAACGTCCAGAGGCTGTAGTTCGTAAGGCATGTCTGCTCACTGGCGGTATACGCAAGCGGTATCGTCCTGCCGCCCAGGGTCGCCTGCGAGGCTCGGCCCTGAGCAGCTACAATCCGCATTATTGTAGTAGGCAAAGGGAGATGTTACCAACGCCCGGGTCAGGCAGAGCCTTTTCCCCATCCCTGCGGGCCTGGATTAGCCCTGGAGAGGGGGGAGACAGAGGCTTAGCTCGCGTGAATCTCTGTTTAATCACGTTAAAATGCCCCGTTGGCCCTGATTGCCCTGCGTCTGCCTGTAGTTGCCTGATGCTCTGATGAAACCGAACCTGACTCCATCCTTTGATGCCCCCCGGGCCCAGACCGTCCATCGTCTGGCCCAGCAGGAGCGGTTTACCCTGCTGGGGATCGCTCCGGCCAGACCGAGCGAACATGGCCCGTTCCTTAAAGACTGGCTTACAGCAGGCAAACATGGCGAAATGGCGTACCTGGGCGAGCATGTAGAGCAGAGGCTCGACCCGACCCTGATCGTTCCCGAAGCCCGGTCGATCATCTGTGTGGCTGACGCCTACGCCTGGCAGGCTCCGGAGGACCAAGGCAGAGAGACTGTTTCCCCAGACGCAGCCATGAACGTTCCGGGGCGTATCGCCCGCTACGCCTGGCGACGGGATTACCACCGCGATCTGAAAAAGCGTCTACACAACCTGGCTGACGCTATGCGGGGCATCTGGCCTGAACATACCTTTCGGACCACCGTCGACACAGCGCCGGTGCTCGAACGTGAACATGCTCAGCGGGCCGGGCTGGGCTGGGTAGGCAAACATACGCTGCTGATCCATCCCACACTCGGCTCATGGTTCCTGCTGGGCGAGATCATCACCACGCTCCCTCTGCAGACCAGCATCGACGCCGCGCAGGCCATCCGCACCAATCACTGTGGCCAGTGCACGCGCTGCATCCAGGCCTGTCCAACGCAGGCCATCACGCCTTACAGCGTGGATGCGTCACGATGCGTCAGCTACCTGACGCTGGAGCATCGCGGCCCGATCGATCCATCCCTCCATGAAGGCATGGGAACCTGGATCGCCGGGTGTGATATCTGCCAGGAAGTCTGCCCGTTCAATCAGGAGCCTGCGAAAACCGAAACCGCCCGGATCGACGGCCACGTGTCGCTGCCGCTGCTGGAAGTGATGAACTGGAACGTTCACGCCAGACAAGCCGCGCTGCAGGGGTCGGCGCTGAAGCGCATCAAGCTCGATCAGTTCAAACGCAACGCCATCATCGCTGCGGGCAACTACATTCAGAAGCAGCCTGGCGATGAGGCAAGCGTGAAGCTTCGCCAGCGCATTGCGGAACTGGCACAGGATGCTCAGGAATCAGATCTCGTTCGGCTGACCGCCAGTCAGGTGCTCGATCGCCTGCGAGCCAGGGCTGCAGCATCAGGCCTTTGACCCGCCATTAGGAACCACCATCACCACCAATCCTTTGCGGATCATCGACTGCAGAAACGTGACGATAGCCTGCTGGGCTTCCTGCGGATTGAGGTTGTGGGTGCGGGCGAATTTCTTGACTAGATGTCGCACGGACTTCTGCCCGTCGCACATCCCCAGAATCTCCATGCCGTAGGCATCGAGTTCAAATTCGCGTTTGACGATCTCAGGCAGGCGCAGCAGAAATCGCTGCATGCGAGTGGCCTTGCACCCAATGACGATGCGTGCGCCACCATCGGGCAGCTCATGACGCTCAAAAATCTTCGCCGCCAGCGGGCGGGCGTCGAAAGCGTCTTCGCGAGTAAATTGCACCTGACGACTCATGCCTTCACCTTAGCTGCTCAGGCCTGCCCAGTGCAAACTTTCCCGGATGAACTGGAAGTGTTCATCCATGCTCTCATGCACCCGATGGCTGATATTGATGAAGGTCAGTCGATTGTGAACGTGGTGATGGATCACATACAGCCGCAGCGGTCGAGGAGTGCTCCACAGGAAAGGGCGGAACCGCCTGCGCAGAACAAGATCGGCCTGCGCGATGGATTCGCCTTCTGCTTCCCACGTGTGGACGTCCAGTGTTTTACCCTTGGCAGGCCGATAGTGGCTGCGGATTTCTGCGGCCAGCGATCGTACCCACTGAGGCAGGTCCTGCCTTTTGAGCGCCAGTTCTGCAGGGTAAATCTGCCCGATGGTCAGACGCGGGCCATTCCATCGCCTTGAGCCTGCGATAAGGCGAACACGCATGTCACCGAGATTGAGCCTGGCTGATTCATAGCGGTAGCCAGGCGGAGCAATGAAACTCACATCGAAGAATGACCATCGCGTGGGCTGACGGATGTTCTGATCGATCAGTCCCGGCCCGAGGTACTGGCGGATCAATCTGTCCTCGGCGGCGTTCCCCGCGTGGTACGCAATTTCAATCACGCGCCTGGAAGCAGGGCAGTAGCCTGCATATCGATCCAGCTTGTCCTGCGGGTCACGATAGTGAAGCAATGGCTTGTAATGTTCGTTGGCCACCTGGGCCAGCTGTGAGGTGACATCCTTGATCCGCAGCACGCGAGCCAGACGCTTGCGGGCAAATTTCAACCCGTCGTAATGATCGGATCGCACGCGGGCCCAGGCGAACTCCAGCCTCTGCCTGTGGTCATCTGCAAGGATGAGTTTGCCCTGATCCGCATCGCCCTCCAAGCGAGCGAAGCGGAACGAGCGGGGACAGTCGAAAAGTAATCCGGCCCAGCCCACACGCCGCAAGGCTGGATCAGGACTGATGAGCTCAGATGCAGTAGACAATGCCACAGTTGGAACCACTGAAATCGCAGTCAATCAGAAGGTGTTGTTGAGGGTCATGCCAACCGTGGTCTTGCCTGTGATCATGGTAAAGATGGCCCATCCGAAGATGGCGATAATTTCACCCATGATCAGCCCGATGAAGATATCGCGGGTCTTATCAAAGGTGTTCTTGCCACCATACTTCACCACCAGCTTCTTGCAGATCCACCCGATGAAGAAGCTGAACCAGAGCGTATGGATCATCGGGTTGATGAGCATGACATAGCCTACGGGGTGGGGGAACCAGAAGATCGTCCTTCGCAGGAACACACTCAGAGCCACCCACAGCCCGCCGCCCAGCGCCCAGCATGCCATCGACGTATTGAATTCAGGAACCGACGACGCAGCCTGCTGCGCGGTGGACATGGTGCTCTTGGGACCATTGGAATAGAACCAGCTATGCATACGCTGCGCACCGCGCACGTAGGCCATGATGATGGCAAAACTCACCGAGGTAAGAACTGCCACCACGATGGAAATCACCATGTTCAGGTGATAGATCGTTCGGCTGCCACCCACATCCTTGTGCATCTTGGCACTGTCGAGAATGTTGGGTGCCATGAACGTCTTGATGTCCAGGAAAAGCACCGAGTACACAGGCAGCAGCGGACCGATGATCGTCCCGGGCAGGAACTTGCCCAGCGCCAGCATCTTCCAGAGATGGAAGAAGCTCGAGTGAGCCTGGAACCAGTAGATACCACCTTCGGCAGTGATGCGCATCAGGCCCAGCGTCAGCAGAGTCAGGAAGAGCACAAACACAAAGGCCCAGATCAGGTAGCTGATGTTCCACTGCCACATCCACCAGATCCACATCGTGACCACGGTGATACTTGCCACCAGCCCGATGACAGGCAGCCCTGAAAGCAGCCTTGCTTTAACCGGGCGAGAACGTGAGAAGCTCTGGCTGCCTGTGTCCTTCAGGGCGCGATAGAGCATGAATGCCGAAAACACCAGCAGCGCGCCCATCCCCTGCGCGGTGACCTGATTCTGGACATAAAGCCAGTCGGAGGGGAAGTCCATCATCGTCTGGCCATAACCCGCTCCAGCCAGCGCCAGGAACATCACACGGGTCACCAGGTAATAGAACCAGATGGAGAAGCTGATTTCCAGCGGCAGCAGAAACGCAATGCCGATGGCAGTGAACATCAAGGCGAATCGCATGCCATTGGCACCGCCGGCGATCCCCTGAAGGAAGGTGTCCTTCACCGTCGAGGCAAAGGTGTAGAGATTCATGCCCTGAGGAACCAGCCCCATGTCGCCCAGCCAGCCAAAGCGCACGCAGGCGTTGTAGGAAAAGACACCCCCGGCCACCGCCAGGGCGGCCCAGAAGCCCGGACTACGCGTAATAGCAGGCAACCAGTGAGTCGATTCCGGGTCGGGCAGCAGCGTCTCGCGCAGCTGAGCCAGCGGGAAGATCAGCTTTTCACGTGTCGCCCAGAAATCCAGCACCGTGTAGGACAAGGAGTAAAACAGGGCATAACACCCAAAGACGAAGATCAGCCAGTAGGCCAGTGGCGAAACCCATAGATTCCAGGGGAGGTTCGTGGCCACCTTCCAGTAATACTCCGTCCAGGCCACCCAGGAATCGAATCCGCCTTTATCAGGCGGCGCAATCAGAGGCTGCTTATCCAGCGTGTACTTGAGTCCTTCACGATACTCCGTGATAGCAGGACCATCCGTGATAAACAATTCCTTTCGCAGGTTCGGATGCAGTTCCTGCGACCAGCGTGACTGCGGGGTGTTCCACTCCGGGTTGTATGGCGTGGTAATCAGAGGAACCAGCTGCTCGGTAAGTCCAAAGGTCGAAATACCGCTGGTCACCACCAGAGCAGCAAAGATGGTCATCAGTTCAGCACGGGTTAATGCCCGCGTCGTCAGCACCCAGCACAGAGCGTAGCCCGCAGCAGCGAGCACTGGAAGCGCTGCAACGGCCCACAGCGGTGCTCGCGGTGCCAGCCCCCAGAGTACCAGTGCACTGACCATCATCGCCACCAGCCAGCGAATCGCACCGTGCATCACCGAAGCCCAGCTGCTGCTGGCTTCAGGTCGGCGGGCCAGCATCCAGCTACCCACTGCGGTGATCATCAGCAGGATGGCCACGATGGCCAACACCGTCCACAGAAAGGACAGGCCCGACACAGCGCCTAACACTGCAAGAGAGGTCAATGCAAGCGCGCCCAGAGTGTTCTGAAGGCCATTGAGGCGGGCGACTTTCTGAACATTCATCCACCTGCCCAGATAGATCACCCTCAGCAGAGGGTTGAGCACCAGGGCCATCGTGAAAATCGTCCCGGTGACGATGACGGCCACCAGCGTGCATGTAATGGTGAAGTTGTAGTTGTTACTGGAGCTGATGGTGACCATAGACATCAGGATGCACAGGATCACCGACAGCGGAATGGTGAACCAGCGGACCATCTGTGATGAGAACGATCCATCTTTGTCCGGCAAGCGTGGGCGCGGTCCCTTGCCTGATGAGCCTTGCATGGCTTCAAGCTTGTCGAAATCAACTCGTTGTATGACCGATTGGTTCATGAGGATGTCATCAATGCGGTTTAAGTGTTTCAACAGGTGACCAGCCGATGGCAGTCACACCCGATCAATACCCCAGCGTGCTGGTGCTCTTGGCAATCAGGGCAAAGGCCACCGATCCCATCGCCACCAGCCCGACCCCTGCGCCATACCCGGCCAGGAGGATGGATACATAACGCTTATAGTTCTGGTGCCCGTACTTGCGTTCGAGATAGAACCGGCCGATCAGCGCGCCGATGATTTCCGGAATCATCGCACCAGGCGTCGACTGGCCGAAGCCACGCACCACCCCAAAGACCAGCATCGTCGGCAGGTTCAGGAAATTGAGAATGGCGAAGCTGGTCAGGCCCACAGCAGCGCCCCAGCCAATCACGTCAAGCTTGATCGCTTCGACGAACATGCTTGAGCCATCCAGCGTTGAAGAATACTGCAGCGCCGCGTTACGAGCCTGCAGTTCCCAGAATTCCTGAGCGAAGGGGAAGGCTTCACTGGGCACCGGAGCCAGACGCCAGATCAGGTTCCAGAAGAAGATCGAAGCGAGAATGACAATGGGCGTCACCACCATTTCGGTCTTGATGATGCTGGTCATGCGCGTCCCGGTCAGTTCCATCACGCGGAAGTTCTGAACAGTGGCGCCATAGTCGTTCATCGGAATGGGAGCGAACCAGATGGCCGAGCCTGAGTAGCCCGACAGAATGAAGGCGGCTTCGCGCACCATCGGAATCTGAACCGTCTGGCCAACCAGACCTTCGAGCTTGGCATTCACATAGCTGATGATCGGCTGATAGATGAACCCGAAACCCAGGAAGAACAGCCAGGGGAACCGGTCGGCATAGCCACGCTCCGGCGTCCCGGGCATCAGCAGCAGACAGATGCCGATGTAGCTCAGCGTCGCCACCACATAAATGCCCAGAGCGACAAAAATCGAAAGGTCGCCACGGTCCTTGTTGCGGGTGCACAGCTCACGCCAGGCATCGGAGAAGCTGCGTCTGGCTGCGTGGTGCTCAGTCTGCCCGTCAGCTTTATTCATGAACTGCGTCAGCGATTTGATGATGGGCAGCACGCTCATCACAAAGATCGCCAGCGCCAGGCCCACACTGAAGGACAGGTAGAAGTCAATGGTGTTGGCAAAGAGCGTATCTACCAGCCCGGAGCCGGGTGTCCAGCTGGTGAGCACGCCTTCATGGTAAAGCAGCGGGTTGAGAATAAAGGTCATGATCAGACCGATGAACCCGCCGATGACGGCCCAGAAGGGCAGCACCATACCAAGGATCACCAGCCCCAGGTCGAACACGAGGTTGATCGGCGTGGCCGGGAGCATGTCACGCGTGGAGAGCGTGGAGGTCAGATCCAGCCAGGGAACCGGAATGATCTGGATCGGTCTGACCAGCAGCGCGCCGGTGATGGCAGGCACGCCGATGTAGATCAACCCGAAGCCCAGCCCCAGTGCACCACCGAGTGAGAACCACCGCCAGCGCCAGCGTTCGCTCTTATCCTGAGCATCCGCCAGAGCCGTCACACCCAGTGCACCGACCGGTGCCATCGGGAAGGGCAGCTTTTCGACGTGGGCGGTGAGTCGATAGAGGGCGTAGCCCAGGCCAAAGTTGTCGATACGGGCCAGAATAAACTGCCCGGCGAAGAACAACGCAGGCATCAGCCAGACTTCATGGAAGAAGGTACGCGTGCCTATCTGCTCCAGCACTTCCCGAGGCGGGGCGACCCAGCCTGGAATCTCAATGCCCATCGTGCTGACTGCCGGTGAGTAGGCCAGATACTGGCTCCACAGCAGACCTGAGAACGGACTGCCCAGCGCGATGCCTGTCATGTAGAACAGGACATACACTTCCTGCTTGCGCAGGCTCTTCATGGAGCGCTTGGCAACTTCTGCAAAGAGGATCACCGTCACCCAACGAGCTGCAGGACCAAGCCCCTGGCCCATGAACAGCTGCATGTAGATCGAGCCGGGGATCATCAGCATCCCCAGGAAGATGGCTCCGATGACAGCGCGAATGCCAAAGCCGTCCTCGAACTTCGAGGGAACCTGAACCAGGTCTCTATACTGCTGGAGTTCCTTGTCCTGTGCGCTGGACATAGTCAGCGGCCTCCCTGGGATGAATCGGCCGCGATATCCTGCGTCAGCACCGGCAGCGGAGCGGCATTGGCAAACATCTGTTCACCCTGACGGTAGTAGGCCTGATGAGTCTCGGGACGCTGCGAACGCCAGCCCAGCAGACGCTTACGCAGTGACTCGAGGAAAGGCTGATTCACGGTTTTCCAGTTGCTGGTTTCGCCACTGGTTCGCCGCAGATACACGGCCAGCATGTGCGCTTTCACATGCGGATCGTAATAGGCATAGACTTCCATCTTCTGGTTCACCCCCAGGTCAAACGGCGCTGGAGCAATGTCAAAAAGCATGGCGTAGTTCGTGGCATCCTCTGAGCCCGATTCCGCCCGCGCGGGAACGGTTCCCACCGGTCCGAGTCTGGCGAGGAACTGACCCGTCGAAGCCTCGGAGTTCTGATGCATGAACTCACGCAGATAGGCACAGACACCCTTGACGCGATTGGCGTCATAACAGAAGGGGAACTGGACGAAAATTTCATCGCCCTGCGGCTGAGGCAGCGCCCAGCGTCGCTGGCCACTGGGAACCGCAGCCCGAGCTGCCATCATCGCCGGGTAAACCGTCGACAGCAGCACCGTGGCGATGGTCAGGAAGATCACCACCATCACCGACAGCGAGGAGTAGTTCAGGTTCAGGCTGACGATGTTGAAGTAGGTAATGGCCATCGAAAGAATCTGGCCGATGAGGTAACCCGCCACCGCACCGATGGTTCCGAACACCAGCGACTCGGCCAGGAAGAAGACCATCACATGTCCGGGGTTCAGACCAATGGCGTTGTAGATCGACACTTCGCGTCGACGTTCCATCACGGAGCCGAGCATAGTGTTGAGAATAATCGTCGCCGCCAGGATGATGGGGATCGCCACCTTCAGGATGCCACCCACCTGCGTCGAACTACTGGATGTCAGGGAGTACTGACCGGCTTCGATGGTGCGCCCAGTTTCCGGAATCGTCAGCGGATGCTCAATCCCCGCATACAGGCGGGCGTGTTGATAACGGATAAAGTGGCGGGCCGCCTGGATGGTCTTTTCTGAGGTCGCCGCGGGGTTAGTGTCACCTGCATCAGGCGTAAACTTGATCGACAGCGTGTAGTAGTTGCTGTGAGGCATGCTGCGAGCCACGTTGAGCGGAACGATGGCGATGTCCATCGGTCGGGCAGGTTCAATGCCCGGCGCACTCATCAGGTCAGCCGAACCATCGAGTGTTTCCTGACCACTGGCCTGTGACGTTTCCGCACCGGTGCTGGAGGCATCTTGCGCAGCAGCGGAAAGCAGCGGCGACAGGGGCAGATCCGCCAGATCACGCATCTCACTGAAGCGTTCATCGTTGAGCAGGCCTATCAGCTTCAGCCGCCTGCCATTAAGATCGATCAACTGGTTGCTGAAGTTCTCAGGTGTGATGCCCAGCAGCGCAGCGGCCTGAACAGAAAGAACGATTTCCTGCGCATCATTGCTGCTGAACCATCGGCCGCCAGCTGCAATCGGCATCGGGCCGGTGAAGCCATCTTCAATCACATCCATCCCGACAATGACCTTGGCCTGCACGGCGTCAACCGCAGCCTGTTCAGATGCTCCAACAGGCTTGAGATGGAAAGGCAGATAGTCCCCATACGCCCCGCGACGCTGAACCCACACACGCGCCGCCACCTGAGCCTGCCCCTCAAAGTGAGCTCGCAGACGACGCATCTGGGTGGCATCAATGGCTCCCAGACCCGTCCGGGTAAAGAGCAGACCGCTGTAGGGTGTCTCCGGGCCCATGCGCACGCGGGCCGGTTCCACATCCTGCCCGACGCTGATAACCGAGAGCATGGTGAAGGTCACCAGCACGATCGTTACGCAGGTGAGTGTGGTGCGGATTCGACGACGTTTCATGTTGTTGATACCAACCATGAACGCCACACCCATGAGCCGGCCTTGAGGTGCATCAGCCGACTCAGATCCCAGGCTTTCTTCCACCGCCTGGTTCATCGACGAGTTGAATCGGCTCATCAGCACACCGGCGACAAAGATCGCCAGCCCGAGGATCACAAACGCAAGCACCACCACCGCAGGCGTTGACGCAATCTTGAACGCCGGATGCACCAGCCACAGCAGCACCGCCATCGCGACGAAGACCATCCCGAACAGCATCAGCTGTCGATTGACGTCGGTGTAGGGCGAGACCAGCTTGGTGAGGAAGAAGCAGAAGGGGATGACCATCGCCAGGAAAATCACCACGGCTTTAATCAGGTCATTGATCGTTGTCAGGCCTCGCGTGTAAGCCCGGAATGCAAGACCGCGTGCCACTTCTGCCTGGACCAGATGGTCTTCATTTTCACCTGCATCACGGGCCGCAATCGCATTGTCCAGATACTGCCTGGCATCCCCATTAAAATCCTGAGCGGTGTCGTTGGAAACGCCCTTGCTCGCCAGAAGATTCAGGCGGGCATCAGTCAGCCTCCACATATCTGTTGCGCTGGTCACAGCGGTGTTACGGATGATCCCAGTCTGGGCATCAAAGCCGATTCCGCTTCGGTCTGATTTCGTGGTGTTGATCAGCAGCCCCAGCCCTGCGCGGAGTTTGAATGCACCAGTAGGCTTCACGAACACACTGGCCACGCCATCGGCATTCTGAGGAACCAGACCCACATTGGATAGGGAGGGAACACCCACCACCGCAAAGTTTCGCGGCCGAGCATCCTGAAGAGCATCCAGCACATCCACCTGGGTCACAGGTGAAAGCAGCAGAGGCTCAGTCAGGCCAACAATATCAACCTTGGAAGCATTGAAGGCCACAAGGGTTTTGGAGACGAAGGTTTCGTTGAGACTGGGCTTGATCAGAGCCGTGAAACGCTTGGCACCTTCGCCCATATCCAGGACGGATTCAATCCGGCTGAACTGACTGTCATACTTGTAGGTAGAAGCCGTGGTTTCTCGAATGGCTCCACCGCGAACGACGGCTACCCCTCGGTCGTCAGTCATCAGAATGGGGTAAGGCCGAACGTCTGCCAGCATGGTGCGCTGGGTCATCGCAGGCAGGAAACTACGCCAGATGACAACCAGCGCCTGCCCCACAGGCATCTGCGGAACGCTGACGGAGAACTGGTCCTGCTGTCGGACCTTCAATTCCACTGCCAGTGAATCGGCTCTGCCGACAGACCGACGATTGTGCGACAGCATGGATCCATCGACCAGGGCCGGCAGGTAGCCCTGAACAAACGCCATCGTGCGGCTGAAGTTCTCGGGATTGATGCGATCTACAGTATCCCAGGGCGTGTATGCATACATGCGGGTATCGCGGATGGTCGTCAGCGTCAGCGCTGGCAGATCCATCAACTGATACATGCGCGAGCCAAAGGCCAGCGGCGTGCCAAGATAACCCTGCCAGGGCACACCGCCTACGTTGCGGATCGTATCCTGAAGCAGATTCGGATTGCCTGACTCCTCCGAATACTTGGCGGCCACTTCCAGTGTGTAACGAGACATGCGCGCCATGCGCAGCATTGCCTCGGTTTCCGAACGATCCTTCTGAATCAGACTGTCCGTTGCAAAGAAGCCCAGCTCTGGTGCGCCAAAAGTCAGATCCACATTCAAAACCAGCGCTGCGGGCAATGGCGGATGCAGGCGAGTGAAAATCTCGCGCATGTCAGCCTGTGAAACATTGGCGTTGAGTGAACCTGCGCCCGCCAGTGACATCAGTCGTCTGCGGATGGCCAGATTATCTGTCAGGCGCTGGTTGGTGCGCTGAATGAGGGCTGCTTTGCGGCTGGCCTCTTCGGAGATTCCTGCAAAAATGCGGTTGAGCTCAGCCAGCTGTTCGGGGCTCAGATCGCTGAGCTTCGCCTGGCTGCCCAGCCAGTTGAAGAGCTTCATGTATAGCACCAGCGACTGGGCCTGCTTGTCGATCTGAGCCAGCTTTTCTTTCAGCTCCGCTTCCTGGGCCTGGGTCCAGGCATCACCAAGCTTTTCCTTGGCCAGCAGGGCCTGGCTGGTCTGATCACGCAGATCGTTGCGTCGACCTCGAAGCGTATCGAGAATCATCTTGTTAGCTTTGACCACCTGACCAGCCACCATGGGCGCAGAAGTTCGCATGTACTCGATGCGCTGGTCATCCAGAGGTCGACTCGACACATCATGCAGCTGGGCCAGATAGAGCTGGCGTGCAAGCTCTATTTCGTTGAGATGCTGCTCGCGATAATGCGAATCAGGATTCGCAAACGCGAAGTGAGCAAATTCCGATTCTCCCTGCAGCGCCTGGGTGTGTCCCGTCACCGCAGAGATCAGCACGGGCCGGGCTGGGGGATACTGCTCAAAGTGAGCCACCAGACGCGTGATAGCCACGAGGTTGGCCGCACTGCTGGCACCAGGCGACAGCTCCGGAACAATGGAAGCCGTGTCCTTATAGGTCTGAATATGCACCAGCTGCTGGCCGGCGTCGGGGCTGATAGTCGCGCTTTTGATCGGATCCGCAGGAATGAAGAGCCAGTTGATGACCGACTCTTTCTGAACCCACCGTCCCGGCGTGGTCTGGACGATACTGGCCTGCGCACCGGCCTTGAGTGATTCATGCCAGTTGCTGCCAAACACTGCGGCCAGATCATCGCGCTTGAGGTAGAAGCGAGGCAGGGACAGCGGGGCATTGGTGGTCTTGTCAGCGGCCTGCTCGAAAGTCAGTTCCTGGCCATCACCGGGTTCAAGGAAGATGACGAGTTTGGCTCCAAGCTGAACCACGTCAAGCCATCGCTTGTAGGTATTGAACTCCATGATGACCGCCGCATCGCGGACATCAACTTCATTGAGTTCGGTCTTTGTCGCCTCGCCCACATAACGGATCGGTCCGTTGAACTGAAGGTCAGGCAGGTTGCCCGGATCCACCAGATTGGGGGCCATCTGATACAGCTTGGCACTGCCCGACGGGCCCTGCAGTTGAGCCTGTCCAGGCTGGAACACCGCAGCGGGATAGGTAATTTCGCCACTCTGCCACAGGCCGGCCATCTCCTGAGCAGCTTTGACATTCAAAGCATGCAGTTCACGGGCAGTGACCTCCAGCAGCGACCCCTCGGCCGATTCGCCTCGCGTCTCACGTAGTGCCTGCTCGTAAGGCGTATCAATCAGCCTGGCGGCAATGGGCAGAGCAATGGCGATCAGCAGGGAAACTCCTGCCATGATCAGCACACCCTGACGCTTCTGCACGGCGTAGCCTGCGGCAGCCATCACAAAAACGAGCAGGGCAATAATGACCGTAGGCATCGGCCTCTCCACGGTCAGGTGGACATAGATAGGGCTGGAGACTTCTTCAACCGTCTGCTGAGGCATCGCCGTGTTGTTGCGATGCTGGTTGAGTTCGATGTGCTTGCGTTGAATCTCTTCAAGCAGCGCGTTGACCTGCTGCAGCCGATCCGAGGGGCTCTGGCTCTGAACTGCATCAGCGAAGCGTTCACGAACATAGCGATCAATCACTTCCTCGCCGGGCTGGCCCATCTGGCGGGCAGGGGCCTGCTGGGAAAGCCGGCGAAGCTGCTCGAGGGCATCCTGAGCCTGTGTTGTCTGAACAGATGCAGAAGCCGATGGGCTGGCCGGAGCCTGCGCCATGGCAGCAGTGGTCAGCAGGACGCACAAAGCAGCAGCCAGCCATGACCAGACGTTACGTTTCACAGTGTGTCGCCAGAAGGGCCTCAATGGTGCTCTCCGTCGATGCTGCCGACCTGAATCTTCAGGTCTTCACGCTTTTCAATACGTTCAATCAGGCCGTCGCGGATCCACACCACGCGATCGCAGATGTCGAGCATCTTGTGATCATGGGTGGCACTGATCACCGTCACACCCAGCTCTCGACAGAGCTGCTTGAGCATGGCGATAATGTCGGCCCCGGTATGCAGGTCCAGGTTGGCTGTGGGTTCGTCAGCCAGCACGATGGCCGGGTTGTTGGCCAGGGCGCGGGCGATGGCCACACGCTGCTGCTGCCCGCCGGACATGCGGCCGGGCCGGTGGTCCCAGCGATGGCCGATGCCCACTTTCTGAAGAAGGTCGTACCCTCGGTCACGCGCGTCGTCAGGATCGACGTTAGCAAAGACCATGGGCATGGTCACGTTCTCAAGGGCGGTAAGCGTGGGCAGCAGGTTGTAGCTCTGGAAGATGTAGCCGATCTTCCTGCAGCGCATCCACGCCAGTTCGTAACTGTCGAGAGCGGCGATGTCCACTTCGTCGATGAACACCATCCCCTGTGAAGGCTTATCCAGCCCCCCAATCATGTTGAAGAGCGTACTTTTGCCCGATCCGGAAGGCCCCATGATGGCCATGTATTCGCCGCGGAAGATGTCCAGATTCACACCACGCAGGGCATGGGTGGTCGTGTCGCCCATGTGGTAGACCTTACGGACATCCAGCGTACGAACCACATAATCACGTTCGATCGTGGCTGCTGCAGGTGTGATGGAAGATGGTTTGTTCATTCATCGACCCTCAATGCATCCACAGGCTTCATGCGCGACGCTGCATACGCGGGGTACACCGCGCCCGCCACCGACAGGATGATTCCACCAAGCACCGACCAGATGATGGTGGGAATGGCATCAATCACCGGGAAATACGTCAGACCATAGGTTCCATACTGCAGCACCGAAGCCAGCAGGGAGACCACCACGCCAATGACGATGCCGCCGGCGGCGCCAACCACGCCCAGGAACGCCGATTCCAGCAGGAAGAGCTTGACCACCAGGCTGTCCTGAGCGCCAAGACATTTCATCGTGCCAATTTCACGGAAGCGTTCGGTCACACTCATGAGCATGGCATTGGCGATACCCACAGCGCAGGTCATCAGCGCCATGACAATCAGCCAGATGTCCATCGGATTGCCCTGAAGGGTCTTTTCAATATTCACACCCGAACGGCGGAGCATATTGAGCAGGTTCTCAGAATCGCGCTGTGCTTCAATGCGACGGACAACATCTCGGAGCACCGTCACATCTTCCTCCAGGCCGGCCTGTGCACCGAGCGTCAGGGGACGATCGAGCAGTTTCAATTCCGCATCGCCCAGTCTGGCAGGGGTAGAAATGTTGAGGACCATTTCGCCGTAGAGCTTCTGCAGATGCTGGCGAACGGATGATTCCATCTGCGCTTCGGTGGTGTCAGCAGGCAGCTCACCAGAGCGGACCCACTTGCCCATATGAATACGGGTAAGCAGTTCATCGTACTTCTTCTGCGCTGCTGCCAGCTGCCTGGCGGCTGTTTCGTACTGACTACGGGCATGGTTGCGTTCCGCAGACATGATGGAACTGCTGTTCATGGCCGTGTTGAAGTCTTTTTCGCGCTCCGCAGCATCGTCGCGGAAACGTGCCAGAGTGCGCTGGGCGATGGGCTGATCGTTCAGATCCTTGCTGATCTGCGCCAGCCCGGCCAGTCGAGCTTCATCCTTCAACGCCTGCGTATCGAGCTTGCCAAGCAGATCGGCCTGCGCGACGCGCTGGGTGCGTTCACTGAGGGTGGCCCCGGAACTGGAACTGCCCATGGCTTTGTTCGCCAGTGCTTCGGCTGCACGCACCAGGCTGGAACTTGTCGAGCCGCTGAGCCCGGTGTAGGTGAGAAATGCGATGGCCAGCACGATTGAGAGCATGGTGACGGTCGATCGCATCATGCGGACACGCAGACCGCCCATGGCCAGCGAGAAAAGCGTCTTGTTCGGCAGCCCTGCCCACCCCTGACGCAGTTCATGCAGCAGAGTATCTCCTTCGAGAACTCTGGCTTTCTCACTGGCCTGCGAAGGCGGGGGGGTTTGAGCCTTGTCCTGCGACATCAGTGCACTCCTCCCGCATCACCAATGCTGCCAAGCTGAATATTGAGCTGATCCCGCAGTTCGATCTTGTCCACAAGACCATCGCGGATGGTCACCACGCGATCCGAAACTGCCAGCATCTTGTGGTCGTGCGTCGCCGAGATGATCGTCACCCCGCGTTCACGGCTCAGATGGCTCAGCCGATCGATAATCGCTTCACCTGTTTTCGTATCGAGGTTGCCCGTCGGTTCGTCCGCAAGGATGATCACCGGATCATTGGCGAATGAGCGGGCAATGGCCACACGCTGCTGCTGACCACCTGAGAGTTCTTCAGGCCGATGGTCCAGTCGGTGGCCCAGTTCCACGGCTTTGAGCAGTTCACCGGCTTTGACGTTGGCCTCTTCTACATCCATCCCGCCCAGCAGCATGGGCAGCGCCACGTTCTGACGGGCCGTCATGACGGGGACCAGGTTGTAGCTCTGAAAGATGTAACCGATGCAGCGGTTACGCAGTCGGGCCTGTTCCACTCGACTGAGGCTCGAGAGGGTGACACCTTGAACGCTGACCGTTCCACTGGTGGGGGTGTCAAGCCCGCCGATCATATTGAAGAGGGTACTTTTACCTGAGCCTGAAGGGCCCATGATGGAGAGATATTCGCCGGCGTAGATCTTGACGGATACGCCTCGCAGAGCAAAGACGGATTCGCCACCAGCCCGATATTCTCGAACCACATTATCAACTGAGACGATAGTGCGTTTACCCTGGGCATAGGCGTCGTGAACTTCAACGCCTCCCACATAGGGGGATTGCCTGGGCTTGCCCACCGCTTCTTCAGTGCTGTGTTCCAGACCACCTTTACTTGCCACGCAGACTGCTCCATACCTGCGAGAATTTAGAGTGTGTACTGTATACGCGATCCGCGTTTACCAGCACTTCCCCCACTGAACTGTGAGCGCGAGCCTGACCCCGATGGCCTCAGTTCAGTATGCGTCTCCCTCAGAATGAATGAAGCCTCATGATTAAGGCATGCTGCAAAGCCGCATTAACAGGTCGTAACCGGCCAACTGAATCTCAGAGCACGCTTAAAAAAGCTTCACGATTCATGCGAGGGCTGGATCATAACAATTGCTTTTCCTCTCGTCATGATCTTTCACGCTCGTCTTACACCCCTTAATAATGAGTGGTTAATCAATTCCAGTTTTATCCACCTGCATCAGGCAGGCAGAGCCTGTGAGAAGAACTCAAGCCAGTTGCCTCCGAAGAAGGCCTTGATGTCCTCATCATTGAAACCGCGACGTGCCAGAATATCGGACAATTTACGTAAATCTGCGATCGTATCCAGGTCATGCGGACATTGGTTGGCACTGAAGCCACCATCGAGATCGCTGCCGATGGCCACATGCTTGCGGTTGCCTGCCAGCTGGCAGATATGGTCAATGTGGTCGGCCAGATTTTCGAGGGAAATATTTTTACGATCCGTCTTACCCGGCGCGTATTGTGGATAAAGCATCCACGCATCGCAGACCACGCCGATCACACCCTGACGGGCAATCATTTTGCGGATCTGATCGTCGGTGAACTGACGATCGCCGGGAACCAGAGCGCGGCAGTTGTTGTGACTGGCGAAAATGCGGCCATGGAACAGGTCATAAGCCTGGTACCAGGAGGTGTCGTTGGTGTGAGTCAGGTCCAGGATCATGCCCAGACGGTTGAACTCCTGAATGAGTCGTCGGCCGGCTTCAGTCAGTGGGCCATCAGGACCGGTGCCATGGGCGTAGCTGCTGGGGCCATAGTGGGCCAGGCTCGCCGTTCGCAGGCCCAGATCCCACCATTCCTGAGCATCATCAGGCGTGACCATCGGGTCGCAGCCTTCCATCGACAGAATGTAGCCCACGGGCAGTTCAAGCTGCTTCTTCTCATCACTGGCCAGCCAGAGATTCCAGTGCTCCTTGAGCGTGCGAGCGTCACGAATCATGCGAAGCTGGCCCTGCTTTTCCAGCTTGTTGTAGTACGCCGCCTGGCCGCGGGCCACCGCGTAAGCCGCGGTGGGATAGCCATGCTCCAAGGCAGTCTTCGGAGGGCAGCTCTTGTGAGTAAGTTTGGCTGTACCACGGGCAAGCACCGTCGCCAGGCAGACCGCGAAGCCAGCTTTACGCAGTTCGGGCAGGGAGACGGTGATCAGTTTGCGATCCCACTCAGGCATAGCCGCCTCAGCGGCGCGAAGCTCTGCAATCGTCAGGGTCTGGTCGCGGTCGTAAGCCAGGGCGTTAAATGACAGATCGAGGTGAGAGTCGAATGCCAGTGGTCGCATGATCAGAAATACCTTTGCTTCAATGGATCACATGGCCACGCGGACCCATCCGCATAGCCTCGGACAGGTTAGCGACAAAGTGACTCCATGGGCAAGCCTGCCCCTGGAAGCAGGGGATTCAGCGCATTGAAGTATGAATCAGTCCGGGTGATCAGACCGCTGCAGTAGCCAGCCTGCCCTTGAGCGTCAGAGGCAGAGCCGACTGGATTTCCACTTCCACCACGCTGCCGATGAGGGATTCATCGCCATCGAAGCAGACGATCAGGTCGCCATCGGTTCGCCCGGTCAACTGGGTGGCGGGCTTTTCCCAGCCCAGCTGAACACTCTGGCCAGCACCGGCCGACTGTGCACGAGCCGCCTTCTCGCTGACCGATTCCACAAACACCTTGACCGTTCGGCCGACATACGCCTCATGCACCTGCTGGCTGATCCTGCCCTGAATCTGGAGCAGTTCATTGTTGCGACGACGCTTGGCCGCTTCGGGCACATCATCCTTGAAGCGCTCGATGGCAGCAGTCCCCGGGCGGGGCGAGTATTTGAAGATGAAACAGTTCTTGTAACGGGCACGCTCAAGCAGTTCACAGGTAGCGCGGTGATCTTCTTCGGTTTCGCCCGGGAAGCCGCAGATCAGGTCGCCCGCCAGTTCGGCGTCGGGCATGTACTGACGAATGCGGTCCAGCAGATCGTAGTATTCCTCAATCTCATAGCCGCGGTTCATCAGCTTGAGCATGCGGTTGCTACCCGACTGCGCGGGGATGTGGAAGTACCTGCAGATGCGCGGCCGAGTGGCCATCACCTGCAGAATGTCATCACCGAAATCGCGTGGGAAGCTGGTGACGAAACGCAGACGCTGCAGCTGAGGAATCTCATCGTGAATGCGAGCCAGCAGCTGCGCGAAAGTAGTCACGCGGCGGGAGGGATCAATGCGAGGCCCATCAGGACCAACCGTTGCGCCTACCTGAGGCTGCTGAACGCCATTGATCTCCACCATCGAATCGTGATCGTAGTGGTAATGATTGACCGTCTGGCCAAGAAGCGTGATCTCAATGATGCCTGCATCAACCAGGCGGTGGCATTCCTCTAGAATGTGCTCAGGTGAACGATGGACTTCCGCACCACGGGTACGAGGCACTACGCAATACGTGCAGAATTTGTTGCATCCGCGCGTGATGCGGACATAGGCCGAGCCTGTGAAATCTTCAGGCGAGAAGCTACGAGCCAGATCAAGCATTTCGAGCTGATCTTCCGCCGCTGCCAGCGTGGAAGAACGGCGGTGCGTGTTACCCTGCAGCGCGGCCGGTCGATCCTTGGGCCGGGGGCGGTCCATCACAGGGAGCATGCTGGTCTTGACGGCGTTGTCGATGAGCATGGGAACCTTGTCCAGCTCACCCGGGCCGCAGAGCAGGTCCACCTGCGGATGGCGGCGCATCATGTCCACGCCGTCACGCTCGGCCATGCAGCCGATGACGCCCAGAATGATCTCCGGACGTTCCTTCTTGAGCTGGCCCACTTCGCCAATGCGGCTGAAGACCTTGTTCTCCGCCTGTTCACGGACCGAACAGGTGTTGTACAGAATGACATCCGCCTGCTTCCAGTTGTTGGTAAAGCGATAGCCCAGGGCCCGCAGCTGACCATTGACCAGCTGAGAGTCGAGCACGTTCATCTGACAGCCGAAGGTTTCGAGATAGACCCGGCGCCCCGCAGCGTTCTGGCCAGGAGCGAGGGCGTCGGCAGGGGTCACCGTACTGCCAGCCGAACCGCAGGACGCTCCAATGCCAGCAACCGGTAAAGACACCGCCTGTCCCGAGTTGGAAGCGGGATCATTCGCGGGCAGAACCTTCAATTCAATCGAACGGCTGGTCATCGCTGCGTCAGTCCTGTACAGGGCAAAACGGGGTTAAGTCAAAGAATAAGCAGGACATTATACCGCCTGACCGCCATATTGACCGGGAGGAAATCCTTTAACGAAAAAACGCTGTACTTTCCGATATTTAGCAAATCGTGGCGAAATCCTCATCCATTTCATTTGAACGTTTCATGGCCGGCCTGCCCGGCTGGTTGATGATTTTCGCCGGCGCTGCCATGGTCGCCATGGTGACCCTCGTTCCTTCCTGGATCGAAAGCCGTAAGCTGGACTGGCAGCTTCATGTGGTGCGTAAACAGTCGCAACAGCTGACCCAGCAGCAGATTGCCTACGAACAGTTCCTGGTGGCTCTGCGTGAGAAGGACCCGGTGGTCATTGAGCGTATGGCCTTCTACCACCTGCGTCTCAAGCCGGTGAACCTGTCACTGATCGACCAGCTCCGTCAGGAGCCGATGGATCAGCAGGCCGTCGCTACCCATATCTGGCAGACTCTGCCCACGATTGAGGACCTGCTGGCCCAACCGATCTTCAAGCCCTCGCAGGCCTGCCCGCCGGGAGTAATTCCCGACACCCGTCTGGTGCGTGTGGCCACCGGACCGCATCGCTTCCTGCTGCTGGGCTTTGGGATTGTCTGTCTGTTCTTTGGCGTACTGCCGCCTTCACGGGAAACACTGGCTGCCCTGGCGGAAGCTGAGGCGGGCGAGTCAGGCGTTGCCACGCTTGAAGCTGATGAGGTCGAGACGGACGAATTGGATGTAACTGACGAAACCGAACTGGCCAGTGCGCCGATCGAGCCGGAACAGACGGTCGCTCAGCCGGCGGTGGATGATGCTGATGCTTCCTCTGCCCCAATTGCCCTGGCAACAGCAATCGCTGTCCAGGAAGTAACCGACGAACAGGAAGCCTCACAGGTCACCGACGAAACAGACACTGACGTTGTGGCGGTAATCGACGAAGCGCCTGACGGAGTCATCGAAGCGGAACAGGTCGCCATCGCGGAATTGGCTGATGCTCCTGAAACCGCTGTCAGCTCAACTGAGGATACGCAGACCACTGTTCTCGAAGCTGAGCCGGTGATTACCAGCGAAAGTCAGACTGATCGTCCCACGGAAAGTCAGCCTCTGTCAGCACAGGTCGTGACGTCTGAAACTGTCGTAACAGATGAGTCTGCGCATGCCGAGGCTCTTGTGGAAGGCCAGGCCGTCACCGATGAGGCGAGCGACGAGGAAGTTATCACCGCCGAGCTGGAAAGCGAAGACGATCAGAACGTGATCGTGGCGGAGCTTGAAACCAGCGACGATGAGTCATCAGCAACCGATCCATCCGACACGAATGAAACGAAAGAAGTCTGAGCAACCGGCCCGAACCAGGGTTGAAATATCAACGCCGCCACGCTTTACCGCGTGGCGGTTGTCGTTTCAGGGCAGAGCCCTCTCAATGATTTCCCACCGCTACGGATCCAACCTGGATTAAACCCGTCCGCGTTGAAGATCAGGCAATCTGTTCAGGCTGTGCCTGCGGGAAGCTGACCTCCAGCCAGACCGTATCTTCATGCAGCTTGATGCGAGCATCGGACAGATGCGCAGGCAGCAGCAGTGTCTGACCCGCTTCGAAGTCCACCGCATCCGCGCCGTTATTGGGGGTGATGGTCCCCTTGCCCTTGAGCACCATCCACACCGTCGGTTGATCGTAGGGGATTTCCTGCTCGTAGCCCTGGCTCATGCTGATCTTCTCAATGCGGAAGAACTCGCACGTCACCAGTCGGCTGACCGTGGTGAACACGCCCGCAATATGGGATCGCTTTTCATATCGCTTCACGTTGGCCGGGCCAAACTCGATGCAGGCCATTGCCTGTTCAATATGCAGCTCACGCCCGGTGCGTCCCCAGTCAAACACACGGAAGGTGGTATCGCTGGGTGTCTGAACTTCAGCCACCAGAATGCCGCCCCCCAGTGCATGGCACGTCCCGCTGGGCAGGTAATGGCAGTCGCCGGCTTTAACCGGAACACGGATGAGCAGATCCTCCACGGCCTGCCTGTCGTTGGCTTCCAGCGCCTTGCGCAGAGCTTCAGGAGTTGAGCCTTCCTTGAGCCCCTTATAGATGGCCGCGCCAGGTTCCGCATGGACGATGTACCACGCTTCACTCTTGAGATGCGCATCAGCGTGCGTCGCCGCATATTCCGGGCTGGGGTGAACCTGAACCGAGAGATTCTCATTGGCATCCAGGAACTTGACCAGCAGGGGAAATTCACCTCCAGGCGTCAAAGGCAGCCTGCCCAGGAACTGCTCACCATAGTGACGAATCAGATCGTTGAGCGTCTGCCCCTTGAGTGGACCGTTGGCCACGACCGAGCGTTCTGCGCCGCCGCCACCACCTGAGACGGAGCTCTGGCCGATGTCGGCCAGTTCCCACGATTCACCGATAGGATTGTCATCGCCACCAGGCAGCGTTCTGCCGATGCGCGTCAGGTTCCTGCCACCCCATACCTTGGACTTGTAGATGGGTTCAAAACGCAGGGGATACAGTGGCGGCGTAATCTGAGTCATGTAGGCAATCCCAAGGAAACCGTAGCTGTTTGGATGATGCTGATCTTAACATGCTCAGCCAATCATGGGATGTGATTTCACATGCACGATGCGCATCGGGCGATTCCTGCGATCCAGCCTGCCCACTGCGGTATACTGTTGTGGCAGGCCACGGGATTCATTACCTGAATTTGGAATGCCATGATCAATCGACGCAAAACCAGACAGATCACCCTCGGCGACTCAACGCACAACATCGTCCGCATTGGCGGTGACGCGCCGGTGGCCGTTCAGACGATGACCTCCGGGTACACGTATGAAATCGACAAGTGCGTCGCTGAGATTCACAAGCTCGCCGCGGCCGGGGCTGATATCGTCCGAGTGGCCGTGCCTGAAAAGAAGGACACCGAAGCGCTCAAGCACATCCTGCCTCAGGTGAATGTGCCCATCGTGGCCGACGTGCATTTCCACTTTCAGCGTGCTCTCGAAGCCATCGAAGCCGGCGTGCACAAGATCCGCCTGAACCCGGGGAACATCAACGACCGCAAGCAGGTTCTGCAGGTGATCGACGCCTGTAAGGAACGCCGGATTCCTATCCGGGTGGGCGTCAACGAAGGCTCCATCATCGAGCGCAAGGACAAACAGAAGCGCATGAAGGAACTGGGGGGTGTGTTCTCCAACAACCCCCATGGTCATCTGCTGGCGATCATGATCACCAAGCTCGAGGAATACCTGGACATCTTCCACGAGCGCGACTTCCATGACATCGCCATCAGCGCCAAATCCATCGACCCATCGGTGGTCATCAGCGCTTACACCGAAATTTCCAAGCGATTCGATTACCCGCTGCATCTGGGTGTGACGCACGCGGGGCCCAAGGAAACCGGGACCATCCGCTCGGTGGTTCCGCTGGGCCATCTGCTGGCCAGCGGCATTGGCGATACTGTCCGCATCAGCTACGCCAACGATCCGATCTATGAAGTGCAGGATGCACTGGAAATGCTTTACTGCCTGGGCCTGCGTGAACGCAAGGGGGCAGAACTGATCGCCTGTCCGACCTGCGGCCGCATTCAGGTAGACCTGTTCAAACTCGTTCAGGAAGTGCGCAAGAAGCTGGCCGAAGAAATCACGCTCCCGATCAAGGTGGCCGTCATGGGCTGCGTGGTTAATGGTCCGGGCGAAGCCGAAGGAGCCGACGTGGCCATCTTCGCTGGCGACAAGCGAGGCATCATCTACGTGCAGGGCCAGAAGGTGGCCAATGTGCCCGAAGAGGAAATCCTCGAGCGCCTGCTGCATGAATGCCGCACCTTCCAGACACGCGTCGAGCGTGGCGAGACCAAGCTGGGCGAAAAGGTGGTGGAGATCCTCCCGCCTGACCCCATTGGTGAACTGGGCAGCGGCTTCGATAAGATCGCCGCTGGTCAGGTTCAGCAGATCACCCCGCTGACCATTACCAGGCCCTGATCGCGGGTATCATTCTCGCCTGATTCATCACCCCAGCCGACTACTTCGACTCACCGACCATGCACAGCCATCTGCTGCGACAATCCGTGCGTTACCTGCTGGCCCTGGGACTGCTGGGACTGCTGCTGGTGTTCCTCGTCTGGCCGGTGATGCTCACCGTCAGTGGGGCGTTCCCCATCGGACAGGGGCAGCACTTCTGGCGTTACTTCTTTGATGATGGCCTGGGTGTTCTGCGTGACCCGCTTTACCGTCAGGGCCTGTTCAACAGTCTGCATATCGCCTTCTGGACCACGCTGCTGTGTCTGGGCATGACACTGCCTCTGGCGATCCTGGCCACCAAGTACGACTTCCCGGGCAAGACGCTGCTGACCAGCATGCTGCTGATTCCGCTGATTCTGCCGCCGTTTGTCGGGGCCATCGGTCTGCAGGCCCTGCTGGGCCGGATGGGGGCTATTAATACCCTGCTCATGGATATAGGGCTGCTGCCTGAGGATCAGCCTGGGATCGACTTCCTGGGCGGAGCCATTGGCGGACGATTCTGGAGCGTGGTGGTGATGGAAGCACTCCACCTCTATCCGATTCTCTATCTCAACCTCGCCGCATCGCTGGCTAATCTTGATCCCTCGCTCGATGAAGCGGCATTGGGCATGGGCGCCAGCCGATGGTATCGCTTCCGCAAGGTGACGCTGCCCCTGATCATGCCCGGGATCTTTGCAGGTGGAACGCTGGTATTCATCTGGTCGTTCACCGAGCTGGGCACACCGCTGATGTTCGACTATTACACCGTCACGCCTGTCCAGATCTTCTGGGGCATTCAGGAGGTGGGGACCAACCCCCGACCTTATGCGCTGGTGGTGGTCATGCTCGTCGTTGCACTGACGCTCTACCTGCTGGGCAAGACGCTCGTCGGCGGCAGGGCGTATGCCATGTCGTCCAAGGCTTCGGTCGCCAGCGTGAGCAAGTCCCTCTCAGGTGGACGCGCCTTCCTGGCCAGCGCGGCGTTTGTGGGTGTCATCCTGCTGGCGGTGCTGCCTCACATCGGGGTGATCTTCTCCTCGTTCGCGGAAAACGGGTCGTGGTATCGCTCGGTGCTTCCCGCCCGCTGGACGGTGGATCACTACAACCAGGCGCTGTCGCACCCGCTGGCCATTGGCTCAATCAGCAACAGCCTGTATTACTCCTTCCTGGCTATGCTGCTGGCGGTGGCGGCAGGACTGTGCATCTCGTATCTGACCGTCCGCCTGAAGATCAAAGGCAGCTGGCTGCTCGACAGTCTGGCGATGCTGCCTCTGGCAGTCCCCGGCCTGGTGATGGCCTTCGGGTATGTGGCCATGAGTTTGAACTGGCCATTCCGCGGCCCGGCGCCGCAGTGGATGCGTAATTTCGTCTCGGCTGATTCCTGGATCGGTTCGCTGGTCCACGAAGCGCCGCTGGCAGGCAAGTTCGACATTCTGGGCAACAATCCCAACCCCATCGCGCTGCTGGTGATTGCCTATGCTGTGCGACGCCTGCCTTATGTCGTTCGCGCTGCCTCGGCCGGTCTTGAGCAGACCTCAGGCCAGCTTGAAGAAGCAGCTTACAACCTGGGCGCATCGACCATGCGCACCATCCGCATGATCGTCATCCCGCTGATCGCTGCTAACCTCATCGCCGGTGCGATTCTCACCTTCAGCTTCTCGATGCTCGAAGTGAGCGACTCGCTGATCCTGGCGCAGAAGGAACAGCACTTCCCCATCACCAAAGCCATCTTCGATCTGTTCCAGCGACTGGGTGACGGGCCTTACATCGCCAGTGCGATGGGGGTCTGGGGCATGGCCCTGCTGACGGTGACGCTGGTGGGCTCTGCGGTGATCATGGGTAAGAAACTGGGCGCAGTATTCCGGGTGTAAACTGCGTACAAATCTGCATACACAGATCATTTCCAATACATAAGTTCTGCTTATGCGGCGAGCGATCAGGCGGCCGGGCCTGAAGTATTTTTCAATCGTCAAGGCTAACGCCCACGCGAGTCTGGCGTGCTTTTGCTATAGTGATTCTCTCATTGCCTTTTAGCCTACCTTTGGAGCCTGATGGATGTCCCTTCAAGACCAGCTTCGTGAGTTCTTCAAGCTTGACCAGCGTGTCCGCAGCCTTCGCACCCGTCTTGACGCTGCTCTGGCACGTCAGAAGGCCCAGGAAACCAAGCTGCAGCAGCTGACCCAGCAGCGTGATGAACTGGCCAACCAGGTCAAGCAGGCCAAGGTCAAAGCCTCTGAACTCGAAAAACAGGTCAATGAAATCGACAGCCGAGTCACTCATCTGCGTGAACAGATGAACTCCGTGAAGAACAACAAGGAATACTCGGCTCTGCTCGTTGAAGTAAGCACCATCAAGAACGACAAGGGCAAGCTTGAAGAAGAAGCCCTGACTCAGCTGAACCAGGTGGACCTGCTCTCCACCTCGCTGGCCGGTGCGGAAGAAAAGGTCGCCGCCCAACTGAAGATTGTGGAAGTGGCCCGTCAGGAAGTCGAAGCCCGTCGCAGCGAAGTGGGGGCCCAGCTCGACGAAGCCACCCGCGACCGCGACGCCGCAGGCGAGAAGATTCCTGTCGACGCCCGCACCGTCTTCCTCAAGCAGGCCTCCATCCACGATGGCGAAGCCATGGCAGCGGTGGTTGAAGAAGACCGCAAGAATCTGGAGTACTCCTGCGGTGGCTGCTACATCGGCCTGCCCATCGAGCGTGTGAGCACCACCATCAGCAAGCCTGACACCATCGTCACCTGCCCGTCCTGTGGCAGAATCCTGTACGCGGATAAGGAACTGCGCGACAGCATGGCTCCGAAGAACTGAGCCACGTCACGCACGGCCTCTGGCATCCATCAAGTGGAAGCAGTGATGAATCTGAGCATTCACGTCGACGGCGGCGCACGGGGCAATCCCGGCCCGGCAGGTATCGCCGTCGTCCTCAAGAACGAAGACACGGGCAAACCTGTCCATGAAGCCGGTTACTACATCGGTCGAGCCACCAATAACGTGGCCGAGTACAGTGCCCTGATCCGTTCTCTCGAACTGGCCCAGCAGTACAACGCCGCCAGCGTGCGTATTCACAGCGATTCGGAGCTGATGGTCAAGCAGATCACCGGCGAGTATCGCGTAAAGTCGCCAGACCTGCAGGAGCTTTTCGAACGCGTCCAGATGCTGCTGCTTCGCTTCGATACCTGGCAGATCAAGCACGTCTACCGCGAACAGAACAAGAAAGCCGACCAGCTGGTCAACATGGCCCTGGACGCCAAAGCCGATGTGCTCATCACCGTCGATGGCAAACCTGGCCCCAACGCCCAGCCCGCCATCATTCCGCCTGGTACTCCGAACCCCGCCGCTGGTGAGGCGGCTCCGGCGTCAGCAGCAGGGGCGTACCCCTCAGGCCAGTACCCGCAGTGGACAGTCACCGTTACCTCGCGTCCGGCCCGAGCCTATCCGGGCGGGTGTGAGTTCGGCCAGAGCTTCTCATTCGGCCCGTCGACGCCCGCAGGCATGTGCGTGTTCGCAGCTGAGGCGATGTTCAAGGAATCGCCCGTCACCGACCTGAAGGGGCAGGGCGGCCACGTGACCATCCGCTGTCCGCAGTGCGGGGCGATGCTTCGGGTGGAAATGAAGAACTGATACGATCGATCTGCGATTGATCAGACCAACAGAAATCCTAAGGGCATGTCCACGAGCCATCGTGACATGCCCTTACTGTTTCCAGAATCACTCTGATCCTGTGCAAAATGGTTGATTCCCCGATGCGAAACCAGCCAATCATGTCTTGACAGGGCTATTTAATTAACTAACTTTATTAAATATGATCGGTATTCCCGCCAGCTTGAGACGTATCAACCAGCAGGCCGTCCTGCGCCATCTGCTAGCCCATGGCCAGGCTTCGCGGGCGCAGATCGCCAAGGCCATCGGCCTGAGTGCTCCCACCGTGGGCAAGGTGGTGGTTGATCTGCTGGCCAGTCAGATCATCGAAGAAATCCCGGCCGATGATTTTTCCGAAGCCCTTTCGCCCGGTCGGCCGGGCAGACTGCTTCAGATCGACCAGACCACACCCCGGCTTATTGTATTACAGCTTGGCGTTCGTCATACCCGCCTCAACGCTCTGCCCATCGCCGGCCCCGTTGATGAAAGCTGGCCGGTGGAGTTCGCCACGCCTCAGACACCAGCCGCGTTCCGCAAGTTGCTGGCCAATGCAGCGAAGAAACTGCCCGCCAGTGAACCCTGGGCCGTGATGATCAGCATCCCCGGCGCAGTCGATGAACAGGCAGGCAAGGTGCTGCTGTCACCCAATCTTCACTGGCTTGAGAAAGCCGATCTGGCTTCCATCATCGCGCAGGTGTGGGATGCCCCAGTGCGGTTTGTTCAGGAGATCCGCGCCCTGGCGATGGGGCAGCTTCAGACCGGGCCACAGGAAGATTTCTTCCTGATGGACATCGGCGAGGGCGTCGGCGGAGCAGCAGTCATTGGCGGGAAGCTGTTCTCTGCCACCTTGCCCTTGACGGGTGAACTGGGCCACACGCCGATTGATCAGAACACGCGGCCGTGCGGCTGTGGCGGCGTGGGGTGTCTCGAAACACTGCTGTCACGCGGAGGTCTTATCCAGACCCTCACCACCGGCCGCCAGAAGGCCGACTGGGTCAGCGTGGTCCGCCGGGTAGAACAGTCAGGCGTCGAGCCTGCTCTGGCCCGTACGCTCGACGCAGCCGCCCGCGTGCTGGCTGGAACGATGAACGTCATGGGTGTCCGCCGGGTGGTGGTGACGGGGGCACTTTCGGACCTTCCTGAATCGGTCATGACCTACCTGTCGGACAAGGTTGCCCAGGGAGCCATGTGGGGCAAGTTCGGGCGCGTGGAGTGCATCGCTGCGCCACGCCGCCGGGCCGCCGGGCTGGTGGCAATGGCGGTCCAGCAGTTGCTTCTGTCTTCCGATGCATCTGCTTCCCGGGGGAGTGCGTCTTCATGAGTGAATCGAAGCTTTTCCTTCCGCCGGTGGATCGCCTGCAGAGCTGGCTTGCCCAAAGCGGCCTGTTAGATCCCGCTGCCGACGTTCACATCGCCCGTGCACCGGGCAGGCTGGATGTGATGGGAGGAATCGCCGACTACACCGGCTCGCGCGTCTGCCAGATGCCCCTGGCCATCGCCGCCGCTGCAGCTGTACAGAAACGAAATGATGGCCAGCTCGTCTGTCACAGCAGGCAGATCGGCCGATCGTGCGTGATCCCGATTGCCCGTCTGCGTCAGGCCCGTGCCTCTGAATTACAGCAGCAGATCGCAGGCGATGACCGCTGGGCCCGCTATCTGGCAGGCTGCCTGTGGTGGCTCATTCAGTACAACCCTTCGCTGCCCTGCGATGGTGGCGTGACCATCGTGATGGATTCCGATGTCCCGCTGGGGGGCGGCGTTTCCTCCAGCGCGGCTATTGAAGTGGCGACAATGTCGGCGCTGGCCTCACTCTACGGTGTGCAACTTACGCCCATGCCGCTGGCTGCAGCGTGTCAGCAAGTGGAGAACCAGATCGTTGGCGCGCCGTGTGGCGTGATGGATCAGGTGGCTTCCTGCATGGGCCAGGCCGAGTCGATGCTCCACATCCTCTGCCAGCCCGCAGTGGATGGTTCGCCTGCGCAGCTCGTCGATTCCATCAAGGTTCCTATTGGCTACCGCTTTGTCGGTATTCACAGCGGCGTGAGACATGAAGTGTCAGGCGATCCCTACACCGATACGCGCGTAGCGGCATTCATGGCGCACAAGATTATTTTCTCTCACCTGAAGCAGGATGAGCCTTCACGCCATCTGGCGAATCTGCCATTGAATCAGTACGAGCAGTCATTGCGTGCTCTGCTGCCTGTGGCGATCACCGGGCAGGCGTTTCTGGATCGCTGGGGTTCGAGTCACGACCGAGTGACGACCATTCATCCCTCACGCACCTATCGCGTGCAGGCAGCGGCCGACCATCACGTGCATGAGATGCACCGCGTGACGCGCTTCATCGAACTGCTTTCCTCGTCTTCACTCAATGAAAGCCACATCCGCGCCGCTGGCCTGCTGATGAATGAAAGCCACGTCAGCTACAGCGACAACGCCAATCAGGGCCATGAACTGACCGATCTGCTGGCATCGTTGCTTCAGCAGCCGGGGCCGCATGGGGGCATCTTCGGCCAGCGTATTACAGGTGGAGGCTGTGGCGGAACATTGGCAGTACTCATTCGTGATGAGCCGCAGGTGCATCTGAAGATCGATGAAGTCCGCAGGCAGTACGAGTTGACAACCGGGCGAACGACGCAGATTTTCACTGGCAGCAGCGATGGCGCAGCCGCCTGGGGCGTGTTTGTCCGCAGGGGGAACTGAAGATGAAACCGATGGACTGGCTCAAGGAGCTCGAGAAGCTCGGCCTGGAAATCCGCAGCAGGCTCAATGCTGCCCGCAGCAATGGTCAGGACATGGCCAGCCCGGTGGCGACTCAGGGGGGAGATACGATCTTCGCCATCGACCGCCACGTGGAACCCGCCATCGAAGCTGCAGCGGAATCCTGGGCGAATCAGGGGCTGCATGTCACCGTCATCGCCGAGGGTATGGGCGACGATGGCATCCGCGCCTTTGGTGATGAAAACGCTTCCCATCACTGGCGGGTGCTCATTGATCCGATCGATGGCACGCGCAACATCATGTACGACAAACGCTCGGCCTGGTTCCTTGCAGCGGTGATGCCCGACCGTGGCACTCGTACGCGACTGTCCGACAGTATCGCGTCCATCATGCTGGAACTGCCCACCTCAAAGCACGCCTCGGCCGACGCATTCTCAGCGGTGCGGACCAATGGCTGTGTGGGCAAGCGCGTCGGCCTAATCGATCGCATCACGCGCCCGCTGAGTATCGAGCCTTCCCGCGCTGCCACACTGGAAGGCGGCTTCGGGCAGGTGAGCAATTTCTTTCCGGGAACCAAGCAGCTGGCCGCCGAGCTGATGGAGCGCATCGTCGAGCGCACGCTGGGCAATGTTGCGCCGGGAACAGCAGCGGTGTTTGAAGACCAGTACATCAGCACGGGCGGACAGCTGGTGGAACTGATGCTCGGCCGGGATCGCTTCTGCTGCGACCTGCGCCCGCTGTTCTATCAGATTCTCGAGAAGCAGACCGGCTCAGCGGTTCGCGGACTGGAGTGCCATCCCTACGACATGGCCGGCTGGCTGGTGGCCAGACAGGCCGGTGTGGAGCTCACTGACGGTTGGGGCCAAGAGTTGGACATTCCGCTGGATGTTCACAGCGGTGTGCACTGGTGTGGCTATGCCAACAAAGCACTTCGCCAGGCGATTGAGCCTGTCATCACACAATGGCTGGAAGAAAAGGGGGTTCGTCCATGAGTACGACTGCCAGACCTGTGCGAAAAGCAGTGATCACCGCCGCCGGCCGGGGAACACGACAGTACCCCGCCAGCAGCGCCGTTCAGAAGGAAATGTTCCCGCTGGTGGATACCGACGGGCTGGCCAAGCCGGTGATTCAGATCATCGGCGAGGAAGCCATCAACGCCGGGGTGGAGGAAATCTGCATCGTCACGCAGCCCGGCGAAGAGCAGCAGTATCTGCATTACTTCAAGCGGATGAATCTGGACACGCTCAAAGCCTTCAAAGGCAAGGAGTGGGCCATCCAGGCCAGTGAAAGACTACAGAACTTCGGCGAGCGACTGCGCTTTGTGGCGCAGCATTCACCCGAGGGTTACGGCCATGCGGTGTATCAGGCCAGGCAGTTCGTGGGCGATGAGCCTTTCCTGCTGATGCTTGGAGATCACATCTATCTCTCGGCGAAAGAGAAGAACTGCGCCGCCCAGCTGATCGACAGCTACAACCTCGCCGGCTTACAGGCGATGAGTGCGGTGCAACCCACACCTGCGAATCTGCTGCATCTTTTTGGAACGCTTCAAGGACAGCCCGTGGAGGGCATGGAAGGCATCTACCAGACTCGGGCTATCGTAGAGAAGCCTGAGCCTGCGTATGCCGAGTGTCACCTGCGCACCCCGGGGCTGCCAGCGGGGCAGTATCTGTGTCACTTCGGCATGCACGTGTTTCCGTCGGCGATCTTCGATGCGCTGGAATATCACATCAAAAACGACATCCGCGAAAAAGGTGAGATTCAGCTCACCAGTTCGCAGGAGTTCATGCGCAAAGAGCTGCTCAAGGAAAGCTACGGAGCCTGCTCCATTGAAGGCAAGCGATATGACACTGGCATTCCGTACGGCCTGATGGAGTCGCAGATCGCCCTGGCGCTGGCAGGCAAGCATCGCAGTGAGATTGTGGAAGCCATCGCCCGCCTGCTGGCTGAGCAGCTTCAGAGCATCTCCAAGCGGTAAATAAAAAACGCGATGAGGATCCCCTCAATCCTCATCGCGTCAGAAGACATGCCTGTCAGGTCAAGAACGACAGGCACGCACCGTTTGGGTTGTGGAATTACTTCACTTCAATCCGGCGAGGCTTGACCTCTTCACGCTTGTGGAGCGTCAGGTAAAGCACGCCGTTTTCCAGCCGGGCGTCAACCTTGTTTTCATCCACCGTGTTGGGCAGCGAGAACGCCCTGGAAACGCGGGTGAATCGACGTTCACTCAGATGGCGGGTGGCGTTGTCGTTGTCCTTGTCGGACTTCACAACTTCACGCTGCGCCTGGATGGTCAGGACATCCTTCTCGAGGGTGACATTGATCTGGTCGCGCGAGAAGCCGGGGACTTCCGCTTCGACGTAGATGTGGTTGTCATCTTCATGGATGTCGACCGGGTAGACGCCGACGTTTTCCATCGGCTGGCTTTCGTTCCAGAGCTGGCTCAGAGCCTGGCCCAGTTGGTTTTCAATCAGGCCAAAGGGACTGTTCCAGCCACGGCTTCTGCGAAAAGTAACAGGCATCATGTTGCAGCTCCTTCCTTGGTTGATGTTGCTTTCTAAAACCGTCCGACCTGGCATCCAGGCTCGGGCGAACCTGCCGGTATAGATGTAAAACCCGTGCCAGAAAGGCTGATTTTCCAATCCGACGCAGGCCAAAGATTTACAGAATGTCAAGTTTCTGGCCTCATGCCATATCGGCAGACAGGCCTCCAAATCGATGCCGACATGGCAAGGTTCAGGAGAGCTCCAGACCGGCGGAAGGGCTGCGGGAGACAGGTCTTTTGACATCACGATACAGGCCGTCAAAATAGTGCCATGAGCATTCGCGTAGCCATCGTCGGGCCCACCGGTTACACCGGGCTGTGGCTCATTCAACTGCTTCTGCGTCACCCGCAGGCCACCATTACCTATCTGGCGAGCCATCGCCAGGAGCTGCCTGATATTGGCGAGGTGTTCCCCTCGCTGTATGGCAGGCTGCCTGAAGCCGTGTCGGTCTGTCGTCCCATCGACGCCGAAGCCATTGCCCGCGAAGCGGATGTGGTGTTCCTAGGCCTGCCTCACCGGGCTGCGATGGCCTACGTTCCTTCTCTGCTTGACGCGGGTCTGCGGGTGATTGACCTGTCGGCCGACTACCGCACGCCTGACCCGGCGGTGTACGAGAAGGTCTATGGCAATCCGCACACCGACGTGGAGAACCTCAAGGACGCCGTCTACGGCCTGCCCGAGCTGTTCCGCAAGGACATCGTCGGGGCGATGCTCATCGCCAACCCCGGCTGCTATCCCACCGCAGCGGCTCTGGCCCTGTCGCCGCTGGTCCAGCGGAACCTGGTCAAGACCGACTCGATCATCATCAACGCCGCTTCGGGCGTGACCGGGGCAGGCAAGTCGCCCGCGCCGCATCTGCACTTCCCCGAGCAGAACGAAGCGTACGGCGCCTATGGCGCCATCGGCGGCCATCGCCATCAGTCGGAAATCAACCAGACCCTTACCCGCGTGCTGGGCAGCCAGACCAATGCGCTGTTTGTTCCGCATCTGCTGCCCGTGGACCGGGGCATTCTGGAAACCATCTACCTCGACCCGGCCGATCCGGATGTGACGGAGGAAGATCTGTTCGAGGCGCTGGAAGAAGCCTACGACAGCGAACCTTTCGTTCGTGTGCGTAACGACCTGCCCAACATCAAGAATGTGCGTGACACCAACTTCTGCGATCTGACGGTGCGACTGGTTCAGGGCCCGACGCGCAAGGTGGTGGTGTTCAGCGCCATCGACAACATGATCAAGGGTGCTTCGGGTCAGGCCATCCAGAACATGAACATCGTGTTCGAACAGAACGAAACCGCCGGCCTGCTCTAAGACCAACGGCTGTCTGATTCAATCACAACCAATCGCGATCACTTCACCCCGATGCGAGGGCAATCCGCCGCCACCGGGCAGCGATCGCATTGGGGCTTGCGGGCATCGCAGATCGCCCGGCCATGCGAGATCAGCAGGTGGGAGAGCAGAGTCCAGTTCTCCTGAGGGAACAGGGCCATCAGGTCCTTCTCCACCTTCACCGGATCCACCTGCTTCGTCAGCCCCATACGATGGGTAAGCCGGCCGACGTGGGTATCAACCACCACGCCCACATTTTTGCCATAGGCATTACCCAGCACCACGTTGGCTGTCTTGCGAGCTACGCCAGCCAGCGAGAGCAGATCGTCCATATGATCGGGGACTCTGCCCTTGTACACCTCAGCGATGCGCCGGGAAGCAGCGATGATGTTCCTGGCTTTGTTGCGGAAGAAGCCGGTGGTGCGCACCAGTTCTTCAACATCTTCCTGTGTGGCTTTGGCCATCGCTTCGGGCGTGGGATACTTCGCAAACAGCGCAGGAGTGACCATATTCACCCGGGCATCCGTACACTGGGCCGAGAGAATCGTGGCAATGAGCAGTTCGTAGGCATTGCGATGATTCAGAGCGCAGTGCGCATCGGGGTAGGTCGCCTGGAGCTTCTCATACAGGCGAGCGGCCCGCTGCTGTCTGGCCTGACTTGATTCACGAGGCATAACAAAATTCCATCATTTCTGGCAGGCGAGGTCATGACGGCGAGTCAGCGCGAAAGGCGAGATCACCGTCGCCGCGGCCACCAGCAGAACCGACAGGCCTACCACGCGTTCACTGAGCTTGTGATACCAGCTGAACTGGTCCTGCGCCAGCTGGCGGACCGGTTCGCTGTTGGCCAGGTCCCACATGATCTGTCGCTGCTCATGGATACTCGGCGTGATCCAGAAAAGATCCAGCAGCAGGATAAGGATGGGCAGCACAATCAGCGCGATGCGCAGCAGGTTCCATCGCTTCACCAAGGCAAAGCTGTACTGGTTTCGCAGCAGCGTGCTCTGAAGCAGCAGCACAGCTACCACAACCACTGCACAGATGATTTCAATCGCTTTGAGCCCGCGGAGAGAATTGCCCACGATTGAACCAGCCAGCACATTAGGCTGCTTGCCCTGGAATTCAGGATCATTGAACGGAGCCAGCTGGAGCTGCGGCTGATACAGGCGGACGGTTTTGAACGTGGTGGCCGCTGAAACCGCGAGCATTACCATCGCACCAAACCAGGCGCCCAGCGCCAGGTAATAAAAGCCCTGGGTGATCCTGGCCAGACACGATTGGAAGCAGGAATGAGTGGAAGCGTGGGAGCTGTTCATGCCTTCATTGTATGACAACCGCCGGCCTTTGCAGGCTGACTGGGAGGTCAGTCATCGAGACTGCGGGTACGCCCCGTCGCATCCGTGGCAGGGCGGCCGGCGTCCTCTTCGCGGGAAGCAGCATCCTTACGAGCCTCGAGCTTGCGAATGGCATTGAAGATGGCCTGTTCCGGGTCCTTCTTTTTCTCGGCGGCGGTCAGATCAATGAACTGCTCAAGCGTCATGTCGCGACGCGTCAGCAGATCATCAAACTGGGTGCGCGAGATGCGACCCTTGAACTCAGAAAGAGGCAGGGCCACCGTCACCTCCACCTCGCGAGGGCGGGAGGAGCGGCTGGTTGTAGAAGTACTGCTGCTCGTGCGACTCGTGCGCGGGCGGGTGTACTGAATGACCTTTGTTCCAGTGATGGCGACATCCAGCCCCTGTTTCTGCGGGCCGAGCCAGCGCTGGCCTTCCTTGAGGTCTTCGGTGTCAAAGCCCATCAGCAGAATGCCGCCTGTGCGGAAGCTGTCTTCCCGCCGTTGTCTGTCGACCAGTTGCTGGCGGAACTGGAAAGCGTTTTCAATGTCGTCGTCATTGTTCTGATTCCGCTCACGGGCAGTCGTACGGGCCTGCCTGATCTGCTCGGTGATGGCCTGCGCATCAACCAGCCAGGGCTGACGCACGAGCATCGACTTCGGGCCCAGAATCTGAACAATCTCCACCGAATGCAGATGGCCATACTCGCCAAAGGTTAAGGCGGGAAGGGCAGCAGCGGCCACCTGAGCGTCGGCCAGACTGGGAACCGTGCGCACCTGACGCGAGAGGTTTCCGCCATAGGTCACTGTACGGCTGCGCGTGTTACGTTCCACCAGTGTCTGGGCCGTCACATGCTGACTGCTTGGAAAGCCGGGGTGATACTTCGCACAGGGGTAGAACTCGCCTTCGTACTGCGTGTAGCGTGAAGCATAGAGACTCCACTCCCGATCCCACACCGCCTGGTTGGCCGGCGTGAGTCCCGAGCTTCCCTGCTGCGCCATGGCTTTCTGGGGCTGCAGGCCAAGGCCCATGGAAATCACAACAACCGCCAGGGTCATCGCGATTCTGAAGGAGTGCTTCCTGATCAGCATGGTCCTGCTCCTGTCTGCAATTGTAAGTTTGAAGATATATGAGCGAGTCGGGCTCACTCTTCCGTAGAAGCCGGCTTGGCGCGGGCTTCGATGGCGTCAACCAGACTCTTTTCAATATCACGCATAACCGAGCGATTGGCATCCTGAATGACGGTGATCAGATCCTGAGGCTTGATCTGCCTTTGAGTCAGCAGCGCCAGGAACTGCTCGTGATTCAGGCCATTGCGCAGTCGGTTGACAGGAATTGCCACCAGCATGCGACGCTTGCCACGATCGGCCGACCAGTTGTCATCGATATCCTGAACCGTCAGCAGCGCGATCTGCAGTTCGCCTTCACGCGGGCCCGACCAGCGCATGCCGCTTGAGAGCGAATCGGTGGGGTAGCCTCGCAGGACAAACTCCCTGCTGAAGACAGCCTGCTGCTGGATGTTCTGCAGATTGTTGCGATGCACAAACAAGGCCTCGGCCAGCTCGTTGGCGACGCGCCAGTCATACTCCTGATTCAGACGACTACGTTCATCATCCTGACTTCGCTTGACGGCCTGCGGGTCGATCAGCCAGACATTGCGAACCACCATCGCATCGGGCGAAAGAATGCGCTCCACTTCAACCGAGTGGATGTAGCCATACTGGCCCACGGCCATCTCAGGCAGTGCCATGGCCTGCGCTTCGGCTTCGGGCCGGCTCAGGACCACGCGATATTCCACCGTAAAGCCGCGGCGGTTCCTGACGCGGACGATTTTGCCTTTGTCCCTGCTCATCAGATCCGCCACGCGGACGCCCCGGCTGCTGGGGTAACGCTCATTGAATCCACGGATGCAGACGAACTCACCATTGAAGAGGATGTAGTTCTTCGCCGCCAGTTGCCAGTTGCGATTCCACAGCGCCTGGCTGCGGGCATCGAACCCTTCGATGGTGGTGTCTTCCGCACGCTGCTGCGCGTGAGCAGGGGCGGCTGACATCAGCAGAGCGACAAGCATCAGCAGACACAGCCCGAGCCCGGGCAGATAAGCCATCGTCTTGTCAGAACTGCGAAAAGATAAGGCGGGAAATGAAATCATGTCAGTTCATGTGTCCGTAAACTATGGTCCCAGAAAAAACACAGTCTAATGCATTCATGAAAGCGCATGCCACGCTTTGATTCATGATGTGCAACGATACACAGGACCTGCCTGGATTCCGACTGAGTATCAGTCCTGTCCTATGCAGATCGACTTCACCTTAACTATCGGCTGATCAGCCAGTCAGAGTTATAACTCTGATGGTAACAACCCATCTCAAAATGACGAGGATGAATCCAGAGAGGAATCAGCCCTGCAGCAGCCGATCGCCAGGCAGCAGGGGGTTGCCCCGGATGAATTCCTCAAAGCTCATGATGCGCTTGCCAGGCTGCTGAACTTCCAGCAGGCGGATTTCTCCCTGCCCGCAGGCCACCACGCCATCGGCTTTCACCAGCCCGGGCTGCGTCTGGGGGGAGGATTCATTCACCACACGCACCCGACGGATCATCAGCGGCCCTGGCGTTTCGTGGCCCTGACGCTGCCACAACGCCGTCGCGCCCGGCCAGGGTGTCAGGCCATGAACCTGATTGCGCACTTCCATCGCAGAGCGGGAAAAATCAATGGGACTGTTGGCCTTGGAAAGCTTGGGCGCACGCGTGGCCAGGGAGGCATCCTGAGGCTCACCCGCGAGTGTTCCGGCCTGCAGGTCTGCAAGCACCCGGGCAATCACTTCCGGGCCCATCTGCGCCAGGCGATCATGCAGTTCGCCGGCGGTTTCAAGTGGATCAATCGGCGTGCGGCGCTGCGCGTAGATCAGCCCGGCGTCCATCTGCTGCGCCAGCGAGATCACCGAGACGCCCGACTCTGCATCGCCATTGAGCACGGCCCAGTTGATGGGCGCCGCGCCGCGATATTTAGGCAGCAGGGAGCTGTGCAGATTCACCACCAGCTGGCCGGATGCGGCGATGAGCTCAGGTGAAAGTTTCTGACCGAATGCGATGACCACTGCAGCGTCGGGCTTGAGATCGCTGATCGTCTGTACAAAATCAGGTGTGTTGACGTTGTCACGCTGAAGCACAGGCAGGCCATGATCCAGCGCCCACTGGGCCACAGGCGGGGGAGTGAGCTTACGA
>Ga0207868_1000357_pt1 | contig 53049 bp, 52 predicted proteins | sample Passage237B_FD_187370 | JGI IMG/M metagenome (GOLD analysis project Ga0207868, IMG submission 187370) | Cellulose adapted compost microbial communities from Newby Island Compost Facility, Milpitas, CA, USA - Passage2 37B (SPAdes) (version 3) ... | reverse complement strand
GCCGGCCTCAACCCGCACGCCGGCGAGGACGGCACGCTCGGCCTAGAGGACCGCGATATCGTCGCCCCCGCCATCGCGACGCTACGCGCCGATGGGCTCGACGTGCGCGGACCGCTGCCGGCCGACACCATGTTCCACGCCGCCGCCCGCGCGCATTACGACTGCGCCGTCGGCATGTATCACGATCAGGCGCTGATCCCGCTGAAGACGCTGGCGTTCGACGACGGCGTCAATGTCACGCTCGGCCTGCCATTCGTGCGCACCTCGCCCGACCACGGCACCGCCTTCGACATCGCCGGCACCGGCCGCGCCAATCCGAACAGCCTGATCGCCGCGCTTCGCCTTGCCGCGCGCATGGCGGCGCCGCCCGCCGCATGAGCATCGACGACCTGCCGCCGCTGCGCGAGGTGATCGCCCGCCACGGCCTCGCGGCGCGCAAATCGCTCGGTCAGAATTTTCTGCTCGACCTCAACCTGACGGCGCGCATAGCCCGCGCCGCCGCGCCGTTCGATAACCATACCATCATCGAGATCGGCCCCGGTCCCGGCGGGCTGACGCGGGCGCTCCTCGCCGAGGGTGCTGCGCATGTCATCGCTGTCGAGCGCGACGCTCGTGCGCTGCCGGCGTTGAACGAGATCGCCGCGCATTACCCGGGCCGGCTCACGGTGGTGCATGACGACGCGCTTGCCTTCGATCCGCGCCCGCTGCTCGGCGGCCGACGCGGAAAGATCGTCGCCAACCTGCCCTACAACATTGCAACGCCGCTTCTCGTCAACTGGCTCAGCGCCGAGCCATGGCCGCCGTGGTACGACGCCATGGTGCTGATGTTCCAGCGCGAGGTCGCCGAGCGCATCGTCGCCGCCGAGACCGAGCCGGCCTATGGCCGCCTCGCGGTGCTCGCCAACTGGCGCACCGAAACAAAACTTCTGTTCGACATCGGCCCGCGCGCCTTCGTGCCGCCGCCCAAGGTGACCTCCAGCGTGGTGCGCCTGATCCCGCGCGCGGCACCGCTATCGTGCGAACGGCGCGACCTCGAGCGGGTCACGCAGGCTGCGTTCGGCCAGCGCCGCAAGATGTTGCGGCAGAGCCTGAAAGCGCTCGGCATCGAACCTTCGCAACTCGCAGCCGCCGCCGGCATCGAGCCGACCCGCCGCGCCGAGACCGTGCCGATTGCCGGCTTTGTTGCCATGGCCCGTGAATTGGCGAATAGTCGCAGCGAAATGCCAACGCCATAAGGAAGACACCCATGGTGCAGATGCGCCGCCAATCCGTCGTCCAGTATGCCGCGCCGTTATGCGAAACGATCGTCGAGGCGCCGACCCCGACCGGCCGCGAGGTGTTGGTGCGAATCGAACGCTGCGGGCTGTGCCACTCGGATCTGCATATTCATGACGGCTATTTCGACCTCGGCGGCGGCCGCAAGGCCGACATCTCCGGCGGCCGCCAGCTTCCCTTCACGCTCGGCCACGAAATCGCCGGCGTCGTCGAACAGGTCGGGCCGGATGTGCCGAAGGACCTGATCGGGGCGCGGCGCGCGGTGTTTCCCTGGATCGGCTGCGGCCAGTGTCGCGAATGCCTCGCCGGCGACGAGAACCTGTGCCGTCAGGCACGCTTTCTTGGCGTCGATGTCGATGGCGGATTCGCCAGCCACGTGCTGGTGCCCGATGCAAAATACCTGCTCGACTACGATCCCTTGCCGACCAATTTTGCGGCGACCCTGATGTGCTCCGGCGTCACCGCTTACGGCGCGCTCAAGCGTCTGGTCGATCGTCCGCGCCAGCGTAACCTGCTGCTGATCGGGCTCGGCGGCGTCGGCATGATGGGGCTGTCGCTGGCAAAAGCGATGTTCAAGCAGCCGATCACCGTCGCCGACCTGTCGGCCACAGCGCGCGAGACGGCGCTGAAGGCGGGCGCGGCAAACGCTTACGACCCGGCCGCCGAGGGCGTGGTCAAGCAGATGCTCAAGGAATCGGATGGCGGCTTCGACGGTGTGGTCGATTTCGCCGGCAACGAGAAGTCGATGGCGTTCGGCGTTGCGGCGCTGGCGCGCGGCGGCAAGCTGGTGGTGTCGGGCATGATGGGCGGCACCTTCACGCTGCCGGTGCTGCAATGGACCAACAAGCGCATCACGGTCGAGGGGTTTGTCACCGGCACGCTGGACGAGGCGAAAGAACTGATGGCGCTGGCGCGCGCCGGCAAGGTCGCCGCCCCGCCGATGACCGAAAAGCCGATGGGCGAAACGCAAAGGTGGATCGATGCGCTGCGGGCCGGCCAGGTGGTCGGCCGCATCATGCTGACGAACTAAAGAAAGTTTAGAGCATTCTCCATCTCAACTGAGCCAACGACTGTCATGCGCGGACTTGATCCGCGCATCCATCGTCCTGGAAAGCACGATGGATTGCCGGGTCACGCCCGGCAATGACGGATCGACGGAGGCTCAATCAGAACAGAAAACGTTTTCGCTACAGCCGAAAACAACCACTGTCCGACCCGCCATCGCGCGACGGCGCCGCCCTACCTTTCGAGCTGCCGCTGCAAAGCCCGCACGAAATCGGTGAGGCCGGTGCGGCGCTCGCGCTTCAGCCGCTCGGCGCGCAGGATGGCCGCGACCTCGGCGAACGCCGCTTCCACATCATGATTGATGACGACGTAGTCGTATTCCGCCCAGTGGCTCATCTCGTGCGCCGCGCGGCTCATGCGGGTGCGGATCACTTCGTCGGAATCCTGCGCGCGGGTGTGCAGCCGCTTCTCCAGATCGGCGGCTGTCGGCGGCAGAATAAACACGCTGACCACGTCCTTGCCGGCCTTTTCCCGCAGCTTCTGCGTGCCCTGCCAGTCGATGTCGAACAGCACGTCTTCGCCCTTCGCCAGCGCCGCCTCGACCGCCGCGCGCGGCGTGCCGTAGCGATGGTTGAACACCTCCGCCCATTCGAGCAGGTCGTCGCCCTGCGCCATCGCCTTGAAGCGCGCCTCGTCGACGAAGAAATAATCGCGCCCCTCGACCTCGCCGGGGCGCTTCGCCCGCGTCGTCACCGACACCGACATGCGCAGGCTCGGGACGCGCTCGATCAGCATGCGCGACAGCGTGGTCTTGCCCGCACCCGAGGGCGACGACAACACCAGCATCAGGCCGCGCCGTTGATCGCTGTGGCTCACCTCGCCCCCGCCCATCGTCTACTCCAGATTCTGCACCTGTTCGCGAAACTGCTCGACCACGTTCTTCAGTTCGAGGCCGATATTGGTCAGTTCGATGTCGTTCGATTTCGAGCAGCAGGTATTGACCTCGCGATTGAACTCCTGCGCGAGGAAATCGAGCCGGCGGCCGATCGCCCCGCCCGCGCCGATCAACGCACGCGCCTGGGTGACATGCGAGGCGATGCGGTCGAGTTCCTCGCGGATGTCGGCCTTGGCGGCGAGCAGCACCGCCTCCTGGCTGAGGCGGTCGGGATCGAAGCGGTCGGAGGCCTCAAACAGCGTCGCGATCTGCGCGGCCAGCCGCATCTTCACCGCCTCCGGCGCGCGGCCCGGCGCCGTCTCGGCGCGCGCCGCCAGCCGCTCGATGTCGTCCATCCGCTGCAACAGGATCCGCCCCAGCGTTTCGCCCTCGCGGGCGCGCATGTCGAGAAGCTGCTTGAGCGCCGCCTCGAGCGCGGCAAGGACCGCGGCCTGCGCAGCCTCGTCGGCCGCCTCGTTCGCTTCCGGCTCGGCCACCTCGATCACTCCCTTGATCGCCAAAAGACCATCGGCAGAGGGCGGCTGCGCGTTGAGCCGGGCGGCGAGATCGCGCGCTTTGGCGACCACGGCCTCAAGCACGTCCTCGTTGATGCGCACGTTGGCCTGCGTCCCCGTGCGCCGGATCGACAGGTTCGCATAGACCGTGCCGCGCGTGAGCCCCTCGCTGATGCGCTTGCGCGCCGGCGCCTCGAGCGCATCGAAGCCGGGCGGCAGCCGCAGACGAACGTCGAGCCCCTTGGCGTTGACGGATTTCAGCTCCCACTCGAACGCGAGATCGCCGTGTGCGCCATGACTGCGCGCGAACCCCGTCATGCTCGACAATGCCATGAAGACTCTCCCCGCCCGCTCCGGCGCATTCCGCGATCTTTTCAAGGCAAACGGGGCGCCGGGTCAAGACGCGGGCGTCATGACGCACGCTATTGCTTCGCGGTCGGCGGCGAGGGTGAGCGCGCGGCGCCCTTTTGCGAAGCACCAGTGCCGCCGCGCCTGGCCGGGGGCGCGCGCCGCTTGGCGGCTTCGGCGGGAGCCGCCGGCGTCGTCGCCGTGGTGTCCGGCGCGGATTCGGCCGCCGGCTTGTCGGCAGGCTTGTCCGCGGCCTCCTCGTCGGCGTCGGGCTCGGCGGTATCGTTCTGCAACTGCCGCTCCAGCGTGCGCAGCTTGGCGACGTTCTTGCGGTGCGCGTCGTAGGTCTCGGTGAAGACATGACCGCCCGAGCCGTCGGCGACGAAATAGAGGTCGCGGGTGCGCGCCGGGTTGGCGGCGGCTTCGAGCGCAGCCCGCCCGGGATTGGCGATCGGCCCCGGCGGCAAGCCGTCGATCACGTAGGTGTTGTAGGGCGACGCCTGCGTGATCTCGCTGCGCTTGATCGGACGGCCGAGCGTGCCGCGGCCGCCGACCAGCCCGTAGATGATGGTCGGATCGGACTGCAGCTTCATCTTCTTCTGCAGCCGGTTGACGAACACCGCGGCGACGCGGCTGCGCTCGTCGGCGCGGCTTGTCTCCTTCTCGACGATCGAGGCCAGCGTCACCAGCCGCTCCGGCGAGGCGATCGGCAGGTCGGGCGCGCGGCGCTCCCAGGCCTCGGCAAGCGCCCGGCGCTGCGCCTGCTGCATGCGCTGGATCACCTGCTCGCGCGGCGTGCCGCGCGCGAACTTGTAGGTCTCCGGCAACAGCGAGCCCTCGGGCGGAATGTTGCGGACCGAGCCTGAGAGAATGTCGTTGTCCATCAGCCGCGCCACGATCTGCTCCGAGGTCAGTCCCTCGGGGATGGTGAAGGCATGCTGCACCACCTTGCCCTCGACCATGGTCTCGATCACGTCGCGCAAGGTCGCGCCCTTGGCGAAGGCGTATTCGCCCGACTTCAACTCCGAGCGCGCCTTCAGCGCCAGCACGCCGGCGAAGAAGCCGAAGCGGTTGCCGTCGATCACGCCGTTCCGTTGCAGGATGTCGGCGATGTCGCCGGTGCCGGCCTTGGGGATGGTGACGACCTTGTCCTCGGTCAACGGACCCGTCGCATCAAGCTTCTGCTTGACGTAGACGTAAGCACCGCCGGCGCCGATCATCGCCAGCAGGATCAGCGTGATGATGGCGTTGCCGACGATGACGAACGGGTTGCGCGCCCGCGCCGAGCGCTTCGGCGGCGGCGGCAGGTGTTCGGGCTCCAGCGCCGCGCGCGGGCTTCGGGGAGAGATGGGCGGCCTGTCGCTCATCGATGCAAAAACCTCGCATCCTGTCGGTTCGGTCGTCGCCGCGACATCCTCGCGGCCGGCTCTGAAGCGGGACGGGACGGCTTAACGCCCGGACTTAACTTCAGAATTTGTCGCCGAATACGGCGAAACGGTGATGATCCCGGCAAGGATCAAGGTTCAAGCGGCAACGCGCCGCACGATCAACGAGGCGTTGGTACCGCCAAAGCCGAAGGAGTTCGACAGCGCGACGTTGATCTCGCGCGAACGTGCCTTCAGCGGCACCAGGTCGATGGGAGTCTCCACTGACGGATTGTCGAGGTTGATGGTCGGCGGCGCGACATTGTCGCGGATCGCCAGAATGCTGAAGATCGCTTCGATCGCTCCGGCCGCGCCGAGCAGATGGCCGGTCGAGGATTTTGTCGAGGACATCGCCACGCGCGACGCGGCATTGCCGAGCAGACGCTGCGCCGCGCCAAGCTCGATCTCGTCGCCGAGCGGCGTCGAAGTGCCATGCGCGTTGATGTAGTCGAGGTCGGGAGCCGACAGGCCGGCGCGCTTGAGCGCCATCGTCATGCAGCGGAACGCACCGTCGCCATCCGGCGTCGGCGCCGAGATGTGATAGGCATCGCCCGACAGGCCATAGCCGACCACCTCGGCATAGATCTTGGCGCCGCGCCGCCGCGCATGCTCGTACTCTTCGAGCACCACGACGCCGGCACCCTCGCCGATTACGAAACCGTCGCGGTCCTTGTCGTAGGGACGCGATGCCTTCTCGGGCGTCTCGTTGAAACCGCTGGACAGCGCCCGCATCGCGCAGAAGCCGGCGACGGCAAGCCGGCACACCGGCGATTCGGCACCGCCGGCAACCATCACGTCGGCATCGCCCAGCGCGATCAGGCGGCTCGCGTCGCCGATCGCATGCGCACCGGTCGAGCAGGCAGTGACGACGGCATGGTTCGGACCCTTGAGGCCGAATTCGATGGAAACGTAGCCGGACGCGAGATTGATCAGGCGGCCCGGAATGAAGAACGGCGACAGCCGGCGCGGCCCCCTTTCCTTGACCAGGATCGCCCCGTCGGCGATGCCGGAAAGACCGCCGATGCCGGAACCGATCATCACGCCGGTGGCGCAGCGCTCGTCTTCCGTCTGCGGCTGCCAGCCGGCGTCGTCGAGCGCTTGCCGCGCCGCCGCCATGGCGAAGACGATGAAGTCATCGACCTTGCGCTGGTCCTTCGGCTCCATCCACTGGTCGGGATTGAACGAGCCATCGGAGCCGTCGCCGCGCGGCACCAGGCAGGCGATCTGGCTCGACAGGTCGGAGACCTCGAAGGTGTCGATGCGGCGCGCGCCGCTCTCGCCGGCGAGAATGCGTCGCCACGTCGTCTCGATGCCGCAGCCCAGCGGCGACACCATGCCAAGCCCGGTGACGACGACCCGTCTCATCTGCAACTCCCGGAGCGATAGGCGCGGGCTCCGAACGAACGGCCGGCCGCTCCGTCAAACACGGTCGGTCCGGCCGGTACGGCGCCGCGGGCGGGGGCGTCAGCTCTTGGCGTTCTTTTCGAGAAATTTCGTGGCGTCGCCGACGGTGAGAATGGTCTCGGCGGCATCGTCGGGAATCTCGCAGCCGAATTCCTCTTCGAAAGCCATGACGAGTTCGACGGTATCGAGGCTGTCGGCACCCAGATCGTCGATGAAGCTCGCGCTATCGACCACCTTCTCGGGCTCGACACCCAGGTGCTCCACCACGATCTTCTTAACCCGCTCGCCAATCTCGCTCATTGCTTCAACCTCATGCTTGTTCCACTCGACCCTGCCGCGACGCGGTAGAGGCCGCCGTTTCTGCGTGAATGCGCCAAAATCCTATCTGTCGCCCGCCCCGGGCGCCATCGCTGCCGCCACCCCGGTGACTACCGGTCCGCTGCGAGACGGCAGTCCTTCTGCAACCGACGCCCCGAACGCCGGGCCATCCCGGCAACGCCAATATACAGGGTTTGGAAGTCATGCAAGGTGTTGTTACCAACCCCCAGGGGCGCCCGGTTAACATAGTTCTGCGCCCTTGACCACTTGGGCGCCGGCTTTCCACAAAGCTCCGCAGGCAGCATGCAACTGCTTGCGATCATAAGCCAATCGTTTCAGATCATGGCCATGCCGCCATTGATATGGAGGGTCTGGCCGGTGACGTAGGCGGCCTCCTCCGAGGCCAGATAGACCGCCGCCGCCGCGATATCCTGCGGAGTTCCAAGGCGCGCCGCCGGCACCTTCGCCAGCACCGCCTCGCGCTGCTTGTCATTGAGCGCATCGGTCATCGGGGTGGCGATGAAGCCCGGCGCGATACAGTTGGCCGTGACGTTGCGCCGCGCATATTCGGCGGCGAGCGACTTGATCATGCCGATCATGCCGGCCTTGGAGGCGGCGTAGTTGCCCTGCCCCGGATTGCCGGTCACACCGACCACCGACGTGATGGCGATGATGCGGCCGTAGCGCTTGCGCATCATCAGTTTGGTGGCGGCGCGCGTCAGGCGGAACGTCGCGGTCAGGTTGACCTTGATGACGTCGTCCCAGTCCTCGTCGCGCAACTGCACGAACAGGTTGTCGCGGGTGATGCCGGCATTGGCGACGAGGATGTCGAGGCCGCCCATCGCCGTTTCCGCCGCCGGCACCAGCGCCTCGACCGCAGCGCTGTCCGCGAGATCGCACGGCAGCACATGGACGCGCTCGCCAAGCTCGGAAGCGAGCCCCTCGAGCGCCTCGCGCCGCGTGCCGGATACGGCGACCGTCGCTCCCTGCGCATGCAGCGCGCGCGCGATGGCACCGCCGATGCCGCCGGTGGCGCCGGTGACGAGCGCGCTGCGGCCTGTCAGATCGAACATGATGTCGCTCCCGTGGCTGCGAACAAAAAAGGCTGCGAAACAAAGAAGACGAAGGAAAATCCGGTCAGCCGCGCGCGGCGGCAAAGAGCCCGCTGGCCGTGGCGATGTCGGCAGGCACCCCGACCGCAACGCCGCTGGCGCCGCTCGCGATGCGCCTGACGAGGCCGCTCAGCACCTTGCCGGCGCCGATCTCAACAAAGGTCGTCACACCGTGATTGGCCATGAACTCGACCGACTCCCGCCAGCGCACGGTACCGGTCACCTGCTCGACCAGATGACGGCGAATCGCATCGGGATCGCCGACCGGCGCGGCGAGCACGTTGGCCACCAGCGGCACGGCCGGAGCGGCGATGGTGACGCCGGCCAGCGCCTCGGCCATGGCATCGGCGGCCGGCTGCATCAGCGCGCAATGGAACGGCGCGGACACCGGCAGCAGCATCGCACGCTTGGCGCCGCGTCCCTTGGCGATCTCCACGGCGCGCTCGACCGCCGCCTTGTGGCCGGAGACCACCACCTGCCCGCCGCCGTTGTCGTTGGCGGCCTCGCAGACCTCTCCCTGTGCCGCCTCGCGCGCGACCGCGACCGCTGCCTCGTAGTCAAGGCCGAGCAGCGCCGCCATGGCGCCCTCGCCGACCGGAACCGCCTTCTGCATGGCGCGGCCGCGAACGCGCAGCAGCCGCGCGGTATCGGCGACGGTGAGGCTGCCGGCGGCAGCCAGCGCCGAATATTCCCCGAGCGAATGGCCTGCGACGAAAGCGGCATCGCGCCCCACCGCGAGCCCGGCCTCGCTCTCCAGCACCCGCAAGGCCGCGAGCGACACCGCCATCAAGGCCGGCTGGGCGTTCTCGGTGAGCTGCAATGTCTCCGCCGGCCCGTCCCAGACGGTCGCCGTCAGCTTTTCACCGAGCGCCGCATCGACCTCGTCAAACACCGCGCGCGCGACCGGAAACGCCTCGGCCAGCGCCTTGCCCATACCGACGGCCTGCGAGCCCTGGCCCGGAAAAGTCAGCGCCAAAGTTTTGGTGGTCATCGTCGCCCCCAACTGGTCCCGCTGCCGGGCCGACCCTGCGCCCCGAACGCCGGCCGTAAGACACCGCGCATAGGGGGATGTCAAGCCGCGCCGGGAACCGGTTGAGCCTCGCGCGCTTGCCAACGGCGGCAAAATCCGTATAACGCACGCCATTCGTGGAGCTTCGGCCGGGAGCTGAACGGACGGTCGCAGCAATTCATCGCCAATGCTGGATTGATGCCACAGGGCGCTTTGCCCGTCGTCCCGTGTTCCCGCCTTCTGAGCAATTTTGAGCCTTTCCCGAAAGGCTCGAAGGGCTTGCCGCCGTTGCTTCGCATCATACTGGAAAGGACTGTCATGCCATTTTACGAGCATGTGTTTCTGGCGCGTCAGGACGTCAGCGCGCAGCAGGTCGAGGAACTCGCCAGCCAGATCGCAAACGTGGTCGAGCAGCAGGGCGGCAAGATCACCAAGACCGAGAACTGGGGCGTGCGCTCCCTCACCTACCGCATGAACAAGAACCGCAAGGCGCACTTCATGTTCTTCAACATCGATGCGCCGGCCGCCGCGGTCGCCGAGATCGAGCGGCAGGAACGCATCAACGAAGACATCATCCGCTACCTCACGGTGCGCGTCGACGAACTGGAGGAAGGTCCCTCCGCGATGATGCGCAAGTCCGATCGCGACCGCGACGAGCGCGGCTTCCGTGGCGAGCGCGGCGACCGCGGTCCGCGCCGCCCGCGTGAAGACGCCGCCCCCGCCGAAGCGACCACAGAGGAGTAATCGCCATGGCCGACGCAGGCGCCCGCCGCCCCTTCTTCCGTCGCCGCAAGACGTGCCCGTTCACCGGCGCCAATGCACCGAAGATCGACTACAAGGACTCCAAGCTGTTGATGCGCTACGTCTCCGAGCGCGGCAAGATTGTGCCGAGCCGCATCACCGCGGTGTCCGCCAAGAAGCAGCGCGAACTCGCCCGTGCCATCAAGCGCGCGCGTTTCCTCGGGCTGTTGCCTTACGTGATCCGCTGATCGCATAAAAGTTAAGACCGACACGCGGGGGGCAGGTCGCACCCGCCCCCCGTTTTCATCAAGACAGTCCGGGTCGTGCCGGGCTGGATGGTTGGGGCGCCCGCGTAAGGCGTCTCTAACCGCTCGAAGGGAGCGGGACAGCTGATGGCGACGATACCTGTTCTGATCGCACTGGCCGCCGGCGGCGCCGCGGCGCTGATGTTCGCCTCGATCGCGTCCGGGGCGCTGTTCTCGCTCGTGCTGTTCTATCTCGCGCCGCTGCCCTTGATGGTGGCCGGGCTCGGCTGGGGGCCGCTCGCCGCATTGATCGGCGGCGTGATCGGATGCATCGGCATCGGTGTATCGTTCGGCTTCTCCTACATCGCGGCTTTCGGACTGAGCATCGCGCTGCCGGCGTGGTGGCTGTCGCGGCTGGCGCTGCTCGGCCGGCCACTCGACGCCGTGCCCGCCTCCGCCGCCCCTGCCACCATCGAGTGGTATCCGGTCGGCCGGCTGGTGCTGTGGGCGGCGGGGTTCGCGGTGCTGACCACGCTCGGCGCACTGGTCACGCTCGGCGCCGACGAGGCCACCATCACCGCCACCCTCAAAAGCGGCCTGATGCGCGTGATGGGGCTCCCGCCTGACCAGGAGATCGCGGCCGATACCGAACTCGTGCTCGATGCGCTGGTGGCACTGGCACCAGCCGCCGGCGCCACCATCGCGATGATGACGCTGACGCTGAACCTGTGGCTCGGCGCGCGCATTGCCCGCACCTCGGGGCGCCTGACGCGGCCGTGGCCGGACCTACGCGACATCGAGCTGCCGCCGATGACGCTGGCGGCGCTGGCGCTTGCGGTGGCGCTTGGCTTCACCGGCGGCCTCGTCGGCATTCTCGCGCAGGTCGTCGCCGCGGTGCTGCTGACGGCCTATGCGCTGGTCGGCTTCGCCACGCTGCATGTGCTGACGTCGCGGGCCGCGAGCCGCGTGCTGTGGCTGTCGCTGGCCTATGCCGGCATCGCGGTGTTCGGCTGGCCGGCGATCCTCGCGATCGGCCTCGGCCTGACTGACGCGGTGACCGGCCTGCGCCGGCGCTATCGCCAGAGTCATCCTCCAGCGCCGCCACCGCCGACCTGACACGGTTCAATTTGATCAACCCTCACACCGACCAACGGAGCTAAGAACATGGAAGTCATTCTACTCGAGCGCGTGGCCAAGCTCGGCCAGATGGGCGACGTCGTGCGCGTGCGCGACGGCTTTGCCCGCAATTTCCTGCTGCCGAACAACAAGGCGCTGCGGGCGACCGAGGAGAACCGTGCCCGGTTCGACGGCATGAAAGCCGACCTCGAGGCGCGCAACCTCGTCGCCAAGGCGGAAGCCGCCAAGGTCGCCGAGAAGATCGATGGCCGCAACATCGTCATCATCCGCCAGGCGTCGGAAGGCGGCCAGCTCTACGGCTCGGTGTCGGTGCGCGACATCATGTCGAGCCTCGCCAGCGACGGCGTCAACGTGCATCGCCAGCAGGTGCTGCTCGACCATCCGATCAAGGCCATCGGCCAGCATGGCGTGTCGATCGCCGTGCATCCGGAGGTCGAGGTCGGCATCACCGTGACGGTGGCGCGCAGCGCCGACGAGGCCGAGCGCATCAACCGTGGCGAGGACGTCAACAGCCGTCAGGAAGATCAGGACGCCGCCGCCGAGGCGCTTGCCGCCGCCGGCGAGTTCTTCGATCCCGATGCCGAGCCGCTCGACGAGCGTGGCGAGCCCGAGGCGGCTGCCGAGGAGAAGTAAGTCCTCTCCCGCCCTCCCCACCTGAAGGGTGTGAGCGGATACCCGCGACAATGTCTGAAGAAGGGCTGGCCTCTGGCCGGCCCTTTATTATGCGGAGAATTATGCGGAGAGAGCTAAATCAAGGCTCGCACACGGGACCGCGCGATCATACCGCCCTACTGGGACTCCGAAGACGATTTCGGAGCCGCGGGCGCGGTCTCGGCTGGCGCCGCCTTGCCGTCGGCCGGAGATGATGGCTCCGCCGGTTTCGCGGCATTGTCGGAGGCCGGTTTCGTGTCTGCCTCCGACGCCGGCTTGGCGTCCGCGCTAGCGTCGGGCGCCGGCGTCACTTGCGGCACCGGATCGGCGCGCAGCGGCGCCGCGGGCTTGTCGGCATCGGCCGCAACAGGCTTTGTCTCGGATGCTTCCGGCTTGCTGTCGCCGGCTTTGGCCGTCTCGTCCGCCTTGCCGGTGCCAGCCTCCTGCGGCGGCGGAGCCGCAGCGGGCGCCTCGGTCGCGGCCGGCTTGTCGGGCGACACTGCCGGCGACGCGGCGGCGCTGCCGTCCTTGGCTTCATCTTTCGCCTGATCCTTGGCCTGGTCCTTGACCTGATCCTTGGCGGCAGCGCTGTGATCCTTGGCCCGCTCCTCGGCCGACGGCTTGCCCTTGCGCCCGGTGCGCGCCGGTGCATGCGATGCCGGCGTCGCCACGGCCGGCTCGGCGGCGGCAGGTTCAGCCGTTTCCTGCTGCGGCTCCTCGCGGCGTGGCCGCCGCTTGGTCGTGCCGGCACGCTGCGGACGCTTCTCGGCCTGCGCCGCCCCACTCTTCGCCGCCGCCTCCGCCGGCGATTCTGTTTCCCATGGCAGACGCCATGCGCGCAGCGGCTGTGCGGCCGGCCGCTGCCTCGGTTGCGCCTGCGGTCGCTCCGCGCGCGCCGCCGGGCGGCGGGGCTCGTCATCCTTGCCGCGCGCCTGACGCGGCTCGGCAACGCCGCCGCTCGCTATCAGGTAGCCGGAGAGCTGCCGCGCCATATCGGTGCCGGTGGTGTAGTGCTGGCGCAGGAAGCCGGGCAGCGCCTGCGCGGAGACTGACTTGACCAGCCCGCGCGGCGACCGGTGACAGGCGGCACAGGTGCTTGCGAAAATCTGCGGCGCGCTCTTGCCGGCATCGAGGTTTTGCGCATGCGCCGGCGCAACGTCGACATTCGCGGCCAGCAACGCGACCGCCGCCACAATGAGCGTCCGGCTTGTCATTCACCCCTCCAGCGACCGATGGCGCTGCCACCGGTCCAGCGCGGTGCCGGCCGGCGTTGCGACAAGCGGCCTTCGACCGCAGGCACGACGGCTGCCGGCTGCGATCCCGATGTGCTGGAACGTGATGGCATCGTTTACCTTGCGACTTTTAACGGAACGTCCCGCAAATGGAAGGGCGCGCGGGGCGCCCGCGCCACAATACCGCGCGGTGTTGCGGCATTGTCGCGCGGTTCCTGCCGCCCGCTGCCGCCGCCTGTGGGAATCGGGCATAAGGAGTGGTGTGGCGGCTTGCGGATGTTTCTTCGGCATCAGCGGCGGTGCTTGATGCGTCCCGCATTTGCCCGAAACCTGTGACAACGATACCGCGCAACCGCGCCGCACCGCCGCCGCGCCAATCGACCGGACGAAACGCTGACCGACATGGCCCTGACCGATTCCAACGTGCTCAAAATCGCACCCGACGCCGCGGCCTATCGCACCGCCCCCCACAACATCGAGGCCGAGCAGAGCCTGCTCGGCGCCATCCTGGTCAACAACGAGGCGTTCTACCGCGTCTCCGACTTCCTCGAGTCGAAGCATTTCTACGAGCCGATCCACCAGCATATCTATGAAACCGTCGGCAGCCTGATCCGCGCCGGCAAGGTCGCCACCCCGGTGACGCTGAAGACGTTTCTGCCGGCCGATACCGATATCGCCGGCCTGACGCTCAGCCAGTATCTCGCGCGCCTCGCCGCCGAGGCCACCACCATCATCAACGCGAAGGATTACGGCCAGACCATCTACGAACTGTCGCTGCGCCGCGACCTGATCGGCATCGGCGAGGACATGGTCAACGTCGCCTACGATGCGCCGGTCGATTTCTCGCCGCGCACGCAGATCGAGGACGCCGAGCGGCGGCTCTACGAACTGGCCGAGACCGGCCGCTACGACGGCGGCTTCCAGCGCTTCGCGCAGGCGCTGACGGTTGCCGTGGACATGGCGGCGGCGGCGTTCCAGCGCGACGGCGGACTGTCCGGCATCGCCACGGGCCTGCGCGACCTCGACGGCAAGATGGGCGGGCTGCAACCGTCCGACCTCGTGATCCTCGCCGGCCGCCCCGGCATGGGCAAGACCTCGCTCGCCACCAACATCGCCTACAACATCGCCCGCGCCCACCGCGACGAGTTGCAGGCCGACGGCACCCGCAAGACGGTCGATGGCGGCATCGTCGGCTTCTTCTCCTGCGAAATGTCGGCCGAGCAGCTCGCCACCCGCATCATCGCCGAGCGCACCGGCATTCCCTCGAGCACCATCCGGCGCGGCGCGATCTCCGAGGACGATTTTGCCAAAATCCGCGACTACGCCATCGAGCTGCAATCGCTGCCGTTCTACGTCGACGAAACCGGCGGCCTGTCGATCGCGCAGGTGACGGCGCGGGCGCGGCGGCTCAAGCGCCAGCGCGGCCTCGATCTTCTGGTAATCGACTATATCCAGCTTCTGCAAGGCTCGGGGCGGCGCTCCGACAACCGCGTGCAGGAGGTGACCGAGATCACCACCAGCCTCAAGGCGCTGGCCAAGGAACTGAACATCCCGATCCTGGCCTTGTCGCAGCTTTCGCGTCAGGTCGAGGCGCGCGACGACAAGCGGCCGCAGCTTGCGGACCTGCGCGAATCCGGCTCGATCGAGCAGGACGCCGACGTGGTGCTGTTCGTGTTCCGCGAGGAGTACTACCTCGCCAACAAGGAGCCGCGCGCCGGCACGCCCGAGTACGAGAAGTGGCAGACCGACATGAGCCTGGTCCACGGCAAGGCCGAGGTGATCATCGGCAAGCAGCGCCACGGCCCGACCGGCACGGTGGAATTGCAGTTCGAGGCCAGCGTCACGCGCTTTGCCGATCTTTCGCCGGACCACCATCTGCCCGAGTCGATGTAGATGACGGCGAGCGACACCGCGACCGCATTGCCTACGCTCGACATGGACATGTCGCTGTCGGTGGAGGAAGCCGCGGCCCGCCATGCCGCAAGCGGCCTCCTGACTGTCGATCTCGACGCCATCGTCGCCAACTGGCGCCTGCTCGCCGGCAAAAGCACGCCCGCCGAATGCGCGGCCGTGGTCAAGGCCGACGCCTATGGCTGCGGCGCCGTGCCGGTCGCCACCGCGCTCGCCGGCGCCGGCTGCGCCACCTTCTTCGTCGCCACGCTGAACGAGGCGAAAGCGCTGCGCCCGGCGCTGCGTGAGCAGGCCGCACTCTACGTGCTCGACGGCTTCTTTCCCCACTGCGGCGACGTCTATGCGGCGATCGACGCGCGGCCGGTGATCGGCAGCCTGATCGAGCTGGCCGAGTGGGACGTGTTCCGCCGCCGCAGCGGCTGGCAAGGCGGCGCGGCCCTGCACATCGACACCGGCATGAACCGGCTCGGCGTCCTGCCGGCGGAGGCGGAGGGGCTGCTGCCGCGCCTCAGGCAGGCCGACCATGGCCTGACGCTGGTGATGAGCCACCTCGCCTGCGCCGATACCCCGGAGCATCCGCTGAACGGCCGGCAGGCGGTGGCCTTCCGGGAGATTGCCTCGCGCTTCACCGGCATCCCGGCGGCGCTCGCCAATTCCTCCGGCGTGTTCCTCGGCCCCGCCTTCCATTTCGACATGGTGCGGCCGGGCGCGGCGCTCTATGGCGTCAACCCGACACCCGAAGCCGACAACCCGATGCAGCCGGCGGTCGGGGTCGAAGCCCGCATCGTGCAGATCCGCGAGGTGGCGCGCGGCGACACCGTCGGCTATGGCGCCACCTGGACCGCGCGCCGGCCGACCCGGCTCGCCGTCGTCACCGCCGGCTATGCCGACGGCTATTTCCGCGCCGCCGGCGGCGTCGATGGCGTGCGCAGCGCGGAAGCCGTGGTGGCCGGGCAGCGCTGTCCGGTCGCCGGGCGCATCTCGATGGACCTGATCGCCATCGACATCACCGAGCTCTCCGACAACGCGGTGCGGCGCGGCCATATGGCGACGCTGATCGGCGGCGGCGTTACCGTGGACGAACTGGCGCGCCACTTCGGCACGATCGGCTACGAGGTGCTGACCAGCCTCGGCCGACGCTACCATCGTATCTACAAACCGGCTGCGGCGGCCTGAGCATGGCCCGCCCCGCTCCCTCTTTCATCTGCCAGACCTGCGGCGCAGCCTACAACCGCTGGCAGGGCAAGTGCGACGCCTGCGGCGAGTGGAACACGCTGGTCGAGGAGACGGCCGGCGGCGTTGGCACCTCGCCGGCGACGGGCCGCGGCGGCCGCCGCAAGGGCCGGCTGATCGCGCTGGAAACGCTGTCGGGCGAAAGCCCGGAGGCGCCGAGGCTGGCCTCCGGCATGGCCGAACTCGACCGCGTGACCGGCGGCGGTTTTGTGCCCGGTTCGGTGATCCTGGTCGGCGGCGACCCCGGCATCGGCAAGTCCACGCTGCTGACTCAGGCCGCGAGCCTGATGGCGCGCGCCGGCCACCGCAGCGTCTATATCTCCGGCGAGGAGGCCGTGGCACAGGTGCGGCTGCGCGCGAGCCGCCTCGGGCTGTCGGACGCAGGCGTTCAGCTCGCTGCCGAGACATCGGTTGAGGATATCGTAGCAACCCTTTCACAAGGCGGCGTTCCTCGCCTCGTCGTGATCGATTCCATCCAGACCATGTGGACCGACATGGTGGAATCCGCGCCGGGCACCGTGACGCAGGTGCGGGCGTCTGCGCAGGCGCTGATCCGCTTTGCCAAGAAAACCGGCGCGACCCTGATCCTGGTCGGCCACGTCACCAAGGACGGCCAGATCGCCGGTCCCCGCGTGGTCGAGCACATGGTGGACGCGGTGATGTCGTTCGAGGGCGAGGGCTCACATCAGTTCCGCATTCTGCGCGCGGTCAAGAACCGGTTCGGCCCGACCGACGAGATCGGCGTATTCGAGATGACCGGTGCCGGCCTGCGCGAGGTCGCCAACCCTTCTGAGCTGTTTTTGTCCGAGCGTGACCTCGGCTCGCCCGGCACTGCGGTGTTCGCCGGCATCGAGGGCACCCGCCCGGTGCTGGTCGAGTTGCAGGCGCTGGTGGCGCCGAGCGCGCTCGGCACGCCGCGCCGGGCCGTGGTCGGTTGGGAGCAGAGCCGGCTCGCCATGGTGCTGGCCGTGCTGGAGGCCCATTGCGGGGTCAGGCTCGCCGGCCACGACGTCTACCTCAACGTCGCCGGCGGCCTGCGCATCCAGGAGCCGGCCGCCGACCTTGCCGCCGCCGCGGCGCTGGTGTCCTCGCTCGCCAACGCGCCCCTGCCGCCGGATGCGGTGTTTTTCGGCGAGGTGTCGCTATCCGGCGCGGTGCGCCCGGTGGCGCAGACGGCGGCGCGCCTCAAGGAGGCGCAAAAGCTCGGCTTCGCCCGCGCCGTGCTGCCCGAGGCGGCGCGCGGCGAGCCGGGCGGGGCCAGCGGCCTCGCGCTCACTACCGTGGGGGACTTAAGCAGCCTCGTCGCCGATATCGCCGCACAAGGCCGGCCGCGCCCGGTGCGCGATCCGGCCGCCGGCGACGGGAGCGGCGGAAAAAATGCCACACCGTCGCAATTCCGTAACCGTCGCGGCTGACGAAGGGTGACGCCCGCGCCCGCGCCCGCTATACAGCCGGCGCATAGTGCGGCCCACCGGCCCGGCCTTGCCGGGGACGACTTTCTCGGCTTCAGCTACGCAACCGACCGCGCTCCCCGATTCGGGGGCGAGAGAACCGACCCGATACGCCGGACCAGTTCAGCCCATGCCGATCACCATCCTCGATTTCATTGTGCTGGGGGTGATGCTGATCTCGGGGCTGCTCGCCATGATCCGCGGCTTCATGCGCGAGATTCTGTCGATCGCCGCCTGGGGCGCCGCGGCGCTGGTGACGCTCTATTCGTTCCAGAAGCTGCTGCCGACCGCAAAGACCTATTTCAACAACGACCTGGTGGCGACGGCGGTGGTCATCGCCGGGGTATTCATCGGCACCCTGATCGTGGTCTCGATCATCACCGTGCGCATCTCCGACATGATCCTGGATTCGCGCATCGGTGCGCTCGACCGCACGCTGGGCTTCCTGTTCGGGCTGGCACGCGGCCTGTTGATCGTGGTGGTGGCGTTCCTGTTCTTCGTCTGGCTGGTGCCGGACAAGCAGCGCCCCGACTGGGTGACGCAGGCCAAGTCGCGCATGGTGCTGCAGGGAACCGGCGACTGGCTGATGTCGCTCTTGCCGGACGACCCCGAAAATACCATTTTGAAACGATTGAAGAAGCCCGGCAGCGACACCGACAGCAGCTCGCTGCAAGGTGCGCCAGCCGATGAAGAAGGTTATGCCAAATCCGCGCGCGATGGCTTGCGCGACCTGATCGACGGCAAACCGGCTGCCCGTTGACCCCGCGGGCACCGAAAGAGAGGCGGTAATGACCCTGATCGGCTCATCTTCAAACGACGCCGCCCCCCCTGCCCCCGACGACGGCCATCTGCACGACGATACGCTGCGCGAGAAATGCGGCGTGTTCGGCATCTTCGGCCACAGCGAGGCCGCCGCCATCACCGCGCTCGGCCTGCACGCGCTGCAGCACCGCGGCCAGGAGGCCGCCGGCATCGTCACCTTCGACGGCAGCCGGTTCCATTCCGAGCGCCGCCTCGGCCTGGTCGGCGACACCTTCTCGCGCGCCGACGTCATCGCCCGCCTGCCCGGCACCTCGGCGGTCGGCCACGTCCGCTATTCCACCACCGGCGGCACCATTTTGCGCAACGTCCAGCCGCTGTTCGCCGAGCTCAACGCCGGCGGCTTCGCGGTCGGCCACAACGGCAACCTGACCAACGGCCTGACGCTGCGCCGGGAACTGGTGCGCGACGGCGCCATGATGCAGTCCACCACCGATACCGAGGTGATCCTGCATCTCGTCGCGCGCTCGCGCCGCGCCCGCTTCATCGAGCGTTTCATCGAGGCACTGCGTGCCATCGAGGGCGCCTACTCGCTGGTGGCGCTGACCAACAAGAAACTGATCGGCGCCCGCGACCCGCTCGGCATCCGCCCGCTGGTGCTCGGCGACTTCGAGGGCTCGCCGGTGCTGGCGTCGGAAACCTGCGCGCTCGACATCATCGGCGCAAAGTACGTGCGCGACATCGAGCCCGGCGAGGTCATCGTGTTCGACGACCACGGCACCGAGAGCCACAAGCCGTTCCCGCCGATGCCGCCGCGCCCGTGCATCTTCGAGTACATCTATTTCGCCCGCCCCGACTCCATCGTCGGCGGACGCTCGGTCTATGCCGTGCGCAAGGCGATGGGCGCCGAACTCGCCCGCGAGAGCCATGTCGAGGCCGACGTCGTGGTGCCGGTGCCGGACTCCGGCGTGCCGGCCGCGCTCGGCTACAGCCAGACCTCGGGCCTGCCTTACGAACTCGGCATCATCCGCAACCACTATGTCGGGCGCACCTTCATCCAGCCGACGCAGAGCGTGCGCGAGAGCGGCGTGCGCATGAAGCACTCCGCCAACCGCGCCGCGATCGAGGGCAAGCGGATCGTGCTGATCGACGATTCGCTGGTGCGCGGCACCACCTCGCGCAAGATCGTCAAGATGATGCGCGACGCCGGCGCCCGCGAGGTGCATTTCCGCCTCGCTTCTCCGCCGATCACCCATCCCGATTACTACGGCATCGACACCCCAGACCGCGCCGGCCTGCTCGCCGCCACCCACACGCTGGAGGAGATGCGCGCCATCATCGGCGCCGACACGCTGGCGTTCCTGTCGGTGGACGGCATCTACCGCGCGATGGGCGAGCCGGGGCGCGATCCGGCTCGGCCGAAATTCACCGACCACTGCTTCACCGGCGATTATCCCACACCACTCACCGACCTCGCCCACACCGAGGCGCAGCCGCACCAGCTTTCGCTGCTGGCGGAAGCAAGCTGACGCGGTGCGGCGTGCAACGCTGCGCCGCAGACCCGGGATCGCTGCGGCCGCCGGTGATCGGAACGGTCCCGGATCAGCAGCGCGGTATGTCATACCGCGCCGCATCCGGGACACCGGCGGCTATCACCAAGCGTCATGCCCGGCAATGACAGCTCAACGTTTCCATCAAAAGCTTAACCGCGCTGGACCTGCGCGTCGTCATCCTGCCGCCTTGCTAAAATCCCTCCAAAAATGATACCTCTGCGCCCCGGTAGTTGTTCTGACGCGTTTTCTTCACGCGAAGCCACGCCCACCCCCGGGGCAAGCCCGGAGGGCCTGCTTTGCTCGAAAACGCTATGGTATCGTGACGCGGCGGGCCGACAACGCCGACGCACGGCTGTCCGAGCGAACGGGAGACCGCCGTGGGCTTGATCGTGATGATTATCGGCCTCGTGCTGTTCCTCGGCGTCCATACACTGACGACGCAGCGCGAGGCACGCGCTGCCGTACTTGCCCGGCTCGGCGGCGAGACCCGCTACAAGGCCGCCTACTCGCTGGCATCGGCGGTCGGCCTTGCGCTCATCGTCTGGGGGTTTGCCACCTATCGCGCGACCGGCTGGGTGCAGGTGTGGGAGCCGCCGATTTCGCTGCGCCACACTGTGCTGCTCCTGATGTGGCTCGCCATCGTGCTGATCGTGGCGGCGTATCTGCGCGGCTACATCTATCTCCTCGTGCGCCATCCGATGCTGACGGGCGTGGCGCTGTGGGCACTCGCGCACCTCTTAGCCAACGGCGATCTCGGCTCCATCGTACTGTTCGGCGCGTTTCTCGTCTGGGCCGTGTTCGACCGCATCACCCTGATATGGCGCAAGGACCGCGGCGCGCCGCAGATGCCGCTCGGCGGCATCGGCCACGACGCGCTCGCCGTCGTAGCCGGCACCCTGGTCTATCTGGCGCTGGCTTTCGTGTTCCATCCGATCGTGATCGGCGTTCCGGTATTCGGAGTATAATCAATGTCTGTGCAAACTGCCGTGAAGCGCGTCACCGCGCCTGACGTCCTCGCGCGCAAGGGCGGCGAGCCGCTGGTGATGCTGACCGCTTATCATGCCCACACAGCACGGCTGGTCGATCGCTATTGCGATATGATCCTGGTCGGCGACTCGCTCGGCAACGTCATGCACGGGTTCGAGACCACGCTGCCGGTCACCATGGAGATGATGATCCTCCAGGGACATGCGGTGATGCGCGGCTCCGCGCGCGCGCTGGTGGTGGTGGACCTGCCGTTCGGCTCCTACGAGGCATCGAAGGAGCAGGCATTCCATTCGGCCGCGCGCATCCTCAAAGAGACCCACTGCGGCGCCGTGAAGATGGAAGGCGGCGAGCGCATGGCCGACACGATCGCGTTCCTGACCCAGCGCGGCATTCCGGTGATGGCCCACATCGGCTTGACCCCGCAGTCGATCAACGCGCTCGGCTCGTTCCGCTCACAGGGCCGCGACGAAGCACAGCGCTTGGTGGATGGCGTCAACGGCCCCGGCCCGATCCAGCGCGACGCCATCGCGGTGGCCGAGGCCGGCGCCTTCTCGGTGGTGATCGAGGCAGTGGCCGAACCGCTGGCCCGCAAGATCACCGAGACGATCCGCATTCCGACCATCGGCATCGGCGCCAGCCCCGCCTGCGACGGCCAGGTATTGGTTTTGGAGGACATGCTTGGCCTGTCGGAGCGGGTGCCGAAATTCGTGCGCCGCTACGGCAACCTCGCGAGCGGCATTGAGGAGGCCATCAAGGGCTACGCTGCCGATGTGCGCAGCCGCGCCTTCCCCGGCCCCGACAACGTCTACGCGCTGAAGCCCAAAGGGTGACGGCGCCACAACGGTCGCGGCCTTGCGCGAGCTTTGCCTTGTCAACGCCATACGACTAGGTTACGCCCCGCAACAAGCGCGCCGCGCGGCTTTAAGCCGCGCCTTGGGGATGTCTGTTAAGTGACTGAGATATTTAGCGAAATAGATGACGAACTACGTCGTGAGCGACTCCAGAAGCTCTGGGAGCGCTACTCGGCCGTCACCATCGGCGCGGCCGTGCTGCTGGTCGTCGCCGTTGCCGCATGGCAGGGTTATGCGTGGTGGAGCGCCAAGCAGGCGGAGGAGGCCGGCACGGCCTTCGAGCAAGCTGCGCAACTGGCCACCGAGGGCAAGCATGCCGAAGCCGAGGCGGCCTTCACCGCGCTCGCCGCCAACGCCCCCTCGGGCTATCGCACGCTGGCGCGGCTGCGCGCCGCCGCGGAGGCCGCCGCGCGCGATCCCAAGGCCGGCGTGCCGCTCTATGACGCCATCGCCGCCGACGGCAGTGTCGATGCGGCCAGCCGCGACCTTGCCCGTATCCGCGCCGCCGGGCTTCTCGTCGATCAGGCAAGCTATGCCGACATGCTGTCGCGGCTCGAAGCGGCCACCAGCGACTCCAACACCTATCATCACGCCGCCCGCGAACTGCTGGCGCTCTCCGCCTGGCGCAACAACGATCCGGCGGCGGCACGCAAATGGCTCGAGATGATCGCGGCCGACGAGACCACGCCGCCGAGCATGCGCCAGCGCGCCGAGGCGCTCCAGGCGCTGCTGCCGCCGGCGGCGCGAAGCTGAAGCCGCTGATGGTGGCCCCGATGTCTCGCACCAGACGCCCCTTGCAACGTCTGATCGCGGTTGCGGTGCTGGCCTCGCTCGGCCTTGCGCTGGCCGCCTGCTCCGGCAGCGGGATCAACAATTTCGACCCGTCCGACATGCTCGACTTCCTGGATACCAAGAAGAAGCTGCCGGGCGAGCGCAAGCCGGTGTTCCCGGAGGGTGTGCCTGGGCTGGAGCAGGGCGTGCCGCAGGAGCTCTACAGAAGCAACATCGAGCGCCAGCAGCAGGAGGCAGCCGCGGCCGCCGCCGAACAGCAGACTGCCACGCCGCCGCCGGCCACAACCCAGCGGCCGAAGCGCGCGCCCAAGGCGGCACGCTCGTCCTCGCGCCCGTCGCGCGCTGCGCCGCCTGCGCCCCGGCCCGCCGAACAGCCTGCGGAGCCGGCACCGCCGGCGGCTCGGCAGCAGCCATCGGCCCCGCAGCAGCCGGCACAGACACAGGCGCCCTTCCCCGCACCGCTGCCAAGCGGCAGCTTCGCGCGCTGATCCCGTTTCCAGCCCCGTCCTGCCATAAGGGCACCGACCAACGATGTCCTTCACGATCGCCATCATCGGACGGCCGAACGTCGGCAAATCGACGCTGTTCAACCGCCTGATCGGCCAGAAGCTCGCGCTGGTGGACGATCAGCCCGGCGTCACCCGTGATCGCCGCGAAGGCGCGGCGCGGCTCGGCGACCTGCGCTTCACCGCCATCGATACCGCCGGCCTCGACGAGGGAGCCTTTGGCTCGCTCGCCGCCCGCATGCAGGCGCAGACCGAAAGCGCGGTCGCGGCCGCCGATGCCTTGATGTTCGTGGTCGATGCCCACGCCGGGCTGACGCCGGCCGATCGCGCCTTCGCCGATCTCGCCCGCCGCGCCGGCAAGCCGATCGTGCTGGTCGCCAACAAGAGCGAGGGTCGCCACGGCGAGGCCGGTACGATGGAAGCCTATGAGCTCGGGCTCGGCGAGCCGGTGGCGATCTCCGCCGAGCACGGCGAGGGGATGAGCGAGCTTTACGATGCGCTGCGCGCCATCATTCCTCACGAGGAGGAGGAGGACGAGGACGACGCTTTCGATGACGCCGGGGACGACGGCGCGCACAGCGGTCGGCCGATCCGGGTCGCCGTGGTCGGGCGCCCCAATGCCGGCAAATCGACGCTGATCAACCGCCTGATCGGCGAGGAACGGCTATTGACCAGCCCCGAGGCCGGCACCACGCGCGACGCCATCGCGGTGGATGTGTCCTGGGGCGAACGCGCCTTCCGCATCTTCGACACAGCCGGCCTGCGCCGCCGGGCACGTGTCGAGGACAAGCTGGAAAAACTCTCCGTCGCCGACGCCCTGCGCGCGGTCCGCTTCGCCGAAGTCGTGGTGGTGATGATGGACGCCGAACGGCGCTTCGAGGAGCAGGACCTGCGCATCGCCGACCTCGCCGCCCGCGAGGGCCGCGCGGTGGTGCTGGCCGTCAACAAGTGGGACCTGGTGGAGCGCCGCCCCGGCCTGATCGGCGAACTGCGTCAGGATGCCGACCGGCTGCTGCCGCAGATCCGGGGCGCGCCGATCGTCGCCGTATCGGCCATGAGCGGTGACGGGCTCGACCGCCTGATGGTGGCCATCGGCGAGGCTTACGCGGTCTGGAATCGCCGGGTGCCGACCGCGGCGCTCAATCGCTGGTTCGGCCAGGCGATCGCCGCCAATCCGCCGCCCGCGAAATCCGGCTCGCGGCTGAAGATGAACTACATCACCCAGGCCAAGGCGCGCCCGCCGAGTTTTGTGGTGTTTTGCACCCGCGCCGATGCCGTACCGGATTCGTACCTGCGCTATCTCACCGGCGGCCTGCGCACGACTTTCGACCTGCCCGGCACGCCGATCCGCATCGCGCTGCGCGAGAAGGCGAACCCGTTCGCGCACAAGGGCAAGCGCAAGGGGTGAGCGTTACAGCGGCGCTGGCGCGCGGAACGCCAGCAGCCGGCGCGTCGGATAATCGTAAAGCCTGCCGGTCTCGCTCCACGCGGGCAGGCACATCGGCAGAATGGTTTCCGCCACCTGCTCCGGCGTGTCGAGCGTCATCGGGTCCTCGCCCGGCATCAGCGCCGCACGCATTTTCGTGCGGATCGGCCCCGGATTGATCAGGTTGGCGCGCAAGGCGGTGTTGGTGGTCTCGTTGGCCCACACCCGCACAAGGCATTCCAGCGCCGCCTTGGAGGTGGCGTAGGGACCGACATAAGCGCGCGCGCTGCTCGTCACGCCCGACGAGATGAACACCGCGCGCGGCGCATCCGACTGCTGCAACAGCGGCTCCATGCAACGGATAAGCTGGAAGTTGGCGGTGACGTTGACGTCCATCACCGTCTTCCACGACAGCGGATCGACGTGGCCGAGCGGCGACGCCGGCCCGAGCATGCCGGCGTTGCCCACCAGAACATCGAGCTTGCCGTGGCGCTCGTTGAGCGCCGCCCCCAGTCGCGCGATACCGTCGAGGTCGCTGACGTCGAGCGGCACCAGCGTCGCGCTGCCGCCCTGCTCCCGGATCGCATCGTCCAGTTCCTCAAGCCCGCCCTCGGTGCGCGCCACGGCGATGATGTGCGCGCCCGCCTTGGCCAGCGCCACAGCGGTGGCGTAGCCGATGCCGCGCGAGGCGCCGGTGACGAGAGCGATGCGGGAGGCAAGCGGCTTTGTCATGAGCGGGGGCTTTATGCTATCGGCGCGGCACTGCGCGGAAAGGGATTTTGTACGTTATGCCCGAAAAGCCCGGCCCTGCCAAAGGCCCGCATTGCCTTTTCCCGTGGCGGGCGATGACGTCGGCCGATCTCGATGCGGTTGCAGCGATCGCGGCCAGCGTGCATCCGGCCTTCCCGGAAGATGCGGCGGTGTTTGCCGAGCGGCTGAAGCTTTATCCCGCGGGCTGCCTGATGCTCGACGGCGACGGCGGCCCGGTCGCCTATTGCCTCAGCCATCCGTGGCGGGCGGGCGATCCGCCGGCGCTCAACGTGCGGCTCTGCGCCCTGCCCGCACAACCTTCGACCTACTACGTTCACGACATCGCGCTGATGCCGCAGGCACGCGGCAGCGGCGCGGCCGCAGCGGTGGTGGCGCGGCTGGTGACACTGGCGCGCGCCGAGCGGCTGCCGACGCTGTCGCTGGTCGCCGTCAACGGCTCGGGCGGGTTCTGGCGCCGCCACGGTTTTCGTGCCGTCGCCGACGACATGCTCGCCGCACGGCTTGCCAGCTACGACGCGACGGCGACGTATATGGAGTGGCGGCTCACGCGCAAATTCCATCCATAGCGTTTCGCCATTCGACGGAAACATGTCATCCGTCATGGCCGGACTTGTTCCGGCCATCCACGCCTTTCTTAACTGAGTTGTCGTTAAGTCGTGGATGCCCGGCATAAAGCCAGGCATGACGAAAGAACCGGCAGGCCGCCGGCACTCACGCCTTCTTCACGTCCTTGATGTTGGCGAAGCGCATGCCCTCGGCGCGCTCGCGCGCATAGTCGAGGTAGAACTGGTTCTTGGCGAGATAGACGAGATCGCCGTCGACGTCCTCGGCGATGCTCGACCCGTTGGCGTTGACGAAAGTGTCGAACACCTTGCGGTCATCGGCCGAAATCCAGCGCGCCAGCGAGAATTCGCTCGGCTCGAACTCGACCGGCAGGCCGTATTCGGCGGCAAGGCGCGCCTTCAGCACGTCGAGTTGCAACTGGCCGACGACGCCGACCAGCGCCGGCGAACCATCGCGCGGGCGGAACACCTGCACCACGCCCTCCTCCGACATCTGCTGCAACGCCTCTTTCAGCTTCTTGGCCTTCATCGCGTCGGACAGCCGGACCCGGCGCAGGATTTCCGGGGCGAAGCTCGGCACGCCGACGAAGGTCAATTCCTCGCCCTCGGTCAGCGTGTCGCCGATGCGCAGCGTGCCGTGATTGGGAATGCCGACGACATCGCCGGCAAACGCCTCGTCGGCGACGCTGCGATCCTGCGCGAAAAAGAACTGCGGCGCCGTGAGGCTCATCGGCTTGCCGGTGCGCGTCAGCGTCGCCTTCATGCCGCGCGTGAGTTTGCCCGAGCACAGCCGCGCGAACGCGATGCGGTCGCGGTGGTTCGGGTCCATGTTGGCCTGGATCTTGAAGACGAAAGCCGTCATGCGCGGCTCGTCGGCCTCGACCCGGCGCGTGCTAGCGGCCTGGGCGCGCGGCGGCGGGGCGAAACGGCCGAGGCCCTCCAGCAGATCGCCGACACCGAAATTGCGCAGCGCCGAGCCGAAGAACACCGGCGTCAGGTGGCCCTCGCGGAATGCGTCGAGGTCGAACGGCCGGCAGGCTTCGCGCACCAGCGCCAGCTCCTCGCGCAGCGCCGCCGCATCGAGCGACGGATGACGGGCAGCGAGCGCATCGAGGTCGATGTCCTCCGCGGCCCCGGTCTTCGCCTCACTGTCGATCAGGCGGATGCCGCCATCGAGAATGTCGCAGGTGCCGAGGAAGTCGCGGCCGCGGCCGACCGGCCACGTCGCCGGCGCCGTGTCGAGCGCCAGCGTCTTCTCGATCTCGTCCATCAGGTCGAACGGGTCGCGACCGTCGCGGTCCATCTTGTTGATGAAGGTGACGATCGGGATATCGCGCAGCCGGCACACCTCGAACAGCTTTCGCGTGCGTGCCTCGATGCCTTTGGCGGCGTCGATCACCATCACCGCGGAATCGACCGCGGTGAGCGTGCGGTAGGTATCCTCGGAAAAGTCCTCGTGGCCCGGCGTGTCGAGCAGGTTGAAGACAAGGCCGTCGAACTCGAAGGTCATCACCGAGGTCACCACCGAGATGCCGCGGTCGCGCTCGATCTTCATCCAGTCGGAGCGGGTGTTGCGGCGCTCGCCCTTGGCCTTGACCTGGCCTGCGAGGTTGATGGCGCCGCCGAACAGCAGGAGTTTTTCGGTCAGCGTGGTCTTGCCGGCGTCCGGGTGCGAGATGATCGCGAAGGTACGCCGGCGCGCCACTTCGGCGGCCAGCGGCAGCGGATGCGCGGGAGAGGCAGGGAGAATGGCGGCGTGGGTCATAGGGTGTCCTGAAACTGCGCTGCATGTCGCAGGGAAACGCGGCAGGATCAAGGGGCTTACCTCTCCCGGCCCTTCCCGCCCATATCCCTGCCCTTGCCTCCACGCCGGTCGGTCCCATATAGCCAAAGCGTGCGAGGACGACCTCGCATGCGGCGCCGACCTTACGGCGGCGCCGGATCAAACGATCCGCGGGGACGACCCTGCTTGTTCAAGGGAGTTCCCGCCATGGCGTGGGCCATTCTGTTCGTCGCCGGCCTGATGGAAATCGGCTGGGCGATCGGTCTCAAATACACCGAAGGATTCACCCGGTTGCTGCCGTCGGCGCTGACGCTGATCGCGATGACCGTCAGCGTCGTGCTGCTCGGGCTGGCGCTCAAGACGCTGCCGGTCGGCACCGCCTATGCGGTCTGGACCGGCATCGGCGCCGTCGGCACCGCGATCCTCGGCATCACGCTGTTCGGCGATCCGGCGACGCTGGCGCGGCTTTTCAGCATCGGGCTGATCGTCGCCGGCATCGTTGGCCTCAAGCTGGTGACCTAGGGCCTGGTTCAACCACGTTGAATCACACTCGTCGGTCATCCCTTTCACTTGAGCATGATCTTGTCCGAAAACCGGTTCCCACTTTTCGGGATCATGCTCAGAACCACTCGATCACGCTCACCGCCCAGTAGGCGAGCGCGGCCACCGTCATCGCCGCCGGGATGGTGATGACCCAGGCCACCACGATCGAGCGTGCCACGCTCCAGCGCACCGCCGATAGCCGCCGCGCCGAGCCGACGCCGATGATGGCGCCGGTGATGGTGTGGGTGGTGGACACCGGCACGCCGAGCCAGGTCGCGGCGAACAGCGTCGCCGCGCCCGCGGTCTCGGCGCAAAATCCTTGCGAGGGGTGCAGCTTGGTGATGCGCAAGCCCATGGTGCGCACGATGCGCCAGCCGCCCATCAGGGTGCCGAGCGCCATCGCCGCCTGACAGGCCAGCACCACCCAGAACGGCACATAGAATTCCGCGCCGAGGTGGCCTTGCGAGTAAAGCAGCACGGCAATAATGCCCATCGTCTTCTGCGCATCGTTGCCGCCATGGCCGAGCGAATAGAGCGAGGCGGATGCGAACTGCAACGTGCGGAACGCGCGGTCCACCGCGAACGGCGTCGAGCGCGCCGATGCCCACGACACGATCGCGACCAGCACCAGCGCCAGCAGGAAGCCGACCAGCGGCGACACCACGATGGCCATCAACGCCAGCGACAGCCCGCCCCACACCGCAACGCCGATGCCGCCCTTGGCAATCGCCGCGCCGAGCAGCCCGCCGATCAGCGCGTGCGAGCTCGACGACGGGATGCCGAACGCCCAGGTGATCACGTTCCAGACGATGGCGCCTACCAATGCCGCGAAGATCACATGCGGATCGATGACGCCGGGCTCGACAAGGCCGACGCCCATGGTCTCGGCGACGTGCAGGCCGAACACCAGAAAGGCGATAAAGTTGAAGAACGCCGCCCATAGCACCGCGTATTGCGGGCGCAGCACGCGGGTCGAGACGATGGTGGCAATCGAATTGGCGGCGTCGTGCAGCCCGTTGAGGAAGTCGAACGCCAGTGCGACGGCAACCAGACCGACCAAAAGCGGAAAGGCAAGCGATGCGTCCACTGCCCTGCCGCCTTCAGACCTGCTCGATCACGATTGAGTTGATCTCGTTGGCGACGTCATCGAAGCGGTCGGCAACCTTCTCCAGGTGATCGTAGATCTCGGCGCCGACGATATAGTCCATGGTGTTGGCGTGGCGATGCTTGAGGTAAAGCTCCTTGAGCCCGATGTCGTGCAGGTCGTCGACGCGCCCTTCCAGTTTGGTCAGTTCCTCGGAGATCGCCATCAGCGTCGGCACGTTGTCGCCGATTTTGGCCAGCAGCGGCAGCGCCTTGCCGACCAGGTTGGCGCAGTCCACCAGCAGCGAGCCGATCTCGCGCATCGGCGGCTCGAACGAGCGCACCTCGAACAGCACCACCGCCTTGGCGGTCTGCTCCATCTGGTCGATGGCGTCGTCCATGGCGGTGATCAGGTTCTTGATGTCGACGCGGTCGAACGGGGTGATGAAGGTGCGGCGGACCGCGGTCAGCACCTCGCGGGTGATGGTGTCGGCATCGCTCTCGAGCTGGTTGACGCGCTCACAATAGACCGAGGTCTCGTCGCCGCCGCGCAACACCCCCTGCAGCGCCTCGGCACCCTGCACCACGGTGCGGGCGTGCCGGGCGAACAACTCGAAGAAGCGTTCCTCTTTGGGCAGAACAGCCCGGAACCAGCGCAGCATGGCAGCCCCCGACGACGTGGTGTGCGGTGTCACGCGGCTGTCATAAACCTATTTGGCCACCCGTGGCGCGGCTTGTCGCACGCTCATCCACCATTTTTCTCGAAAGCTGGGCGAAAGCAGCACGCGGGCGCACGCCTACCTACGGCCGGCGCGGCGCCGGCGTCCGGTGACACAGCCATCCGGCTTGTGGTCAGAGCGAGCGTTTGAAGTAGTGTGCGAACTCACCGACGATGCCGCGGCGGAAGGCGAGCACGCAGACGACGAAGATGACACCCTGGATGACGGTGACCCACTGGCCGAAGCCGGCGAGGTACTGCTGCATGGCGATGACGATGAAGGCGCCGACCACGGGGCCGAAAATCGTGCCGAGGCCGCCGATCAGGGTCATCAAGACCACCTCGCCCGACATCATCCAGTGCACGTCGGTCAGCGAAGCGTTCTGCGCCACGAACACCTTCATTCCGCCGGCCAGTCCCGCCAGCGTGCCGGACAGGATATAGGCGAGCAGCTTGTACTGGTCGGCCTTGTAGCCCAGCGAGATGGCGCGCGGCTCGTTCTCGCGGATCGACTTCAGCACCTCGCCGAACGGCGAGTTGATGGCGCGGTAGACGATCAGGAAGCCGATCAGGAACACCCCGAGCACCACGTAGTACAGCACCGTGGGGTTGGACAGGTCGAGGAAGCCGAACATCCTGCCCTGCGGCACGCCCTGGATGCCGTCCTCGCCGTGGGTGAACGGCGCCTGCAGGTAGATGAAGTAGATGAGCTGCGACAGCGCCAGCGTGATCATGGCAAAATAGATGCCGAGCCGGCGGATGGCGACGTAACCGGTGATCACCGCCAGCCCGAACGAGGCGGCCGCGCCGGTCAGGATCGCGAACTCCGGCGGAAACCCCCATTCCTTGCTGGCATGGGCGCTGACATAGCCGGCGGTGCCGAGGAACATGGCGTGGCCGAACGACAACAGCCCGCCATAACCGATCAGCAGGTTGAAGGCGCAGGCGAACAGCGCGAAGCACAGCGCCTGCATCACGAAGAACGGATAGATGCCGCTGAACGGCACCAGGAGCAGCAGCACCGTCATGACGGCGAAGCCGCTCGCCTCGTCGCGCGCCGCCCGGATCGCTATCGGTGTGCGTGGATCGCTCGTGATGGAAGTCATGTCAGGTCGCCCGCCCCGTCAGGCCGGTCGGCTTCAATAGCAGCACCAGCACCATGAACACGAAGACCACCGTGTTGGAAGCCTCCGGATAAAAATACTTGGTCAGCCCCTCGATCACCCCGAGCGCAAAACCGGTGATGACCGAGCCCATGATCGACCCCATGCCGCCGATCACCACCACCGCAAACACCACGATGATGAGGTCGGCACCCATCAGCGGTCGCACCTGGTTGATCGGCGCCGACAGCACGCCCGCGAGCGCCGCCAGCCCGACGCCGAAGCCGAAGGTCAGCGTGATCATGCGCGGCACGTTGATGCCGAAGGCACGCACCAGCGTCGGGTTCTCGGTGGCTGCGCGCAGGTAGGAGCCGAGCTGCGTGCGCTCGATCAGATACCAGGTCAGCAGGCACACCACGAGCGAGAAGATCACCACCCAGCCGCGGTAGATCGGCAGGAACATGAAGCCGAGATTGACGCCGCCCTGCAGTTCGGCGGGGATGGCGTAAGGCAGGCCCGAGGAGCCGAAATAGTTCTGGAACAGGCCCTGCAGGATCAGCGCCACGCCGAAGGTCAGGAGCAGGCCGTAGAGGTGGTCGAGCCCGGTCAGCCATTGCAGCAGCGAGCGCTCCATCAGGATGCCGAACAGCCCGACGACGATGGGAGCGATGATCAGCGCCGGCCAGTAGCCGATGCCGAACAGGTTGAGCAGGAAGTAGGCGCAGAACGCGCCCATCATGTAGAGCGCGCCATGGGCGAAGTTGATCACGTTCAGCATGCCGAAGATCACGGCAAGGCCGAGGCTCAACAGCGCGTAAAACGAGCCGTTGATCAGACCGACAAGCAACTGCGCGGAAAGGGCCTGTATGTTCATGGTCGTTCCAGGTTCGATTGGCGGCCGATACGCCCGCTCAGACGCCGAGATAGGTGTGCAGCTTGTCCATGTTGGCGCCGAGATCGGCATTGGCGAAGCCGTCGATGACCTTGCCGTGCTCGACGATGTAGAAGCGGTCGGCGACGGTCGAGGCGAAGCGGAAATTCTGCTCCACCAGCAGAATGGTAAACCCCTCCGACTTGAGCCGCGCAATCGTCCGGCCGATCTGCTGGATGATCACCGGCGCCAGCCCTTCCGTCGGCTCGTCCAGCATCAGGAAGCGCGCGCCGGTGCGCAGGATGCGGGCGATCGCCAGCATCTGCTGCTCGCCGCCCGACAGCTTTGTGCCCTGGCTCGACGACAGCCGCTCTTTCAGGTTGGGGAACAGGTCGAAGATCTGGTCGAGCGACAGCCCGCCGGGCCGCACCTCGGGCGGCAGCATCAGGTTCTCGCGCACGTCGAGGCTGGCGAAGATGCCGCGCTCCTCCGGGCAGAAGGCGACGCCGAGCCGCGCGATGCGATCCGACGGTGCACGGATGATCTCCTGGCCCTCGAACTTCACCGAGCCGCGCCGCTTGCCGATGATGCCCATGATCGACTTCAGCGTCGTGGTCTTGCCGGCGCCGTTGCGGCCGAGCAGCGTCACCACCTCGCCTTCGCGGACCTGGAAGTCGATGCCGTGCAGGATGTGGGATTCGCCGTACCAGGCTTCGAGCCCGGCGACCTCGAGAAGCGGCGACGCCGACGCGCCGGAGTGCTGACGCGCCTCAAGCATGACCGGCCCCCAGATAGGCTTCCTTCACCCGTTCGTCCTTGCTCAGGTCGGCATAGCTGCCCTCGGCCAGCACGCTCCCGCGGGTCAACACCGTGATCGTATCGGACAGGTCGGCCACCACGTTGAGATTGTGCTCGACCATCAGGATGGTGTGTTTTGCGGAAATGCGCTTGATCAGCGCGACGATCTTGCCGATGTCCTCCTGCCCCATGCCGGCCATCGGCTCGTCGAGCAGCATCATGTCCGGTTCGAGCGCCATGGTGGTGGCGATCTCCAGCGCGCGCTTGCGCCCGTAGGGCATCTCCACCGCCTTGACGGTGGTGAAGTCGCTCAAGCCGACGTCGGACAGCAATTCCCGCGCCCGCTCGTTGAAGCGGTACAGCACCGACTTGGAGCGCCAGAAGTCGAAGCAGTCGCCGTGCTGGCGCTGTAGCGCCACCCGCACGTTCTCGAGCGCCGTCAGGTGCGGAAACACCGCCGAGATCTGGAACGACCGCGCAAGGCCGAGCCGCGCCACGTCCGCCGGCGCCAGCGCCGTGATATCCTGCCCGCGGTAGACGATCCGGCCCGCCGTCGGCTGCAGAAACTTGGTCAGAAGATTGAAGCACGTCGTCTTGCCCGCACCGTTCGGGCCGATCAACGCATGAATGCTGCCACGGCGAACCCGCAGATTCACATCCCGTACAGCAACAAAACCCGCGAACTCCTTCGTCAGTTCATGGGTCTCAAGTATGTACTCGTCGGACAAGCAGTATCCCCCCTCAGCCGGCACTATCCCCAGCCTGGCCGATCCGTGACGCCCTTGAAGCAAGTCTTGGAACCTTGCCCCGCGGCGCTCCCGGTATCGTTATGCAATCAAGATACGGCAGGATGCAACAGCAAACGCAAGGGGGGTGGGCGCCGCAGTCACAAAAAAAGATCGGGTTGGCCGGCGTCGACCACGCCGTCTTGGTTCCCCTTTGCGGCTGCCGATCCGGTTCGTGCCATCAGCACAATGGATTGAACAGTCGGAATTTTTCCACCGCACCGACCCCCTCGGAAACCCAATTGCCGGGCGCGCTATCCTGCCGCGAGCGGTGCATGGCGTGGCTGGTCCCGCGGCTGCACGGCGCCGGCCGCTCCGGTCATCAGGAGCGCACCGTCGGAGCGCTCCAGAACGTGCGCGACGTCCTCGCGAAGCGCGAGCAGCGCCGGCGCAACGTCCTTGTGCAGCCTCGCCTCGTCGTACATCGCCGCAACCAGCCCGATGGTGATGACGAGAAACGTCCGGTACTTCGCCGACCATAGCGGCGTGGCGATGCCATGGATGTGCGGGTGCCACAGCTTGCAGCTCACGACGTAGCCGTTCTCACGCAGCGACTGGCGATCCTGCGCCATCCGGGGCCGCAACTTGTCCGCCTCCTCCGGCAGTTCGCGCGCCATGTCCGCGACCAGCGCCTCGGCGGCCGGCACATCGAGGGCCGCGACATAGGCGTGGCCGGCCGCGGTGCGGGCGATGGAAATTCGCGAGCCGGTGGAGGAGTTGAGCGCGGCGGCGCTGCAAGCACGGGCGTATTCGAGATAGACCATGTGGAAGCGATCGGGCACCACGAAGCCGATGGTGCCGGGCAGGCGTTCGGCGACGTCTTGCAGGCGGCGGCGGATCAGGCCGCGAAACTGCACGCCGCGCGCCATCGACGTGCTCATCGCCAGCGCGCCCGGCCCGAGTCGGTATTTCTGGTCCTGCGGCAGATAGACGAGCTGTCCCATCCGGGTCAGCGTATGCGTCAGCCGCGATACCGTCGAGCGCGGCAGGCTGCAACGGCTGGCAATATCGAGATTACCGAGGCGCACCTCGTGCCCTTCGAAGCAGCGCAAAATATCGAACGCCCGCGACACCACCTGGATAACATCGCGCGCGCCCCTGTCCGCGTCACACTGGCGAGCCCCGCTCAACCGCTCGGAACGCCGTCCCATCGACCCCGCACCCTTACATCGCCATCCATTGCCGGCTGCCGCCCGAAGCAATATATTTCGCTGTGCGAAATTGAATTTCGCAGCTATCAAAGCTAGCGCAGCCGGCCGCCTTCGGCAACCGTCTGGCGCTGCCGGGCCGCGGGCGATGCCAGCGCCAGGTGCGACGGTTAATTCTTTCTGAATGGCCTCTTATCAGCAGGGTGACGTCCGCCTCCAACGAGGAAAACATCAAAAAAACGCCCGATCGACACAACCCGACACCGCCACTTAACCGATTGTGCAGACCCCTCGGGTAGCTTTCATCCGGACAATAGCGAGATTCGGCTCCCGGCCATGCCGCCATTTTCACCATCGAGCGAGGCGCCTTTCGGGCGGGTGACGGCGGTGCGCGGGTCGTCGGCGCGGGTCGGCCTCACCATCACCGGTGAATTCGGCATACCGGAAAGCCGCGCCACCGTCGGCCGCTTCGTCAGCATCCGCTGCGCCGCCGGCACGATCGTCGCCATGATCACCGAGGTGTCACACGAGAACCGGCGGGCGACTGATGGCGAGCACACCACGGTCGGCGCCAACGTCGATTTCCTCGGCCAGCTCAGCGCCCGCGGGGAAGCGCTGCGCTTCCAGCGCGGCGTCACCACCTATCCCGCGATCGGCGACACCGTCGATCTCACCACGCGGCAGGAACTGCTCACCGTCTATGCACCGAACGGCCCGGCCCGCATCCATGTCGGCCATCTGCAGCAGGACGAGTCCGTCGACGTTCATATCGATGCCAACGAAATGCTGTGCAAGCACTTTGCCCTGCTCGGCTCCACCGGCGTCGGCAAGTCGACCGGCGTGTCGCTGCTGCTCAACGGCATGCTGCAAGCCTATCCCGAGCTACGCATTTTCCTGCTCGACGTTCACAACGAATATGGCCGCTGCTTCGGCGAGCACGCCCAGGTGCTGACGCCGCGCAATCTCAAGCTGCCGTTCTGGCTGTTCAACTTCGAGGAATTCGTTGACGTGCTGTTCGGCCGCCGCCCCGGCGAGCCCGAAGAGCTTGAAATTCTCACCGAGGTAATTCCGATCGCCAAGTCGCTCTATACGCGCTACCGCAAGGGCGCGCGGTTCGTGCCTCCCGAGGCGCTCGAGATCGGCTTCGCGCTCGACGCTCCGGTACCCTATCGCCTCGTCGACCTCATCGCCCAGATCGACGACCGGCTCGGCAAGCTCGAAAACCGTACCTCGCGCATGGTCTATCACAGACTGATCGGGCGCATCGAGACGGTGCGCAACGATCCGCGCTATGCTTTCATGTTCGACAACGCCAACCTCGGCGGCGACACCATGGCGGAGGTCATCAGCCACCTGTTCCGCATGCCCGCCCACGGCAAGCCGATGACGGTGATGCAACTGGCCGGCTTTCCGGTCGAGGTGATCGACTCGGTGGTGTCGGTGCTGTGCCGCATGGCGTTCGACTTCGGCCTGTGGAGCGACGGCGCCTCGCCCTTGTTGTTCGTCTGCGAGGAAGCGCACCGCTACGCGTCGGCCGACCGCAACGCCGCCTTCGGCCCGACTCGCAAGGCGGTATCGCGCATCGCCAAGGAGGGGCGTAAATACGGCGTCTATCTCGGCCTCGTGACGCAGCGCCCGGCGGAACTCGACGCCACCATCATGTCGCAGTGCTCGACGTTGTTCGCGATGCGCCTCGCCAACGACCGCGACCAGGCGCTGCTGCGCTCGGCCGCGCCGGATGCTGCCGCGAACCTGTTGTCGTTCCTGCCTTCGCTCGGCACCCGCGAGGTGCTGGCGTTCGGCGAGGGCGTGGCGCTGCCGACCCGGCTCCGCTTCAAGGACGTGCCGTCGCACCAGTTGCCGCGCGGCGAGGCCACGATGGTCGGCGCGGTGCCGATGTCGGGCCGGCACGACATCGACTTCATCCGCGCCGTGGTCGAGCGCTGGCGCGGCGCCTCGTCGCGGAAGACCGGTGGTCCTTCGAGCGCAGTCGGGCCAAACGAACCGGTATCGGCGCCGCCGCTCAGCCCGCCGATGCTGCAGCCCTCGCTCGGGCTCGACCCGGACCGCTTCCGGCTCCTGAAAAAGCCGCTGCGCTGACGCGGCGCGCGGCAGGCCAACGTCGCCCTCGCCTTCTCGCCGTCAAAGCGGCTAAACTCTGGGCTCCGCCAGTTCACCGGATGCCCGTTCATGACCCAGCCGCCGATCAGCCGCTTTCCCGTCCCTTCGCTCAAATCCCTGCCGGAGGATATCCGCGCGCGCATCCTCGCCGTGCAGGAGAAGACCGGATTCATCCCCAACGTATTCCTCGCGCTGGCCCATCGCCCGGACGAGTTCCGGGCGTTCTTCGCCATGAACGACGCACTGATGGAAAAGGACAGCGGCCTGACCAAGGCCGAGCGCGAGATGATCGTGGTTGCGACGTCCGCCGCCAACCAGTGCCACTACTGCGTGATCGCCCATGGCGCGGTGCTGCGCATCCGCGCTAAGAACCCGCTGATCGCCGACCAGGTCGCGATCAACTATCGCGGCGCCGACATCACGCCGCGCCAACGCGCCATGCTCGACTTCGCGCTGAAGGTGTGCCGCGAGGCGCACACGGTCGATGACGCCGACTTCGAAACGCTGGCTGGCCATGGCTTCAGCCAGGACGACATCTGGGACATCGCGGCAGTAGCGGCCTTCTTCGGCCTGTCGAACCGCATCGCCCATGTCGCGGCGATGCGCGCCAACGACGAGTTCTACCTGATGGGCCGACTGCCGCGAAACGCTGACTGAGCGATGATCGAGTGGCCGGAGATCATGCTGAGGCTGGGCGCCGCGACGCTTGCCGGCGGCGCCATCGGCCTCAACCGCGAACTGAACGACAAGCCGATCGGCGTGCGCACGCTCGGCCTCGTCGGGCTTGCGTCGGCGCTGGTGGTGCTCGTCGTCGCGCTCGACGATGCCACCCCCCACGTCTCCGATGCCACCAGCCGGGTGATCCAAGGGCTATTGACCGGAATCGGTTTCCTCGGCGCCGGCGTCATCGTGCAGGGTCGCCACCACGGCCACGTCCACGGCCTCACCAGCGCCGCCTGCGTGTGGTTCACCGCCAGCCTCGGGGTGATCTGCGGCCTCGGCCACTGGCAGCCGGTGTTCGCCGCATTGGTCATTGCGCTTTTGCTCCTCACCTGTGGCGGCCCGGCCGAGAAGCTGGCGCGGCGCCTGATCGGCTCGTCGGAGGCGCCACGCCGCCGGCGCAACCCGGATGAGAACCCGCCTGACGATCCTGCATGACCGCCCCTCGCCGCGGCGGGTTCATGGTGGGCGCAAGTCGCGCAATGCGTTAGACTGCCGCCCATGTCGATGCAGCGCACCGCCATCACACAGCCCGACCGTCGTGTGCTGAGGTATCGGCCCCGCACGTCCGACCGCCCGCCCGGCGGCCGCGCGCCCGCGGGCAGGCCGGAGCAGCCTGCCGCCGAGGTTCCGCCGGACGATTTCCGCTACCGCATGCGCATCAACATCGCGGCCTTCATCTTCACCGCCGCGCTGACCGCGACCGGCATCTGGCTCGCCTTCAGCATCGCCGACATGCGGGCGGCCCAGGATTGCGTGCTGATGGGTCGCCACAACTGCGTCACCATCCTGCCGCCGCATATGGACGGCGCCATGAAGCGGGCGCGCTTCGTCAACGTCACTTCCGAACTGCCTTGAATTGCGCGGGCTGCACCCCGCCCTTTCGCAGTGCGCGCGCCTCGGCGGTCCGCGTCCGGCGCGATGCCGTGACGGGAACCGGGCCGGGCGGTTGCCATTGAACTCGGCGCATCGCTCCGATATACGGGCCAGACGCACTTGCCGCCACCGGCGCGACGAATCGCCCAATGATATGCCCACACCTCCGGCCTTGGGCATATTTATCAAAGAGATCAAAGGCTTAATGATGTCCACGACATTCGATCAGGTCGCCAATATCATCGCGGAAACGTGCGACATTCCGCGCGACACGATCACGCCGGAAAGCCACGCCATCGACGACTTGGGCATCGACAGCCTGGACTTCCTCGACATCGCTTTTGCCATCGACAAGGCGTTTGGCATCAAGCTGCCGCTGGAGAAGTGGACGCAGGAAGTCAATGACGGCAAGGCGACCACCGAGCAGTATTTCGTCCTGAAGAACCTCAGCGCGCGCATCGACGAATTGGTCGCCGCCAAGGGCGCGTAACCACGCCGATGCGCCTCGAATATTTTCAGCTCATCGACCGCATCGCAGAGATCGACGTCGGTGCGCGCACCGTGACCGTCGAAGCCGACGTGCCGAGCGAGAGCACCATCTTCGAGGGGCATTTTCCCGGCTATCCGTTGATGCCGGGCGTGCTGCTGATCGAAGCGATGGCGCAGACCTCCGGCTGGCTGCTGATCGCCACGTTGAACTTCGAGCGCATGCCGTTTCTGGCGGCGGTGAAGGAGGCCAAGATGCGGCGCTTCATCAGCCCCGGCGAAAAACTCACGATCCACGGCAAGCTGGTGCATGAGGGGTCCGGCTTCGCGGTGACCGACGTTGCTATCGAGGCCGGCGGCAAAACCACCTGCAACGCTACCCTCACCTTCAGCCACGTGCCGTTCCCGAACGCGGAACTGCGCAGCCACATGGAGGCGATGGCGCAAAAGATCGGCTTCCCTCCGGAGGCGATGCGTCATGGCTGAGAGCCGCCCCCCGCAACTGGCGCCGCACGAAGCCTGGATCACCGGGATCGGGCTTGCGACCTCGCTCGGCGAAGGGCCGGAGGCGCACTGGCAGGCGCTTCAGGCCGGCACGATCAACGTCGATGAGACGACGTTCAAGCCTTACGTCGTTCACCCGCTGGCGCCAGTGTCGTTCGATGCGCAGATTCCCAAAAAGGGTGATCAGCGCCAGATGGAGGCGTGGCAGCGCATCGGCACCTATGCCGCGGGCCTGGCGCTCGCCTCCGCGGGCATCAAGGGCAATACCGACATTCTGGCGCGCACCGACATGATCGTCGCGGCCGGCGGCGGCGAGCGCGATCTCACGGTGGACAGCGGCATTCTCAACACCGAGATGCAGGGCAACGCCGCACCCGGCTTTCTCAACGAACGGCTGATGAGCGACCTGCGGCCGACGCTGTTCCTTGCGCAGCTCTCTAACCTGTTGGCCGGCAACATCGCCATCGTTCACGGCGTCACCGGCTCCTCGCGCACTTTCATGGGCGAGGAAGCGGCGGGCTTCGATGCCGCGCGCGTTGCGCTGGCCCGCATCGCTTCCGGGCAAAGCGACATCGCGCTGATCGGCGCCGCCCACAACGGCGAGCGCAAGGATCTCCTGATGCTCTACGAGTTCGGCCATTTTGCGCTGAAGGCGCCGTTCCGCCCGGTATGGGCGCGCGGCGGCGACAGCCATGGCGGCTTCGCGCTCGGCTCGGGCGGCGTGTTCCTTGTCGTGGAATCGAAAGAGCATGCCGAGGCCCGCGGCGCAAAACCGTTCGCGCGGCTCTCCACTGTCGTTGCCGACCATGCCCGCCGCAAAAGCGGCGGCGAGGTGACGGCGACGCTGGAGCGGCTGTGGGACCGGCTCGGCGCGCGCAAGGACGCCGCGATCATCACCGGCGCGACCGGCGCCGAACCGGCAACCGCCGAGGAAAAGGCGTTTCTCGCCGCCCATGCGGGCACGCCGGTGCGCGCCACCGCCACCCGCTTCGGCCACCTCGTGGAAGCGCAGTTTCCGCTCGGGCTCGCGCTCGCGGCGCTGTCGCTGTCGCGCGGCGAACTGTTCGCGCCCAGCGACCCGACCGGCTTCGAGGTTGCAAGCCCCACCGCCCCCTCCCAGATCGTGGTGGTCGGCACCGGGCACTGGCGCGGCGAAGGCATGGCGCTGGTCGAGGCCGTGCGCTAGAGTTTGCCGTGTCCAGACGAAAGCACCTTCGCCGCGTCATGGCCGGGCTTGACCCGGCAATCCATCGTCTTTCCAAAAAAGATGGATGCCCGGATCAAGCCCGGGCATGACAGGTGTTGATTTCGTCATGGATCATCATGCGCCAGCCTTGCGCAACGGTGCAAGAGTTGAGAGGACCATCATGACCGCGACCCGCGATACCTTCGGCCGGCCTGTCGTCGTCGTCACCGGCATGGGCATCGTCACCTCGCTCGGCGCCGGCAAGGACGACAACTGGGCAAGGCTCGTCGCCGGCCGCTCGGGCATCCGCACCATCACCCGCTTTCCGACCGACGGCCTGCGCACCACCATGGCCGGCACCGTCGACTTTCTGAAGGTCGAGCCGTTCTCCTCGACCGACCTGTCGGAAAAACTCGCCGACCTCGCCGCCGAGGAAGCGATCGCGCAAGCCGGCATCGGCGCCAAGGGCGATTTTCCGGGACCCTTGTTCCTCGCCGTGGCGCCGGTCGAGGTCGAGTGGCCGCAGCGCGAGGAACTGGCGCGCGCCGTGACGCGCGGCACCGAGATCACCTACGACTCGCTGCTGGAAGCGACCGCGAAGGGCGACTACCCGCACTACCACCGCCGCTTCCTGTTCGGCTCGGTGGCCGATGCGCTGGCCGAGACGTTTGGCACAAAGGGCTCGCCGATCTCGCTGTCGACCGCCTGCGCCTCCGGCGCCACCGCGATCCAGCTCGGCGTCGAGGCGATCCGCCGCGGCGAGACCGACGCCGCGCTGTGCGTCGGCACCGACGGCTCGGTCAATCCGGAGGCGCTGATCCGCTTCTCGCTGTTGTCGGCGCTGTCCACCCAGAACGACCCGCCCGAAGCCGCAGTGCGGCCGTTCGCCAAGAACCGCGACGGTTTCGTGATGGCCGAAGGCGCCGGCGCGCTGGTGCTGGAAAGCCTGGATGCGGCGACCGCGCGCGGCGCAAAAATCCTCGGCGTCGTCACCGGCTGCGGCGAACTCGCCGACTCCTTCCACCGCACCCGGTCGAGTCCCGACGGCAAGCCGATCATCGGCTGCATCCGCAACGCGCTCGACGATGCCGGCCTCGCGCCCGAGCAGATCGACTACATCAACGCCCACGGCACCGGCACGCCTGAAAATGACAAGATGGAATATCTCGGCGTCTCGACGGTGTTCGGCGACCACACCACGAAAATCCCGGTGTCGTCGAACAAGTCGATGGTCGGGCACACGCTGTCGGCGGCCGGCGCGGTGGAGGCCGTGTTCTCTCTGCTGACGCTGGAACACCAGCGCATTCCGCCGACCATCAACTACGACGTGCCGGACCCGACCATTCCGTTCGACGTGGTGCCGAACGTCGCCCGTGACGCCCGGGTCACCACGGTGATGTCGAACTCGTTCGGCTTCGGCGGGCAGAACGCAACGCTGATCCTGACCGGGGAGCCGGCTTAACGCCCGCACAGTTGACGCTGGCGCCCGAACCGGCAATACGGCCCCTGCCCCTTATCGCCAACGAGAACGATTGCTGTCATGCGCGCGCTGACCCTTGTTGCCGACCGACAACTGACGATCACCGAAACCGCACCCCCGGCCCCGCCGGCGGCCGGCGAGGTGCAGATTCGCGTCAGGGCGGTCGCACTCAACCATATCGACGTCTGGGGCTATCGCGGCATGGCCTTCGCCAAGCGCAAGCTGCCGCTCGTGGTCGGTGCCGAAGCCTCGGGCGAGATCGCCGCGGTCGGCACCGGCGTCACCCGCTTCAAGGTCGGCCAGCCGGTGGTGATGTACGGCGCGCTGACCTGCGGCACCTGCCGCGCCTGCCGCGAGGGCCGCGACAACCTGTGCGAAAACGTCGCCGGCATCATGGGCTTCCATGTCGACGGCTTTGCCCGCGAACTGTTGAACCTGCCGGAGCGTCTCGTCATCCCGGTGCCGGACGGCGTGTCCTTGCGCGATGCCGCCTGCGCGCCGATCGCCTTCTCCACCGTGCAGCACATGCTGTTCGACAACGCCAGGCTCGAGCCCGGCGAAACCGTGCTGGTGCATGCCGGCGCATCGGGCATCGGCACGGTGGCGATCATGATGGCGAAGGCGATCGGCGCCACCGTCATCACCACGGTCGGCAGCGACGAAAAAATCGAGGGCGTGAGAAAGCTCGGCGCCGATCACGTCATCAACTACCGCACCGACCGCTTCGAGGGCGTGGTGCGCAAGCTGACGAAAAAGAAGGGCGTCGATGTGGTATTCGAGCACGTCGGCGCCGATACCTTCCCCGGCTCGCTGTTGTCGCTGAAGCGCGGCGGCCGGCTCGTCACCTGCGGCGCCACCTCGGGACCGACCACGACGCTGAACCTGATGCAGCTCTTTCAGCAACAGTACCGCATCATCGGTTCGTTCGGCGCTTCGATGCACAACATAGCCGAAAGCCTCGACAAGATGGCGGCCGGCATGACGCCGATCATCGACACCGAGGTGGCACTCGACGACGTTGCCACCGCGCTCACGCGCATGGAAAGCCGAAAGGTGTTCGGCAAGATCATCGTCCACTTCTGATGCCGCCGCGCTGGCTCCTTCGCATCCGCAAAACGCTCAAGCCGATCGGCGACGTGGCTGTCGGCGCGCTGACCATCGCGCTGTTGCGTTTCACCCGGCTGTTCGATCCGATCCGCACCGCCAACCTGTTCGCCTGGATCACGCGGCGGATCGGCCCGCTGCTGCGCGAGAACCGCATCGGCCGCGCCAATCTCACTGCCGCCTTTCCCGAAAAGTCGCCGCAGGAGATCGACGCCATCCTCGCCGGCGTCTGGGACAATCTCGGTCGCGTCGCCGCCGAATTCGCCCACCTCGACCACATCTGGGCTTACGACCGCGCCCACCCGGACCGGAGCCGCATCGAGATTCCCGAGCGCACGCACGAGCTGTTCGCCCAACTGCGCACCGACGGCAAGCCGGCCTTGATCTTTGCCAGTCACCTCGGCAACTGGGAATTGCCGGCGCTGGCGGCCACCGCGCATGGTCTCGACGCCGCCGTGCTGTTCCGCCGCCCCAACATTGCCGCCGCCGACCGCGCCATCCACGAGTTGCGCGCGGTCAAGATGGGCCAACTGATCGCCGCCGGCCCCGACGCGCCGTTCCGGCTGGCGCAAGCGCTGCAACAGGGCCTGCATGTCGCGATGCTGGTCGATCAATGGTTCACGCGCGGCGTCGAGGTGACGTTCTTCGGCCGCAAGACCACCGCCAATCCGACGCTGGCGCGGCTGTTGCGGCAGATCGAATGCCCGATCCACGGCGTGCGCATCGTGCGGCTCCCCGGCCACCGCTTCCGCGCCGAGCTATCGGAGGAAATTCCGCCGGTGCGCGACGCCAGCGGCGCGATCGACGTGCAGGGGACGATGCAGGCGATCACCACGGTGGTCGAGGGCTGGGTGCGCGAACACCCCGAGCAGTGGCTGTGGCTGCACCGCCGCTGGCGGTAACACCGTCAATCTCCTCGTCATGCCCGGCTTTATGCCGGGCATCCACGTCTTGACGGCGGTTCGGCGAAGAAAGACGTGGATGGCCGGAACAAGTCCGGCCATGACGGAGCGCGGCAAAGCATCCCACACTAAGGCGTCCAGGCCGCTTACCGCCCCGTCTTCACCCGCGTCCACAGCCGGCTGATGGTGCGCTGGATCGCCGGCGGGCGCGCGGTGATGATGAACAGCTTTTTCATCGTCGCCTCGTCCGGATAGATCGCCTTGTCGTCGATGACCTTCTCCGAGATCAGCTTCTGGCTCGCGAGGTTGCCGTTGGCGTATGACAGGAAGTCGGAGTTCTTTGCCGCGACCTCAGGACGCAACAGATAGTCGATCAGCGCGTAGGCTTCCTCGACGTTCCTGGCATCGGTCGGGATCGCGAGATTGTCGAAGAACATCTGCGCGCCCTCCTTGGGGATCGCATAGCCGATCTCGACGCCGCTTCCGGCCTCGGCGGCGCGGCGGCGCGCCTGCATGATGTCGCCCGACCAGCCGACCACGAGGCAAATGTCGCCGCCGGCCAGCGCGCTCAAATACTCCGACGAATGAAACTTGCGCACATAGGGCTGCACCTTACGCACCACGTCGGCTGCCTTCTCAAGGTCCGCCTGCGCCGTCGAGTTCGGGTCGAGGCCGAGATAGTGCAGCGCCGCCGGCAAAATGTCGTCGGCGGAATCCAGCATCTGCACGCCGCAGTTCTTGAACTTCGCAAGGCTCTCGGGATCGAACACCTGTTTCCACGAGTCGATGGTCGCACCCGGCCCCAGCACCTTTTCGACCGCCTTGACGTTGTAGCCGATGCCGGTGGTGCCCCACATGTAATTGACGGCGTACTGGTTGCCCGGATCGTAGACCGCAAGCCGGGCGGCAATCTCCGGCCAGACATGGGTCATGTTCGGCAGCTTGCTCTTGTCGAGCTTGGTCACGATCTTGGCGGCGATCTGCCGTTGCAGAAAGTACGCGGTCGGCACCACCACGTCGTAGCCGGATTTGCCGGCGAGAAGCCGCGCCTCAAGAGTCTCGTTGGCATCGAAGGTGTCGTAGACGACCTTGATGCCGGTTTCCTTAGTGAAATCGTCGAGCACGCCCGGCGCGATGTAGTTCGACCAGTTGTAGAAGTGGACCACGCGCTCCTGCGCCGGTGCAGGTGTCATCATGGCAACGGAGAGACCGGCGAGCACCAGGGCAACCAGGCGGGGCTTCATCTCCAATTCGAAATCTCCTCGATCGGGGACAACGGGCTAGGACTGGGACTGCGGCCGAAAAATCGGGATCAGGCGTGCGCCATGACGGCTGCCAGCCGCTCCAGCGCGGCGTCGACGGTTGCGTCCTTCTTGGCGAAGCAGAAACGCACCACCGACGTCACGGCGTCTTCCTCGTAAAATGCCGACACCGGGATCGCCGCCACCTTGTGCTCGGCAACGATGCGCTTGCAGAAGGCTTCGTCGCTCTCGTTCAGCTTGAGCGGGGCGAGATCGACGTTGAGGAAGTAGGTGCCCTGCGAGTCCAGCACCGGAAAGCCGATGCGGCGCAGGCCCGCGGTCAGCCGGTCGCGGCTGCGCGCCAGGTCTTTCCGCATGCCGAAGAAGTAATCGTCGGGCTTGCCGAGACCGTAGGCGACGCCGACCTGCAGGTTCGGCGGCGTAGTAAAGGTGAGGAACTGGTGCGTCTTGGCGACCACGCGCAACAACTCCGGCGCGGCGCAGACGAAACCGATCTTCCAGCCGGTCAGCGCAAAAATCTTGCCGGCCGAGCCGATCTTGACGGTGCGCTCGCGCATGCCGGGAATGGCGATCAGCGGGATGTGCTCGCGGCCGTCGAACACGACGTGCTCCCACACCTCGTCGCAGATCGCGACCGCGTCGAACTCCTGGCAGTAGCGCGCCAGCAGTTCGAGATCCTCGCGCGGATAGACCACCGCCGCCGGATTGAGCGGGTTGTTGAACACGACAAAGCGGGTCTTCTTGTTGAAGACGCGGGCCAGCGCCGCCTCGCTCAGCCGCCAGTGCGGCGGCTCGAGCCGCACGAAACGGGGAATGCCGCCCGCCTGCCGGATCAGGGGCACATAGGCGTCGTACATCGGCTGGAACAGCACCACCTCGTCGCCGGGCTCGATCAGGCCGATGATCGAACTGGCCAGCGCCTCGGTTGCGCCGGATACCACCAGCACCTCGGCCATGGGATCGAATTCGATGCCGTGCCAGCGCGCATAGTGCGTCGCGATGGCCTTGCGCAATTCGGGAATCCCCATCATCGAGGGGTACTGGTTGTTGCCGTACATCAGGGCGTCGGCGGCGGCGCGGCGGATATCCTCCGGCCCCGGATCGTCGGGAAAGCCCTGCCCGAGATTGATGGCGTCGTTGTCGCGGGCCGCCTGCGACATCGCCTCGAATACCGTAACCGGCAGATTGGCAAACACCTGTCCCATGCTTCTCAGCCGCCGTTGCGGGTCGGACAGCCCGCCCGCTTCCAGGCCAGCATACCGCCGGCGAGATGCTTGTCGTAGGCGAGCCCCTGCTCCTGCGCAATCAGCGATGCCGTCACCGAGCGCTTGCCGGAGCGGCAGGCGAATACCACGTCGCGCCCCTGCGGATCGGGAATGGCGCGCGCGTCGAATGTCGAGAGCGCGACCGTTGCCGCGTCGGGATAGCTTTCCATCGCCACTTCGTGCGGTTCGCGCACGTCCACCAGGAGATAGCGGCCGGCCCTGACGCCTTCCAGCACCTCGTTCGGCGTCAGATCATGGACTTGAAACCGCGTTCCGGCCACCCTCGCCTCCGCATCGATGCCCGCGGCAAATTCGCCCCTTACGGGCGGAAAATCAAGCACGGTGCGCGGGCCACGCACGGCCTGAAGGCGCATGTCACACGCCGATCCTGGGCACGCGGTGGCGGTCGAGCCCGATCGCGATGTTTTTCTGCTCCATGTAGAACTCGAACGAATAGTCGCCGCCATCGCGGCCGATGCCGCTGGCCTTGACCCCGCCGAACGGAGTCGGCAGGTGGCGCACGTTCTCGGAGTTGACCCACACCATGCCGGCCTCGATCCCTTGCGCGACACGGTGGGCGCGGCCGACATCGCCGGTCCAGATATAGGCCGCGAGACCGTAGCGGACATCGTTGGCGATGCGCAGCGCCTCCGCCTCATCCTCGAACGGAATCGCGGTGAGGACAGGGCCGAAGATTTCCTCCTGCGCTATGCGCATGGAATTGGCGGCACCCGTGAACAGTGTCGGGCGGACGAAGTTGCCCTTCCCGTCGAGCGCACGCTTGCCGCCGGTCGCGATCGTCGCGCCATCCGCCGTGGCGGCGTCGGCATAACTGAGCACCTTCTCGACATGCCGCTTGTGAATCAGCGGGCCGATCTCGGTCGCCGGATCGAGCGGATGGCCGACCTTGATCTTCTCCACCCGTGCCTTCAACTCCGCTGTGAACTTGTCGTAGATCGAGCGCTGCACCAGCGCCCGGCTCGACGAGGTGCAGCGCTGCCCGTTGAGACTGTAGATCATGAACAGCACCGCGTCGCGGGCGCGGTCGAGATCGGCATCGTCGAACACGACGACCGGGTTCTTGCCCCCCAGCTCGAAATGTACGCGCTTCAGCGTCGGGGCGCCCTGCGCCATGATATGGCTGCCGGTGATCGACTCGCCGACGAAGGCGATCGCCTTGATGGCGGGATGCTCCGTCAGCGCCTTGCCCGCGCTTTCGCCGAGACCGTGCACGAGGTTGACGATGCCTTTCGGCAAGCCGGCACCCTCGAACACCTCGCTCATGATCTCCGACAGGATCACCGCCGACAGCGGACTCCACTCCGCCGGCTTGTGCACGACGGTGCACCCCGCCGCCAGCGCCGGGGCGATCTTCCACGTCGAGAGCATAAACGGCGTATTCCACGGCGTGATGACGCCGACGGGACCGATGGGCTGACGGATGGTGTAATTGAGATGCGTCTCGGTCGGCAGCGACAGGCCGTCATTGGCTTCGGGGGCCTTGTCGGCGTAGAAGCGGAAGTTCTCCGCGCCACGCAGCGCCGCCTTCGCCATGTAGCGGATCGCCTGTCCACTATCGACGCTCTCGATCAGCGCGATCTCCTCGGCGCGCGCCTCGATGCGGTCGGCGATGGTGTGCAGCAGTGCGCGGCGCTTCTCGCCCGACACATTCTTCCAGACCTCGAACGCTTCTGCCGCGGCACGCGCGGCGCGGTCCACCTCTCCTGCGCCGCCGGAGGCGACCGTGCACAGAATGGAATTATCCGCGGGATCGAGATTTTCGAAGGTCTCGGTGCCCGTGACCGCCTCGCCAGCGATACGGTGGGGCACCGGGCCACTTTTGAAGCGTGCGAGGAAGGTCTGAGCCTTACGCAGATTCTCGGTCAGGGCATCGTCGGCGAGAGGCTTGTTCATATCGCTCTCCTGATCGCTACCGCACGGTGGAGCACCGCTGCCAACATATATTTAACGTGTTAAGTATCTCCCGGCAAGCTGGCTACCCGCGCCCGTCGACAGGCTCAGATCGTCACCTGCGTGCCGACCTCGACCACCCTGCCGGTCGGAATCTGAAAATACTCGGTCGCATCGTTGGCCGAGCGGCTCAGGATGATGAACAGCCGCGTCTGCCACGCCGCCATCGACGATTTTGCCGCCGGCTTCAGCGAGCGGCGCGAGACGTAGAACGACGTGGACATGATATCGAACTGCCAGCCGAGCTTGCGGGCGATGCCCAGCGCCTTCGGCACGTTGGGCGTCTCCATGAAGCCGTAGCGCAGCCTCACCAGCGAGAACTTGTCGCTGATCCCCTCGATCTTGACCCGCTCGTCGAGATCGACGCGCGGGGTGTGCGCCGTCTCGATGGTCAGGATCACGTTGTGCTCGTGCAGCACCTGATTGTGCTTGAGGTTATGCAGGAGCGCGGTCGGAACGAAATCCGGCTCGCTGGAGAGGAACACGGCAGTCCCTTTGACGATGTGCGGCGGCCGTTTCTCAAGGCTCCTGATGAGATCGCGCAGCGCCACCTCGGTGCGCCGCGTCTTGACGGTGATGATCTCCGAGCCGCGCCGCCAGGTCCAGATCACCACCACCATGGCCAGGCCGAACAACAGCGGCACCCAGGCGCCCTCGACCAGCTTGAGCAGGTTGGCGCCGAAGAACGACAGATCGACCACCACCAGCGGCGCAACGATGGCCGCGGCGATGGCGGCGCGGAAATTCCATACCTTCCACACCACGAAGAACGCCATGATGCCGTCGGCCACCATGGTCATCGACACCGCGATGCCGTAGGCCGAGGCGAGCCCCGACGAGGTGCGGAACATCAGCACCAGCAGCAGCACGCCGATCAGCAAGAGCAGGTTGACGCGCGGCAGATAAATCTGCCCGGCATGGGTCTCGGAGGTGTAGCGCACCTCGAAACGCGGCAGGAGGCCGAGCTGCACTGCCTGACGGATCAGCGAATAGGCGCCGGTAATCACCGCCTGGCTGGCGATCACGGTCGCCGCCGTCGCCAGCACGATCAGCGGCACCAAGAGTCCTTCGGGCGCCAGACGGTAGAACGGGTTCTCGATCGCCGACGGGTGCGTCAGCATCAAAGCCCCCTGCCCGTAGTAATTGATGAGCAGCGCAGGCAGCACAAAACCGAACCAGCCGACCTGGATCGGCTTGCGGCCGAAGTGGCCGAGGTCGGCATAGAGCGCTTCGCCGCCGGTCACCGCGAGAAACACCGCGCCGAGCGTGACCAGCCCGATGACCTGGTGGGTCTGGAGGAAGTGCAGCGCGTACCACGGATTGAACGCGGCAATGACTCCGGGCGCGGCGGCGATGCTGATGGCGCCGAGCACGGCAATGGTGGCGAACCACACCACCATCACCGGGCCGAAAAAAGCGGCAACGCGCGCAGTGCCGCGGCTCTGCACCGAGAACAGCACAATCAGGATGGCAACCGTCAGCGGCACCACATAGTGGTCGAGCGCAGGCGCCGCGATCTTGAGGCCCTCGACCGCCGATAGCACCGAAATCGCCGGGGCGATCATGGCGTCGCCGATGAACATCGAGGCGCCGAGCACGCCCAGCGCGAGAAGCGGCCACGAGGCGCGCCCCATCGCCCGCCGGCCAAGCGCCATCAGCGACAGCGTACCGCCCTCGCCGTTGTTGTCGGCGCGCAGCAGCAGTAGCACGTATTTCGTGGTGACGACGATGAGCAGCGCCCAGGTGATCAGCGACAACACGCCCAGGACGTTGACCGGCGTCGCCGGCCCCTTGTCAACCGCGGCCGTCACCGCCTCGCGGAATGCGTAAAGTGGCGAGGTGCCGATGTCGCCGAACACCACGCCGATGCTGCCGAGCGTCAGGGCCCAGAAGCCCGTTGCCACCGGCGGTTCCGTCGGCGTCTCGGAATGTGTCTCGCTGATCGCCATGACCGAAAAAACGCTCTCGCCCTGTTTCCCTGCAACGCCCCCCGACCGATGGATCGAAAGCGTTTGGCGGCGCGGCTTACAGGGTTTGACGGCAAAGAACCACTCTTGACATGCGCGATGGTTCCCGCTCGGCAACCCGGGGCCGGCGCGCTGGCAGCAGAACGGGGTCGGGAATAAAGGCCGCCCGGTTAAGGCTTGAGGTTCGGCGGCAGCGGCGGGTCTTCCCGCATCAGCGTGATGGTCACCCGGCGATTGGCGGCGATCGACGGATCGTCCGGGAACAACGGTTGGCCATCTCCCTTGCCGACCACAGAGAAGATATGGCTCGCCGGCAGCCCCTCCTGCTGCAAAATCTGCCGTACTGCGTTGGCACGGTCGCTCGACAGGTCGAACGCATCATAGTTCCAGCGCGGCGGCGCATAGCCGGCGGAGGTGTGGCCGGTGATCGCCACCCGCAACGGTGTCGCCCGCAGCGGCGCCGCGATGCGGCGGAGCACGGTGCGCAGCCGCTCATACGGCTCCCTAGCGCCGGCAGCGAACATCGCGCGGCCCTCCTGGTCCATGATCTCGATATTAAGCCCCTGTTCGGTCTCGGTGAACATGATCTGCTTGGAGATTTCCGTAAGCTCCGGCAGGTCCTGCAACGCTTGCCGCAGCGAGGCAGACGCCAACGCGAATTCGCGATCCTTCGGCAGCCGCGCCCCGGAGATGCGGTCGCGGTCCATCTGGTCCGGGGTCGGTGTGTTCGACGCTTCCTCAGGCGGAATGTGCGCGGAATTTTTCAACTTTGGCCGCGTCGGCAGGCCATCGGATTCGATGATGCCGGAATAGCGCGCCTCGAGCTGGACGCCGAAGGCGTCGCGCATCGAGCCGGCCACGATCTTGAGCTTTTGCGCATCCTGCGTCGAGAAGGCAACCAGCATGACGAAGAACGAGACCAGAAGCCCCATCAGGTCGGCGAAGGTCACGAACCAGCCGTGCCCTCCCCCGTGCGCTTCGCCGCGTTTTTTCTTCGCCATGATCTCTGTCGCCAGCGCGCCGCCGGTCAGGCGGCGACCGCCTCGGCGTCCTCGTGGCGGTGTTTTTCGGGCAGATAGGCGAGCAACATCTCGCGCACCAGCGCCGGGCTTTTGGAATCGCGGATCATAATGATGCCATCGATGATCAGCGTGCGGTTGGTCTCCTCGTCGAGCAGCTTGCCGTGCAGCTTGTCGGCAATCGGCAGGCAGAACAGGTTGGCGATCGCCGCGCCATAAAGGGTCGCGAGCAGCGCCGTCGCCATGAACGGCCCGAGCTTGGAGGGATCGGTCATGTTGGCGAACATCTGCACCATGCCGACCAGTGTGCCGACCATGCCGAAGGCCGGCGCGCAATCGCCGATGGCACGGTAGATCTTGCCGCCCTCGTCGAGGTGCATCAGGAAATTGTCGCGGTCGCGCTCGAGATTGTCGCGGATGAAATCCATGTCGTAGCCGTCGGCGACGAAGCGGATGCCCTTGGCGAGGAACGGGTCGGCCGTCTCGACCTTCTCCAGCCCGAGCGGCCCCTGCTTGCGGGCGATCTCGGCGACGCGCGCCAGTTCGTCCACCAGGTCGCGCGCCGACAGCCGGCTCATGGTGAACACGTAGCGCATGCCGAGCGGCATGCCGTGAAGCATCGAGCTTAAGGGAAACCGGATCAGGGTCGCCGCAATCGAGCCGCCGAACACGATGACAGCCGCATGGCTCGACACGAACATTGTGAGGTCGCCACCCCACAGCATCATGATGACGAGAATGCCTGTGCCGGCGATCAGGCCGATCCCAGTATTGACATCCATCGGCTACTCCAACGCGTTCGCGTAGATCGACCTGCCCGTACTGGGCGGCCACGCCCTCCGTGATGAGCGGCGCCCGGCGACCGTAGCGGCCGCGCCATTAAATTCGCGTTACCGGGAACCCGGCGAGGTGCCCCGCCTCTCACCTCAATGTGATGGAACTTTCAGGCGGTGATGCACACCCACCACAGTCGGCACAATTCCTGTCACCATATTTCCACGAGGCAACCAAACTCCGATCACGGTGTTTCAGCATCAAGGCCATGGGCAACGAGGTTGTGGGACATGGCGGCCGTTGCGGCGGCGCGGCGCATCGCGACGCTCCCGGCAACGCACAGGGACGAGGAAAAGACGATGAACAAAACCTTAACCGGAAGCGTTCTCAGCGCTGCCCTGCTTGCGGCTCTCGTGCTGCCGGCGGG
>Ga0207868_1000356_pt1 | contig 53050 bp, 55 predicted proteins | sample Passage237B_FD_187370 | JGI IMG/M metagenome (GOLD analysis project Ga0207868, IMG submission 187370) | Cellulose adapted compost microbial communities from Newby Island Compost Facility, Milpitas, CA, USA - Passage2 37B (SPAdes) (version 3) ... | reverse complement strand
ACCCTGAATGACATTGGTGCCATGACCCGTTGCCGAGGCAGCGGCAACAGACTTCACGGGGCGGAAATTCACGCCTGTGTAGTATTCCGTGATCCAGACAATGAGGCCGGTCACGATGAGACCTGCAACGCCGCAGATGTAGAGGTCAAAGCCGGTGAAGGCCTTGTCGCCAACGGCATAAGCGGTTTCGAGGCCGATCACCTGATCGGTCACCCAGTAGAGCAGCCCGAGCGAGAGCACGGCAGAGGCGATGAAGCCCTTGTAGAGCGCGCCCATGATGTTGTTGCTCTTGCCGAGACGGACGAAGAACGTGCCGATGATCGAGGTCACGATGCAGGCGCCGCCAATGGCGAGCGGGTAAAGCATCATGTTGTCGATGGCCGCGCCCGCGAAGAAGATCGAGGCGAGAACCATCGTGGCAACAACCGTCACCGCATAGGTTTCGAAAAGGTCGGCAGCCATGCCCGCGCAGTCGCCGACATTGTCGCCGACATTGTCGGCAATAGTGGCCGGGTTGCGCGGATCATCTTCCGGGATGCCCGCTTCGACCTTGCCCACGAGGTCGCCACCGACGTCCGCACCCTTGGTGAAGATGCCGCCGCCGAGACGCGCGAAGATCGAGATGAGCGACGCACCAAAGCCGAGAGCAACCAGAGCATCGATAACTTCACGCGAGCCGGGCTCAAGGCCAAGCTGCGTGGTGAGCACGGCGTAATAGACCGCAACCGAAAGCAGCGCGAGGCCCGCCACCAGCATGCCCGTGACAGCACCCGACTTGAAAGCAACGCTGAGGCCTGCTGCAAGGCTGGTGCTTGATGCCTGCGTGGTGCGCACGTTTGCCCGCACCGAAACCAGCATGCCGATATAACCGGCCGCACCCGAAAGCGCCGCGCCGACCAGGAAGCCGACGGCGACCTTGAGGGTCAACAGATACCAGACAATGCCGAAAATGACCGCGCCGACAACGGCGATGGTCGTGTACTGACGTGCGAGATAGGCGCTCGCTCCCTCCTGAATCGCCGCAGCGATTTCCTGCATACGCGCATTGCCCGCATCCATCGCCAGCACTGAGCGGATTGCCCAGATGCCATAGATGAGTGCAAGCACGCCGCAGCCGATAATAGCCCACAAAGCAGTGCTCATTTTTTTGTCCTTAGGTTTTCCTTGACGGAGTAACCGGCGGGAATGGCCTCTCTCTTTCAACGCAAGCGCTGAAAGTCCTCCCCCCTGCCGACTGCAGAAATTGGGCAAAAAGATGCCAAATAGATCAAGGGAAAGCAACCGGAAGCCCTGAGGCTCCCCCGCTAGAAGTGCCGATAACCCGCCTTCGGGAGGGGGATTTCGCGCCCCTCTCCGTCGAGCGCCACGATCCCGCACTGCGCATCGACAAGCTTTCCGATTCTCGTCACGCCCACCCCCGTTTCCGCAGCGACGGCGTTGACCTCTCCTGCCTTTTCAGGCGGTGCCGCAAAGAGGATCTCGTAATCATCCCCGCCGCTCGCAACCGCTTCGATCAGGCCCGGATCGCGCGAAAGCGCCGCCCCGGCCGCCGCAGAAAGCGGTAGACGGGCAAGCTCCACCTGCGCCCCCACGCCGGAAGCGGCACACATATGGGCGAGATCGCCCATCAGCCCGTCCGACACGTCAAGTGCGGCATGGGCGATCCCGCGAATCTCCGGGCCGACTGAAATGCGCGGATCGGGCACACGGTAGCGCTGTGTGAGAAAGGCGGCATGTTCCCCGGAAAGCCCCGGAAGCTCCCCCCGCAGCAGCTTGAGGCCAAGCGCCGCATCGCCAATCGTGCCGGTGACATAAAGATCGTCCCCCGCCTGCCCGCCCCCGCGCCGCAGCATGGTGCCCTCAGGCACTTCGCCAATCGCGGTAAGCGACAGAGTGAGCGGCCCCGGCGTCTTCACCGTGTCGCCGCCAAGAAGCGACATGCTGAAAAGCGCCTGATCGCTCTCCAGGCCGGAGGCAAAGCGCCTGATCCATGTGTAATCGGTTTCGTCCGTCCAGGCGGTGACGAGAAGATACCCTTTCGGCACGGCACCTTTTGCAGCAAGGTCCGAAAGGTTCACCCTCAAGAGCTTGCGCGCAATGCTGTCGGCAGGATCGTCTGGGAAGAAGTGAACGCCCGCCACCATCGCATCGACGGTGAGGACCAGCTCGCAGCCAGGCGCGGCCTTCAGAAAGGCGGCATCATCCTTCAGCGCCAGCGCGCCGGGTGCGGTTGCGAGAGGCGCAAAGATATCTTCGATGATTTCGAATTCGCCGGGACGCTTTCCGTCGCGATCAGCTCCGCTTCGCGGTGTCATTTTCCGCTCCCGCACCGCCCCGGATATCGCGCCCGAGCCGATCCAGAACCGCATTCACGACGCCCGGCTCATCCCCTTCGAAAAAGGCATGGGCCACATCAACATATTCGTTGATGACCACTTTCACCGGAATGTCCTTGCAGCGGCGAAGCTCATAGGTGCCGCAGCGCAGAATGGCGCGCAGCGTCGAATCAATGCGGGCGAGTGACCAGCCCTTGGCCAGCGCGCCATTGACCTGCCGGTCGAGTTCCCGCTGCTCACGAACCACACCCCGGACGACATCCTCGAAATGCGCATTATCCGCCTCGACAATCTCCGTCCCTTCTTCGGGCTGCTCCAGCCGGCGCTCGACAAACTCCTCAATGGCATCATCAAGCGGCGTTGCGGCCACATCCATCTGATAAAGAGCCTGCACCGCACCAAGACGCGCAGCGGCGCGCGCCTTCGGATCAAGCGCACTTTCTTCTGTAGGCTGAACAGGGGCCGCAGACATGAAACTTGGATACTCCGGTACTCAGGAAGCGCCGAGCTTGCGCTTCAGCTCAATCATATCGAGACAGGCATTGGCAGCACCGCCGCCCTTGTTCTTCTCGTCAACCTTCGCGCGGGCCCAAGCCTGCGCGCCATTCTCGACGGTCTGGATACCATTGCCGAGCGCAAGTGACCACGACACGGCAAGGTCCATCAGCGCACGCGCGGATTCATTCGACACAATGTCATAATGCGTCGTCTCGCCGCGAATGACGCAACCAAGTGTGACAAAGCCATCATAGCTCTTCGTCACACCGCCATGTGCCATCGCATCCAGCGCAAATTTCACAGCCGCCGGAATCTCGAGCACGCCGGGAACGGCAACACGCTCCCATGTCGCGCCGCGCGCCTCGATGGCAGCAATCGCACCGCGCGCCAGTTCATCAGCAAGGTCTTCGTAGAAGCGCGCTTCGACGATGAGAATATGGGCCTTGGTCGTCACGAAATATCCTCCTTCGCGCGGCGTTTCGCTGTGTCCGATCCGGCAGTCTCGTTCCCCGCAACAGGCCGCTGCCCGACAACGCGCAGCCCATAGCCCTCAAGGCCGACAATGCTGCGGTCCGTATCCGAGAGCAGCACCATGTCACGAATGCCAAGATCGAGCAAAATCTGCGCGCCAACGCCATATTCACGCAGGCGGCGCGGCATACCCTGCTCGCCGCCCTCGCCCTTGCGAAGCAGCATGTCGGACACGACGGTCGCCGTTGTATCCCGGATCAGCACGATCACGCCGCGACCTTCCTCGGAAATGATCCGCATGGACTCGCGCAGAATATGCGAGCGCGGACCCGTTGCACCGAGAATATCATCGAACACATTGATCGCATGGACGCGGACAAGCACCGGTTCCGGGCCGGAAATGTCGCCCTTCACCAGCGCGATATGTTCGGCATATTCGACCGTGTTCAGATAGACCATCATCTTGAACTCGCCGCCATATTCGCTGTCGAGTTCGGTTTCGATGGCACGATGGATGAAGTTGTCGTAACGGCGGCGATAGGCGATCAGATCAGCGATGGTTGCGATCTTGAGGCCATGAAGCTGCGCAAAGGGCACGAGGTCCGGCAGGCGCGCCATCGTGCCGTCATCATTCATAATCTCGCAGATGACGCCGGCCGGATAAAGCCCGGCAAGCCGCGCAATATCGACCGCCGCTTCCGTATGCCCGGCGCGCACCAGCACACCGCCATCACGCGCCACAAGCGGGAACACATGCCCCGGCGACACGATATCGGTGGCACCCTTTGTCGGATCAATTGCGACCGACACGGTATGCGCGCGGTCATGCGCGGAGATGCCCGTCGAGATACCTTCGCGCGCTTCGATGGAGACCGTGAAGGCGGTCTGGTTGCGCGACTGGTTGTTCATCGACATGAACTGAAGATTGAGCTGCTTTGCCCTGTCTCCCGTCAATGCAAGGCACACCAGCCCGCGGCCATATTTGGCCATGAAATTGACCGCCTCCGGCGTACACATCTGCGCTGGAATGACGAGGTCGCCTTCATTTTCACGATCTTCGGCATCGACAAGAATAAACATCTTGCCGTTGCGGGCGTCCTCAATGACTTCCTCGATCGGGGAGAGATATTCCTTGTACACAGATCTCAATCCTTTTGAACCAGCCGCGCCACATACCGGGCCAGCATGTCGATTTCAAGATTAACGGGATCGCCAGCCTTCGCCATTCCCCAGGTTGTCACGGCCTGAGTGTGCGGAATGATATTGACGCCGAAGCGCGTGCCGCCGGATTTCAGGTCTTCCACTTCATTGACGGTGAGCGAGGTGCCATCAAGCGTGACGGAGCCTTTGGGCGCGATGAACCGGCCAAGACCTTCCGGCGCCTCGAAGGTGAACCGCAGAGAATCTCCCTCCGGCCTGATGTCCACGATCCGCCCGACGCCATCCACATGGCCGCTCACGACATGGCCGCCCAGCTCGTCACCAGCCTTCAGCGCGCGCTCGAGATTGATCCTTGTGCCCTCGCGCCAGTTTCCAAGCGTCGTGCAATCGAGCGATTCTTGCGACACATCAACGGCAAACCAGTTACCCTCTCCATCCCTGCCCTTTTCCACCACGGTCAGGCAGCAGCCGGCACAGGCGATGGACGCCCCGATATCGATGCCGTCCGGGTCATAGGCGGTGGCAATAATGAAGCGCGTATCACCGCGCTTCTCGACGCTGCGCACGCGGCCAATATCGGTGATGATCCCGGTAAACAAGGCTCAGACGCTCCTCACAAAACTCGCCAGCAAATCATGGCCAACACGCGACACTTCCCTGAGCGAGAAGCGCGGAGCCTCATCGAGATTCTTAACGCCAAGCGCCGCAATCGCCGGATAGCCGTCCCCGCCGATAAGCGCGCCCGCCTGAAAACACTCGATGCGATCAATAAGCCCCGCCCGCATCAGTGAAGCGGAGAGCCGCGCGCCCCCTTCCACCAGAAGCCGCGTCACACCGCGCGCCGCAATGAGGTTGAGCGCCACTTCCATATCCATCGCACCGGTTTCATCCGGCCGCACATCGATGAGTTCGACGCCGCAGCTTTCGAAAGCCTTGCGGCGCTCACTGTCGCCGCCGGGCATGGTGAGCACCCAGAGCGGAACTGTTTTTGCGTCTCGGACAAGCCGCGAGGTAAGCGGCAAACGCAGGCGCCCGTCTGCAATGATGCGAATGGGAGAGCGATCCTCAAGGCCCGGCAGACGGCAGGTGAGTTCAGGATCATCCACAATGGCCGTGGCACTGCCCACCATGATCGCATCATGGGTGGCCCGCAGGAGATGCCCGCGCGCGCGGGCTTCCGGCCCCGTGATCCATTGGCTGTGGCCGTCGCCTGTTGCGGTGCGCCCGTCCAGCGAACTGGCGACTTTCAGCGTCACCAGCGGACGGCCATCCGTCATGGTACGGAAGAAACCTTCATTGAGATATTGTGCCTCTGCCGCACAGACATTTTCCGTGACGGCGATGCCCTTTGCCTGAAGCATGGCAAATCCGCGCCCGGCAACTTCCGGATTGGGATCGGCGACGCCCCCAACCACACGCGCAATTCCCGCCTCGATGAGCGCGGAGGCGCAAGGCCCGGTGCGTCCCTGGTGGGCGCAAGGCTCAAGGCTCACATAGGCCGTAGCCCCTTTGGCAAGGGGTCCCGCACGACGAAGAGCTTCCACTTCGGCATGGGGACGGCCGCCCGGCTGCGTCCAGCCCCGCCCCACGACGCGCGGCCCGCCTGGCTCATCCTCGCGGACAATGACGCAGCCCACAGCCGGATTGGGCGCAACACGGCCAAGCCCCCGCGCGGCGAGCGCAAGGGCATGTCTCATGAATTGCGTGTCATGTGGCCGCATGGTCATGGCCGCATTCCCATTTCGCGTTGTCAGGCCCGCCACGGCCCGCAACAGCGGCCCTAGCGGTCGTCGTCGTCATCCCCCAGGGGGCCGAGCGGCCCGCTCAGTTCGCCCAGGAACTCCTCGAAATCCTTCGCTTCGCGGAAGTTCCGATAGACGGACGCAAAACGCACATAGGCAACCGCATCAAGGGAACTCAGCCCTTCCATGACCAGTTTGCCGATCATGGAAGAAGCAATCTCGCTCTCCCCCATGCTTTCGAGGCGCCGGACGATGCCGCTCACCATACGCTCAATGCGCTCCTGCTCAACCGGGCGTTTGCGCATGGCGACTTGCACGGAACGCATAAGTTTGTCCCGGTCAAACGGGACCCTGCGGCCGGTGGATTTGATGACAGTCAGCTCACGAAGCTGAACCCGCTCGAACGTGGTGAATCGGCCGCCACAGGCTGCGCAGAAGCGCCGCCTGCGGATCGCCGTATTGTCCTCGGTGGGACGCGAGTCCTTCACCTGTGTGTCTTCATTACCGCAATATGGACAACGCATCCGCTGTCAGCCCCCTCGCAACGCGGCCGCACCGGCCTCCATTAATCCTCAGTTCGATCCGCCATAGATCGGGAAGCGGCGGCAAAGCTCGATCACGCGCTCACGCACGCTTGCTTCCACATCCGCATTCTTTTCCTCGCCATTCGCAGCAAGGCCATCCAGCACTTCCGTGATGAGTTTGCCGATCTGCTGGAACTCCGCCACGCCGAAACCGCGCGTGGTGCCCGCGGGCGTGCCAAGACGGACACCGGAGGTAATAGTCGGCTTCTCAGGATCGAAAGGAATGCCGTTCTTGTTGCAGGTGATATGCGCACGCTCCAGCGCGGCTTCGGCCACCTTGCCCGTCAGCTTCTTCGGGCGCAGATCGACCAGCATCAGATGCGTGTCCGTGCCGCCCGACACAATGGCGAGACCGGCCTCTGCAAGCGTTGCCGCAAGCGCGCGGGCATTGTCCACAACCGACTGTGCATAGGTCTTGAACTCGGGCCGCAGCGCCTCGCCAAAGGCAACCGCCTTGCCCGCGATGACATGCATGAGCGGGCCACCCTGAATGCCGGGGAAGATCGCCGAATTGATCTTCTTCCCGATCTCTTCATTGTTGGAAAGGATCATGCCGCCCCGCGGACCCCGCAGCGTCTTGTGGGTCGTGGTCGTGACCACATCGGCATAGGGAAGCGGACTCGGATGCGCACCGCCGGCAACGAGACCCGCGAAATGCGCCATATCAACCATGAACAGCGCGCCCACCTTGTCCGCGATTTCGCGGAACGCCTTGAAGTCGATGACGCGCGGATAGGCCGAACCGCCCGCAATGATGAGCTTCGGCTTGTGCTGCTTTGCGAGGCTTTCCACCTCATCGAAATCGATCAGATGGTCCTGCTGGCGCACGCCATATTGAACCGCATTGAACCATTTGCCGGATTGGTTGGGAGCAGCGCCATGCGTGAGGTGCCCGCCTGCGGCAAGGCTCATGCCCATGATGGTGTCGCCGGGCTGCAGCAGCGCCATCATCACACCCTGGTTCGCCTGCGAGCCGGAATTGGGCTGCACATTGACGAAGGAGCAATCAAAGAGCTTCTTCGCCCGGTCAATCGCCAGATTCTCGGCAATATCAACGAACTCGCAGCCGCCATAATAGCGCCGGCCGGGATAACCCTCCGCGTACTTGTTCGTCATGATGGAGCCCTGCGCCTCAAGCACGGCACGGGACACGATATTTTCCGAAGCGATGAGTTCGATCTCATTCTGCTGGCGCCCGAGTTCCTTCTCGATGGCGTTCAGAATGTCCGGATCGCTCTTGGCGAGTCCGTCAGTAAAGAAACCGGCAAAGCTGCCCTGCCCGGCAGCGGCGTTGCTTGAAGACATAAAAACTCACCTTCGTCTTTGCAGTTCGTTGGACCCCCACACTGCAAGCGGCGCGGCCACGGCACAGGCCATGCCGGGCGCGATCAGGCGGTGCAAGAATTCGAAGGGGCGTGATACCACATCTCGTTTCGCACCGCCAATTTACCACAATGCTTCGCGTTTCAGGCCAGAAGAAGAGCCCTGCCCCGGCGATTTGCCTGTCCGGAAACGCCTTGTCTGTGCCCTGATAATGCGAATTGATGACACTATTAAACTGAATAGTGAGGTTTACTTATCAATTCAAGTTGATGGGCTGTTGATTTAACTTGAGACATACGAATTTACCTTACAAAACTAGGGTTTAATCATGTCTGGCGACAGAAGATATTCTTGATATCTTTGTGTGAACGCTGTATACCGCGCTGGAAAATTGTATTCGCTCTCCGCTGTGGCGGCGCTTCATCTTGGTCAGGCATGACGTCGATATGAACGAGACCAAATCTATTCCTTCCGGGACATCAACGGCTCTGCTTCGTCTGGCAACAGATATTGTTGCCGCCTATGTCAGCAATAACGCTGTTTCAGCGAATGACCTCCCGGACATGATCCGCACGGTACATTCAACGCTGAGCAGCCTTGATCAGCAGGAAGCGGGGAAGGACACCGACCTCGTGCCGGCTGTTCCGATCAAGAAGTCGGTGACGGCGGATCACATCATCTGCCTGGAAGATGGCAAGAAGCTGAAAATGCTGAAACGCTATCTGCGCTCGCAATACGGCATGACGCCTGAGGAATATCGTGCGCGCTGGAACCTGCCGCATGACTATCCGATGGTCGCGCCGAATTATGCCGCGCAGCGTTCCAAGCTTGCCAAGCAGATCGGCCTCGGTCGCGTCAGCGCAGCCACACCGGCCAAGGGACGCCGCCGCAAGTAAGGCGGCTTTCCATCCGCTCGTCTGATCAGATGAGAATGCCACCCTGCCCGTCACCGGAGCCGGATGGCTTTTCCGTCTCCCCTGACGCCTTCTTTTCCAGCATATAGCGCAGCTTCCGGAGCGCCACACGCTCCAGCTCCATCCGCGAGGCTGTGGACGGCCCGATCACGGAAACCTCCGTGCCCGTCTCCACATCGATGGCGGAAATCTTTACGCTGGCGCCAATCGGCACATATTCAAAGATGACTTCGCGTCCGGCGGCAGAGCCCGGCTCCTTGCCCTGTCCTGACCGATCCTCAGGCGGCACGCTTGATCTTGCGCCGCGTCCAGACCTGGTCGAGCGCCCTTACAAGATCGCGCATCATCTCATCCGTATGCACCGGACAAGGCGTGAAGCGCAGCCGCTCCGTGCCGCGCGGCACGGTCGGATAGTTGATGGGCTGCACATAGAGACCGTAATCCTCCAGCAACTCATCGCTGACCTGCTTGCAGACCACCGGATCGCCCACCATGACCGGCACGATATGGCTCTCGCACCAGAGCACGGGCAGGCCCGCATCCGCCATCATCTGACGCAGCGTCGCCGCGCGCTCCTGATGCCGCTCCCGCTCCGCAGAGCTTTCCTTCAGATGACGGACAGCCGCAAGCACCCCCGCCACCAGCACCGGCGCGAGCGAGGTCGAGAAGATGAAGCCCGGCGCATAGGAGCGCACAACATCGATCAGGTCGGCGGAGGCGGCAATGTAGCCCCCCATCACACCAAAGCCCTTCGCGAGCGTGCCCTCAATGATATCGACCTTGTCCAGAACGCCATCGCGCTCGGCAATGCCGCCACCACGCGGACCGTAAAGGCCGACAGCGTGAACTTCATCGAGGTAGGTAAGCGCACCATATTTGCGCGCGAGATCGCAGATCGCACCGATGGGCGCAATATCGCCATCCATCGAATAGACGGATTCGAAGGCAACGATCTTCGGCTGCGCCGGATCAAGCTCGCTCAGAATCTCTTCGAGATGAGCAAGATCATTGTGCCGCCAGATGCGCTTCGGCCCACCGCCACGGCGAATGCCTTCGATCATGGAGGCATGGTTCATCTCGTCCGAGATGATGACGCAATCACCGAGCACACGAACCAGCGTAGAGAGCGTCGCATCATTCGCGGCATAGCCGGATGTGAAAAGAAGAGCTGCCTCCTTGCCATGCAGATCGGCAAGTTCCCGCTCAAGCTCAACATGGTAGCGCGTGGTGCCCGAAATGTTGCGCGTGCCGCCGGAGCCTGCGCCGACATCATCAATCGCCTTGTGCATGGCATCGAGCACCGCCGGATGCTGGCCCATGCCGAGATAGTCGTTGGAGCACCAGACGATGATTTCTTTCGTGCCGGAAGGTGTGTGGAAGGTCGCTTTCGGAAACGAGCCGCGGCGCCGCGCAATATCGGCGAACACACGATAGCGTCCTTCGTCTTTCACCGCACGAAGGGCCTCGCTCAGCTTCCGCTCGTAATCCATAGCGTTCCTGTTCCCGCGCTTTGCCGATACCCGGCGCACTGCTTGTTTTGATGTGAATTTAGCACAGCTTAATCCGCATCCACAGCCTAACCAGCCGCGAATTGTCGCAGAATATGGCCAGAGAAAGAAACGCGGGGCGTCAGGCCGACCAGAGCCCCATGTCTTTCAGAACCGTTCGCAACAAGGCGGGATCATCGGTCATGATGCCGTCCACCCCCAGCGCCGCCAGCCGCCGCATTTCGGCTTCGTCGTCGATCGTCCAGACGTGAACCTGCAACCCCAGCTCATGCGCCTTGGCAAGCAGCCGTTCATCCACAAGCCGAATGCCATATTGGCGTATCGGTATCTGCGCACAGCCTTCCACGAAGTCACCGAGAAGCGAACCGGCCCTGCCCAGCCAGCTAGCAAAGCGCAACCGCGTTGTCGCCGCCGGTCCCATTCCCGTGCAGAGCCTTGGCCCCAGCGCCTCGCGGATGCCGATGGTGCGCTTGTCTGAAAAGGAGGTGACACAAACGCGGTCAAGCGCGTCCATGTCCCGGAGCACCTTGATGAGCGGCTCGGCCGCATTGTCGCGCTTCGGATCAATATTGATCCGGATCTCCGGCCAGCTTGAGAGGAGATCCGCAAAGAGCGGAATGGGCTCCGTTCCGGCAATCCGCGCTGTCTTGACCTGCGCATAATCCATCTCGGCGATGCAGCCCGTGCTGTTCGTCACCCGGTCGAGATGGTCGTCATGGAAGGCGAGCAGCACGCCGTCGCGCGTCGCATGAACATCGGTTTCGATATAGCGATAGCCGAGATCAACCGCCCCCTGAAAGGCGGGCATGGTGTTCTCCGGCCACGCGCCTGCCCCGCCCCGATGAGCGAAAGCCAGAACACCGTCATGCTCAAGATAGGGAAACTTCGCCGGTCGCCTCATCCGCTCGCTGCCCGTGTTTCTGCTGTTAGTTGCTCAGCGCGCTCGTATTCACACCGCCATCGCGAGCATACACATCGTCGCGGAATTGCACGACACCGGACGCATCCACCCACGCTGTAAGATAGACGAGATAGATCGGGATCGGCGTTGTCAGATAGACATTGCGGAACTGGCCGGAAGCCACCGCCTTCTCCACCCGCGCCGCATCCCACTCGGCGCTGTCACTCTGCATGATCCATGTGACAAGCCCCTGCACATTCTGAACGCGCACGCAGCCGGAGCTGAAATTTCTCTCCTGTCTGCCAAAAAGCGTCTGTGTCGGCGTGTCGTGGAGGAAGATCGCGTCATTGTTCGGGAAGTTGATCTTCAGCGAACCGAGCGAATTCCACGGGCCGGGGTCCTGCCGGAGATAATAGGCCTCGTTGATGCGCGGGTTCGACCAGTCGATTTTCGCAGGATCAAGCTCGCGGATCGTTTCTCCCCAGCCCTGCATGACACGAATGCCCTGCCGCTTCAGATAATTCGGGTTTGCCCGGATTTTCGGCAGCATGTCATTGGTGGCGATGGATTTCGGCACATACCAATAGGGGTTGAATGTCACCGAATTGATCGCGCTGTTGATTTCCGGCGTCTGGCGGTCGCGCTTGCCGACAATGACGCGCTCATGGAACTCGACCACGCCGTTATTCACGGCCTCGACTTCCTGACCGGCAATATTGACGAAGACGTAGCGCCCGGACAGTCGCGGCACCAGCTTCTCGATCCGGGCAAGGTTGAGTTCAAGCTGCCTGATCCGCGTCTGAACCGGCACATTCAACGCCGCAATCGTGCGCCGCCCGACAATGCCATCCGCATCAAGACCATTACGTTGCTGGAAGCGGCGCACCGCCTGCTCCAGTTCCGCGTCATAGAGATAGGGATCGCCCGGCGAGGCAATCATGTCGCCCGTCATCATCAGCCGCTCGCGTAGCTTCGCCACCCGATCATCGCGAACCCCAAGCTCCAGCCGCTCACCTGCGGGCACATGCTTCCACCCGCCCCAGCTCGCAATTTCGCGGTATTTCCGGATTGCCTGCTGAAGCGGCAGCAAGGCATTTTCACTGAGCGTGGGCGTGGCACCCGTGCGCGGCGTGACCTGTGTTTCGGCCGCCTGCAAGGCTGCATCGGCTTGCCAGGGGTCAACCCAATGGGTTTGTCCGGCGCCATAGGCAGCAGCGGCTTCTGCATAGGCGGCTTCACTGGCAAGGACGAGACTGCCCAGCGCCAGCAAAATCCCGCACACCATTCCCCAACGCCCTGAAACCCGGCTTGTCACTCTGTCGCCCCGCCCGAAAGCTCGCTGCCAACCCCATACGCAGAAGGCAGGCTTATCTGATGATCGCCATTTTGGGACATTTAACGTCCTGCCCGCCTTCCGCAGCGCAGTTTGCCACGAAACCGGCTGCATACGGTGCCAAAACATGCCGCCCCCTGACCCGAAACAGGTCAGACGCAGCGCCCTAGTGATGAAATTGCAACTTCCGTGCTGGCCACCCGCGCACCCGGCGAAAAGCAGAAGAGCCCGGATGCCATAAAGGCACCGGGCTCTCGCTTACCCCACCCCACCCGGAAAAATCAGAGGCGATAGCGGATCTGGTCCGTCCAGAACCGCTCAAGCTTGAACAGCGTCGCAGTCGTCAGGCGCAGCTCTTCGGCGGAAATATCACCCACCGTGCCAAGCATCGCGCAATGCTTGTTATAGACCTCGTTTATCGTCGCGCAGATCGCCCTGCCCTTGTCGGTCAGGCGGACGCGCACCGAACGGCGGTCTGAACGGGAACGCTGATGATGAATGTAGCCCGTCTCCACCAGCTTCTTCAGATTGTAGGAGACGTTCGAGCCGAGATAATGGCCCCGCGTACGCAGTTCGCCGGCTGTCATTTCGGAGTCGCCGATATTGAACAGTAGCAATGCCTGCACACTGTTGATCTCGGTACAGCGGATGCGGTCCAACTCATCCTTGATCACATCGAGCAGCCGCCTGTGGAGACGTTCCACATAGGTCAGCGCTTCGAGATATGCTTCCTTGCATCCCGGATCTTCCTGATCCTGAATGACGGACTCCCGCTTGACGTTTGTCATTCCCATAACAATAAGCCTCTGAACTCGCGACGCGGAACTTCCTGTTCCGTGGAACCGGCAGTTTAAGCACACTCATACTAACGAGGGCTTAAACACACCGATCTGGAGTCCAACGAGGCGGGAATGTGCGGGTCAGAGATCGCCCCGGATCAGCTTGATGATACCCGAAAAGTCGAGACCATCCTCACCCGCCGCCTCCATCAGCGCGTAAAGCTGCGCTGCCTGCCCGCCAAGCGGAATGGGCGACTTCGCCGTCTTCGCAGCCTCAAGCGCGAGGCGGAGATCCTTCAGCATCATGCCTGCCGTGAAGCCCGGCTGATAATTCCGGTTGGCAGGCGAGGTCGGCACGGGGCCGGGCACCGGGCAGTAAGAAGTCATTGACCAACATTGGCCGGATGCCGTGGAAGAAATGTCGAACAGCGTCTGTGCATCAAGACCGAGCCGCTCACCCAGCACGAAGGCTTCCGACACACCGATCATCGAAATGCCGAGGATCATGTTGTTGCAGACCTTGGCCACCTGACCATTGCCTGCGGCACCTGCGTGAAAGATGTTCTTTCCCATCTTCTCAAGGACCGGCTTTGCCTTCTGAAACGCCGCCTCGGTGCCCCCCACCATGAAAGTGAGTGTGCCGGCTTCCGCACCGCCGACACCGCCCGAGACAGGCGCATCAACCATCATCATGCCCGCCGCTTCCGCCGCCGCGATGGTTTCGCGGGCAGACGGAATGTCGATAGTCGAACTGTCAATGAAGAGCGTGCCCTTGTTTGCAGAAGCGATAAGCCCGCCTTCGCCGAGATAGACAGAGCGCACATGCTCGCCCGCAGGCAGCATGGTCACGACGAACTCCACATCGCGCGCAGCATCGCTTGCGCTCGCGGCCTTTGTCGCGCCCGCCGCTGTCAGCCCTTCCACCGCTGCCACCGAGAGGTCGAACACTTTCAGCGAATGACCCGCCTTGAGCAGGTTCCGCGCCATCGGCCCGCCCATATTGCCGAGCCCGATAAATCCGATTGCCGCCATCTCCGTCCTCCCGTGGCTTTATCAGCCGAAACTCAATTCATTTTCGCCAAGTGGCGCGAAATACCGATCGACCTCCGCCGCATCAATATCGGCAAGCCGCGCCGGATTCCATTTCGGCGACTGGTCCTTGTCGATCACGACAGCGCGGACACCTTCGAAAAAATCATGTCCGGTCGCAAAGCGATTGGTGAGGCGGAATTCGAGCTTCATGCAGTCTTCGAAATCAAGCGCCGCTCCCTCGCGGATCTGCCGGAAGGCAACGAGTGTCGAGATCGGAGATTTGGCTTCAATCGTATCCGCCGTCTGCACCGCCCATTCGCTGCCATCCGCCCGCAGCGAGGCAAGAATCTCGGCAACCGATCCCTTGCTGAAATGCGCGGAAATATCCTTTTGAATGTCGCGCAGCGGCGCGGGGCCTTCCTCGACCGCCACTTCGCCAAGCGCGGTGCGAACCGGTGCCCCACCCGCAAGACGATCCTTCAGCTCACCGAGCTTTGCGGAAGGCACATAACAATCCGCAATGCCTGCAAAGATCGCATCCGCCGCCTTGAGCCGCGCACCGGTGAGGCCGAGATAAAGCCCTGTCTCGCCGGGACAGCGCGGCAGGAAATAGGTGCCGCCGACATCGGGGAAAAGGCCGATGCCCGTTTCAGGCATGGCGAAGGTCAGCCGCTCCGTCGCAACGCGATGCGAGCCATGCACCGAAAGACCAACGCCGCCGCCCATATTGATGCCGTCCATCAGCGCGATATAGGGCTTCGGGTAGCGCTTGATATAGGTGTTGAGGAGATATTCCTCGCGCCAGAAATCAATGGCGCTCCTGTCGCCCGCGCGGCCCCAGTCATGCAGCGCGCGAATGTCGCCGCCCGCGCAGAAAGCCCTGTCGCCCGCTCCTTCCACGATCACGCATTGGACTGCGTCGTCATCTGCCCATTCGCGCAGCTTCGGATGAATGAGCCGTACCATGTTGAGGGTCAGCGCATTCAATGCCTGCGGCCGGTTCAGCGTGATGATGCCCGCCACGCCGCGCTTTTCAAACAGGACTTCCGCTTCCTCACTCACCGAGCTTCCTCTCAATCCTTCAGCAATTCCCGCGCGATGATGACGCGCATGATCTCGTTCGTTCCTTCAAGGATCTGATGCACACGCGCATCGCGCAGATGCCGCTCCAGCGGGAAATCCTTGAGATAGCCATAGCCGCCGTGAATCTGCAGCGCCTCATTGATGACGTTGAATCCGACATCGGTTGCAAAGCGCTTCGCCATCGCAGCATGCATCGTCGCATCCGGCGCCTTCGCATCAACCTTTGTCGCAGCCTGATAGATCATCAGCTTTGCGGCTTCGAGTTCCGTTGCCATGTCAGCGAACTTGAACTGCAACGCCTGAAACTGGCCGAGCTTCTTGCCGAACTGCTCGCGCTCGCCGAGATAGGCTTTCGCACGCTTCAGTGCAGCCGTCGCCGTGCCAAGCGAACAGGCACCGATATTGAGACGCCCGCCATCAAGCCCCATCATCGCAATGCGGAAGCCTTCGCCCTCGGCACCCAGGCGGTTCGCCACCGGCACGCGGCAATCCTCAAAAATCACCTGCGCGGTCGGCTGGCTGTTCCAGCCCATCTTGCGCTCCGGCGCACCGAAGGAAAGACCGGGCGTGCCCTTTTCGATGACAAGACAGGAAACACCCTTCGCCCCCGCTTCGCCCGTGCGCACCATGCAGACATAAAGGTCAGATGTGCCCGCACCGGAGATGAAGGCCTTGGAGCCGTTCAGCACATAATGGTCGCCATCGCGCACCGCGCGGGTTTTCAGCGACGCGGCATCCGATCCACTTGACGGCTCCGTCAGACAATAGCTCGCAATAAGCTCCATCGGCGTGAGCTTCGGCAGCCATTTCTGCCTCTGCTCCTCCGTGCCGAACTGATCAATCATCCACGACGCCATATTGTGGATGGAGAGAAAGGCCGCCGTAGAGGTGCAGCCCTCGGAAAGCGCCTCAAAGATCAACGCCGCATCAAGCCGCGTCAGCGCGGAGCCGCCCACATCTTCGCGCACATAAATACCCGCAAAGCCGAGTTCGGCTGCCATGCGTAGCTTGTCCACCGGGAAATGGCCATCCCTGTCCCAATCCGCGGCATAGGGAGCCAGTTGCTCCGCCGCAAAATTGCGCGCCACATCCTGAAAAGCCTGCTGCTCTTCGCCAAGCACGAACCGCATGGAAATCATCCTCCCGGATAGGGCCTCGGCCACCTCTGCGGCGGTGATACTGGCCACCTTTTGGCCTGTCAACGAAGCGCAAAGCTGACGCTGGGGCAAGGCGCCAACCAAGCCGGATTGCACCCGCCCGCCCCAGGGGCTATGAGTTGCGCATGACAGACAGGAACACATCGCCCGCCTTTCCCGCAACCCGCATGCGCCGCAACCGCAAGGTTGACTGGTCGCGCCGCCTTGTGGCGGAAAATGCGCTCTCGGTGAACGATCTTCTCTGGCCGATCTTTCTTGTGGATGGCGAGAAGAAGCGCGAACCTATTCCGACCATGCCGGGCGTCAACCGGCTGAGCGTCGATGAAGCTGTGCGCGCGGCGGAAGAAGCCGCCGAACTCGGCATTCCTGTCATCGCCCTCTTTCCCTATACCGCCACCGACCAGCGCGACCCGGAAGGCTCTCTCGCGCATGACCCGGACAATCTCGTCTGCCGCGCGACACGCGCGATCAAGCAGGCGGTGCCGAATATCGGCGTGCTCTGCGATGTGGCTCTCGACCCGTATACAAGCCACGGCCATGACGGGCTTCTCAAGGACGAAACCATCCTGAACGACGAAACCGTCGAGGCGCTGGTGAAGCAGGCGCTGGTGCAGGTGGAAGCAGGCTGCGACATCATCGCCCCGTCCGACATGATGGACGGCCGCATCGGCGCGATCCGCACCGCCCTTGAAGCCGCTGGGCATACGAACACGCAGATCATGTCCTATGCCGCCAAATATGCCTCGGCCTTCTATGGTCCGTTCCGCGATGCCATAGGCTCATCCGGCGCGTTGAAGGGTGACAAGCGCACCTATCAGATGGACCCGGCCAATGGCGACGAGGCGCTGCGGGAAGTCGCCCTCGATATTTCCGAAGGCGCGGACATGGTGATGGTGAAGCCGGGCCTGCCCTATCTTGACATTGTGCGCCGCGTGAAAGACGCGTTCGGCATGCCCACCTTCGCCTATCAGGTGTCTGGCGAATATTCCATGATCGCAGGCGCGATCGAGCGCGGCTGGTTTGACCGGGATCGCGTCATTCTTGAAAGCCTGATGGCCTTCAAGCGGGCGGGCGCAGATGGTGTCCTCACCTATTTCGCGCCTGAGGCAGCACGGCTCCTTCGCCGCCAGGCCTAAAGCCCCGTAAGGCGGAGCGATGCCTCGCCGTGGAGCGCGGCAAGCCCGCCTGCTTTCTCCACCAGTTCCTCGACATGACGGACAAGCTGCTTGCGCCGTGTCGCGCTCTTGCGGTCTGCAAGGCGGCTGAACATCAGTTCATAACGTCCCGGAAAATCGGCCGCGAAAGCAAGATAGGCCTGCGCCACATCTTTTGCGCTGCCTGCTGCATCGAGATCGGCCAGCAGCATGTCGAATCCTTCAATGGCGACGGCACCGAGCAGCTCATCAAGATTGGCGAAATGGCGATAGGGTGCCGCTTCCGACACACCGGCTCGCCGCGCCGCCTCGCGCATGGTGAGCGCCTCCCGCCCGCGAATATCGATCAGCGTGACGGCGGCATCCATCAGCCCCTTTTTCAGGTCACCATGATGGTAGCTCGTCTTCTGTCCCCTCAACCGTGCCCGCATGGCCAAACCGTTCTCTTTTTGTCTCGATAATTTTCATGTTATCAACGTTAACATTATTATCAAGATTAATTTCAGAACGATCCGTGAACGGACAAAAACACTCTTGAGGTTATGAGAATTTTCCCGTGGCGTTGTTCGAGCCACGCCGCTCTCAGATCGCAAACGCTTCGGGCATTCCGTCAATCTGCACGATTGTATCGGTAACGAAACCATTGAATCCGGTCTGCATCCCGATCGAGTAGGCACCCATCAGGCCGAATTCGATCCAGTCTCCATTGCCGATCCCTTCCGGCAGATGGAAAGGCAGCTTCAGGACATCAAGGCTGTCACAGGTCGGTCCGAAAATACGGAACGGCCTGATGTCGCCGGCAACCGGCCCCGCTTTCGAGATCGCCCGCACCGGCGGATCGAGATCGCCATCGCGGATTTCGGAAAGACAGCCATAGATGCCATCATTGATGTAGAGGTCGTCCCCCTTGCGCAGATGCACCTGCGTCAGCACCGAACAGGCTTCGGCGACAAGCGCCCTGCCCGGCTCCGCGAGCAGCGGAATATCAAACCCGAATGCATCCCGCGCGCCTGCAATCGTATCGAAATAAGCCTGAAGCGGCGGTACATTCATGCGATAGGCCGCAGGAAAACCGCCGCCCACATCAAGATAGTCGAGCGGCACACCAGCCTGATCGCGCACCTTTGCCGCAAGTTCGATGGCAACATGAAAGGCCGCCGGATCAAGGCACTGGCTTCCCACATGGAAGGCAATCGCCGTGCGGCAGCCTCGCGCATTCGCTTCTTTCAGCAGCGCAGCCGCCTCGTCCGGCACGGCACCGAACTTTGCCGACAGATCATAGACCGCCCGCCCCTTCGGCGTGGCGATGCGCACCTCGACGGTAATGTCCGTGCCCGCAATCTCGGTCAGCTTGTTAAGCTCATCCATGTGATCAATGACATAATCCTTGATCCCATAGACATCCGCCGCTGCCTCAAGCGCACCACGACCCTTTACCGGGTGATTGAAATAGCAGCGTGCGCCCGGCAGCAATTCGCTCACATTCGCAATTTCGGAAATCGACGCCGTGTCGAAATGCGAGATACCACCTTCGGAAAGCGCCTTGAGAACATAGGGATGCGGATTGCATTTCACCGCGTAGAGCACCTCGCCGGGAAAGCCTTCCACGAAAGCCTTTGCCCGCGCGCGCAACAGGTCAGGAAAAATGCAGAAGACCGGATAAGACGGATCAAGCCGCGCGATCACATCCTCGATGGAGGAGAAACGCAACTGCCGTGCAGGCGCGCTCATGCCTTGTTCAGCCGCGCGATAAGGCTGGAAGTGTCCCAGCGATTGCCGCCCATTGCCTGCACTTCGGAATAGAACTGATCCACCAGCGCTGTCACCGGCAGGTGCGCGCCATTGCGCCGCGCCTCTTCAAGACAGATCGCAAGATCCTTGCGCATCCAGTCCACAGCGAAGCCGAAATCAAAGCGCTCCTCGATCATCGTCTTGTAGCGATTTTCCATCTGCCAGCTTTGCGCCGCACCTTTCGAGATTGTTTCGATCACAGCTTCGGCATCGAGGCCCGCCTTCCTGGCAAAATGCAGCCCCTCGGCAAGGCCTTCCACAAGCCCGGCAATGCAGATCTGGTTCACCATCTTGGTGAGCTGCCCCGCGCCCGAAGGGCCGAGCAGTTTCACCATGCGCGCAAAGGAAGAGATCACCGGGGATGCCTTCTCGAAGGCCGCTGCATCACCGCCCGCCATGACGGTCAGCACGCCATTCTCCGCGCCTGCCTGCCCGCCCGATACCGGCGCATCGATGAAGGAAATGCCCCGTGCCTGCGCCGCTGCATAAAGCTCGCGCGCCACAATCGCAGAAGCCGTGGTGTGATCGACAAAAATTGCGCCTTCGCTCATGCCGTGAAAGGCACCGCCCTCGCCCACCGTCACCTGACGCAGATCATCATCATTGCCGACACAGGCAAAAACGATTTCCGCGCCGCGCGCAGCCGCCTCAGGCGTTGCGGCGGAAGCGCCGCCATGGGCCTTCACCCAGGCCTCTGCCTTCGCACCCGTGCGGTTATAGACGGTGACATCATGACCCGCGCGCGCGAGATGGCCCGCCATTGGGAAGCCCATCACGCCGAGACCGATGAAAGCGACCTTGCTCATGCCCGTTCCTCTCATTCCTGCTGCCTCTATCTAGCAGGCGAAAGGCGCGAAGCGCAAAACCACTAGCGGATTTCGCCCTCGGCAGCGATGCGGCCCGTCTTGCAGAGCATTGAGGATTGGCCTGTGCATGGACCGTAATAAAGGCGAACAATGTTCCCCTCCATGGTCATGTCGTAGCAATCCGTCGTCGCATACTGGATTTCCTTCGAGCTATGACACCAGCGATTGCCCTCGATCCACCAGCGCCCCGTGCCGGAGCGGCTGCGCGTGGAGGACGAATTGCGGTGATAGGTCTGATGGAAATACTGGATCAGCTCCACCCGTGTGGTCCCGTCCGGTGAAAGCTCAATGACGGTATTGATGAGCCTGTTACCACCCTGAAGGTCGAGACGCCCCATCTCCAGATGGAATGTCTTGCCTACCATCTGCGCGCGGATCTGCCCGGCATTCAGCGAATCGCCCTTCTTGTTGAGGATCGTCTCCGCTGCATCGCCACCGGCACCGCCGGCGCCTCCGCCATCAATGCCGCCGCCCGTTGGCGTTGAAGGCTGCACGGCCTCGACCACCTCCGGCTCTTTTTCTTCGGGTGGCAGCGGTGCTTCCACCTTGCGCGGCGGGGCTTCGGGCTTGGGCGGCGGCGGCTTCACCGGCTCCGGCACAACTTCTGGCTCGACCACCGGCTCTTCAACAGGTGCCGGCGGTGCCGCATAGCGGTCATTCGCAGAACCCGCAGCAAGCTGGAAGGTGACAGAGTCACCACCGCCCGGCCCCGGCCCGCCAAAGATGCCGCCAATATTGAGCAACCCCATGAGATAGAAAAGCGCGTGCACCAGAAGCGACGCGACCAGAAAGGTGGAAAGCCGCGACTGCTTCGGCGCCTTCTCAGCAGCGCTGTCGATCACCGTCATCGCCCACGCTCCGTCACAATCGTCACCTGCTTCACGCCTGCTTCCCGCAATGTCTCCATGAGCAGGAGAACCGCTTCGGCAGGCGCAGCTTCATCCGCGCGGATCGACACGCGATCCGCCGCACTTCCGGCAAGTTCCGGCTTGAGCAATACGCCCGCAAGTTTCGGGTCCATCACCCGATCGCCAAACCAGACGAAACCATCCGCTTCCACCGTCAGCATCACCGGGCCTTCGCGGTCCTTCTGCTTGTCGTCAAGCGTGCCGGTTGGCAGCTTCACGCTCGCATTCGGATTTTCCGACGAAGGCTCCATTGTGCCGACGAGCAGAAAGAAGATGAGGAGAAGAAACACCACATTGATGAGCGGTATCATCGTCTCGAATGTCTTGCGGGGGGCCTCTTCTTCGAAGTCGATCATGGTTTGATCTTCTCCACTCTAGCCGTGCCCACACCATTGGCTCCGGAAATACGTGCTGCTTCCACCGCTGCGACCAGCGCCTGCGTCTTCGAGCCCTGCTCCGCAAGAATGGTGACGGCCATATCGCCCCGCCCGCCAATTTCCGTTTTCACGGCTTCTGCAAGCGCATCCGCTTCCACAGGTTCGCCATTCACTCGCAGCGTGCCGTCGCCCATCAACCAGATCTCCACCACGCGCGCATCCTGCGGAAGTTCATCCGCGCTGGGTGCAGGCGTGACCACGGACAGCGACTGCGTTGTCATGAACGAAGTCGTGAGCATGAAGAAGATCAGCAGCAGAAACACCACGTCGATCAACGGCGTGAGGCTGACCATGCCTCGCTTGCGCTTGGGCACATCATCAAGCATGAGCTGCTCCCATCCGCGCGATTTACTGGGCGGCCTGTTTGTGACCGCTTCCGGTTCTCGCATGCAGCGCCGCAATGACACGCGCCGAGGCATCACGCATCGACAGACGCACCTGATCGACCTTGTTTTCGAGCAGGTTCAGCGCCGTGATGGCAGGCAGTGCCACCATGAGGCCCACAGCGGTTGTCAGCAGCGCCACCCAGATGCCGCCTGAGAGCAGCGACGGGTCGATCTGCGACTTCGCATCTTCAAGCGTCTGGAAGGCTTCAATCATGCCGATAACGGTACCGAGAAGGCCGATCAGCGGCGCGATATTGCCGATAACCTCAAGCCAGCGCAGATAGGTCTGAAGCGCACCAAGCTCAAGCGCGCCGACACGGGCGATTTCCGCTGCCACGTCTTCGTCGCGTAGATCACCGCGCATCTTGGCGCGCACGCCCGCCGCCATGGCGCGGGCCAGCGGTGTCTTGTGTTTTTTCAGGAGGTCGAGCGCGCCAGCCGTATCGCCAGCCTCGATTTTCGAGACAGCCGGATCAACAAAGCTGCGCTTGGAAAGACCGGCCGCCCAGAACTGGACAACCTTTAGAAGGATGACCGCGAGCGAAATCACCGACAGAATCAGCAGGATCACGACAATCCAGCCACCCTTGTCGATCAGCGGGCCAAGCGCATACCAGGCCTCGCCACCGCCCGATGCGGCCAGAATATCCGCAGCCGAGGTGAGCGTGTCCCCCGCCTGAGCAGCCGTCTCCGCCGCTGCATCCACGGCTGTCTCAGCCGCGCCTACTGCACCCTCTTGCGCCAAAACGTCTTGATTTTGTTCAGGCATTGCCCGATTCTCCTCCCACAAACTCCCCCGACACCCGGCCGCTCCCGACAGCCGCTCCACCGTCTCCGTTTTCGGATGACCGGTGGAAACAGTTTTAGTAAAGTATCTTTACGAAATCATTGGCGCTCGCTCAGGTCAAGCGGTGCGACACAGATAACGATGTAATTTTTTGTGGATGCGGCTGATTATGTACGCGTGAGGCGTGCCGTTACCTTCACTCTGCATGTTCCACTGTCGGTCTTTCCCATGCAGATGCGGTAGATGGGGGTATGATGAAAAACAAGCACAAAGCAGACATCGGACCTCAGCCTGTCCAGCGCGATCTGCTCTCTCCTGAAAACTTCATCAGGTCGATCACCGAACTCGGCACGATGCTCGCGACGATTTATGATCGCCGCTCGGGCCTGTCGCGCAATCAGACACGTATCGTCGTCGAGTTGCTGGAAAGAGACGGCCAGACACAAACCGAACTCGCAAACGCGCTCGCGGTTCACAAGGTTTCCATCGGCATCTATGTGGGCGAGCTGGAAGCAATGGGGCTTGTCGAACGCCGGACGCATCCAACTGACCGGCGCGCGAAATGCATCTGGACGACGCCGCTCTTGCAGGCGAACAAACACATCGGCCTCGATCACTACACCGCAATCCACCACGCGGCCATCGCCGATATAGACGAATCTGATTACCTCGCCATGCTGAAATGCATGGAAAAGATGCAGGAAAATCTGCGCCGCCTGAACGAGCAGGAAACCGGCGGCAAATAATCAGCCGACAGGCGGCAGCATCTGATAGCCACCCCGGTGATAAAGCAGCGGACGCCCTTCATCCGCCGCATCGAACTTCAGCACACGACCGACCATGATGACGTGATCGCCCGCATCATGCCGCGCATCAATCTCGCATTCGAAATGCGCCAGCGCTTCCTTGAGCGACGGGCACCCGCTTTCCGCTTCGATCAGTTCCACATCAGCAAGGCTGTGATCGCCCTTGCGCGCAAGACGGGACGACACATGCTGATGCTCTTCGCGCAGCACATTGACGGTGAAATGCGTCGCTTCCTCGAAAATCGGCAACGTGTCCGACTTCTTGTCGAGGCACCACAGAACAAGCGGCGGATCGAGCGAGACGGACGAAAAGGAATTAATGGTGACGCCAATAGGTGGCCTCCCGCCCGAGCAGGTGGTGACGACCGCAACGCCGGTCGTGAACCAGCCAAGCGCGTCACGGAACTTGCGCGTCTCTTCCGCACTCGGCTTTGTTGCCTGGCTCTGAACAGAACTCATCTAACCATCGCTCCCTTGTTTCCGGCCCCCATAGCAGCCTGAAACGTCAACCCGTCGTTAATCTCCTGCTCCGGTTTAGGTCAGGCACCGGCCCCAAAGCAACACTCACCCGCGCAAAGCCACAGCAATTCGCGCAAAACGGCAGAAGTTTACCAATCCCCGGCTTGGTTAAACCCGCTGTTAAGGGGCCACATCTAAAAATGCGCCTTCAGGCAGGGTGGGCCCGCAGCAGAAGCTGACGGGCGGAGCAAGAGAAAGCGCTGGGGTAATGCGGCTTATCGTCGGCATGATTGTGGTGGTGTTGAGCGTCTTTGGCGGCTATGCCGCAATGGGCGGTCATCTTGCGGTTCTCTGGCAGCCCTTCGAAGCCGTCATCATTCTGGGCGCCGCGCTGGGTGCCTTTTTCATCGCCAATCCGCCGACCGTCCTCAAGGCAGCGGGTGGTATCTTGGGAACGCTCTTCCGCGGCCCGAAATACGACAAGACCGCCTATCTCGAACTGCTCGGCCTGCAATACACGCTCTACAAGCTGGCCAAGAGCAAGGGCAATCTGGCGCTTGAAGCGCATGTGGAAAATCCCGGCGAGAGCGCCATCTTTGCGCAATTCCCGAAATTCTCGGCTGACAAGCATGCGGTCGAGTTCATGTGCGACTACCTGCGCATGATCACGCTCGGCACGGAAAACGCCCATGAGCTTGAAGCACTCATGGATGAAGAACTCGAAACCCATCATCAGGAGCGCGAGCGCATTGTGAATGCGGTACAGGCTCTGGCCGATGGTACGCCTGCTCTCGGCATCGTTGCCGCCGTGCTCGGCGTCATCAAGACGATGGGCTCGATCGACCAGCCGCCGGAAGTGCTTGGCGGGCTGATTGGCGGCGCGCTTGTCGGCACATTCCTCGGCGTCTTTGTTGCCTATGGTTTCTTCGCGCCGATGGCGCAGTCGCTGCGCAACATCTTTGAGGCGGAGTCGAAATATTACCTGTCGATGAAGGCGGGCCTCCTCGCCCATATGGCAGGCTACGCGCCCGCTGTCTCCATCGAGTTCGCACGCAAGGCGCTCATGTCCGATGTGCGCCCGACCTTCATCGAAGTCGAACAATCAACCGCCACGCTGCAGGCGGCGGGCTGACGGCAGGACATATTTAAATGGCCTCCAACGAACAGCCGATCGTCATCAAGAGGGTCAAGAAGGTCATCCACGCCCATCACGGCGGTGCGTGGAAAATCGCCTATGCCGACTTCGTGACCGCGATGATGGCGTTCTTTCTGCTCATGTGGCTCATCAGCATGACGACGCCGGAGCAGAAGCAGGGTCTGGCCGACTACTTCGCCCCCGCCAATGTCAGCCGTTCAACCAGCGGCGCAGGCGGCATCATGGGCGGTACTGCCTTCGATCAGGAAGGCTCGCGCATGCCCGGCACCAAGCCGCAGGTCGTTATGACGATCTCGACACCTGCCCAGCCCAAGAGCCCCGAACTCGAAAAGGAAGAAGCCGCGAAGGCCGCCCAGATCGACAAGCTGCTCAAGGAAAAAACCGCGCGGGATGAACGCAATTTCCGCAGCGCCGCCGAAAGCATCCGCCAGTCCATGCGCGAGAACCCGGATCTGGCGGAGCTGTCGCGCAACGTCATCATTGATGAAACGCCGGAAGGCCTGCGCGTGCAGATCGTCGATCAGGATGGCCGCTCCATGTTCCCGCCGGGCCTCGCCGAACCCTATGAGCGCACCCGCAAGCTGATCGATGAAGTAGCAAAGATTCTCATCAAGCTGCCGAATCGCGTGAGCATTTCGGGCCACACCGATGCGAACCCTGCCAGCGGCCGACCCGGATACTCGAACTGGGAACTGACCGCAGACCGCGCCAATGCCACGCGCCGTATTCTCGCCAATGCGGGCCTCTCCAATGACCGCATCTACCAGGTTGTCGGCAAGGCGGATTCCGAACCGCTTTTCCCCGAAGACCCCTACATGGCCGCAAACCGCCGCCTGTCGATCACGCTGCTGCGGGAAGCCCCTGTCACGCCGCCCGGTTTCAGCCCCTGATCACCCCGCGCTGCCCTTGTCGCGAGGGCCTGCCGCCCTTATCTGATACGGGGTCAAGCGGGAGGCAGGAAAAATGAGCGAAAGCAACAAGGTAGCAGCGTTCGGCGACGTGGCTTCTCAGGAGGCAATCTGGCCGGACAGCGCCTTTGACGGCATCATCATCAAGCGCTGCCTCGCCTTTCTTGCCGATCTCGCCGTGGTGCTGATCCTCCTCATCCTTGCGACCGCCGCTTTCGGCGTTCTTGGCGTCATCTCCTTCGGCCTGCTCTGGCCGGGTGCCGCGCTGACGCCGCTGCTCGTGCTCGCCTATTTCACCTTCTCCATGGGCGGCCGCCACTCGGCCACGCCCGGCATGCGTTGGCAGGGCATCGAGCTGCGCGCCTGGAATGGCAACCGGCCGGGCTATGTGCAGGCATTTCTACAGACCGTTCTCTTCTATGTGTCAGTCACGATCGGCACCGCGCTCGTGCTGCTCGTCCCCTTCTTCAATCGCCGCCGCCGCTGCCTGCATGATTATCTCTGCGGCACGGTTTTCGTCCGCCGCGACGCCTGACCCCATTCCTCTCGTCATTCCTGCCCGGCTGTCCTATGCTTTATTTAAGGGCGGCCAAACCCGCGCGACGATCGGGCAGCAAGCGAGAACACCAGTGACGGACCACTCCCGCACAAGGTTTCCACAATTCTACATAACCTCGCCGCAACCCTGCCCCTATCTGGCAGGCCGCTACGAGAAGAAGGTCTTCACGCATCTTCTTGGCAATGAACCTGCCGCGCTGAACAACATGCTCTCGCAGGCAGGTTTCCGTCGCAGCCAGAACATCGCCTATCGCCCTGCTTGTGAGGGCTGTCAGGCCTGCATCTCGGTTCGCGTGGTGGTTGATGATTTCCACCCGGGCCGTACCTTCCGCCGCGTTCTCGCGCGCAATGCCGATCTCCGCACCGAGATCGTGCCGCCCAGCGCCTCTGCCGAACAATATGATCTGCTCCGCCGCTATCTCGACACGCGTCACGCAGATGGCGGCATGGCCGACATGTCGCAGATGGACTATGTGTCGATGATCGAGGACACGACCATCGAGACGCGGCTTGTAGAATACAGGCTGCCCTCCGAAAGCGGAACGCCGGGCAAGCTCATTGCCACCGCGCTCACCGACATACTCTCGGACGGGCTGTCGATGGTTTACAGCTTCTATGATCCGCTCGACACGGGCCGCAGCCTCGGCACATGGATGGTGCTCGACCACATAGAACGCGCGCGCCGGATGGGCCTTCCTTATGTCTATCTCGGCTACTGGGTCGATGGTTCGCGGAAAATGTCCTACAAGGCGCGTTTCCAGCCGCTAGAGGCTCTTTCCGGCGATGAGTGGAAGAAGCTCTCACCGCCCGTCTCCCTTTAAATGACGCCGGAGGGCTCCCCTATCATTGCGCGGCGCGCGCACCTGCATATACTCTGCGCGAAAATTGTACCCCTTCAATAAGGGGAGGCAGCCATTACCGGCTGCCGGGGGATGAAGACCGGGAGCAATCTATGAAACGCCGTTCGTTTCTCGCAGGCGTTGGCCTGACGGGCCTTGCCGCCGCCACTCTGCCTGCACCGGCCATTGCGCAGCGCAAACGGCCTCCTCTCAAAATGGTGACGACCTGGCCGAAGAACTATCCGGGCCTTGGCGTCTCGGCGGAGCGCCTTGCCACCCGCATCCGTGAGATGACGGACGGCGAACTCGACATCAAGGTCTTCGCGGCAAACGAACTCGTTCCCGCCCTTGAGAGCTTTGACGCCGTCTCCTCCGGTGCTGCCGACATCTATCATGGTGCGGAGTATTACTGGCAGGGCAAATCCAAGGCATACAATTTCTTCACTGCCGTGCCCTTCGGCATGACGGCTGCCGAGATCAACGCATGGATCTATCACGGCGGCGGACAGGAACTGTGGGACGAGCTTGCAGCCGGCTTCAAGATCAAGCCCTTCATGTGCGCCAATACGGGCGTGCAGCTTCCCGGCTGGTATCGCAACGAAATCAAATCGCTCGACGATCTGAAAGGCCTTTCGATCCGCATGCCCGGCCTTGGCGGCGAAGTCATGCGCCGTCTGGGCGCGGCCTCCGTCACGCTTGCCGGACCTGATATCTTCCCTGCCCTGCAGAATGGCACTATCGATGCTGCCGAATGGGTAGGCCCGTGGAACGACATGGCCTTCGGCTTTTTCCGCCTCGCCAAATATTTCTATTGGCCGGGCTTCCATGAGCCGGGTTCAAGCCTTGCGGCGGGCTTCAACCTCAATGTGTGGGAATCATTCACCAAGCAGCAACAGGCCGTCGTCCGCGCCGCCTGCGCCGCCGAGAATGATTACACGCTTGCCGAATACAACGCGCATAACGGCGCGGCGCTGAAAACACTCGTCGAGAAGCATGGCGTCCAACTCCGCCGCTTCCCCGACGAAGTCGTCGCCGCTCTCAAGAAAACGTCGCGCGAAGTGCTGGAAGACGCAGCGAAGGAAGACCCCTTCACCGCCAAGGTCTATCAGAGCTTCCTCAACTTCCTCGAAACGACGAGCGAGTGGACGCGCATCGGCGACGAGGGCTTCGTGGAAGCGCGCCGTTCCTGAAGCGGCACAAGGGACCGAACACCATGAACGCACTCGCCCGCATTGCCGGATGGATCGACACGCTCAATGAGCATGTGGGTCGCGTGGTTTCTCTCCTGGCACTTCTCATGGTGCTGGTGCAGTTCATCGTGGTGCTGCAGCGCTATGTCTTCGGCGTTGGCTCGATATGGATGCAGGAATCCATCGTCTATATGCATGGCTTCATGTTCATGCTCGTCGCCGGTTACACGCTGCTGCATAACGGGCATGTCCGGGTGGACGTGTTCTACCGCACCATGTCTCCTCGCGCGAAAGCATGGGTTGATCTGCTCGGCACGATCTTCCTGATCTGGCCGCTCTGCTACCTGATCTTCAAGGTCTCCCTGCCCTATGTCGAAGCCTCATGGGCAGTCCGCGAAGGTAGCCGCGAGACAAGCGGCATTCAGGGCGTCTATCTCCTGAAGAGCGTGATCCTTGCTTTCGTTGTGCTTCTGGCGCTGCAAAGCCTTTCCATGCTCATTCATGCGCTGCGCATTCTCTCGGGGGCAGAAAAGCCCGCGGAAGAAGCCTCGCCCCTCCTCTGAAGGTTGGCCTTTTCCATGGACCTGCGCGAAAGCCTCGACATCCTGATGTTTACCGCCATCTGCGTGGTGCTGATGACGGGTTTCCCCGTCGCCTTCACGCTGGCAGGTGTCGCTCTCATCTTTGGTGTCATCGGCATCGTTGTCGGCGTCTTCGACTTCGGCTTCATGGCCGCGCTCCCACAGCGCATCTTCGGCAACATGACGAATGAAGTGCTGATCGCCGTTCCGCTCTTCATCTTCATGGGAACGATGCTCGAACGCTCCAAGGTCGCCGAAGAGCTGCTTGAAAATATGGGGCGCCTTTTCGGCCGCCTGCGCGGCGGCCTTGGCTATTCCGTCTCGATCGTCGGCGCCTTGCTCGCAGCTTCCACCGGCATTGTCGGCGCAACCGTAGTGACAATGGGCCTTCTCGCACTCCCCACCATGCTGCGGCGCGGCTATGATCCGGCGCTTGCCACAGGCTCCATCGCGGCCGCAGGCACCCTCGGCCAGATCATTCCGCCCTCCATCGTGCTCGTGCTGCTGGGCGATACGCTCGCCAATGCCTATCAACGCGCTCAGCTTGAACAGGGCATCTTCACGCCCGAGACTATTTCGGTGGGTGACCTTTTTGCTGGCGCCTTGCTGCCTGGCCTGTTGCTGGTCTTCTTCTACATCCTCTACCAGGTCGTGCGCGCCACGCTTGATCCAAAATCCTCACCCGCCATGCCCGCAGATGACAGCATCCCGGCAGGTGAACTCTACCGGCGCACGCTGCGCGCGCTCGTGCCGCCCACCGCTCTCATCGTCGCTGTCATGGGGTCGATCCTCGGCGGCATCGCCACGCCGACGGAAGCAGCCGCCCTCGGTGCCATCGGCGCAATCCTGCTGGCGGGCGAACGGGCCGGTGGTGTGAAGCTCCCCGTGCGCCTCGCATCCGCAGCGACCATTGCCCTGCTGCTCCTCACCTTCTTCATGGACCTGCGCACAGCCCGCAACGAAATTTCCGGCACGGACCAGATCGGCATCTGGTTCGCCTACGCCCTCTGCGCTGTCATCGCCTTCGGGCTTGCGGCAGCGATCTGGCGCCTCTGGTTCAACGGTGTCATCGCCGAAGTCACCCAGTCCACCGCGCGCATCACTTCCATGGTGTTCGTGATCCTGATCGGTGCGGCCCTTTTCAGCCTCGTCTTTCGCGGCCTTGGCGGCGACGACATGGTGCATGAGTTCCTCAGTTCCATGCCCGGCGGCGCAACGGGTGCACTCATCATCGTCATGCTGGTGATGTTCGTACTCGGCTTCTTCCTCGACTTCATCGAGATCATCTTTGTCGTTGTGCCGATCGTCGCGCCCATTCTGCTGGTGCTGGGCATCGACCCCATCTGGCTCGGCGTGATGATGGCGATAAACCTCCAGACCTCGTTCCTCACGCCTCCCTTCGGCTTTGCGCTGTTTTATCTGCGCGGCGTTGCCCCGGACAGTGTGACCACGATGCAGATATATCGCGGCGCCATTCCCTTCGTCGGCCTGCAACTTGTGGCGCTTGCGGCGGTCGCTTTCTTCCCCGCACTCGCAACATGGCTGCCACGCCTTATCTTTGGTACGATGTAGGCATCGCACCAGCCGGAAAGAGAAATGTCAGGAAAAGACCCGAAAGACGTTGCGAGTGAAGCGAGCAGCAATCTCATCCGCATGGCGCTTGTCGTGCTCGCCATGGTCGGCGTTGTTGTCTATTTCATCAGCACCGGCCGCGTGCAGTTTAACGAGCCTGTGGAGCTTACCGCGCGCATTGCGCAGCCCACGACATGGACAGAGACCGGCCCGCTCACCCTCACGGTCGGCGTCACTCTGGCCAATAACCAGGATGAGCCGCTGCAGCTCGAAACCTCGTCCCAGTGCAATATTTTCCGGTGGTTTCTGACCGACGACAACCGCGACTTCATCCAGTCGCAGCGCGCGGATGACGCCTGCATCGACGTGCCTGTACGCGGAGAGCTGGAAGGCAAACACACCATCTCCGGCGAATACACGCTGACACTCGATCCCGCGCGCGTGAAGCCCGGCGACTACATCATCTTCCTGAACTACTGGGGCCACGAACTGCGTCAGAAGCTAACGATCAACTGATCGTCAGCACGCAGCGTGAGTGGCAGAACGGATTCAGACCGAGCCGAACCCGCCGCCAAACTTGTGCCCGACAGGGAAACCCTTGGGCGGCAGGCGACCCGCCTGCGCGCGCTGGCCGAGCCAGTCCTTCAACCCATCAAAGGTCCGCGCGCGGTCCGAACGGTCATAGGCGACAAGCCCCTGCTTCAACGTGAAAGTCTTAACATCGCCAAGCCCGCCATCCTTGTAGCGTTGCAGGCGCACGCCCTTGCCGCGCGTCATCTCGTTTACTTCCGAAAGCGGGAAGATGAGCAGCTTGCGGTTGTCACCGATCACCGCCACATGGTCGCCCTGCACCACGGCGCAGGCGACCGCCTCATCCGTGCCTGAAACATTCAGCACCTGCTTGCCCGCGCGGCGCATCGCGACCACTTCATCTTCCGGCACGATAAAGCCGTTGCCCTCATGCGAGGCAACGAGCAGCTTGCGCCCCGGTTGATGAACGAACAGTTCTACAATGTCGCGGCTCTCATCAAGATCGATCATCAGGCGCACCGGCTCGCCATGCCCGCGCCCGCCGGGCAGCTTGGCTGCATCCAGCGTGTAGAAACGGCCATCCGTCGCAAACAGCAAAATCTTGTCCGTCGTTTCCGCATGAAGCGTGAAGCGCGGGCCGTCGCCTTCCTTGAACTTCACATCTGCATCCGCCGCAAGATGCCCCTTCACCGACCGGATCCAGCCCTTGCGCGAGCAAATGACGGTGATCGGCTCCTTCTCGATCATCGCCTCAACCGGCACAAAGTCGATTGCAGGCGCATCTGAGAAGGTCGTGCGGCGCGCGCCGAGCTTCGTCTTGGGGCCGAAGGTTGCCTTCACCTGCCGGATTTCGTCCGACACGCGCTCCCACTGCTTGCCTTCCGATTTGACAAGCGCCTTCAGCTCCTTTTGCTCGGCAGACAGCTCCTTGTGCTCGCCGCGAATTTCCATTTCCTCAAGCTTGCGCAAGCTGCGCAGGCGCATATTGAGGATCGCTTCCGCCTGATTATCCGTCAGCTTGAAGCGCTTGATGAGCGCAGGTTTTGGCTCATCCTCCTCGCGGATGATACGGATCACTTCATCAAGATTGAGATAGGCCTTGAGATAGCCTTCCAGCACCTCCAGCCGCTTTGCAATCTTGTCGAGGCGGAAGTTGGAGCGACGCACCAGCACATTCTTGCGGTGCTCGAGCCACGCAAGCAGCGCCTCGCGCAGCGACATGACGCCCGGCACCTGCCCCGCTGAAAGCACGTTCAGGTTCAGCGGGAAGCGGCTTTCAAGCTCGGTCATGCGGAACAGCGATTCCATGAGATGCTCAGGCTCGACCGTCTTCGCCTTCGGCACGAGAACAAGCCGGATTTCTTCCGCGCTTTCATCACGCACATCTTCGAGCAGCGGCAGCTTCTTTGCCTGCAGCAGTTCCGCGATCTTTTCGATCAGCTTCGATTTTTGCACCTGATAGGGGATTTCGGTGACGACGATCTGCCACAACCCGCGCGGCAGTTCCTCCATCTCCCAGCGGGCCCGCACGCGGAAACCACCACGTCCCGTCTCATAGGCTTCCACGATAGAGGCGCGCGGCTCGATGATGATGCCGCCCGTCGGGAAGTCCGGCCCCTTCACGAAATCAACGAGCTTTTCCGTGCGCGCATTCGGATGCTTGATGAGATGAAGCGCCGCATCGCAAAGCTCTGCCGCATTGTGCGGCGGAATGCTTGTTGCCATACCGACTGCAATACCCGCCGCGCCATTGGCAAGAAGCTGCGGAAAGGCGCCCGGCAGCACCACCGGCTCCTCATCCTCGCCGTCATAGGTTTCGCGGAAATCAACCGTGTCTTCGTCAAGCCCGTCGAGCAGAAGGGCCGCAACCTCTGTCAGCCGCGCTTCGGTGTAGCGCATGGCCGCCGCGTTATCGCCGTCCACATTGCCGAAATTGCCCTGACCATCCACCAGCGGATAGCGGACCGAGAAGTCCTGTGCGAGACGCACCAGCGCGTCATAAACCGACTGGTCGCCATGCGGGTGGTAGCGGCCAATGACATCACCCACAACGCGCGCCGATTTCTTGAACCCCTGCCCCGGCTCCAGCCTGAGCTGCCGCATGGCAAAGAGCACCCGGCGGTGAACCGGCTTCAGCCCGTCACGCACATCCGGCAGCGCCCGATGCATGATGGTCGAAAGCGCATAGGCAAGATAACGCTCCTCCAGCGCCTCGCGCAGATTGATCTCGTGGTCGGGCTCGGGCGGTGTGATGATCTTGGTCATGTCTTTGACTTCTCTAGGGCTTGTAGCGATACGAGCAAAACCCGGTGCCTATGGCTCTGGATTGCTGCGTCGGCCTATGCCTCCTCGCAATGGCAATGAATATATCAGCGATTCGGCGCTTACCCCGCCCGGGCGGCGATCTTCTCCAGAAGCCTTATCCGCGCATCGGGCAAATGCCGCTCATGCGCGGCGAAGAGGTGCCGGTCAAGGAAATGCCCCGTGAGGCGCAGGCCCTCGGCAACATCAGCAAGCGATGCCTCCCCTGCCTGTGTGCCCACAAGGAAAGAGGGCAAGCGGAAGAGGCGGTCCTTGTAAGGCTCGCCCGCCCCCCGGCTCACCGCGCTGCCGCTTTTCGGCGAGACATAGATGAGGTCATCCCGCGAACCCGTTGCCGCGCAGCGCGTGAGGTCCAGCCCGAAGCCCAGCTCCTGCAGCAGCCCGAGTTCCCACCGCACGAAAATCGCGGGCCAGACATCCGGGTCGAGCAGAGTTTCCAGCAGCACCTCATAGCCGTCATAAAGTGCCGGATGCGCCTCCCGCTCGGGCACGATTCCGCAAACAGCACTCGCGGCACTGAGCGCAAGCAGCGCCAGCGGATCATCCATGAGAAGCCCCGCCAGCGGTCTCACAAGTTCCACCTGATAGGTGCCGAGATGTTCCGACAGGCGCGCGCGCCAATGGGCCGAGAGCTTGTTCCCCGGCTGGAGTACGCTGCGCAGCCGCCGTCCCGCGCCGCCATGCACGAGTCCGAGATAGCGCCCCTGCTCCCGAGTGAACAATTCGAGGATAGCGCCCGTTTCGCCATAAGGGCGCGCCGACAGCACAATCCCTTCGTCTCGCCAGTCCATTTTCGTTCCTGTTCGTCTCCCGTCTTATAGCGCCGTTCGCTGTGCATGGCGACGGAACACGATTGTGATTTATCCCCTTGCGGATTCGGGTTGGCGCAACCGCCTTCGGCGTGTAAACACCGAAAGAGAACCTTACCGGAAGCATTATGTGGGCACGGTACAAGCATTATGTCTGGCCGGCGATCGGGCTTGCCGCGGTCGCCTTTTCGGCATGGCTTCTTTTTCACGAGATCCGTCACCTCTCTCTGGAAGATGTGTCGGAAAGCCTCGTTGCCATCCCGCTGCACCGCTGGCTCCTTGCGGGCGCCTCAACCGTGCTCGCCTATATGGCCCTGGCGGAATATGACCGCCTCGCGCTGAACCATCTCGGGCGCTCGCTCCCCTGGAGCTTTGTCGCCACCACCTCCTTCACCACCTATGCGCTGGCTCACAATATCGGCGCTTCCGTCTTTTCGGGCGCTTTCGTCCGGTATCGCGCCTACACCTCGCAGGGGCTGGGCAGCGGCGAGATCGGTGTTCTCGTGGCGCTCTGTTCCTTCACCTTCGCGCTCGGCACGGTGCTTCTCGGCGGTCTGGTACTCGTCACCCAGCCGGAACCCTTCACCCTGCTCTTCGAGGACATATCGACCGAGGTGCTGAGGGGGTTTGGTGTCTTGCTGTTGACCCTGGTGGCGCTTTATGTGATCGGCAGCTGGCTTCACTTTCAGCCGCTGCGCATCGGGTCTTTCGAGCTGGTTTATCCGCGCCTGCCGATAGTCTGGCGGCAGCTCATCATCGGCCCTCTGGAACTGATCGGCGCTGCCGGCATCCTCTATTTCGCCCTGCCGGCGGAAGGCAATCCGGGCTTCATCGTGGTGCTTGGCATCTTCCTCGCCTCCTTCTCCATCGCCCTTCTATCCCACGCGCCCGGTGGCCTTGGCGTATTGGAGATCGTCTTTCTGGCAGGGCTTCCCGGCCTTGATCCGGCCGATGTGCTGGCGGCACTCATCGTATTCCGCCTCTTTTACCTGATCGTGCCCCTGCTCGTGTCGCTCTTCATCATTCTCGCCTTTGAACATTCCCAGTTCACCAAGCGGGAAAAAGAAAAATAGCGCGTCATTTATCGGGGAAATCGAGGCCCATCTCGCGATAGCGTTCACGGTCGTCGGACCAGTTCTCGCGCACCTTCACGAAAAGGAACAGATGCACCCGGCAACCGAGCATCTCTTCCAGCTCCTCCCGCGCCAGCTGCCCCACCTTCTTGATCGTCTGCCCGCCCTTGCCGAGCGCGATTTTCTTCTGGCTTTCGCGCTCCAGAAAAATGACCTGCGCAATGCGGATAGAACCATCCTTGCGGTTTTCCCACTCCTCCGTTTCCACGGTTAGCGAATAGGGAAGCTCATCGTGAAGCCGCAGGAACAGCTTCTCGCGCGTAACCTCCGCCGCGAGAGAGCGCAGCGGCACATCTGCTGCTTGATCTTCCGGGTAATGCCACGGCCCGAACGGCATCTCGCCTGCAAGAAAACGGCGTAGATCATCAACACCGCTTCCCGTCAGCGCCGAGATCATGAAGGTGCGTTCGAAAAGATTTGTCTCATTGAGACGCGCCGCGAGCTTCAGCAGCTTTTCGCGATTTGCGGTATCAACCTTGTTGAGAACGAGAACGGCCTTGCGGTTCTGCGTTTTCAGCCCTTCGATGATCCGCTCCAGATCCTCCGCACGCTCATACTCGGCATCGACCAGCAGCAGCACCACATCCGCATCGCCCGCGCCGCCCCACGCCGCCTCGACCATCGCCTTGTCGAGCCGCCGCTTGGGCTTGAAAATGCCGGGTGTATCCACAAAGACGATCTGCGTATTGCCTTCCATCGCAATGCCGCGAATGCGGGCGCGCGTCGTCTGCACCTTATGCGTGACGATGGCAACCTTGGAGCCGACAAGCTGATTGAGCAGCGTCGATTTACCCGCATTCGGTGCGCCAATAATGGCGACAAAGCCGCAACGGGTCTCGCCTGCGCCCTGCTCGTGCTCCTGCTTTTCTGTGTCAGCCATGTCCGCCTTGATACTCTTCAATTGATTATCTGATGTCACTGTGACCACACGCCAAGCTTTTCCAGCATGGCCTGTGCGGCGGCCTGCTCGGCCTGGCGCTTGGAACTTCCCTTGGCCCGCAAGGGCGCTTCCTTGCCCGCCTGCACCTCGACGGTGAACTCCGGCGCATGATCCGGGCCTGTACGACCTGTCAGGCTGTAGCTCGGCACGGAATGTCCGCGCGCCTGCGCCCATTCCTGAAGGGCGGTCTTGGCATCCTGCTGCACCTTGCCGGATTTCTCGACGAGATGCACCCATTCCGCTTCGATGAAGCGGCGCGCCACCTCAAGCCCGCCATCAAGATAGAGCGCCGCGATAACCGCCTCGCACACATCACCCAGAATGGCGGGCTTCTTTCGCCCGCCTGCCTTCTCCTCGCCGCTTCCCATGATGACGTGATCGCCAAGGCCGATCCGCCCGGCCACATCCGCACAGGCTTCCTTGCGCACCAATGCGTTGTAGCGAATGGCCAGTTCCCCTTCATCCGCCTGCGGAAAAAGATCGAGCAGCCAGCGCGCGACAACCAGTCCGAGAACCCGGTCGCCCAGAAACTCGAAACGCTGGTAGTTACCCGTCCCCGCACTCGGATGCGTCAGCGCGCGAGCGAGAAGCCCTGTATCGGCAAACTTGTGCCCCAACCGCTTCTGAAGAGAGGCGCTCACTCGACCCATTTGCCAAGTCGATCCCAGCGTATGGCGGAAGGCCATTTCCAGATTTGCCAGAGCGCGGCACTCCCATCCACCGAGAAGAATATGATCTCCGCCCGGCCAATCAGATTTTCGAAGGGCACATAGCCGACGGACTCCGCGACTCGGCTGTCGCTCGAATTGTCGCGATTGTCGCCCATCATGAAGTAATGGCCTTCGGGCACATGATAAACGCCCGTATTGTCGCCTGCGCTGTCACGCATGCGATCAAGCGTGAAATAGGAAACGCCGTTCGGCAGCGTCTCTCGGTATCGCGGCACGCGGCGCACATTGCCCATCACATCGCGCTCGATGAAATCCTCGACCCGCACGCGCGGCACTTCGCGATCATTGATATAAAGAACACCGCCGCGCATCTGCACCGTGTCTCCGGGCAGACCGATCACGCGCTTGATGAAGTCGGTGCGGTTATCGATGGGCTGCTTGAAGACGGCAATGTCACCTCGCTCCGGCTCCACCCCCGCAAGGCGGCCGCTGAAAAGCGGCGGGCTGAAAGGCAGCGAGTGCCTAGAATAGCCATAGCTGTATTTGGAGACGAAGAGATAGTCGCCAATCAGCAGCGTGGATTCCATCGAGCTTGAGGGAATGAAAAAGGGCTGAAACAGAAAGGCGCGAATGACCAGCGCAATCAGAAGCGCATAGCCAATGGTCCGCACATTCTCGGACAACGAGCCACCCCGCAGCTTTCGTGCATTCTCGCTCATTGTCATTTTCCCGTCTTTCGTCATGCCCCGATTACTCCCCTGCACGCCCTGCGGACCATACCATAAGGCAGGGCCGCGCCGCCCCCTTACAATGTTTCCGGCACCGCTGAAATGATGACGAAAGCCTGTGCCAATGGATGGTCGTCCGTAATGGTCAGATGAATGACCGGTTTCATCCCCGGCGGCGTGATCTCTTCAAGCCGGGCGAGCGCCCCGCCTGTCAGCGCCATGGTAGGCTGCCCGCCCCGCATGTTGACGACCCCCATATCCCGCCAGAAAACGCCCCGCCGCAGCCCCGTGCCAAGCGCCTTGGAACAGGCTTCCTTGGCGGCGAAACGCTTGGCATAGGACGCGGCTCTCAGCCGCCGTCCCTCGGACTTGCGCTGTTCTATATCGGTGAAGATGCGCTGCACGAACCGGTCGCCAAAGCGCTCCAGCGTCTGCTCGACACGCCTGATGTCGATGATGTCGTTGCCGATACCAAGGATCATTGCGCACCCTTCTTCGGCTCCGCCGCAGCGCCCGCCCGCGCCTTGTCCATGGCTTCGCGCATCAGCCGGATGCTCTCGGCAAGCCCGACAAAGATCGCTTCGCCGATCAGGAAATGGCCGATATTGAGTTCGGCAAGCTCCGGTATCGCAGCTACCGGCCCCACCGTCTCGAAGGTGAGCCCGTGGCCCGCATGAACTTCCAGCCCGAGCGCCGCGCCATCCCGCGCCGCAATGCGCAACCGCTCCAGCTCCGCATCACGCTTTGCATGCTGCTTCTCAAGAATGGCATCGCAATAGGCGCCCGTATGCAGTTCCACAACAGGCGCACCAAGCGAGCGCGCCGCCTCAAGCTGACGTTTCTCCGCATTGATGAAAAGCGAAACGCGAATGCCCGCATCGCTCAGCCGCTCAATGATAGGCGCAAGGTGATTGTGAAGCCCTGCCGCATCAAGCCCGCCTTCCGTCGTCACTTCCTCGCGCCGCTCCGGCACGATGCAACAGGCATGGGGCTTGTGGCGCAGCGCGATGTCCAGCATCTCTGGTGTGGCGGCCATTTCGAGGTTGAGCGGCAGGCCGATCTCCTCCATCAGCCGCGCAATATCGCCGTCGCGGATGTGACGACGGTCCTCGCGCAGATGCGCGGTGATACCATCCGCCCCTGCTTCGGCGGCAAGTTTTGCTGCCCGCACAGGATCAGGATGGTCATTCCCCCGCGCATTCCGGATCGTGGCCACATGGTCGATATTCACACCAAGGCGTAAATGGCCGAAGCCGCCGGTTCTGGTCATATGGGCGCCTCCATTTCTCTTTTCGCGCCTTATGCGAGATGGCGACTGCCGGGCTTTACTGCGGGCAACGCCTGAAGTTCCTTGGGCAGCTTGTCAGCCGGATAGGCCGGAATGGCAATCCGTGCCAGTGAGATGAGCTTCGTGCCCACCTTCGCCTTGCCGCCCGAACGGTCAATGAGACACGCCGCTGCTACAACTTTCGCTCCGGTCTGCTTGATCGCCTCAATGCATTCACGCGAGGAAAGGCCCGTCGTCACGATGTCTTCCACCATCACGACGCGCATTCCCTTTTCAAGGTGAAAGCCGCGCCGCAGCGAGAACTCGCCATTCTCGCGCTCGACATACATGGCCGGCACCTTCATATGGCGTGCTGTTTCATAGCCCGGAATGATGCCGCCCACCGCGGGAGAAACGATCGCATCAATCGGCCCCTTCACCTCTTCGGTGATCTTCGCAGCCAGTGCCTTGCAGAGCTTCGCTGTCCGCGCGGGGCTCATGAAGACAAGCGCCTTCTGCAGAAAGACCGGGCTGTGCAGCCCGGACGAAAGGATGAAATGCCCCCTCAGCAGCGCACCCGCCTTCTCAAATTCCTTGAGAACTTTTTCCTGTTCCATTTTTCTTTCACCGGTTTCTTTCAGAGAAGGAGCTTCAGCGCGGCGGGCGCACCACCATGTTGACGCAGGACAGGCCTTTCAGCGCCGCCATGATCCGCGTCAGATGTTTGAGATCGCGAACATCGAGATCAATCTGCATGTCATAGAAATCCGCATCGCGCTGTGCCAGAGACAGATTGGAAATATTGGCTCCATAGTCGGCAATCAGCGTCGCGATATGGCCCAGCGACCCCACTTCGTTTTTCGCGGTGATGCGAAGGCGCGCCGGGAATGTCTGCGGGTTTTCGGGATCAATATCCCACACCGCATCAATCCAGCGTTGTGCATCGCCATCAAACTCTTCAAGCGCAGGCGCATCGATCGGATAAATGGTGATGCCTTCGCCCGGCATCATGATGCCGACGATACGCTCGCCCGGCAGCGGGAACATGTCAGGTGCAAAGCGTGTCGCGAGCCCCATGGCGCGGCTTGTCACGCGCACAGACCCCGCCTGCCCCGTCTTGCCGTTCATCTGGGTGGTATTGCGCTTGCGCCCGCCCTTCCGCTTCTGGTCTTCAGGGAAGACGATCTCCAGCACCTGCTGCGGGCTTACCGTCCCATCACCGACAGAGGCCAGCAATTCGCCGAGGTCTGCCTTGCGCAGCGGCTTGATCGCGCGTTCGAGAAGCGTATCGGAAATCTCGCGGCCCGCCGCCTCGAAGGCGGTCTTCAATATTTGGCGCCCGAGCTTGCCGAACTCCGCCTGCTTGGTCGCGCGGATCGCCCTGCGGATCGCCGACCGCGCCTTGCCGGTTGCGACAATCGCTTCCCAGGCAGGAGATGGCTTCTGTGCCTGCGAGCGGATGATTTCCACTTCGTCGCCATTCTCCAGCCGCGTGCGCAGCGGCATGTGGCGGCCATTGATCTTGCAGCCGACGCATGTATCGCCGATCTCGGTGTGAACGGCATAGGCGAAGTCGATGGGTGTCGCGCCGCGCGGCAGCGAGATGAGAAGCCCGTTCGGCGTGAAGCAGAACACCTGATCGGAATACATCTGAAGCTTTGTGTGCTCCAGAAACTCTTCCGGCGAGGCGCCATGCTCCAGCATTTCGATGAGCTGACGCAGCCAGCGAAACGTTGCCGCAAACTCCCCGGAGGAATCGCCGCCGCCCGCTTCCTTGTAGATCCAGTGCGCCGCGATACCGTATTCGGCAATCTCGTGCATCTTTCGGGTGCGTATCTGCACTTCCGCGCGCTTGCGCTGCGGGCCGACCAGCGTCGTATGGAGCGAGCGATAACCATTCGCCTTGGGCGTGGAGATGTAATCCTTGAAACGCCCCGGCACCATCGGCCAGGTGGTGTGCAGAACACCAAGCGCGCGATAGCACTCCGGCACATCTTCCACGATCACGCGGAAGCCGAAAATATCGGAAAGCTGTTCAAGCGAGATCGCCCGGCGTTCCATCTTGCGCCAGACAGAATAGGGCCGCTTTTCACGCCCGATCACCGTGCAGGAAAGACCGTTCTCTTCGAGCTTCGCCCTGATCTCTTCTGCAATCTCCTTGACGGAGTCGCCGCTTGTTTCCCGGAAGTCATCAAGCCGCCGGATCAGCGCCTCGCGCGCTTCCGGGTTCAGCTCCTTGAAGGCAAGGTCTTCCAGCTCTTCGCGGATTTCCTGAATGCCCATGCGGCCGGCAAGCGGCGCATAGATTTCCATGGTCTCAAGCGCAATACGCTGGCGCTTCTCGGCAGAGGAGATGAAGTGCAGCGTGCGCATATTGTGAAGCCTGTCAGCCAGCTTCACCAGCAGCACGCGAATATCATTCGACATGGCAAGCAGGAACTTGCGGAAGTTTTCTGCCTGCTTGGATCGTTCGGAAGTCAGCTCGATCCGCGTGAGCTTCGTCACGCCATCGACAAGGGCGGCCACCTGCGGGCCGAAGAGCTTTGTCAGCTCTTCCATCGTCGCGCCCGTATCTTCAATCGTGTCGTGCAGAAGCGCCGTCACGATGGTCGCAGTGTCAAGCTTGAGATCGGTGAGAATGCCGGCAACTTCGATGGGGTGCGAGAAATAAGGATCGCCATTTGCCCGCTTCTGGCTGCCATGCTGCTTCATGGCATAGACATAGGCGCGGTTGATCAGGGCTTCGTCCGCTTTCGGATCGTAGCCGAGCACGCGATCAACGAGCTCATACTGACGCAACATCCTCGAAATTCTCGAACTCCCTTCTTTTCTCTCTGGCTGCACTGTTCAGCCTGATCCTAACACCACTTCGTAGCGCACAAATGAAAAGCGCCGCCCCTCACCTTTCGGCCGGGCGGCGCTTGAACCGAATATTTCTGGACCGAAAGCCGTGCGCCCGGCCCTGCCTGATCAGTCTTCCGCGTCCATCTCGTCCGCATCTGCAGATTTCTGCTGCGGCGAGTCGATCTGGGTCTGAATGGCGCGAAGAAGCTCTTCCTCGCTCATGCGCTCGCCACCCAGTTCAGATGCACCGAATGTATCCTGCACCTGCACATCGCTGCCAGCCTCACCCGAGATGAGAAGCTGCATGCTCTCGACTTCGGGCTCTTCCGTGTCAACGCGGCTCTGCAGGCTGCTGATCAGGTCTTCACGCAGATCGTCCGGCGTGATGGTCCGCTCGGCAATTTCGCGCAGCGCCACGACGGGGTTCTTGTCATTGTCGCGGTCAACCGTCAGCTCCGCACCCGCCGACATGGCGCGCGCGCGATGAGCGGAAAGCAGCACCAGTTCGAAACGATTGGGCACCTTGTCGACGCAGTCTTCAACGGTCACGCGGGCCATGAGACAATAACTCCAGTAAGCAGGATCAGGATTTGGCCTGTTATGTAGGGGTTCGACCGCCAGAACGCAAGCAAAAGCAGGCTCTTAGGCCCCGATCCTGACCATTTTTCAGCCCTCGACTCGCCGGATTTCAGCCAGTTCCGCAGCCGGAAGCCGGGCAATCAGCCGATCCACCCCCTCTCCCGTGACGGGGTGCCGCCAGTTCGGCGCCACATCGCGGAGCGGAACCAGCACAAAACCGCGCTCCCCGACCCCGGGATGCGGCAGGGCAAGCGGCATTCCGGAAACCCCGCTCATCCCGCTCTGGCCCGGTGTGATGAGGCCCCGATAGTCAATCAGATCAAGGTCCAGCACCCGGGGCGCCCATCGCCCGCGCCGGACCCGCCCGAACAGCCCTTCGATCCGGTGAAGCATGGCAAGCAGCCCTTCCGGCGGCAGGGCGGTCTCCACCGCCGCAACAGAGTTAACATAATCAGGCTGCTCATAACGCGCCAGCGCGGGCGTCTCATAGAAAGGCGCACAGCGGACCACCTTGATGCCCATGCCGGGCATGAGGCGGAGAGCCGCCCGCAACGTGTCCGCAGGTCCTCCTTCCGTGCCCGGCAGATTCGCGCCAAGCGCCACGAGAATGTCAGCCATGCACAACCATCACGAGTTCACGGAAAAATTGAACGGAGATACGGCATTCGGCTCTTAAATCCCGCGTAAAACTTGCACAATGGCTCGTTCCCGCCATAAGTGTCCTCTACATTGCCTGATGAGTGCCATACGAGCGTTCCCGCGCGATTGGAGCCACGCCCCGGTTCTACTCATAATGCCCATCTGTCTGGAGTACTTTGAATGATCTATTACCCCCATGAAAGAATGGCTCTCTTCATTGATGGCGCAAATCTGTACTCCGCAGCTCGCGGCCTCGGCTTTGACATCGACTACAAGCGGCTTCTCGAACATTTTCGCAGCAAGGGTACGTTGATCCGCGCCTTCTATTACACGGCGCTGCTCGAAGATCAGGAATATTCACCGCTCCGCCCGCTGATCGACTGGCTCGACTATAATGGCTATGCCGTGGTGACGAAGCCCGCCAAGGAATTTACGGATGCAACGGGCCGTCGCCGCATAAAGGGCAATATGGATATCGAACTGGCGATTGATGCGCTGGAACTGTCCGACAAGCTCGACCATCTCATCATCTTTTCCGGCGATGGCGATTTCCGCCGCCTTGTCGAAGCGCTGCAGCGCAAGGGCAAGCGCGTCACTGTCGTCTCCACCATGCGCAGCCAGCCGCCCATGATCGCTGACGAACTGCGCCGCCAGGCCGATCAATATATCGACCTCGAAACCATGCGCGATGTCATTGGCCGTGCTCATTCCGAGCGCCCCGCGCCAGCCTTCCGCAATGATGTCGATTACGACTATGACGACGAGGATGAGGGAGATTTTTCGTCCCCCACAAAGGTCTGATCCTGTGCCCCCTCGCCCTGCCTCCGTCGCCCACCCTGCCGAAGCACCACTCGACTGCCCGCTCTGTCCCCGCCTCGTGGCTTATCGCCACGACAATGCCGCCGCGCATCCGGACTGGTTCAATGCTCCCGTTCCCTCATTCGGCGACGAGGCAGCGCAACTGCTGATTGTCGGTCTCGCCCCCGGCGTACAGGGCGCCAACCGCACCGGACGGCCTTTCACCGGCGACTATGCGGGCGATCTTCTCTACGGCACCTTGCTGGAATTCGGCTTTGCGAAGGGCACCTATCAGGCGCGGCCCGATGACGGGCTGAAGCTCACAGGCGCGATGATCACCAACGCCGTTCGCTGCGTGCCGCCGCAAAACAAGCCGACCCCCGCCGAAGCAAAAACCTGCCGGCGCTTTCTGGAAGCGCGCATGACGGCGCTGCCGAACCTTCGTGCCGTATTGGCGCTCGGCCGCATTGCGCATGACGCTGTGCTCTCCGCCCGCGCTGTCCGCAAGACTTCCGCCCCTTTCGCGCATGGCGCGACGCATGACATTGGCGAGGGCCTGCGCCTTTTCGACAGCTATCACTGCTCGCGCTACAACACGAATACGCGCCGTCTGACGCCGGAAATGTTTCAGGACGTATTTTCTGCCGTGAAAACCTGGCTCGATAGCTGACCGCCGGGACCGGCGTCAGCCCTTTTCGCGCAAAAGCCGCGCCTTGTCGCGCTCCCAGCTCCGCTCCTTGAGCGTCTCGCGCTTGTCGGCGAGCTTCTTGCCCTGGGCAAGCCCGATCTCGACCTTCACTCGGCCCTTTTCATTGAAATACATGCGCAGCGGCACAATCGTCATGCCCTGCCGCTGAATGGCCGCCGTCAGCTTGTCGATCTCGCGGCGATGAAGCAGCAGCTTTCGCGGACGGCGCGTCTCATGGTTGAAGCGGTTTGCCTGCAGATAGACGGGGATATAGGCGTTGACCAGCATGATCTCGCCATCCTTCGTCGCATGAGCATAGGCTTCGTTCAGGCTGCCCTGACCGTTCCGCAAGGATTTCACCTCGCTGCCTTTGAGCTCTATGCCAGCTTCAAAGGTTTCCTCGATGCTGTAGTTGAAGCGCGCCTTGCGGTTATCCGCAATGATCTTGAGGCCATCGTTACTGGCTCTCTTCTTGGCGCCGCCACTTTTGGAAGACATGGTCTGCGGGTTTCCTTCCCGCCCCTCAGTTGAGGAGCCCCGCGCTCTTCATCGCGTCCCGCACCTTCTCTTCCGTCGGCGCACTCGCTGTCACCAGCGGCAGGCGTACTTCGTTCTCGCACAGGCCGAGCAGGCTTGCCGCATATTTGACGGGAGCCGGATTGGGATCAAGGAAAAGCGCGTTATGGAGCGGCAGCAGCCGGTCCTGAATTTCAAGTGCCTTGCGGAAATCACCAGCAAGCGTTGCCTCCTGGAACTCTGCACAGAGCGCCGGGGCGACATTCGCCGTGACCGAGATGCAGCCAACGCCGCCATGCGCATTGAAGCCGAGCGCCGTCGCATCCTCACCGGAAAGCTGACAGAACTCCGGCCCCATAGCATTACGCTGAAGGCTCACACGGGCGAGATTTGCGGTCGCATCCTTCACGCCGACAATGTTCTTCAATTCGAAGAGCCGCGTCATCGTTTCGAGCGAGATATCGACAATGGAGCGGCCGGGAATGTTGTAAAGGATGATCGGGATATCGACGGCATCATTCACCGCCTTGAAGTGGCGATAGATGCCTTCCTGAGACGGCTTGTTGTAATAGCCGGTCACGCTGAGAACGGCGTCCGCCCCTGCTTCCTTCGCAAAGGCGGTGAGTTCGATCGCTTCCACCGTATTGTTGGAGCCAGCCCCGGCAATGACCGGCACGCGCCCGCGCGCCGTTTCGATGCAGAGCTTCACCACACGCTTGTGCTCTTCATGGGAAAGCGTCGGGGATTCGCCGGTCGTGCCGCAAGGCACCAGCCCGTGAGTCCCCTGCTCGATCTGCCACTCCACAAGTTTGACGAACGCAGCCTCATCCACCTTGCCGTTCTTGAACGGGGTAATGAGTGCGACGAACGATCCCTTGAACATGACTTTGGCTCCATAACCCCGATTGATGATACGGGGAGATTTCCGGGCGGTCCCCGAAGGCGCGCAAGATAACCGCAAGTATCGGAACCGGCAAGGAAACTGCCCCTGTTTCCCGCGACTTCCTGTTGCAGCCGGGCGCGTCTGCTGATTACTCTTGAAAAAGGAACGGAAAGGCAGGCAGATGGGTGGCCGCCAGATCGTTCGCGGCAGCAGCGCAGGTCCGGGAGGCCCAGACCGACGCCAGGAAAAACGTGTCACATAGTTCGGGTTTGAATGTTGAAAGCTCCGTCCTCGACGAAGCGTCCCGGAATTGCGGCCTTCCCCCCCAAGGCGCGCCTTTCCGGTTCATTGGTATCTCTGGCCCTCTTTCTGGCTCTTGCTCCGGCCGTGGAAGCATCGACAGTTCCTCTGGCCCGCCCGGACGGTACATCGCGCACCACGGCGTCGGCACCAGCGGCCCCGTCGGCCGCTCCGCAGCCCGCCGCCGCGCCGGGCGCCTTTTCAGGGTTAAGCCCCGCCGACATCAGCGCCCTGACGGCTGCCTATGCGGAAACAGACCGGGGCAACCGCGTTGCCGCCGCCCCTCATGTCGAACGGATCAAGGACCCGGTTGCCAGGAAGCTCGTCACATGGACGCGACTCCTTTCCGACAGGAATATGGGCACCTTCGCGGAGATCGTGGCCTTTATCGAGCAAAACCCGGACTGGCCTCGCATCGACACGCTGAACAGCCGGGCGGAGGCCGCCCTTCTCTCCTATCCGACCGGCAATGATGACATTGCCGAATGGTTCGCCGTCTATCCGCCCCGCACCGGCGAGGGCCGCATTCGCTATGGCAAGGCGCTGATCGAGCTTGGCCGCGCAGAAGAAGGCGCGGAATGGATTCGCCGCGCCTGGGTGGAGAATGATTTTTCCTCCACGCGCCAGAAGGAAATCCTCAGCACCTATGGCAAATATCTGAATACGGAAGCGCAGCAGGCGCGTCTCGCCCGCCTTCTGTGGGAACAGCGCACCAGCGATGCGCGCACCACCGCTGCCCTTCTGGGGCAGGAAGCGCGTGCACTGGCCGATGCCCGTATCCAGCTCATTTCCGGCTCGAGCAAGGCGCAGGCCGCGCTCTCGCAAGTGCCGCCCGCGCTCCGCGCCGATCCCGGCCTGCTTTACGACCAGGTGCGCTATGAACGCCGCCGCGGCAATGACCACACCGCCCTGCCGCTGCTGCTGACGGCACCGAGCGAGCCCCACGCACTCGTCCGCCCGGAAACATGGTGGATCGAACGGCGCATCCTCGCCCGCAAGGCGCTCGCCGAAGGCCTCTATATGCAGGCCTACCAAATATCTTCCGGCCACGGCATGACGGAGGGCGTCGATTTCGCCGATGCCGAGTTCATGGCGGGCTGGATCGCACTGCAATATCTCAACAACGCCGATCTCGCTTATGGCCATTTCCGTAAGCTGAACGAGGGCGTCTCCACCCCCATCAGCAAGTCTCGCGCGGAATACTGGTCCGCACGCGCGGCGTCCGCCGCAGGCAAGCAGGAAGAGGCCGACCGCTACTACGCCGCCGCTGCGGCTTTCCCGACCACCTTCTATGGCCAGCTTGCAAAGGCCGCCCTCGCAAGCCGGGGTGGTGACGCAAAGCTGACGCTGCCCGCCCCCGCCACGCCCGGCAAGGACGCGCGCAAGCGCCTCGCCGACCGCGAGCTTGTGCGCGCGGCCCGCATCCTCAAGGACATGAAGCGCGAGAACGAACTCTGGATCGTGATGCTCCATCTCTCGCGCACCTTGAACGATGAAGCCGAACTGACCGCCCTTTCCGATCTCGCGCGCGATTTCGGCGATCAAAAACTCTCGCTCCGCATCGCCAAGAACGCGATGCTGCGCAACATCGTTCTCGCCGAACACGCCTACCCGACCGATGCCATGCCCGCATGGACGCATCGCGGCCCGCCTGTGGAACGCGCGCTTGTCTATGGCCTGTCGCGTCAGGAAAGCGAATTCGACCCGAATGCTCTCAGCCCCGCCGGTGCGCGCGGCCTCATGCAGCTCATGCCCGGCACGGCGCGCATCGTCGCAAAGCAGGTGGGCCTGCCTTATTCGCCCGCAAAGCTGACGGACCCGGTTTACAACACGACGCTTGGGGCTGCCCATCTCGGCGACCTTGTCGAGAACACTTTTGACGGCTCTTACATCATGAGCATCGCCGCCTATAACGCTGGCTCCTCGCGCGTGCGCGAATGGGTGAACCGTTATGGTGACCCGCGCTCCACCGCCGTTGATCCGATTGACTGGATCGAGAACATCCCCTTCTCCGAAACGCGCAACTATGTGCAGCGCGTGATGGAAAATCTGGAAGTCTATCGCAGCCGCCTGAGCGGAAAGCCGGAGCCTGTCCGCATCGATCAGGACTTGCGTCGCCATACGGGAGTTACCCCCATTACCGCGCCGCCGCCCACACCAAAGCCAAGCAATGTGCCGCTTGCACCGCCTTCATCCGGCGCAGCGTCTGGTACCGGCATGACACCCGTCATCGAGACGGGAGACCGCTGACGACACCCTGCCCGCCATCACGAGCCCCCATCGCGGAGAGCCACACATGACCGCCCCCTATCAGGACATTTTCTATACAAGCCAGGACGGCCTGAAGCTCTATGCGCGCGACTATGGCGACCGCGCGTCACCCGGAACGCCCGTCATCTGCCTGCCGGGCCTCACGCGAAACTCCCGCGACTTTGACACACTCGCCGAACATCTCGCAGATCGGCACCGCGTTCTCTGCCCCGACTTTCGGGGCCGCGGACTTTCTGCCTGGTGTGACAACTGGTCCGACTACACACCCGTTCACGAGATGATGGACACGCTCGACCTGATGGGCGCCGCAGGCGTCGGTCAGGGGATATTCATTGGCACCTCGCGCGGCGGGCTTGTCACCATGGCGCTCGCGGCCTTCCGTCCCAATGTCATCAAGGCCGCGATCCTCAACGATATCGGGCCGGAAGTGGACAAGCGCGGCATTGAGCGCATCGCCGGTTATGTGGGCCTGATGGAGCCGCCCGCCACATGGGACGAGGCAGCCGTGAAGCTCCGTGTGATGAATGAACGCGAATTTCCAAACCTTTCGGCGGAAGAATGGCGCGCCTTTGCAAAGCGCACCTTTGCCGAACAAGATGGCGCGCCGAAGCTTGACTATGATCCGAAGATCGGCACCGCCATGCGCAAGGGGCTTGATGCCGCAAAGGGCGAGATACCGACCATGTGGCCGCAATTCGCCTCGCTCGCGCAGAAGCCTGTTTTCGTCATCCGTGGCGAAAACTCCGATCTTCTGACCAAAGAAATTGTTGAGCGCATGGAAGAAGCCGGCCCCGATGTTTCCTCTCTGACGGTCAAGGATCGTGGCCACGCGCCTTTCCTTGATGAGCCGGAAGTGCTCGCCGCCATAGACACATTCCTCGCCCGCATCGAGGGCTGACCGCTCTATTCGTTCCGCGTCACCACAGCCGCAAACTCTGCCGAGGCATCGGGATCGTAAGGGGCCGCCAGAAGCGCTTCTGCCGCATTGATCCGCATGGCCGCGCGCACAGCATGATGTGCAACACGGCGCAGCAGATCGACCTCGCGCATCGCATCATCAAGATGCACCAGCCGCTCGAACTGGCCCTTGGCAGCAGCAGAGAGAATGACCTGCTTGGCGTGCACATACCCCTCTTCGAAGGACATCCCGGTCTCGGTGAGCCACCCGACATCACTTTCTGACAGAAGCCTCGGGCCTGACAGAAAATCGACAAGCTTCATCCGATAATGCGCGACCACATCTCTCACCGTCTCGGGAAACTGTGCCTCATCCGGCGCGTGATCGAGCAGGCCCTGCAACTCTTTCGACAGTCCGTTCCAGTGCTGCAAGGCCCGCAAGATATGCGCGAGCGTGTCTGGCACGCCAGCGGTCAGCCGCTCCGCGGAAATCATGGCCGCATATTCGCGGATCGTCTCTGCAAGCCGCGCGACCACGCCCACCCGGCGGCGCAAATAGGCGGCCTGCCCGGCCGGATCTTTCAGATAGGTCACGCCTGCCGTGGTGACGAGACCGCCAAGCCGCCGCAATTCGAGCAAAAGGGCCGACACGCCCAGCGATGGCGTTTCGAGAAGCGTCCTGTCGAGATAGTGCGGGCGCGCATCATTCTCTTCATCCGACACGAACATGACCTGAAGACGCTTCGTCAGCCGCTCACCCAGAAACCAGAACAGAATGACGCCGCAGACATTGAAGAGCGTATGAAACAGCGCCAGCACCGTTGCGGGTTCGGAGGGCAGATGGCCCGCCTCTGCAAGCCACTCACAAACCGCCACAAAGATCGGCAGCAGGGCGAGCGCGATCCCGCCCATCGTCAGACTGAAGACGACATGACTCGCCGCGACGCGCTTCGCATTGGGCGTTGCATTGATGACCGCGAGAATGGCAGGAACCGTAGAGCCGAGATTGGCGCCGATCACCGTCGCCGCCCCTGCTTCAAGCCCGATCAACCCGCCCGCCGCGGCAGAAAGCGCAACCGCGATGGAGGCGCTGGACGACTGCACGAGAGACGTGATTGCAAACCCGATCAGGACGAAAAGCACGTTCTGAAAAAAGCCGCCTGACAGCGTATCAAGCGAGAAGCCCGGTGCGAGCCCCTCGAACATTTCCTTCAGCACCGCCACACCGAGAAAGAAAAGCCCAAAGCCGGTGATGGTCTCGCCAATCGCGCCGCGCGGCGTGCCCGGCGCCGTCAGCCGCACGGCCATCCCGATACCGATCATGGGGAGTGCGAGGATCTGAATATTCACTTTGAATCCAACGGTCGCCACCACCCAGGCCGTCATGGTGGTGCCGACATTGCTGCCAAAGACCACCCAGATCGCCTGTCCGAGCGTCATCACGCCTGCATTGACGAAACCAATTGTCGCGATCACGACCGCGCTGGAGAACTGGACAAGCGTGGTGAGCACAAAGCCCGCCGCAAGCCCCTTGAGCCTTGTATTCGTCCAGCGCTCCAGAGCAGTCTTGAGCGACGGTCCCGCGGCGACTTTCAGCCCCTCCGTCATCAGCCACATGCCGACAAGCACAAGGCCAATGCCGCCCAGCAGTCCCGTCACATTCTCGATATTCATCTCGCCTCGCGCTCTCCATTTCCCGCCAATTATCACGGTCGCCGGAATAAAGAAAAGGCCGCCTCCGGTGAGACGGCCTTCCCGACGCAAGCCAATGGAGAGGGGCTGGTTCGCAGGCCGGTCAGGGCACACCCCTCTTGCTCATCACGCCCCACGTGATGTTCATGTTTCGGCTTCTGCAAGAATACCGCCCGGCGGATCACGGTCCTGCGACTGCGGCATGCTTCTCACAACGGGGAGCGAAGCCGGGTGACTATCGCGCATCCACGCAACAAGCTTTTCGCGCACCGCACATCGAAGATCCCATGCTTCCGGCGATGTACGCGCGCTGACAAGCACACGCAGCTCGATCGTGCGCGCGGTTGCTTCCGTCACGTGAATGACAGCCACATTGCCATCCCAGAGCGGCATGTCCTTCAACAGCTCCTTGAGATACGCACGCATCTCATCCACAGGCAGCGTGTAGTCGGCATGCAGAAACACCGTGCCGATGATCGATGCACTTTCGCGTGTCCAGTTAGCAAAGGGTGTCTGAATGAAATAGACCAGCGGCACGATCAGGCGTCGCCAGTCCCAGATGCGGATGACCACATAGGTGCTGCCGATCTCCTCGATCCATCCCCATTCCCCTTCGATGACAACGGCGTCATCAATGCGGATCGGTTGCGTTAGCGCAATCTGTATGCCCGCTATCAGATTCTCGAGTACCGGCCGCGCCGCAAAGCCAAGCACAAGTCCTGCCGCACCGGCGGAGGCAAAAATGCTCACCCCATATTGGCGAACGGAGTCAAATGTCATCAGCCCTGCCCCGAGCGCCAGCACCACGATCAGCGTATCTACGGCGCGGCGCAGCAGCCGCACCTGCGTCACCTGCTTGCGGGCGCGCAGATTGTCGGCCACATCGATGCGGAAACGCCGCAGATATGTATCAGTCGTTATGTGAATGGCCGTGATGGCGAGCCACGCAATGATGGCGACGAGCCCCGCACCAAGCACCGAACCGAGCGTTGCCCGCGACGCTTCTTCAAGCGGCACCGCCTGCGCGGAAATGGTGCAGGCAATGAAAACCATAATCGCGGCGGTGAGCGCCTTTGTTTGCTTCAACAGCGTGTTCATATCCGGCGCACGGCGCGCCGTCGCCACCATCAGCATTTTCACCACAACCGCATGAAGCAGAAGCGCCGCAGAGGCCGCAAGCCCGAGCAATAGCATCGTCGCCACCCAGGCAGGCATCCAGCCAAAAATCGCCAGAAAGGGCGCAAACTGTTCTTCCGGCACCACACCACTCCGCTGCTGAACCTGACAGATCAAGGGGACGGTAGGTCAGATACGTCGGATGG
>Ga0207868_1000354_pt1 | contig 53240 bp, 49 predicted proteins | sample Passage237B_FD_187370 | JGI IMG/M metagenome (GOLD analysis project Ga0207868, IMG submission 187370) | Cellulose adapted compost microbial communities from Newby Island Compost Facility, Milpitas, CA, USA - Passage2 37B (SPAdes) (version 3) ... | reverse complement strand
GCACCGGCCGTGAACGTGGTGCTGGTGGATACGCTGCAGCCCACTCTCGATCTTTCCTCATTGCGGATCCTGGGGGCGTCGCACGTGTTCAGTGCGACCTTGAACGACCGGGTGCTCTCCTTCACCTTCGATCACATCATGCTGCCCGACAGCGGTGCCAACGAGGCGGGCAGCCATGGCTTCGCGCAGTTCAGCATCCGGCCCACGGCCATGTCGCCGGGCAGCAGCGTGGAGAATTTCGCCGACATCCACTTCGACTTCAACCCGCCGATCCGCACGAACACGAGCGTGGTTACCGCACCGTTGATCACCGGCCTGGCGATCGAAGGGGCGCCCACGTTGAAGCTGATGCCGAACCCCGGGAGGGAGCACCTTATCCTGGAGCTTCCGCACGGCGTGCACACCATCACGATCTTCGATGCAACAGGACGCATGGTGCAGCGACACCACACCACCGACGCGCGACCGGTGATCGCCACGGATGCGCTGCCTGCGGGCGTGTATCGTGTGCATGTGCGGGATGCGCACGCACGGGTTACCAGCGCCACGTGGGTGAAGGAGTCGTAGCACGCCTATCAGCCCAGCCCGGTCACCTCCTTGATCTGCTGCTCGTCCAGCGTCTCGCGATCGAGCAATGCGTTGGCCAGCGCATCCAGTTGCGCGCGGTGCGCATTGAGCAGGCGCGTGGCCTCGGCGTGGGCCTCCTGGATGATGCGGCGCACCTCGCCATCGATCAGTTGTGCCGTGTGCTCGCTGATGGGTTTCGAGGGCAGTGCACCATAGCCGCTGCTGAGGTAGGGGTTCTCGCGGCCGGCCAGTTCCACCATGCCGAGCGCATCGCTCATGCCCCAGCGCGTCACCATGCGGCGCGCGATGCCGGTGGCCTGCTCGATGTCGTTCTCCGCGCCGGTGGTGCGGTCGCCGAAGATGATCTCCTCGGCCACACGCCCACCCAGCATGCCCACGATCCGCGATCGCAGGAACTTGTCGCTGTAGTTGTAGCGGTCCTCGTCGGCCTGCTGGTAGGTGACGCCCAGCGCCTGTCCGCGCGGCACGATGGTCACGCGCTTCACCGGGTCGGAGCCGGGCACCACCAGGCCCAGGATGGCGTGGCCGCTTTCGTGGTAGGCGATGCGGCGGCGGTCGTCGGGACTGAGGATGAGCGCCCGTGCCGGGCCGAGCATCACCTTCTCCAGCGCGTCCATGAAATCGATCTGCTTCACCTGCTCCTGCTTGCGGCGCGCGGCCAGCAAGGCGGCCTCGTTCACCAGGTTCTTCAGGTCGGCGCCACTGAGACCGGGCGTGGCGGCGCTCACTTCATCGAGGTGCACATCGGGGGCCAGGGGCACCTTGCGCGTGTGCACCTTGAGGATGGCCTCGCGCCCCTGCTTGTCGGGCAGGTTCACCACCACGCGGCGATCGAAGCGACCGGCGCGCAGCAGGGCCTTGTCGAGGATGTCGGGCTGGTTGGTGGCGGCCAGCACGATCACGCCGGTGGTGCTGCTGAAGCCGTCCATCTCGGCCAGGATCTGGTTCAGCGTCTGCTCCTGTTCCTGTGCACCGCCCAGTGCGGTCATGCCGCGTGCACGTCCGATGGAGTCGATCTCGTCGATGAAGATGATGGACGGCGCATGCTCGCGGGCCTGCTTGAAGAGGTCGCGCACACGGGCCGCGCCCACGCCCACGATCATCTCCACGAACTCCGAGCCGCTCATGCTGAAGAAGGGCACGTTGGCCTCGCCCGCCACGGCGCGCGCCAGCAATGTCTTGCCCGTGCCCGGTGCACCGATCAGCAGCACACCCTTCGGTGCGGCGCCACCGAGCCGCGTGTATTTCTCCGGATCCTTCAGGAAGTCGACGATCTCCACCAACTCGTCCTCCGCATCGTCGATGCCGGCCACATCATCGAAGGTCACGCGCTTGTCCGTCTCCTTGTCGAACCGGCGCACGTTGCTCTTGCCCAGCCCGGTGAGGCCGCCCATGCCGCCGCCCAGCGGGCCTTGGCGCATGCGGCGGAACACCCAGATGTACATGGCGATGATCAGCAGCGCGGGGCCGAACATGTAGAGGAACGACAGGAAAGGACTGGTCTCCTCCACAATGGGCTCGGCACTGATCTCCACTTCGTGCTCCAGCAGCAGGTCCTCCAGGCGCGTGTCGGCGAAGGCGGGAAGGATGGTGACGAAGTGCTTCACCTCGCTGGGCCGCTGCCCGCCGAGTGGGCGCGTGGTGGTGGCGGTATCCTTCGGCCACTTCACGGGCGTGATGAAGGTGCCGCTGATGGATTCGCCCTTGCCGTAGACCTCCTCCACGTTGCCCCGTTCCACCTCGGCCTTGAAGAGGGTGTACGGAACGCTCACCGGGGCGTCGCCGGTGCCGCTGAAGAACGACCGTGCGAACCAGATGTTGAGGAGGAGGAGGCTGATGAACCAGAACCACGAGATCCGTGGCAATTGCGAGGGCTTGCCCGGACCTTTTCCGGATGTGCGCGACTTGTCCTCCTGGCGGGGGGATGATGCCATGCCGCGAAGGTACCCACGGTGCGATGGTGCCACAATGGTGGACATATCGATCACATGACGATCTTCGCCTCCGACGCAAATGGCCTTTTCTTTGCGTACCCCGATCGCAGAACCACGTACCATGAGCACCGAAGCCATCGCACAACACAAGGTCCTGGCCGACATGCCCGCCCATGCAAGGATCTGGGTATACAAGGCCCCGCGCGACCTGAGCGCCGCCGAGCAGAAGCTGGTGCGCGAACGCGGCCATGCCTTCGCTTCGACGTGGGCCGCGCACGGCACACCGCTCGATGCCTGCGTGGACGTGCTGTACGGTCGCTTCGTGGCCATCGCTGTTGACGAGGAACAGGCCATGGCCAGTGGCTGCAGCATCGACAAGAGCGTTGGCTTCATCAAGAACCTGGAGCACGACCTCAACCTCATGCTCACCGATCGCATGATCGCCGTGTTCGAGCATGAGGGCCACGTGCGCAGCTGCCGTTTGCAGGAGCTTGGTGAGTTGTACAAGCAGGGGGTGGTGACCAACGACACCATCGTGTTCGACGATCTCGTGTCCACCGTGGGCGATCTGCGCGAACGCTTCCGCGTGCCGCTGCAGGCCAGCTGGCTCGCGCGTTTCGTGTAGGTCGGGCACCGGCGCACGACGTCCCGCGGACGACACTTCCCACCTCGGCTATTTGAAAACTCCGTGCAGGGGCGCGGCGCATTCGCCTTTTGCGGCCCGACCTTGCGACCGGTATGCACGACGACCACGGACAACTCGCATGGCTCTTCCATGGATGGGTGGAGCATGTCACCCTCTTTGTGATGATGCTGGTCGCGGTGGTGCTGGTGTGCTGGTCGTGGAACCGGGGCTTCCGTCCGGCCGACCGCGGCCCGCTCGCCCCATGGCCGCTGTTGCTCGGCGGTTACGCTGTGATGTTGTTGCTGCGCCATTTCCATGACGGCATCTGGCCCGCGATCATCGTCGGTGGATCGGTGCTGATCGCCGGCATCGTGGCGCGCCAGGGCCGACCGGGCGTATTGTGGGTCCTGGTCTTCTTCATCGCCGCTCTTCTGGGCGTCGGCCTCAACCTGTCCGCGCTCATGCTCACCTTGACCGCCACCCTCGTCCTGTTGCTCAGCGCACGACAAGGCCGATGACACGCAGGAGCAAGGGCAACGGTTCTGTCGCTGCGGTGGTGGCGGGTGTCGTGGCCCTCAGTTTCGTGGTGTGCGGTGTGCTGCTTGGCCTGGAGAGGGCGTGGCCTATCGCTCGCGATGCTGCGCTCGGTGTCGCCATGGACCCCTTGCTCGTGCGCTCGCCCGATGCGGGAAGCATACCGCTGGTGGAAGTGCAGCATGGTCCGGACGGCACTGGCGTGTTCCGCACGCCCGACGATGCCGTACCCGTGCGTGTGCAGGTGAGCGATCAGGGCATCGTGATCGATCCGGAGCGGCCCTTGGGCGACGAGCCCTATGCGCGTTCGATCCTGCGCCTGCCAGCCACCGTTGACGGCGTGCAGGGGCAGGCTGCCTTGTGGCTTGTCGGCATCGCTGGTGCGCCCGTCGCTGGGCAGTCCTTGGTGCTGGCGCGCGTGAACGGTGCGAAGCCACGGCTGATGGAACTGAGCGAAGTGGTGGGTCCGGACATGGAACAGGTGCGCGGCCTTTCCCCCTTGCCCGTGCAGGTGGGTGCCGTGGTGCCCGTGCCGGCATGGGGCGGTGTCGAAGGCTTCTCGGGCCAGGCCGCGCAACGCGCCGCCGCCTTGGAACGCACGCTCGCCGATACGCTGCTCACGGCCTACGCCCGACGCGACACCATCGCGGCCGTGGTCGACCTCGATGCCTACCTGCGCCTGCTCGCGGGGTGGGAACTGCTCGCACGCACGCCCGCGCAATGCGTGTGGACCTACTCGCCGCGTACGCACCGCTTCATGCCCGTGCTCGTGCGTGCCGTGCTGGAGGCCGACACCGCGATCACCGCTGAGGAGGGCTTGGCCGCGATCGTGCTCGGTGATCCCGGGTGGCGTGCACAGCGTGATGCCCTGGTGCGCAGTGGTGCCGAACTGGCGTTGGCGCAAGACCGCTTCGACAAGGCATGGGGCGGTTGGATGCGCAGCCTGTCGGCCATTCCCGCGAAATCCCGTGTCGGTGCAGCGATGGGCCAGGGCGCACAAGTGGAGGCATCGGGCACCGTGCGCATGAGGGGGGCCGCTGAGCTGAGGAGGTCCTTGCAGGAGCGTCTTCGGGCGATCACCAATACCGGTACACCATGATGAGGCGGCTATCGAGGCGTGCTCCCGTCAAGCCCGCGGCTTGGGCGCTCGGTGTGCTCATACCGCTGGGGCTGCTCGCAGGGGCATTGTTGTTGGCCTCGCCGAAACTGCTCACCGGGCGTTGGCCGTTCGGCATCACGCAGGACGAGGTGCGTTGGTACTCAAGGCTGGTCGGTGCCGTGGTCGAGCCCGAGGGCACTCTCCAGGAACCCGAGGTCTATCGCATCGATGCGGTGGATGGGACGTGTGCCGATGCTGTCGGCGCCGAACGCCGCATCACCCTCACGCTCGATGATGCGCGCCATGCGGGCTCGCTCAGCACCATGGATGGTGCTCTGGTGTTGCGCTTCTCGCCCGACAACGCGCCGAAAGGGCAGGAGGCCCTGCGTTTCACGCCGGCGGGACCGACGGCGATCCGGGCGAAGTACCTGGAGATCCTCGCCGACGAGCTCGGTCTGCCAGTGGCGGGTGTGTCGTTCGTGCGCTTGATCCTCTGCGGCGTGGACCAGGGCATCCACATCAAGGAAGAGGTGATGTCGGCGGCGATGCTCGCCCGACGCGGCATCAGCGATGCCACGGTGTTCACGGTATACACCGATCCAGGGGCGCAGCGCGCGTTGTTCCCCATTGTTGCCGACACATTGATGACCGCCGAGATGCGTACGCTGTGGTCGGCCATGTACGCCGATCTGCTGCGCGGTGCCACGGGCACCACCACCCGGCTGTTGGACACGGACATGACGGCCGCGTGGCTGTTGATGCGCTGGCTCGATGGCGGTGATCCAGGACCGACGATGGCCTTCATGCATCGGCGCTCCACCAACCGGATCGCACCGTTGTACGAACGCGCATCCGGGACAGCACCGACCGTTCGCATGACCACCGATCCCGTCGCTGCCGTGCTTGGCGATGCCGCGTTGCGCGAGGCGGTGAAGGCGCGTCGCGAGAAGCTGATCGACGAACGCTGGCGGGTGAAAGAGCGCTTCGTTTCGATGGACCGGGCATGGCTCCCCCTGCTGGCAGGTCGCGGCGGCCTTGATTGGACCACGGCGATGGCCGAACGGATCGCGGATGAACTGATCGGCGACCGCCTGCGGAGCGGTGATCCCATGGCCTGGCACGATCGGACCTGGGTGCCGGCCGGTGGCATGGCCACCTACGTGGGCGTGGGTGGTGGGGAGGTCATCGCGGTGGCCGCCGGTGACGCCACCGATGGAACACCCATCGAGGCGGTGGCAGAACGCTTCCGTTCCGCGCGGGTGAGCGGCGATACGCTGGTGTTCGGCCGTGGCAAATACCCCATCGAGGGCGAGATCGTGCTGCCGCCCGGCAAGGTGCTCGTGCTCGAGAAAGGCGCACGCCTGACGATGGCGCCGGGCAGTGGGATCACGGTGCAGGGCGCATTGCTGGTTCGGGGCACCACGCTCAACCCGGTCTTCGTCAGGGCCGATGATGAGGGCCGACCCTTCCGTGCCATCGCCGTGCGTGCCGATGGACGCGCCCGTTGCGCCATCAGCGGGCTGCGCATGTCGGGCGGAGGAGCGGGCAATGTGCCCATGCTCTCGGTGCAGGGTGCGATGGATGTGCAGGTGCGCGATGCCGAGCTCGCCGGTCTGTCGATCACCGGGGGCCGTGCGGATGTGGAGCGCACGGTGTTCACCGGCCGGGGGACGCTTCTCGAGCTCGATCAGGTCAAGGGCCATGTGAACGGATGCACCTTCCTGCGTGGTGGTACCGGCCTGTCGGTCATTGGCGGCCGCATGGCCGTGCGGTCGTCCACCTTCACCGGTCTCACCGATCGTGCCATTGCCGCCGATGGCGCGGCGCAGTTGCTGCTGCTCGAACTCACCATCACCGGCGGTGGCCGTGGCATCGATGCCGCCGATCTGGCCATGGTGCATGTGTCCGGCTCGCGCATCCAGGGCAATGCGGTGGGCATCGCGTTGCGCAGGGCCGATCCGGTGCAGGGTGGTGCGCGAGCGGTATTGCACGACGTGCTTCTTGAGAACAACGCACAGGAGCGCGATGTGGACGCCTACTCCGGCATCGATCAGGTGGAACGCCTGGACCCGCGGGTGCCCGATGACTTCGGCGTGCGGCTCGGTGCGCCCGCTGGTGAAGGTGCGGTGCGGCGCCGGTGATCAGCGGTCGCGCTCCATGTCGCGCTGCACGTCCTTCGCCTTCAGGCTCTCGCGCTTGTCATAGCTCTTCTTCCCCTTGGCCAGGGCGATCTCCAGCTTGGCGAAGTTGTTCGGCGCGATGTAGAGCCGGGTGGGCACGATGGTCATCCCCGTGTCGCGCAGCTTGCGCTTGAGCTTGTCCAGCTCGCGCCGCTTCAGCAGCAGCTTGCGGTCGCGCTTGGGCTCGTGCGTGTAGTGCACGGTCTGCATCCAGGGGTTGATCTGGATGTTGCGCACGTACAGTTCATCGTCGATGAAGGTGCAGAAGCCCTCGCTGATGCTGGCTCCTCCGGCGCGGATGCTCTTGATCTCGCTGCCCGTGAGCACGATGCCGCACTCGTACGTGTCGAGCAGGTGGTACTCGAACGCGGCGCGACGGTTCTTCACTTCGATGGTCGGTGCGGCCATGGAGGCGCGAAGCTACGTGGTGGTGCACGCTACCCGAGCGCCACGTCGAGCACCATCATCACGATGAAGCCGCCGATGAAGCCCAGGGTGGCGATGTCGGTGTAGCGGTCCTGCTGTGTTTCGGGGATCACTTCCTCCACCACCACGTAGATCATGGCCCCCGCCGCGAATGCCAGTGCGTAGGGGAGGATGGGCTGCATCCAGAGTACGGCCAGTGCGCCCACCACGCCCGCAACTGGTTCCACGATCGCGCTCAGCTGCCCGTACCAGAAGCTGCGGAACCGGCTCACGCCCTGGCGGCGCAGTGGCATGCTCACCGCGAAGCCCTCGGGGAAGTTCTGCAGACCGATGCCGATGGCCAGCGCCATGGCACCGCCGATGCTCGCCTCGGGCATGCCGGCCGCCACCCCGCCGAAGAGCACGCCCACCGCCAGCCCCTCCGGGATGTTGTGCAGGGTGATGGCCAGCACCAGCAGGGTGCTCCGGTGCCAGTCCGTGGTCATGCCCTCCTTGCGCGAAGGGTCGAAGTTGATGTGCAGGTGGGGCAGCACCTTGTCCAACGAGAAGAGGAACAGCGCGCCCGCCGCGAAGCCGATGGCCGGGGCGAGCCATGGAACGCTGCCCAGGCGTTCGCTCATGGCGATGCTCGGGGCGAGCAGGCTCCAGAAACTTGCGGCCACCATCACCCCGCCGGTGAAACCGAGCATGCCATCGAGCCATTTGCGCGAGGCGTTGCCGAAGAAGAACACCAGCGATGCGCCCGCAGCGGTGACCAGCCAGGTGAAGGTGGTGGCCAGGAAGGCGGCCATCACCGGGTCGGCACTGGCGAGGAACTCCTCTATCCCTTTCAGCAGTTCCATGGCTCAAATGGCCTCCACCTGCAGGTGGTGCGCCACGTCCTTGCTCAGGTTGAACACCGGCCCGCTCTTCGGCTTCACGTCCATGCTGCCGTCGAAGGCATGCACCTCCTGCACGGTGATCTGCGACCCGATGCGCAAGCCGCGCACATCGAGCAGGCGCAGCAGGCCGTCGGTGGTCTCGCTCACCGCGGCCAAGCGCACGTTTTCGCCGGGCTTGCAGGCGGTGAGGCGGCGGGTGCTGCGTTGGCGGATGCGGCCGTTGCGATCGGGGATCGGGTCGCCATGCGGGTCGAAGGCCGGCGTGCCCAGGTAGTCGTCCAGGCTGTCCGTCAGCTTGTCGCTGCTCACGTGCTCCAGCTGTTCGGCCACCTCGTGCACCTCGTCCCAGCCGAAGCCGAGCCGCTGCACCAGGAAGGTCTCCCACAGCCTGTGACGCCGCACCAGCTTCAGCGCGGTGGAAGCCCCTTTGGCGGTGAGCTTCACACCATAGTAGGGTTCATGCTTCAGCAAGCCTTTCGCGGCAAGCTTCTTCAGCATCACGGTGACGCTGCTGGCCTTGATGCCCAGGCGATCGGAAATGTCCTTGGTGCTGGCCGAGGCGCCGTCCTGCAACAGCCCGTACACGGCCTTCAGGTGGTCCTCCTCACTGCGTGAAAGCATGTCCCGTTGATAGCGGACAAAAGTAAGAATTAGTTCCGCCTAAATTCAGGGCGATGCCCAAGGCACGGACCGGGTGGCTATGTCCCTGACGACCGACGGCCACGAACCTCGTTCCCGCGCTCAAGCCCGCACGGCCCGCAGTTGCGGGATGCGGTACTGGGCCAGTTCGAAGGCGCCGAAGAGCACGGCCGAGTAGAACAGGTTGCCGAGCAGGGTGCCCTTGAAGAAGGGGATGCCGGCGGCGAAACAGGTCATCAGGCCGGCCATGTCCTGGCTGTATATCGGGTTGCCCGGCCAGCAGGAGAAGTTGGTGGTGATGAAGAAGAGCACCGAGGTGAGCAGTGCGGCCGAAGCCAGGCGGACCACGGTGACCCGCTTCAGCAGCCATTGGCCGAGCAGCACGGTCGCGAGCATGGTGCCGTACACCCAGGCCATGTCGCTGGTGAAGAGCAGGGAGCCGGTGTAGTACTCGGCGTAGGTCACGTTGTTCAGGTAGATGTCACTGAGCCAGAGCGTCGCCACCGGCAGCAGGAAGGCGGCCCAGCGCGAACGGAAGTAGGCCGCACCGAACAGGGCCATGGCCCCGATGGGCGCGAAGTTGAGCGGATGGGGAACCAACCGGCTGAAGGCGGCGAGCAGAAGTAGGCCGATCAGGAGGCCGAAGCGGAAGGAAAGGCGTTGGTCCTTCATGGGGGCATGGTGTGCGTACGGGCAAAGGTAATGGTGGACCGGTACCGTGCGAACCTCAGGATGGGTGTTCCGATCGTGGCGGGCTCCTCGAGGTGGATCGGATCCGTCGTGTCTTATCATGACGGTGGGTCATTGCTCGATCTAAAATTAGATATATCTAAAAAATGGATTATGTTCGCTGCATGAAGTGGTTCGTTCCGCTCATCCTTCATGCGATGCTCTTGCCTATGCTTCGGGCCCAGTCCGGCACCGTGGCAGGACGTGTGGTGGGGGACGATGGCCCGGTGGCCTTCGCGAGCGTGGTCTTGAAGGACCGTTCCCGCGCGGCGACCTCGGATGTCGATGGCCGCTTCACGCTGACGGACGTCGCTCCTGGATCGCATGTGCTGGTGATCACGGCCGTTGGCATGGAACGCCTCGAACTGCCGCTCGTGACCGCGGCGGGAGAACGGCATGTGGTGGGCGATGTCCGGTTGAAGCGCGCTGTGGCCGACCTGGAGGAAGTGGTGGTGACAGGGACCATGCAGGAGGTCTCTCGGAGCGAAAGCCCCGTGTCCATCGAGGTGGTCACGCCCAAGCTGTTCCGAAAGAACCCGAGCCCCGTGCTCTTCGATGCGGTGAGCATGGTGAACGGTGTGCGCTCACAGCTCAATTGCAGCGTATGCAACACGGGCGACATCCACATCAATGGCATGGAGGGGCCCTACACCATGGTCCTGATCGATGGCATGCCCATCGTCAGTGCGCTCAGTACGGTGTACGGCCTCAGCGGTATTCCCATCAGCATGATCGAAAGGGTCGAGGTGATGAAGGGCCCGGGTTCTTCGCTCTACGGCAGCGAGGCCATGGGCGGCATCGTCAATGTGATCACCAAGGACCCGGTATCGGCACCTCGGGCGTCCGTCGACCTGATGGCCACCAGCTGGCGTGAGCTCAACGCCGATGTGGGTGTGCGTCTGGCCGGGAGGAAGGTGAGCGACCTGATCGGGGTGAACGTGTTCAACTACACCGATCCGCGCGACGACAACGGCGATGGGTTCACCGATGTGACATTGCAGGAGCGGATCTCGATCTTCAACAAGATCGCCTTGCGCAGGCCCGACCGCAAGGTGGCCAGCCTGGCCGCACGCTATGTGAACGAGGAGCGCTGGGGCGGACAGATGGACTGGACCTCGGCCTTCGCGGGTGGCGACAGCATCTATGGCGAAACGATCCGCACCCGGCGCTGGGAGGTGATCGGGCAATACCAATTGCCGGTCCGGGGCCGCGTGATGCTGATGTTCAGTGCGAACGGCCACCAACAGCGGTCGTACTACGGTACCACGGCCTACGACGCCGATCAGTTCGTGTGTTTCGGCCAGTTGTACTGGAACAAGCGCATCGGTGCCCGGCACGACCTGCTCACCGGTCTCGCTTACCGGCACACGTACTACGACGACAACACGCCGGCCACGAGCGTGTTCAATGTCGATGGTGACTTCCTCCGGAACAACCCCGAGCAACGTCCGCTGCCCGGTTTGTTCGTGCAGGACGAATGGAGCATCACCGAAGTGCACAAGTTGTTGCTGGGATATCGTTTGGACTACGACAAGGACCACGGTCGGGTACACTCGCCGCGTGTGGCCTACAAGTGGGCACCCAGTGGTCGGTGGGCCGTGCGGTCCAACTTCGGCACCGGGTTCCGCGTGGTGAACCTGTTCACCGAGGATCATGCCGCGCTCACCGGCGCACGCACCGTGGTGATCGCCGAGGAGTTGAAGCCCGAGCGCTCGCTGAACGCTGCGCTCAACGTGGTGCGCCGATGGCCCGGTGAGAAGCGCTCCCTGAGCCTGGACGGTACATTGTTCTACACGCACTTCACCAACCGGATCCTGCCCGACTACACCACCGACCAAAGTCTGATCATTTACGACAACCTGGATGGCGTGGCCGTATCGCGTGGTGTCGGCCTCAATGCCGAAACCCGCCTGGGACGCTCGGTGCGCCTCATGGCCGGTGCCACTTGCATGGAGGTGTTCACCGAAGAGGGCGGCGTGCGTGCGGACATCTTCTTCGCCCCACGTTGGTCCGGGACCTTCACGGCCAGCTATGAGTTCCCGACGAAATGGACCGTGGACCTTACCGGTCAGATCTACGGTCCGATGCGGCTTCCCGTGCAACCGCATGACCATCGTCCCGAATATTCGCCCACGCATGCCTTGCTCAACGTGCAGGTGAAATACAAGGCGAACGAGCACTGGGAGCTTTACGCCGGGGCCAAGAACCTGCTCGACTTCGTCCCGAAGGATCCGATCATGCGCCCGTTCGACCCGTTCAACAAATACGTGAACGATCCCGTGGGCAACCCGTACGGCCACACGTTCGATCCCGCGTACATCTACGCACCGTTGCAGGGCATAAGGGGTTTCGTGGGACTGCGATGGGTACTGCAAGGCGGGTAGGCCGACACATGATGAAGAGTGTGGAATATTTTCCACACTTTCTTCTGGAACCTGCGTCCCCGTAGGGCGGGGAGCACGGTCCGTACCCTGCGCAGGCTGGCGTTCTCCTCGGATCGGCAGTAACTTGCACCCGGATTGGATACGCGAGCTGCATCACCTCCCGGTGCACGCGCGGCCTTGGCCTTATTGCGCGTCGACCCCCGCACGGGGGAAGTGGTCATGGTACATGCGCACCAGGCCCTGAGCGATCTGCTTGGTGGCCCGCAATGGCCCTCCGTTCCCTGGAGCGAGCTTTCCTCGTTGGCGTCCCGGGCCCTCGGTTCCGGTGAAGCGATCATCTGGGAACCGCGCTTGGACCGTACGGTCACCTTGCATGTGATCCCGTCCCCGCCCGAACACGTGTTCATCAAGTACCGCCCTTTGGACGAGGGCATCGGTGCCGACAGCTCATTGCTGGAGCAATTGCTCGACACAGCGCCGGACGCCATGGTGATCGTGGGTGAGCACGGTCGTATCGTGCGCGTGAACGCGCGAACGGAGCAGGTGTTCGGCCACCACCGCCAGGAGTTGATCGGCCGGCCCGTGGAGGTATTGATCCCCGCCGCTTCGCGAAAGGCGCACGAAGGCCATCGCGGCAACTTCTTCGCCTCCCCGCACACCCGCATGATGGGGTCGGGCCTCGAACTGTTCGGGCTGCACAAGGATGGGCACGAGTTCCCGGTGGAGGTGAGCCTGGGGCCGCTGGAGACCCCCGACGGCATGCTGGTGTCCGCGGCGATCAGGGACATCACGGAACGGAAGCGGGTGGAGCAGCAGATCCGTGACCTGAACAAGCACCTCGAAGCGCGGGTGGAGGAGCGGACGGCCGCGCTGCTGCGAAGCGAGGAACGCTTCCATGAAGCCTTGGACGGCATGATGGAGGGTGTGCAGCTGATCGATCGCGAATGGCGCTACACCTACATGAACGATGCGGCCGTAGCGCAGAGCAGGTACACGCGCGAGCAGTTAATCGGGCGCACCATGATGGAGTGCTATCCCGGCATCGAGGATACGCCCATGTTCGGCGTGTTGAAGCAATGCTTCGAGGACGGCCAACAGCGGGTGTTGGAGAACATGTTCCATTTCCCCAACGGAGAACTGGGCGTGTTCGAGCTGCGCATACGCCCCACACAGGACCATCTCTTCATCCTCTCCACCGACATCTCGGCGCGGAAGAAAGCCGAGCAGGAACTCGCGCAGCAGAGCGAACGGCTCAAGCGACAGAACCAGGAACTGGAACAGTTCGCCTACATCGCCTCGCACGACCTGCAGGAGCCCCTGCGCATGGTGACCAGCTACGTGGAACTGCTCGAACGCCGGTATGCGGACAAGCTCGACGACGATGCCAGGGAGTTCATCGCGTTCGCCGTGGATGGCACCCGTCGCATGAAGCGCCTGATCCAGGACCTGCTGATGTTCTCGCGAGCGGGCCGCGACGCGGAATACGTTCCGGTCGACCTTGACCAGGTCTTCCGCGAGGTGTGCCGCAACCTGGGGAACCCCATCGCCAGCCACGGCGCCTCTGTCACCGCCGACAGGCTGCCCACGGTGCAGGCCGTGCGCACGGGGATGGTGCAGCTGTTCCAGAACCTCATCTCCAACGGCATCAAGTTCCATCGGCCGGGAGTACCGCCCATTGTGCATGTGGGGGTCAGCGACGAGGGGCGGGAGTGGCGCTTGACCTTCACCGACAATGGCATCGGCATCGACATGCGGTTCGCTGCGCAGGTGTTCGCACCTTTCAAGCGCCTACAGGCCGCGGACCGCTATTCCGGGTCCGGTATCGGCCTGGCGGTGGCGAAGAAGGTGGTGACCAGCCATGGCGGTCGCATCAGTATCGAACCCACACCCGGGCCGGGTTCCACGTTCGTCGTGTTCCTGCCCAAACACCATTACTGACATGAGACCGATCGAGATCCTGCTGGTGGAGGACAACCCAGGTGATGTGCGGCTGACGCGCGAAGCCATGACCGAGAGCCGCATCGCCAACAACCTGAACGTGGTGGGCGATGGTGCGGCCGCCCTGGACTTCCTGGAACGCAAGGGGGAGTATGCCAACGCCCCCGTCCCGGACCTTGTCCTGCTCGACCTGAACCTGCCGAAGGTGTCGGGGCATGACGTGCTCGAAAGCATCAAGAGGAACGAGGCCCTGAAGACGATCCCCGTGGTGGCGTTGACCACATCGCATGCACGGGCCGATATCGAGCAGTGCTACAAGAACCATGTGAACTGTTACATCACCAAGCCCATGTCGTACGGTCCTTTCATGGACGTGGTGCGGAGTATAGAAGACTTCTGGCTTACACGTGTGGAATTGCCTCGCGCCGAACGAAAGGAATGGGATATAGGAATGTGAACATCCTGATGGTCGAGGATAATCCCGGTGATGTGCGTCTGATCACCGAGATGCTGAAGGAGACCACCTTCGCCGCGTCCAACCTGATCACCGCCAGTTCGCTCGGCGAGGCGCTGGAGGTCCCCTTGGAGCCGAGCTCGGTGGCCATGGTCCTGCTCGACCTGAACCTGCCCGACAGCAACGGCCTCAGCACCTTGGACGGGATCCTGGAGCCCTTCACCTCGAGCGCCGTCATCGTGCTCACGGGCATGGAGGATGAACGCCTCGCGCTGGAGGCCCTGCGGCACGGGGCGCAGAGCTACCTCACCAAAGGGCGTATCGGCCCGGGCCATCTGGAGCGTGAGCTGCGCTATGCGGTGGAGCGCCATGGCTTCGTGATGCGCTTGAAGGAGGCGGACAACGACCTCCGGACCAACGAGCGCCGCTACCGCGCATTGGTGGAGTACAGTTCCGACCATACCCTGATGCTCGACAGGTCGGGGCGGATCACCTACGCCAGTCCGGTGGTGCATCGCACCTTCGGTACCGTACCGCGCGGCATGGACATCTTCCAGCTGGTGGCCGAGGAGTATGTGCCGTCGGCGCGGGCGTGCTTCGAAAAATCCTTGGCGCACCACGAGCGCCCCATCCCCTTGGTGGTGCGGTGCATCGGGAGCGATGATCAGGAACGCATGCTGGAGGGCACCGTGACCAACCTGACGGAGTTCCCTGTCGGGGCCCTGGTCGTGAACCTGCATGATGTCACCGAGCGGGAACGGGCCATGAAGTTCGTCGAGTCCGAACGCAACTCCACGCAGGCCCTGGTGGACAGCGCCACGGACATGATCTGGAGCGTGGACCGCGACCTCAATGTGATCACCGCCAACCGATGGTTCGTCAAGCGGGTCAAGGAATTCTCCGGGTATGACATCGGGCCGGGGCGCTCGGTGCTCCCTGTGATCCACTTCGGCAGCTACGAGAGCGATACATGGCGGTCATACTACGAGCGTGCCCTGGCCGGTGAAAGCTTCAGCATCGAGGCGTATTCCGGTGGGAGGAACGAGATCTGGGGCGAGTTCAACTTCAACCCCATCGTCGAGGAAGGAACGATCACCGGCGTGGCCTGCGCCTGCAGGGACATCACCGAACGCAAACGGTCCGAGGAGGCCATCCGGAAGCTGAACAGCCGGTTGGAGGAACGGGTGCTCGAACGCACGCGCCAGCTCATGCAGGTGAACACCGCGCTGGAGGAGCAGGCCGCGCGTAACAAGCGCCTGAGCGAGGTGCTGGAATTACGCAACCGCGATCTGATGGACAGCATCGGCTATGCACGGTACATCCAGGATGCGCTCTTCCCGCCGGCGGACGACATGCCGTTCTTCTCCGCCAGTGCCTGCCTGTCGTTGCCCCGCGATGTGCTCAGCGGCGACTTCCTCTGGTATCACGACACTTCCACGCACCTGTTCGTGGCGGTGGCCGATTGCACGGGCCATGGGGTGCCCGCCGCGCTCATGTCCGTGCTGGGCAGCAACCTGCTGGACCGCTATGTGGTGCACAGCGGTCTTTTGGATCCCGCGGTGATCCTCACAAAAATGGACCTGGGCCTCGCCATGTTGTTCCGGTCGGGTGTGGAGCACGGGCGCATGCACGACGGCATGGACCTCGGTCTGGTCGTCGTGGACAAAAGCAAATTGAGCCTGCGGTATGCTGGCGCGATGATGCGCTGCCGGATCGTACGCAACGGGGAACTGATCCAGTTGGACGGCGCGCGGGAGTCCATCGGTGGGCACGCGATCCCGAAGGAGAAAGTGTTCAGGACGACGCAGTTCCCGCTCCTCATGGGTGACCGGCTGGTGCTGGCCTCCGATGGCTACCAGTCGCAGTTCGGTGGGCCGGGTGACAAGAAGATGAACCCCCGGCGCTTCAACGAACTGCTGCTGCGGACCGCCGCATTGCCGCCCGATCAGGTCGTGGATGTCCTCAGGTCGAACCTGGCCCAATGGAGGGGCGATGCTGAGCAGACCGACGACGTGCTCGTGCTGGTGGCCGATGTATGACCGCTTCGCCGGTACCTTCGCGCCGGATGTACGCGTTCCTCCGCCCGCTGCTGTTCAGCCTTTCCCCTGAAAAGGCCCACCGCCTCACCTTCACGCTGCTCGAACTCCCCGGTGCCACGCTCTTGAGCGGTGGTGCCAAGCCGCCTGCCGAGGCCGCCGTGGAGGTGATGGGCCTGCGTTTCCCCGGCCCCGTGGGCCTGGCCGCCGGCATGGACAAGGATGCCGCGCACGTGAACGCGTTGGCACGCATCGGCTTCGGGTTCGTTGAAGTGGGCACGCTCACGCCGGAACCCCAGCCCGGCAACGACCGGCCCCGCCTGTTCCGCCTGAAGCCCGATCGCGCGCTGATCAACCGCATGGGCTTCAACAATGGTGGTGTGCACGCCGCCGTGGAGCGGTTGCGCAAGCGGAAGCCCGGCATCATCGTGGGCGGCAACATCGGCAAGAACAAGGTCACGCCCAACGAGAAGGCCGTCGACGATTACGTGACCTGCTTCGAGGCCCTGCATCCGGTGGTGGACTACTTCGTGGTGAACGTGAGCAGCCCGAACACCCCGGGACTGCGCGCCCTACAGGAGAAAGGTCCGCTGCTGGCCATCCTCAACGAACTGAAGCGGCGCGACGCGATGAAGAACGTCCACCGTCCCATCCTGCTGAAGATCGCACCCGACCTGACCGACGAACAACTGGACGACATCGTGACCGTGCTGAAGGAGAGCGGCGTCGCCGGAGTGATCGCCACCAACACCACGATCGCGCGCGAGGGGTTGCGCACGCCGAAGGCCGAAGTGGAGGCAATGGGTGCGGGTGGATTGAGCGGTGCACCCGTGCGTACGCGAAGCACCGAAGTGGTGCGCTACCTGCGTGCCCGACTGCCACGGCCGGTGACGATCATCGGCGTGGGGGGGATCGACAGTGCCGAGGCGGCCATCGAGAAACTGGAGGCCGGGGCCGACCTGGTGCAGGTGTACACCGGGTTGGTGTATGAAGGTCCAGCGCTATTGCGGCGGATCAACGAAGCATACGTGCAATGGAAAAGCCGGAGGTGAAACTGATCGAATGTCCGCGTGATGCCATGCAGGGCATCCATGCCTTCATCCCCACCGACGTGAAGGTGCGCTACCTGAACGGCCTGTTGCGCGTGGGCTTCGACACGATCGACATCGGGAGCTTCGTCAGCCCCAAGGCCATCCCGCAGATGGCCGATACAGCGGAGGTGCTGGCCCGCATAGACCTGGAGGGTGTGCGCTCGAAACTGCTGGTGATCGTGGCCAACGAGCGCGGCGCCGAGGAGGCGGTGAAGCAGGAGCGCGTGCACTACCTGGGCTATCCCTTCAGCATCAGCGAGACCTTCCAGCAGCGCAACACCAACACGAGCATCGACGGCAGCTGGGAGCGCATCGCGCGCATCGCCGAGATCACGGCACGGGGAGGCAGGGAGTTGGTGGTGTACATCAGCATGGCATTCGGCAACCCCTACGGCGACCCCTGGGGACCCGGGATCGCGCTGCATTGGATCGAACGTCTGGTGAACGAACTGGGCGTGCGCACCATCGCCCTCTCCGATACGGTGGGCGTGGCCCGGCCCGAGGACATCTCGAGCATGTTCGGCGCCCTGATCCCCGCGTTGCCGCATGTGGAGTTCGGTGCGCATCTGCACGCCCGCACCGACAACTGGAAGCCCAAGGCGGACGCCGCCTGGGCCGCTGGTTGTCGCCGGTTCGATGGCGCGTTGAAGGGCTACGGAGGCTGCCCCATGGCCAATGACGACCTTGTGGGGAACCTGGCGATGGAGCTCTTCGTGGCCGATCTGGAGCGGCGCGGCGTTCGCACGGGGATCGATATGACGCTGTTGCAGCGCAGCCTGCAGGAGGTCGCCACCGTGTTCCCGTAGGCGGGTCGGGCCGGGGATCGTAGATTGCCCCGCGGTCGCCGTGGGGTGGTCGGCCCCAATGACGTAAGCACATGACTGAACGCATCACCACCGAGGAGAAGAAGGGCGGCATGGGGCTGGCCACACGGATCATGATCGGCCTGCTGCTCGGCGCACTGGTCGGCGTGGTGGTCAGCAGCCTTTTCGGCACCGACAACGAGCAGGTACGCTGGTTCGTGAAACACATCGCCTCGCCGCTGGGCAACCTCTGGCTGCGGTTGCTGATGATGATCGTGATGCCGCTGGTGCTTTCGGCCCTGATCCTGGGCGTGGCGGGCATGGGCGACATCCGCAAGCTGGGGCGCGTGGGCCTGCGCACCCTGGCCTACACCGTCGTGATCTCGGCGATCTCGGTGGTGATCGGCATATCCCTGGTGAACCTTGTGCGCCCGGGCGAGCGCATCAGCGCGGAGACCACCGCCGCACTTCAAGCCGAGTACGGCGACAGCACGGCCGACAAGGTGGGCGCCACCGAAGCGGCCATGCGGCAGCGTGCCGCGGAGGACGTGCCCGTGATCACCCAGGTGGTGGAGACGCTGGTCCCGCTCAATCCGGTGTCGTCCATGACCGGTACGCCGAACCTGCTGCACATCATGTTCTTCGCCCTCGTGCTGGGCATGGCGGCCACGCTGGTCCCGAAGGAGGCCGCCACCCCGTTCCTGGGTTTCTTCGAGGGGTTGTACGAGATCTCGGTGGTGGTGATCAACGGCATCATGCGGCTGGCACCCTTCGCAGTGACCCTGCTCGTGTTCAGCAGCATCGCATCCTTCGGCATCGACCTGCTCGTGGCGTTGCTCTGGTTCATCGCCGTGGTGCTCGGCGGGCTTGCGATCCACTTCTTCGTGGTCTATGGTTTCAGCGTCCGTTTCCTCTCGGGCATCTCACCGCTGGAGTTCTTCCGCCGCGTGCGCACCACCGCGATCACGGCCTTCAGTACGTCGTCGAGCAACGCCACCCTGCCCACGGCGCTGCACGAAACGCATACGCGCCTCGGTGTGCCCAAGGACATCAACTCGTTCGTGCTCACCATCGGCAGCACGGCCAACCAGAACGGCACCGCGCTGTACGAGGGTGTCACCATCATGTTCCTGGCGCAGCTCGCTGGCGTGGACCTTTCGTTGATGGCGCAGCTCACCGTGGCTTATCTGGCGATCCTGGGCGGCATCGGCACCGCCGGTGTGCCGGGCGGCTCGATCCCCTATGTGATCGTGGTGCTCGCCAGCCTCGGCATCGATCCCGCGCTCATCGCGATCATCCTCGGCACCGATCGCATCCTCGACATGTGCCGCACCGTGGTGAACGTGATCGGCGACGTGACCGCGGCCACCTATGTGGCCCATGCCGAAGGACACAAGTTGCTGGGCGAGGGGACGCAGGCGTGAGAGCTACGCCTCCACGCGCCGCAGTTCCAGCACGGTGATCTCGGGAGGCATGCCCACACGACCGGGGAACCCGATGAAGCCGAAGCCCCGGTTCACGTAGAGGTGCTGCCGTCCTTCGCGGTAGAGCCCCGCCCACTGCTTGTACACCCATTGCGCAGGGCTGTAGGTGGTGTCGCCCAGCTTCACGCCGAACTGCGCGCCGTGCGTATGGCCGGCAAGCATCAGGTCGATGCCGGTGGCCCGCACCTGCGCATCCCAGTGCGTGGGGTCGTGGCTCAGCAGGATGCGGTAGGGGAGATGTTCGGTGCCCCGCACGGTGCGGGCCAGGTCGCCGTACTGCTGGAAGCGCACCCCCCAGTTCTGCACGCCGAGCAGACCGATGCGTGCGTCGCCGCGCTCCAGTACCTCATGCTCGTCAAGCAGCAAACGGAAGCCCATCTCCCTATGGATCGCCTTCAGCCGTTCGAGGTTGGCCGCCTTCGCGGTGGCGCTGTCCCAGCTCGCATAATCGCTGTAGTCGTGGTTGCCCAGGATGCTGAACTTGCCGCTCGCGGCCCGCAGTCCGCGCATCACCTCGATGAAGGGCTCGGCCTCGTCGGCGTAGTCGTTCACCAGGTCGCCGGTGAACACGATCAGGTCGGGATCCTCCGCGTTGATCAGGTCCACGCCGTGCTTCACGATCGAGGTGTCGCCGCCGTAGCTGCCCAGGTGCATGTCGCTGATCTGCACGATCCGCAGGCCCTCGAACTCCGGAGGCAGATCGGGCGAGCCCACCATCACGCGGCTCACATTGAAAGTGCGACGCCCCTTCGTCATGCCGTAGAGCACGCTGGCAAAGGGCACGGTGGCGAGGATCAATCCCAGCTGGCTCAGAAAGCGTGTGCGTCCGATCGTTTCGCCCTGTGCCTGCGCGGGCGTTGGCATCAAGCCGTACCAGGCCATCCGCAACAGATGCAGCAGGTCGTCCAGGCCGTGGAACAACACCAGAAGGAGCTTGGGCAGGAAGAAGAGAAGGAACAGCCCGACCAGCGAGAACACGTAGCTGTGGTCACGTTTCACACGCAGGTCTTGAAGGCTGATCAAGGTCCACACCATCATCACCACCATGCCGATGGAGATGCTCCAGTAGACGAAGCGTGCCAGTCGGCGGAGCACCAGCGAATGGTTCGCCAGGGCGGTATTGATGCCCTTCCAGGCATAGAGGTCGATCAGGACCACCAGCACCAGGAATATCGCGAAGTTGCGGACGGCCTTCGGTGACATGGGCACGAAGGTAGAGGCGTCAACGCACTGCGGTGGCGAGGGCCTTGCGGAAATGGACCTCGCCCCACGCACGCCCCGACGTGTAGCGGGTGAGCAGCACGTAGCCGGCCCGCGCCACGTCGGCCCGTTCGTCGTCGGTGTTCACGCAGGTGAGCAGGGCGTAGCTGTCGAGCCCGGGATCGTCAACGCCCACTCGCGTGAACGCGGGACCGCTCAGGTAGCCTGCCGCCGTATCGGTCAGGTACACCGTTTCGGTGAACGACGTGCGCACGGGGGCGTCCTCGGCACCGTCCTCCTCGAGGTGGCCGATCAGCTGTTGGTGCACGTGGATCAGGTCGATGTACGCGAGCCGTGTATCGCCCACCTTGTCATCGCCCCCGATAGCGAGTCCCCGGATCGTGAGCAGCACGAGCATCGTCCCGGGGAAGGCCCACGTCGAATACCCGACGGCCGTGGCGTGGATCACGATGCACATCCCGATGGCGATCACCGGCAGCAGCGGCACCAGGTAGCGGTCGGCGAAGAAGTTCAGTGCGCTGAACAGCAGGAAACCCAGCACGAGCACGATGCCGATCGCGGCGAAGGTTCCCTCGCGCGGGCGCAGTTCATGCAGGCGTATGAACTGCAGGCCGAAGATCACGCCGAAGCAGAGCAGGGTGACGATGATCGTGGGCAGGGGGGGCATCGGCCATCGGCCCGTGAGCACCTTCACCGCGGCCACGTAGAGCAGGGCCACCAGAACGCCCATCCAGCGTTTCCATCCGCGCCAGAGCAGCGGGGCGACCATCCCGAACGCATAGGTGGTCCATTCCATCCCTTGGTGGTCGAACAGCAGGTTGAAGGCCAGTTTGAACTTGTAGTGCACATCCTTGGGGTCGAAGGACATCATGCCCAGATGTTCCGGGTAGAAGACCCAGCCCAGTTGTACGTACTGCACCACGAAGAAGAGTCCGGCAAGGAGCAGCGGTACCACGGTGATCCCCATCCATCGGGCCGTGTCGCGACCACCCTGTCCCATGATCAGGAGAACCACCTGCCAGGTCAGCAGGGCCATCACCATCACCAATGCCGATTCCTTGGTGAGCAGGGCGCAACTGGCGAAGACCAGATAGCCGATGATGTTGCGCGCGATGGCGTGGTGGATCGCGAGCAGCACGAACAGGCCCAGGAGCACTTCGGGCAGCAGGATCCCGCTTTGGGCAAGGAATGCTTCGTCCAGCGCGAGCATCACCGTGGAGGCGGCACCCACCAGCGGCGATGCGAGTCGCGATCCCACACGGTAGGTGGCGAACAGGGTCAGCGTGCTCACCAGCAGCGCGAACAGGTGAAGGCTCAGGTTCGATGTACCGGCCACCATGGCCCAAAGGCTGGCCAGTGCATGGAACAGCAGGGGATGGCCGCGTGTCAGCGCGGGATCGATGGCGTTCGGCAGGAGGGAAGGACCTTCCGCCGCCATGGCCCGCACTGCCGGTCCGTACACCCAGGCCTCGTCCCAGAACATGGGCAGGTCCAGGTTGAAGGACCGGATCAGGACGAACGTCACGATCGCCAGTCCCGCGACCAGGTCGAAAGGCCGGGTGCGGCTGCGGAGCAAGGAGTTCCCCTCGTTCATACGTGCTACAAGGGACTGTTCGGGTATGCGCACCATGCGGGCCGGGCCAAGGTATGCAAGGGCCGAACTTGGATACTTTTGCCCGTATGCCGGGACCATCGCGTGTATCCGCTCCGCTCGGCCTCGTACTCGGGGCCATGCTCTTTGCCCTGCCCGGTGATGCCTTGGCCCAGATCACATGGCGCCGCACCTACGGTGGATTCGGGACCGACCAAGCGGCCAGTGTGCGACAGGTGTCCGATGGAGGCTACATCATCGCCGGCTCGACAGGGAGCTTCGGCAATGGCGCCTCCGACATCTACGTGGTACGTGTGGATGAGATGGGCCTGCCCCTGTGGTCGCGCACGTATGGTGGGCCCGGCGTGGAAACGGGTGTGGCCTGCCGCGAGCTTGCCGATGGCTTCATCATTGCCGGCACCGTGTCACCGGGTCCGTACGGGGGGTACGACATGATGCTCGTTCGCACCGACCAGCAGGGCAGCCCTCTTTGGGAGCGCTTCCATGGCACGTCGGACTGGGACATTCTCAACGGTATGGACGTGTTGGACGACGGCTTCGTTCTTGCCGGGATCAGCTACGGCATGGGATATCCCATGGGCAACGGCTGCATCGTCCGCACCGATGCCGATGGGCACGAGGTATGGCGTACCGCATTGGGTGGCATACATCGCGTGGAATGCCGGGGCGTCCTCGGTACCAGCGATGGGGGCTTCATCGTAGTGGGCGGCATGGGCACCGAAGCGCGTCAGGAGGACGGCTTCTTCACCAAACTCGATGCGGAAGGCGTGGAACAGTGGACAACGCCGGTCGGCGGCGACAGCACCGACTACCTGCACAGCGTGGTGGAAGTGGAAGGGGCCGGGTATGTGGCCATCGGCGCCACACGCAGCCAGATCGAGACCCAACAGATCCACATGGTCATGGTCGATCTTGACGGGCAGGTGGTATGGGAGCGTTTCATCGGCAGCGGCGCCGATGCGGGCGGCACCGAACTGCAGCGGGGCCATGGCGCAAACGAGTTCGTCTTCACCGGGTACAACACGCTGAACCTTGGTGCGCGCGACATGATCCTTACCCGCACCGACCTGGGCGGCTGGTGGCAGAGCGGCTTCAACTATGGCGATGGGCGCACTGCGGATGGGTATTCCGTGGATGTGACCGATGATGGCGGCTACGTGGTGGCCGGCTGGGCCGAAGGCTATGGGCCGGGCATTAGGGCCATGTACGTGGTGAAGACCGATCAGGACCTGCAGACGGCTTCCTTGACGGTGAACCCCTACATCGATCCCCTGCCCGTGGAGGAGGTCCCCGCCCCCGAATGGGTGCGTGTTCACCCCAACCCCGCCCGTCCCGGCGAGATCGTTCACGTGAGTGGTGGGGCCATGCCTGGGGCCATCGTACGCCTGTTCGATGCGCATGGGCGCTGTCTCACGCAGGATGTCCTGTTCGATGCTGGGTTCACTGCGCCCGATCTGGCGGATGGCTGGTACGTGCTGGAACTGGGTGGGGCCCCAGGCCGCGTGGTGCGGACGCCGCTCCTGCTCCAGCGCTGAGGTTCCGTCCATTTTCCTATTTTGCTCTTCCTCGCCATGGAAGAGAAGATACTCTCCATCCTCCGTTTCCTGCACGGCTCATCGGGTCTGATCGCCTTGGTGATCGCGCCGCTGGCCATGATCGCCTACAAGGGCGGAAGCTGGCACCGGCGCTGGGGGATCACCTTCTTCTATGCCATGGCCGTGGTGACGGTCACCGCCATCGCGCTGGCCTGGCTGCGGCCCAACCCGCTCATGGGCATGGTGGCCGTGTTCAGCTTCCACATGATCGCCTCGGGCTACCGCTCACTGTACCACAAGAAATTGCATCGCGGCCAGCGGCCCGCCCGCATGGACCTGATCCTCCAGGGCACGGCCGGTGTGATCAACGTCGGGCTGCTCCTTTGGGGCGCGGCGCATTTCATGCTGAAGCACCGCGACCCCATGGCCGGCATCTTCCTGGCCTTCGGTCTCATCGGCTCGCTCATGGTCTTCGCCAACCTGCGCCGCTTCTTCAAGCAGAGCCACGACAAGCAGGAGTGGCTCTACGGTCACATGACCGGTTTCCTCGGCGGCTATATCGCCACGGTATCGGCCTTCAGCGCGGTGAACCTCGGCATGATCCAGCCGCTATGGCTGCGCTGGCTTTGGCCCACCATCGTGGGGGCGCCGCTGATCGCCTTGTGGGTGCGCCATTACAGGGGGCGGTTCGCGCGTGGCCGCCGTGTGCGCGAACTGATGGACACGCGCATCCAGTGACCTTTCCCGGCTGCCCCGTCCTTTGATTTTGCTGCGGGATCCCGGACCTTGGACCCGGCAAGGGAACACATACCTCAACGTCCATGCGGAACCTCATTCCATTCGCGCTCTTGATGACCGTGACCGATCTTTCGGCCCAGAAGAAGTACGACTACACCTCGGTGCCCGGCGATCCCATCGGGGTGCGGGTGTACACGTTGGACAACGGCCTCACGGTATACCTCTCGCGCAACGACGATGCTCCGCGCGTGCAGACCAACATCGCCGTTCGTGCGGGCAGCAAGAACGACCCTTCCGACGCCACCGGACTGGCCCATTACCTCGAGCACATGCTCTTCAAGGGCACCAGCCGGATCGCCACGTCCGATTGGGAGAAGGAAAAGGTGCTGCTGCAACAGATCAGCGACCTGTACGAGCAGCGGCGCGGTGTCACCGACGAGGCCGAACGTGAACGCATCTACGCGCGCATCGACAGCCTCTCGACCCTCGCTGCCCAGTATGCCATTCCCAGCGAGTACGACAAGATGATCTCCTCCATCGGGGCGCGGGGTACCAACGCCTACACGTGGGTGGAGCAGACGGTCTACGTGAACGATGTGCCCTCCGACGAACTGGAGAAGTGGATGATGGTGGAGGCCGAACGCTTCCAGGAGCTGGTCCTGCGCCTGTTCCACACAGAGCTCGAGACCGTGTACGAGGAGTTCAACATGGGGCAGGACGACGATCGCCGCAAGGCCCACAAGGCCATGAACGAGGCCTTGTTCAAGAACCACCCCTACGGCACGCAGACCACCATCGGCACCGGCGAGCACCTGAAGAACCCCAGCATGGAGAAGATCCATGCCTACTTCCGCCAATACTATGTGCCCAACAACATGGCGGTGATCCTCGCCGGCGACATCGACTACGACCGCACGATCGCCATGGTCGACAAGTACTTCGGGAAGTGGAGCCCGGGCCCCGTGCCCAACTTCACCTTCGAACCGGAAGAGCCGCTCACCGGTGCGCGTGGCGTGGAGGTGAAGGGCCCCATGGCCGCCTGGGTCGACATCGCCTGGCGCCTTCCCGGTGCTCGCACCGATGGTGAGATGATGGCCGAGCTGATCGCAGGGATGCTGAGCAATGGCATGGCCGGCCTGATCGACCTCAACCTGCTGCAGGACCAAAAAGTGCTCGGGGCGGCCGCCTATGCCAACAACATGAAGGACTACACCGTGCTTTACCTGCACGCCGAGCCGAAACAGGGGCAGACCCTGGAACAGGTGCGCGACCTGCTGCTCCAACAGGTGCAACTCCTGGGCTTCGGTTCCTTCGAGGATTGGCTGATCGAGGCCGTGGTCAACGATCACCGCCAGCAGCGCATCCGCTATTTCAACGAGCACAACCGCATGCGCGCCGCGGCCATGACCGAGGCCTTCATCCTGCACAAGCCGTGGAGCGAGGTGGTGGACTACTACGACCGCATGGCCCGCATCACCAAGCAACAGGTGATGGACTACGTGAACGCCAACCTGCGCATGGACAACTATGTGGCGGTGTACAAGCGTATCGGCGAGGATCCCGATGTGTACAAGGTGGCCAAGCCCAAGATCACGCCCATCGACATCAAGCGTGACGATCGCAGCGCCTGGCGGAAACAATGGGACGCCGTGCCCAGCAACGTGCTCACCCCCGTGTTCGTGGACTACGACAAGGCCATCCAGCGCAGCAACCTCAAGAGCGGCGTGCCCGTGGCCCGGATCGAGAACCCCACCAACGACCTCTTCACCCTGCGCTACATCCTCGACATGGGCACCAACAACGACCGTGCGCTGGGACTCGCCGTGAGATACCTCTCCTACCTGGGCACCGGCAAGCGCGATGCCGCCTCCCTGAAGAAGGAGTTCTTCAAGCTGGGCCTGAGCTACGACGTGTTCGCCGGCGAGGATCGCGTGTACGTGACCCTAAGTGGTCTGGAGCAGAACCTCGAGCAGGGAGTGCAGCTCTTCGAGGAATTGCTCGCCGATCCGCAGGCCAATGAGGCCGCCCTGCAGGAGCTGATCAACGATATCGCCAAGGAGCGGCAGGACGCGCTGAAGGACAAGCGCAAGCTGCTGCACACGGCCATGTTCAGCTATGCACGCTATGGCGAGAACTCCCCGTTCAAGGACCAGCTGTCGGTGGGCCAGATGCGTGCCCTTGCCGCCTCGGGCCTGATCGACCGACTGCGCGGCCTCATGGACCACAAGCACACCGTGTTCTACTACGGCCGCAAGCCCATGGCCGAGCTGTTGGCGCTGCTCGACAAGCACCACAAAGGCGCCGGTAACAAGGACTATCCCCCGGAACGCGAGTATGTGGAGCAGGAGACCACCGCCAACACCGTGATCGTGGTCGACCACGACATGGTGCAGACCGAAATGCTCATGGTGAGCAAGGCCGGCACCTTCGATCCGGCGAAGCTGCCCTATGCAGCGCTCTTCAACGAGTACTTCGGCTCGGGTCTATCGTCCATCGTGTTCCAGGAGATCCGCGAGGCCAAGGCGCTGGCCTACTCCGCGTACTCGTCCTTCACCTCCCCGGCGAAGAAGGAGAACGCCTATTTCGTCCGCGCTTTCGTGGGTACCCAGTCCGACAAGCTGGCCGAGGCATCCAGCGCCCTGCTGGCCCTGATGAACGATATGCCTGCCAATGAGGACCAGTTCCAGGGGGCCAAGGAGGCCGCACTGAAGGTGATCGCCAGCGAGCGCATCACCAAGGAGCGCATCTACTGGAGCTGGGATGCCATGCAGCGTCTGGGGTTGAAGGACGATCCGCGTCGCACAAACTACGAGCGCATCCCGTCCATCACGATGAAGGACCTGAAGGAGTTCTTCGACAAGGAGATCAAGGGGCGCAACTACACCTTCCTGGTGATCGGTCGGGAAGGCAATGTGGATCATGCCGCCCTCGAAAAGCTGGGCACGGTGCGCCGCATGACCAAGGAGCAGGTGTTCGGCTACGGCGAGCAATGAGGCCGCTTCGCACTTTCGCGGCGTGAAGGCGCTCTTCCTCTACACCGAACTGGCTCCCTATGTGGTGGCCTGCATGCAGCGGCTTGCCTCCGACCACGGCGTGGACGTGCACGTGGTGCGTTGGCCCGTGAACGCCGAGGCTCCCTTCGAGCTGGGCCTCGGGGCCGGGATCACGGTGTACGACCGCCGCGACATGGACACCGCCGCCCTGCTGCGCACCGTGACCGCCATCGCCCCCGACATCGCCTTCGTGAGCGGCTGGGTGGACAAGGGGTACCTGAAGGCCGCGCGTGCGCTCCGTCGGAAGGGAGCCACCGTGGTGCTCTGCAGCGATACGGCTTGGCGGGGCGGGCCGAAACAATGGGTGGCCGTGGCCGCCGCCCGCGTGCTGTTCCCGCGCCTCTTCTCCCATGCCTGGGTCACCGGCGAAGCGCAACGACGCTACGCGCTCAACCTCGGGTTCAAGGCCGCGAACGTGCACACCGGGTTCTATTCGGCCGATACGGCGCCCTTCCTCGCAGCCGGCGAGCGTGTGTTGCGCGAGCGGACGGGGACATGGCCGCACCGCCTCCTGTGCGTGGCACGCTACATCCCCACCAAGAACCAGCAGCTGCTCTGCGATGCCTTCGCCGAATTGTGCAACGAGGGCGCCGCGGGCGACTGGGCCCTGGACCTGGTGGGCACGGGCGAGCTCTTCGTGCAGGTGAGCACCTCGCCGAGCGGTCGGCATGCGCGCATCCGCCATCTTGGTTTCGTGCAGGCCGACGACTTGACCGGCCTGATGCACCGTTACGGCGCCTTCGTGCTGCCCAGCACCTACGAGCCCTGGGGCGTGGTGGTGCACGAGCAGGCGTGCGCCGCGCAGCCCCTGTTGTTGAGCGATGCCGTGGGGGCACGGGAACGCTTCCTGCAGGAAGGCATGAACGGGCATCTCTTCAGGGTCGCCGACAAGGCCGACCTGAAGCGCGCCCTGCGTATGCTGATCGATGCCTCCGACGCCGATCTGCGCCGGATGGCCGCCCACAGCATGGCCTTGGGCGGTCAATGGTCGCCCGGGGCATGGGCCGCTTGTGCATACCGGTTGATGACCAAGTCATGAGCAGGCCCGCGATCCTGATCTTCGTCGATTGGTACCGGCCCGGTTTCAAGGGCGGTGGCCCGGTGCGTAGCATGGTCAACATGGTGGACCGGCTCGGCGATCGCGCCGACTTCCACATCGTGACCGCCGATACCGATTACGCCAGCGATACGCCGTACCCGGGCATCACGCCCGACCGCTGGACTGAACTGCCCACCGGTGAGAAGGTGTGGTACGCCTCCAGGGCCGGCCGCAACCGCGCCGCGTGGAAGCGCCTGCTGCGTGAACGTGATTGGAGCGTGGTGTACATCAACGGCATGTTCTCGTTCTGGTACTCGATCATGCCCCTGTGGCTGTTGAGCGGGACCAAGCAGCGCCGCATCGTGGCCCCGCGTGGCATGCTCCTGCCCGGCCCCATGTCGCAGGGGGCCTTGAAGAAGCAGGTGTACCTCTCCCTGGCCCGCAGCCTGACCCTTTTCAACGGTGTGGAATTCCACGCCACCAGTGCCGACGAGGTGCACAGCGTGCGGCAGTTGCTCGACCGCGGCGCCAGGGTCCACGAGGTGGGCAACCTGGCCCGGAGGCCCACCCTCCAGGCACCGCCCATGCGCCCCAAGCGGGCGGGCAGTGCGGCGCTCATCAATGTGGTGCGCATCGCCACGGAGAAGAACATCCATTTGATCATCGAGGCCATGGCCGGTGTCCATGGCGAGATCAGCCTCGACCTGTACGGCCCCGTGTACCACACCGCGTATTGGGAGCAATGCCAGCAGGCCATCGCACGGTTGCCGTCCGGCGCCACGGTGCGCTACCATGGTGCCGTGCCGTCGGAGCAGGTGCCAGGCCTGTTCGCCGGCCCCTGCCACGCCCTGTGCATGCCGAACGAGGGTGACAACTTCGGCCATACCATGCTGGAGGCCCTGTCAGCAGGCCTGCCCCTGTTGATCAGCGAGCGCACCCCCTGGCGGCAACTCCGGCAGCGCCATGCCGGCTGGGACCTTCCGCTGGAGCATGGCGCGACGCCCTTCACGGCGGCCATGCAGGAGTTGGTGGACATGGACCAGCATGCCTACGACACGATCGTGGCCGGTGCCTTCGCCATCGGTGATGCGTACCTGAACGATCCCGCTCCGGTGGAGGGTACGGCCCGCATGCTCGGGGTTTGAGCGGGGGCGCGGGCAACATCACGGGCCGTTCGGTCGTAATAAGGAAGATCGGAACACCATCCGGCCTCGTGTGAACCTCGTGCAACGCATCGAACGGGCAGTGGTCCTGATGGCCTTCGTGGCCGTTGGGCTCACCTCACACGCCCAGCAGGATTCGAGCCTCACCCGGCTGTTCGGCTCGATGAGCGCCAAGGAGCGCAACCGCATAGCGAAGCAGGAGCAGGAGGAGGCGGCCAAGGATGCGAAGTACCAGGCCGTGATGGAGCAGGGCGATGCGTTGTTCCGCGAGCAGCGTTTCGAGGAGGCCCTTGCCGCATACCGCACCGCGCGGGAGATGCGGCCCTACAACGTGTATCCCAAGGTGCGTATCCAGGACCTTCAGGCCCTGATCGCCCGCAAGCAGGTCGAGGAGGCCGTGCAAGCCGAGCCGCAAGCGGAGGATCGGTCCATCGGGGAAGCGCCCGTGACGGCGGTCGAAAGCACGCCACCCGCTGAGCCCACCGCCCCCCCCGTACAAGAGAGAAGCGTGGTGGAGGAGCCTGCACAGACACCGCCAATGGAACGGCCCCGGCCATCGGATGCGGACGTGCCCCGGCCCGGACCGGTGAAACCCGCGTCGGAGCCGAAGCCCAGGCCGACACCTGTGGTATCGGCGCCCGTGGAGCGGACGCCTGCTCGTGCTGCCGAGCCCTTGATCGATGGGATGGAGGAGCGCGTCTTCAAGGAAGGACGCTCGGTGGTGGTGGAGCGGATCGTGGTGGTGGACGGGCACGCCGTCGTGTATCGCAAGGTGATGCATCCCTGGGGCGGCGCGGCCTGGTTCAAGGATGGGATCGCCATCACCGAGCGGGCCTGGGACGAGGTCTTCGGCCGGTAGGCCTTATTCGCTCCGCACCTCCACCAACTGGGTGGGGAATTCCAGCAGTTGCTTGTAGTCGTTGCCGGCCTCCTGCATGTCCAGGTCGCCCTTTTCGTGGCACCATTCCAGAAGCACCTCCGACGTGCCTCCCACATGCAGGTCCTCCAGGCGCTTCAACAGGTCCAACAGGTACTTGGTCGAACTGGAGTTGAAATAGGTGAGGTGGATGCGTACCACAGTGCGCTTCGCCGGGGCCTTTTCGTAGTGGTCCAACGCGGCGTGCAGCGGTGCGAAGGTGCGCTCAGGGTTCTCCGGTATGGAGCAGCCGGTGATCGTCAGCAGCCCGGCTTCGGGGTCGAGGACGATCTCGGGAGTGCGATCGGTGCCGGCCGATCGGAAGAGGCTGGTCGGTTGCGGCATGCGGCGAATGTAGGAAGCTTGGTCAACCCCCGGCGGCTGGCTTACCTTTCTGGTCCAACGCATACCGTCATGAGCATCCGTACCATCCTTGTCCCGTACGATTTCTCGGAGTGTGCGACCAATGCCCTGCGTGTGGCGGCCAAGTTGGGACGCTTGACCGGTGCATGCATCGATGTCGTGCATCTCTACGAGCAGATGACCGACTTCCACACCGAGAACCAGCGCCTGCGGGAGGAGATCGAGAGCAGGCTGGACCGTGTGCCCGAACTCCCCTTCCTGCAGGGTATTGAACTGCGCAAGTTCATGCTGCGCCAGATGACCCTGCGCGACATGTTCAAGAACGAGGTGCTGCGTAACGCCGACCTCATCGTGATGGGCACCCATGGGGCCAAAGGCATCAAGCAACTGGTCGGCTCCAATACGCAGCGGGTGGTGCGGCTCGCGCCCATGCCCGTTCTCGTCACCAAGGACCGCATCGAGGATTTCGACGTGAAGGACGTGGTCTACGCCTCCAACTTCACCCGTTCCGACGTGGAGAAGTTCGACGCCTTCCGCCCCCTGCTCGAGCTGTTCAACCCCAGGGTGCACCTGCTGAAGGTGAACACGCCGAGGAGCTTCGAACGCAGCGAGGACAGCCACCGGGCGATGGACGAGTTCCTGCGCACGCACGAGCTCAAGCGCTACACGGCCACCATCTATAACGACCTCAGCATCGAGGAAGGCATCCTGAACTTCTCCCGCAGCATCGATGCGGACCTGATCGCCATGGCCACCCACGGCCGCACCGGTTTCTTCCATGTGGTGAACGGCAGCTTGACCGAGGATATCGTGAACAGGACCTCTTTCCCGGTGCTTAGCGTCAAGCTCTGAGCATGGTATAACTTAGCGGGACCAATCACGGCACGTACCATGCGATTCCTGCACAAGACTTTCGAGGCGAAGAAGAAGGAGATCATCGAGGTGGAGATCGACAAGCCCACCAAGGTGAAGTTCATGACGGGGCGGGACATGAACGCCTACAAGAAAGGGAAGACCTACACCTACTACGGCGGTATGTTCGAGGAGACGCCCGTTCGCTTCGTGGTGCCGTACGATGCCGTGTGGAGCGTGGTGGTGGAGAAGGGGACGTTCCGCCAGCCGTTGGACGTCCATGCCTCGTGCAGGCTCATGCCGCCCAACAGCATGGTGCGCTCCTCCATCGCCGTCGATGCGCCCGAGCACGTGCGTCAACATCAGCTCGCCGCCGATGCGGAGGCCGATGCAGGTCCGCTGAGCTTCGCGGCCCGCAACGAGGGATAGACAAGGATCACGGGACGTCCACGTTCTTCATCCGATCATGGCGACCTCCACCGAACACGAGCGATTGTCCCGCATCCTGCGTGGGCAGGAGGCCCTCCTCAACGAGGTGCACCAGTTGCTGGCCGAGGAGCAGAAGCACGATGATGTGCTGCGGGCCGTGGTGCTCAGCTCGCGTGGCCAACGCCCGGCCACCATCGCAGCGCCCGATCCCCGCCGCGTCTACCACATCGACACCATCCGTGCCCTGTGCGTGCGCTACCGCCTGCGCTTCCTGGAGGCCGGCCTGTTCAAGGGACCGCTGCCGCCCCAGGCGGTGCATGCGATCCGTCAGCTGGAGCGTTCCACGTCGGCGCCGCTCTCCAGTTTCATGATCATGGCGCCGGCCTCGCGTTTCCGGCTGTGCGATAGCGAGGCCGATCCCCTGTTTTTCGTGCCGCTGGGCAACGACCGGTACTACCTGGTGCACAAGTGGGGCGACGACCTTTCGTGGACCCGCGCCTGGGCCACTTGGCCGGTGCGAACGCCGCTCAACTTGGCGATCACGGTGGTGGCGCTGGCGATGATCGTGGCCCTGGTCGTGCCCGGCAGCCTGCTGCACCAATGGGGCGTGCATCGCGCCGGGCTCATGGTATGGAACGTCATGGTGTTCGGCAGTTTCACCGTGTTCGGCTGGATGGCCTTCTTCGGTCAGTTCAGCACCGAGGCTTGGAACAGCCGCTATTTCAATTGATCGTGATGCTCCGAAATGAAAAAGGCCGTCGGATCGTGGCGGCCTTCTTCGTTGCGTGCTTTGCGGATCAGGCGATGCTGATCTCGCGCGTGCGGGGCTTCGCGTTCTCCATTTTCGGGATCTCCAGGCGCAGTACGCCGTCGGTCAGCGTGGCGGTGATCGCGTCGGCGGTCACCGTGTCAGGCAGGGAGAAGCTGCGGCTGAACGACTTCCAGCTGAACTCGCGGCGGGTGTAGCGTTCGTTCTCGCTGAGTTCCGCGTTCTTCTTCTCGGCGCTCACCGTGAGCACATCGTTCTCCACGTGCAGTTTGATGTCGTGCTTGCTGTAGCCGGGGGCGAGCATCTCCAGGGTGAAGCAGTCAGCGCTCTCCACGATGTTCACTGCGTTCGGGGCATGGACCACATCATCGTGGCCCAGGAAACGGCCGAGGTCGTAGGTGAACATGCCGTTCATGAGGTCGCTGAAAGGGGTGACGAACGACGTCCGGGGGCGATACTTGGTGATGGTCATCATCGTAGTGTTTTGTTGGTCCGAAGCGTTGGCGGCGTCGGCCGTGTTCAAACCGGGTGCCCATCGGAATGGCGGTGACAGAACGTCCGTTCGGATGTTCTTTTTCTGTCGGAATGGCACTACTGGCGCAGGAAAAGGAAGAATATCGTGCCTTTTTGCGGGTCGGGTGCCGTGGCGCTCGCATTGAAACGTGCGCGTCGACCGCTGCGGAGCGCGTGCTCGATCATGCACTCGTCGGCCTGGGCACTGCGGGAGGCGTCCACATCGGCCTTGATCACCTGTCCGTTCGAGGCCACCGATACCACCACGGCCACGCGTCCTTCGTTCTTGCACAGGTAGCCGGGAACATCGTTCTCACGTACGCGGCCTTCAAGGTCGTGCCATACGGTGGTGGCGCCCTCCACCTTCACCGGTTCGGCCGCCTTCTCCATATAGAGATCCTTGTTCCATTTGCTCGGGTCCAGCTGCGGCATCTCCACCTCTTCTCCGCGCTCCCGACGTTCCTGTGCCAGCCGCTCGAACTCGGCCTGCTCGAAGGCGCGCAGATCGCTTTCCACCTTTTCGCTCAACCGTTCCGAGTTCAGGTAACGGGCCACCTGCTGCCGACCGGCGGTGATGTTGCTCGTCAGGTTGGTCACCTGTGTGGTGGGACCTTCCACCTGCTGACCGGTGCGCTCCTCGATCGCTTGGATCTCATCCGGCGTCATCACCTCCATGTTCAACTCCAGCGTGGGCTCGGAGACCGTGTTGTTGGAGATGGTCATCAGGGTGAGGAAGAACAGGAGCATGGAGTGGACGGTGAGGGTGCCGATCACCCCCACCTTGTGTTCCTCGAACCAGTCCAGAAAGGCGTCGATCATCGGCTGCACTTACCGGTCCACATCGGCAGCCCAAGATACGGGCGGTGCCGCAGGGGCATGGGCCCGGATACGCCACATTGCGGGCCATCGGTTGTTCCAGCGGTTGCCGGCGCCATGCACCCAGCCAAGCGCGAGGCCTTGGTGCGTGACCAGCGCAGCGCCGCGCGCACCGGAGGCCGTGAGCGTTTCCCCGCGCAGGTAGCGCAAGGCGTCCTGGTGGCAGAGCTCGATCCGGGGGAAGGCCTCGGGCGCGAGCAGCGCATTGGTGGCCAGGGCGGGGTGCGGTGCCCGGTCACGTCCCTTCCGTTCGGCCACGGGAATGCCCGGGGCATCGGCCCTGAGCTTCGCGAGCAAGGGGCGCAAGGTGTGGGCCCAGCGGGCGGGAACGGCATACTGGATGTCGTCCTTCTCGGTGAGCGTGATGGCCTCAGGTGCGGCGAACCAGTCGCCCACCGGTGCGGGTGGTGCCGCTGGTGGGGTCGATCCGGTGCGCGGTGTGCGGGTGCCGGGTTTGCGCAGCACGGCGATGAAGAAACCTTCGCCCTGCACCCGATGAGGATAGCAGCGGTGGCCGGGCACACCTCGCACATGCGTGCGTTCCACACCCCATGCCGGGTCCAAGGCCAGCCCGAGGGGCTCGGCGCCATCGGCCATCAAGGGCACGAGTTGCTCTTCGTTCTCCGCTGGCTCCCACGTGCAGGTGCTGTAGATGAGCACGCCGCCGGGAGCCAGCGCCTGCCAAGCGATGGCGACCAGGCCGCGCTGGGTGGCAGCGCATTGCTCCACCAAGGTTGTCGACCATTGTTCGCGGGCGAAGGCATCCTTGCGGAACATCCCCTCGCCGGAGCACGGTGCATCGAGCAGCACCAGGTCGAACAGCCCGTGGAGGAGGTCGGGGTGGGCCGTGGCGCGCCCCGTTATCGCCACGCCGGGATGCCCCCACTTCCACAGGTTCTCACTGAGCACCGCGCGGCGCTTGCCGTCCACTTCGTTGGCCACGATGAAGGCGTCGGGGCCCAGCAGGTCGCACAGGTGGGTGGTCTTGCCGCCGGGCGCGGCGCACAGGTCCAAGGCCAGGATGCCAGCGCCATTCAAGCCCGCTGCGAGCACGGCCTGCTCCAGCAACATCGACGATGCCTCCTGCACATAGTAGGCACCGGCGTGGAGCAGAGGGTCGAAGGTGAAGGCCGGGCGGTCCGGCAGATAACGTCCTTGTGCGCACCACGGGACCAGTGGTGCATCGGGCAGGAGGCTCTTGGCCGTGTTCGATCGGATGGAGACGGGCGGGGGCGTGTTGAGCGCCGCCTCCAAGGCGTTCACCTCATCGCCGAGCAAGGGGGCCAGTGTGGCGACAAGAGCGGGTGGAAGGAGCGTTCCCTGCTTGCCGTGCCGGTCCTCCTGGGCCATGATGGTCAGGGGGTGAGCACGCCTTCGCGTGCCACGGTCTCGTCACGGTCGGGGCCGAGGGACACCAGCTTGATGGGAACCCCCACCGCTTGTTCGATCCGGGCGATGTAGCGCTCCAAGGCATCGGGGAGGGAGGCGCCCGCATGGCCGCCTTTCCAGCCGGGCATGTCCTCGTAAACAGGCTCCACGTTGGCCGAGAGGTCGTACGGCATGCGGTCGGTGACCGTGCCGTTGACGCTGTAGCCGGTGCAGAGGCGCACGGTGCCCATGCCGTTGAGCACATCGGCCTTCATCATGGCCAGTTCGGTCACGCCGTTCACCATCACGGCATAGCGCAGTGCGGGCAGGTCGAGCCAGCCGCAGCGGCGGGGCCTGCCGGTGGTACTGCCGAACTCGTGGCCGGCCTGGCGTATGCGCTCGCCGGTGGCATCCTCCAGTTCGGTGGGGAAGGGGCCACTACCCACGCGGGTGCAATAGGCCTTGAAGATGCCCACCACCTTGCCGATGCGGTTCGGGGCCACGCCCAGGCCCGTGCAGGCCCCGGCGCTGATGGTGTTGCTGCTGGTGACGAACGGATAGGTGCCGAAGTCGATGTCGAGCAGGGTGCCTTGGGCGCCCTCGGCCAGCACGTTCTGGCCGTTGCGCATGGCCTGGTCCAGGAAGTGCTCGCTGTCCACCAACTGCATGCTGCGCAGCACGGCCACGGCTTCCATCCACTCCTCATCGGCCGCAGCCGGTGTGGAATTCTCGTGGCCATAGAGATGCAACAGGCGTTCGTGCTTGCGCTTCAATGCATCGTAGCGCTCACGCAGGTCGCCGCTTTCCAGGTCGCCCACGCGCAGCCCGTTGCGGCCGGTCTTGTCCATGTACGTGGGACCGATGCCCTTCAATGTGCTGCCGATCTTGCTCCGGCCTTTGTCGGCCTCGCTGGCGGCGTCGAGCGCGCGGTGCGTGGGCAGGATCAGGTGCGCGCGGCGCGAGATCAGCAGGTTGGGACGCACGTCCACACCGGCGGCTTCCAGTTCGCGCACTTCACGCAGGAAGATCACGGGGTCGATCACCACACCGTTGCCCACCAGGTTCACCGTGCCCGGGCGGAACACGCCGCTGGGGATCGTGTGGAGCACATGTTTGCGCCCCTCGAAGATCAATGTATGCCCGGCGTTGGGACCACCTTGGAACCGGGCGATCACCTTGTAGGCGGGGGCGATCACGTCCACCACCTTGCCTTTTCCCTCGTCGCCCCACTGGGCCCCGAGGAGCACGTCCATGCGAGCGGCCATCGGCTCAGGCGCCCATTTTGGCCACGGCGGCCTCCACGGTGTCGGTCATGGTGAACACCGAGTCCAGCTTGGTGACCACGAACAACTGGCGGACACTGTTGGACACGCCGGCGATGTAGGTGTCGCCACCGGCGTTGCGCGTACGGGTAAGCACGTTGATCAGGATGTTGAGCCCCGTGCTGTTCATGTACTGCAGTTCGGAAAGGTCGAGGACCACTGAGCGGTGTCCTTTGCCAAGGCCGGTCTCCAGGGTGGCCATCAGCCGGTCGGCCTGCTGCTGGTCCATCAGCCGGCCTTTCAAGTGGAACACCTGGCCGTTGGGAACATCGGTCACGCCGATATCGAAGGTGGTGCGGTCGGTCACGTTCATGGTCTTTCTCGTTTGGCTTGGCATTCCTTGCAGATACCGTGGATGTGGAGCGCATGATGCTGCACTTGGAACTGCATCACCTCGGCCACCGTGGCGCGTATCTGCTGGATGCGCGGATCACAGAACTCCTGCACCTTGCCGCAGGCGGTGCAGATCAGGTGATCGTGCTGCCGGTAGGCGTGCGCCTTCTCGAACTGCGCCTGCTGTCCCACGAAACGGTGCTTGCGCACCAGTTCGCAATCCACCAGCAGGTCCATGGTGTTGTACAGGGTGGCACGGCTAACCCGGTACTTCTTCGTTTTCATGCGGCCGTACAGCCGCTCGATGTCGAAGTGACCGTCGTGCGCGTACACCTCGTTCAGTATCGCGAAGCGCTCCGGGGTCTTCCGGTGGCCGTGCTGTGCCAGGTATTCACTGAAGATGCGCCGGACGTTCTCGTTCTGGTCGGGAACCGCCATGAGGCAAAGGTAAGCGGTGAGGGGATAGCGTGCAGGATGTTCCTTCCTTGCCACGCGGGGCCTGCCGGATCTCGGCCTTGGTCCAAGAAAGAGGTGCCGGGCACCACCGTCGGGGCCGTTAACGAACAAAGCCCCTCGCGGGGCTTTGGGGTGGTAGACCGGGCTCGAACCGGCGACCTTCGGAACCACAATCCGACGCTCTAACCAACTGAGCTACAACCACCATTTCCGTTCACCCAGAGGCGAACGGGCCGCAAATATATGCGCGGTCGCGTTCGTTACCGCGTTGCTCCCGCACAACGCCCGCGATCCGTGCTGGTTACCTTGGCCGCGCCCATGCATGTGCTGTTCATACCGAAGTGGTACCCTGGACGCAACGATCCGCAATTGGGCGATTTCCTACGCAAGCAGGCCCTCGCCGCTGGCGCGTTCGTGCGGATGAGCGTGCTCTTCGTGTGTCCGGTGGCGGGCCTGGGCTCGGCGCGCGAGGATGAATTGACCGTGACGGGCGGGACTTGGGAGCTGCACGTCCATTACCGGAAGTGCGAACATCCCTGGCGCGCCTGGAGCCGTGTGGTGAACCTCGGTCGCTACCTGCGCGCGGTCCGGCATGGCCTGCGCCGGGCATGGCGCGAGCGCGGCCGGCCCGATCTGGTGCACGCCTACATCATGGTGCGGCCCGCCGTGGTGGCCTGGTGGCTCAAGCTGCGCCACGGCATTCCCTTCGTGATCGGCGAGCAAAGCAGCGAGTACCTCGATGGCACCTTCTCGCGGAAGGGGGCCTTGTTCGCCTGGTGGAGCAGGTTCCTCTTCCGCCGGGCCGCGGCGGTCACGGCCGTTTCGGCCTGGCTGGGCGATCGCTTGGTGCAACTGGGGCTTTGCGAGCGGTACCATGTGGTGCCCAACGTGGTGCCCGGGTTCGATCGCCCGCTTCCCGCCCCGGGACCGGTGGGCCATTTCATGATGGTGGCCGATCTGGTGGACCGCACCAAGAACGTGAGCGGTGTGCTGCGCGCCTTGGCGAATGTGCGCACGACCATTCCCGGTGTGCGGCTCTCGATCATCGGCGATGGGCCCGACCGAGCCATGCTCGAAGCATTGGTCGGCTCGTTGGGATCGACCGGTTCGGTGCGATTCCTGGGCCGCCTGCCCAATCATGCGGTGATCGACCACCTTGCCGAAGCCTTCGCCGTGGTGGTGAACAGCAGGGTGGAGACCTTCAGCGTGGTGACAGGCGAGGCCTTGGTGCAGGGCCGACCGGTGATCGCCACGCGGTGCGGAGGTCCGCAGGCGTTCGTGAACGAGGTCAACGGGATCCTGGTCCCGGTCGAGGATGATGCGGCGCTGGCCGCTGCCATGCGTACACTGATCGAACGCGCGCACGAGCATTCGCCGGAACGCATCCGCGCCAGCGTGGCGGGGAGGTTCAGCGCCGAAGCGGTGGGCCGGGCGCTCGCAACGGTTTACAAGAAGGTGCTGAACAATGGGGAACACTGAAATGAGCGGTACCCGCGTGGCCGTGATGGTGCACGGCGAATTGCTGCAATGGCAGGCCCAAGCCCTGCGTTGCCTGTCGGACCTCGGGCAGGTGGAGCCCGTGGCCGTTGTGCGCAGTGCCGATCGGACCGGGGCGATACCGACCTTGTTAGGACATCAGCCCATCTTGGATGTGGTGGAGCTGCCTCGGGGATGGGGCCATGTGCCGACGACCGATGTCGTCCACGGTGCACAGGCTGCCTCTTGGCTGGCCGACCATCGCCCCGATGTGCTGCTGGTGTTCGGTGCGCCCGCAGTGTCGTCCGAACTGGCGGCCGTTGCCGTGCATGGGGCCTGGGCCTTCCATTTCGGCCCTCCCGGTGTCGGGTACCCTGTGCCCGTGCTCTTCGAGGCCATCACCGAGCGCCCGCTGGCACACGCGTACCTGGTCCGCCTTTCCGCTGTGGCGGCTGGTGCGTCGCACATCCTGCGCGAGGCCGTGGTCGGAGCCGATGGCGATGTGCTGGAACGGGTACCCGAACTGTTGGAACTGGTACTACGCTGGCCGACCGATGTGGTGCGCCAACTAAGGGCCACCGGTGGCGTGCCCGATCTTGGCCAATGGACCGCGACCGATGGGGCCGTGCCATCGTGGCCGGGGAAGGCCGCCCGCTCCAGGTTCCGCCTCAAACGATGGATGGAGCGTCTGCGGCTGTGGAGGAGACCCACGGTGGACCAAGGGGAATGGAACATCGGCGTGTTGCAGCAGCCCATCAGCGACCTGCTCGATCCCGAGGGCAGTCGTGGCGTGCGCTGGTTGCCGGCCCCATCGGCCATCGGTTCACGGGCAACGCCGTTCGGCTACGTGCACGACGGGCGGTTGAACGTGCTGTTCGAGAAGTCCGAGGTCCATGATGAACGCCGGGTGATCGCCCGTTTGCGCCCCCGGGCCGACAATGTGCTGAAGCGATCGCGCACCATGCTCGACATCGGCCGCGCCATCACCTATCCGTACATCGTGGAGCACGATGGGACGGTGTACGTGGTGCTGGACCATCCGACCGATGGCAACGTGGTGCTGTACCGGGTCACCGCGGACAACGATGCATTGGACCGTGTCACCACCTTGATCGATGAGCCGCTGACCGGCGCCACGCTGTTCCCGCACGAGGGCAGGTGGTGGCTGATGGGAACCCGTGCTCCGCAGCAGGATGCGTCGCTGTTCGTCTACTGGAGCGATCGGATCGAAGGGCCCTTCATACCCCACGTGCTGAACCCGGTGAAGACCGACGTGCGCTCGGCGCGCCCCGCCGGTACGCCGTTCGTGCATGATGGACGGTTGTGGCGACCCGCGCAGGACCGCACGCCGGGGACGAATGTGCAGGTTGTGTTCAACGAAGTGCTCGCGCTCACACCCGGCCGATTCCATGAGGTCGCCAGGGAGCGGCTGGGCCTGTTCACCCACACCGCTTATGCGAAGGGGATGCGCACGGTGTCGGCGGTGGGCGGAATGACAGTGGTGGATGGCCTGCGCGACCGCGTTGCTGCGGCGAAACAGGCGAAGCGCGGCGGAAGAAGTGGCGGTCCCCGCAAGACCAGCAATCAGGACTCATGATCCGACCTGTGATCGGCACCCTTGCCAGCCGGATCTCGGTGGCCGTGTTGAACCTGCTGGTCATCGCGCTGGCCGCGCAGCGGCTGGGCGCATCGGGCGTTGGCGCGATGAGCTTGATCGTGCTCGGCATCACCTTCATCCTGCTCTTGAACAATGTGGTCGGGGGCGGTGGCTTGGTCTATCTCGTTCCGCGCTATGCCACGTCGGCCCTGCGCTGGCCGACCTACGGCTGGGCGGTGCTCACGGCATTGGTCGCTTTCGCCGTGCTCTGGCAGTGGCCGCTGCTGGTGCCCGAGGGATATGCCGGGCATACGGTCGCGCTGGCCTTCCTGCAGGCCATCACCGGGGTCCATCACGGCCTGCTTCTCGGTCGCGAGCGGTACGGGGTCGGCAATGCACTGATGGTGGCGCAGCCCGCGATCCTGCTGCTTGCCTTCGTCCTGTTGTTGCGGCACGACGGCGCCGTGGTGATGGACTATGTGCACGCGGCCTACATCGCGTTCGGTACCATCGCCGTGGTGAGCGGCCTGCTCACGATCGATCGCTCCCGGCGGCAGGCGACGGGAAGCGCATGGGCCGGTCTCTTCCGCCAGGGTGTGCCCGCGCAACTGGCCAACGCGCTGCAATTGATCAACTATCGCCTGGTCTATTACCTCGTGGAGCGTGCGCAGGGACTGGTCGCGCTGGGCACCTTCTCGATCACCACGCAGCTGGCCGAAAGTGCGTGGCTCGCGCCGCGCAGCCTGGGCTCGGTGCTTTATGCGCGTGTGAGCAACATGCGTGAGGCCGAACAACAACGCGCCCTTACGCTGGTCGTGTGGAAGGTGGCGGTGGGCATTGCACTGGTGGCACTGGTGGTCCTGCTCGTGCTGCCCGATGCGGTGTACCGCATGGTGTTCGGTCCCGAAGTGCAGGGTATCGCGGCGATCGTGGCCTGGATGGCACCGGGCCTGCTGGCCATGAGCGCATCGCAGGCGCTGAGCCATTACCTGAGCGGCACCGGGCGGGTGTACCACAATGCCATTGCGTCGGGACTGGGCGCGCTGGTCACCGTGCTTGTGGGCCCGTGGGCCATCTCGGCCATGGGCCTTTACGGGGCGGGGCTTACCACTTCGGCGGCGTACATGGCCGCCACGGGCTACCAGACCATCGTGTTCGGCAGGTTGACCGGTGCGCGCCCGCGGCACTACCTGCCCGATGCCCGCGATGCCGAACGCTTGCGCACGCTGCTGGGGCGGGTGCTGGGGCGTTAGAAGCCATCCAATGGTCCATGGCGGCGGGCCGGAGGATCTTTGCGGCCCACCGAGGCGGGACACCTTTGCATAGCTGGCCGCAATGCAAGGGTTGAGCAACGACGCTCGGCTGCAAAAGGCCCGGCATGGCCCGAAGGATCAAGTTGGGATGGCTTCTAATCAAGCTGTAGAAGGTCGCGCACGGCGGGTGGGCGTGCCGTGGTGTACCCCTCGCCGAAGGTGCTTCCGATCAGGCGCCCCATTTCGCGGGCGCGGCCTTCGAGGAAGGGCAGGAAGTCGGGCCGGGAGATCGGGCTCACCGGTTCGGTGCTCGTGGGATCGTGGAACTGCGACCGGAAGCAGTGCAGGGCTTCCATCTTCTTCTCCCAGAACGGCGTGATGTCCACCACCAGGTCGGGCGCGATGTAGCGGTCCTGGATGGCGTGCAGCACGTGCACGGGGCGCCAGGCCTCCTGCGGCTTGCCATCGATCCCGGTGGCGATGCGGCGCAGCCCGCTCAGGAAGCAGGCCTCGCTCACCAAGGCCGCCCCGCGACCGTGGTCGGGATGGCGATCGTGCACCGCGTTGGTGAGCACCACCCGCGGGCGATGCGCACGCACCGCGCGCACCACGGCGAGCAGGCTTTCCCGGTCGGCGCGGAAGAAGCCATCGGCAAGGCCGAGCTGGTAGCGGAAGGACACGCCGAGCACGCGTGCGGCGGCATCGGCCTCCTGCCTGCGGATCTCGGGCGTGCCGCGCGTGCCCAGCTCACCGGCGGTGAGTTCCACCAGGCCCACCGACCGCCCTTGGGCCCGGTGGTGCAGCACCGTGCCGGCCATGGAGATCTCCACGTCGTCGGGGTGGGCCGTGATGCAGAGGATGTCGACCTGTTCCGTGCTCATTGCTCCACCCATTCGATGATCTCCTTGTCCAACGGGCCGATCGCCGAGCCGAGCGACATCACCAGATGGCCGTTGCCGTCCACCAGGTACTTGTGGAAGTTCCACTTCACTTCGCTGTCGAGCACGCCGTTCTGCGCCTTGCTCGTGAGCCACTGGTACACGGCATGCTGCTCATCGCCCTTGGTGTGCACTTTGGCCATCATGGGGAAGGTCACTCCGTAGTTCGTGCTGCAGAAGGCCGCGATCTCGGCCTCCGTGCCGGGTTCCTGTCCGCCGAAATCGTTGCTGGGGAAGCCGATCACCACCAGGCCCTTGTCCTTGTAGGTGTCGTACAGTTCCTGCAATTGCGCATACTGCGGGGTGTAGCCGCACTCGCTGGCAGTGTTCACGATGATCACCTTGTGTCCGCGCAACTGCTCGAACTTGAAGGGTCGGCCATCGATCGTGGTGGCGGTGAGGGAGTGGAAGGACATGGGTGGGGGAGGTGCGGGTGTATCGATCGGGAGGGTGGCGGGCCCTATGCGTACGCGGTCGAAATGGCCGCAGGCAAGAAGGCCGGGTACCAAGAGGAGCAGGGCGCGGCACAGCATGGGACAAAGATCGTTCGCCAACGCCGATGCACCTGACGATCGCTGGGGAATGGCCGACCAACTTTTTCCGCGGGTCCGCGTACAACGCGCTACCATGACCCGTGCTGCATTGCTCCTCCCGATAACCCTTCTGACCGGGCTCGTTCCGGCAACGGCTCAGGAAAAAGTCCGCATCACCGACCTGTCCGTCCTCTTCCAAGGCCCCAGCACCGATACCCTTCCGCTGGTCGGCCTGCAGGCCTGTGGGGCCACCAGGGAACAAATGGCCGCCGTTGTGCGGGGCTCGGACCGCACCTTGTGGCCCGAGGGCCTGCGCACCGACAGTGCACGCGTGGCCAACAATGCACTGGCCGCGAACTACACCGCCGAGAAGGTGTGTCGCTACACCGACGGTGAGCACACCATCGCCATCGTGCGCGTGCCGGCACCGGACAACTACCACATGCCCGAGGAGATGCGCAGCCCGGCCGATATCTATCTGTGCCTGCCCGAGAGCGCCGTGGAGACCGTGGTGATCGCTCAGGCCGCCCGGCCAAGGCCCAGCAAGGGGCCATCGTACCGCCACATGGCCAAGGCCAGGATCACCCAGCCGGACCGCCTGTATGCCACCTATGATCTGGCGAGCGACGAAAAGGCCTTGAAGGTGTTGGCGAACAAGGGCATGAGCCAAGCCGAGATCGATGCGGTGGTGTTCCGCAGCACCGAGCACAACTGGCCCGAGGGCCTGGACAACTTCGCCGAGCGCTACCCTCAGTTGGCCCAGCTCAAGAAGATGAAAGCCTTCCACGCGGCGAAATGGGATGGCAAGGTGCTGCTGGTGATACCCGCCGAACTCAACCGCAAGCTGCCGCCGCGTCTTCGTCCTTATCTCGACATCTACATGGTGTTCGAGGAAGGGGCCGTGGTGGTGAGCAAGACGAAGTAAGGCGAACGGCCGATTCATTTCGGGGCCTTGAAGAAGCCCACTCCGATGTATGCTTGCAGTTGACGGCTACGCACGCCTGACAATATGGGACCAGTGCCCATGTCGTGCAGGGCGTGCAGGTAACGTGCCCCCGGCATAGAAGTGACCGAGCCGGAACCCCACGCCGCCGAGCAACCCGATCCCTTCCTTGTTAAGATCGCCCGCGGACACCGAGTGCCCGTCGATCGTGAAGTTGCCCGCACCAATGGCGGGATGGTCCAGATAGCGGGCGTAGTGTCCGCCAGCATGCACTTCCACCGGTCCGAAGGCCAGGACAAGAAAAAGCGGGACCTGCACTGCGACCGCCCTTAGGTCCAGGCTCATGTCCTCAACTTGTAGGCTGGTGCCGATCGTGGAAACGAGCAACTCGCCTTGAACACCGGGCAGCAGCGGGGGGGGCACCCTGGCAAAGACCCCCGCATGACCGCCGAACAAGGGACTATGTGCGTACGATGTACTGAGATCGTCCTGCCCGATGCCACCCTTCAGGCCCATGTCGAACAGGTGCTGCGCCCGCGCGTTGCACACCAGTGCCGACAAACAGAGTATGTTGAGCATGGTGCGCATGGCCCTGGGGGAGTTGGGGCGTGATCACAGTGTTCATTTGCGTGCCCAGGTCTCCTTCAAGCGGTAGTCCGCCATCCAGGCGCGCACTTCTTCCACTTCCTTCAACCGGGTCTCGCGCATGGTCGCCCACGTGGCATCGTCGACGGTGCCCAAGGCCGCCAGGGCCCGGTCCACGCGTTCAAGACCCTGGGCCAGATCGGCGGCCAGGGCTTTGTCGATCTCGCGTTCGGCAGCCGGGCGTGCGCCATCGTTCAGGCGCGAACGCACTTCCTCAAGATCGGCCATGAGCAGACCACGAAGGCCGCGCATGTCATTGGTCACCATCATGCGTTCCTTGGCCGGGGGCAGTACGACCACCGTGGCATGCCCGTGCTCCACGGCAGTGCCGGTGTTGGTCCCTGACTGGCCGGCGGTGGTGGTCGACGTGTTGACCGTTCCATCGCCAGTGGCGGCATCGGTGCCGGGGGCTGTGTGCACCTCGCTCACATAGCGGTCGGTGCGCATCGTATCGTCGTTGTTGCTCGTGTTGTCGCTGGAGCACTGTGTAAAGAAGAGTATGCAGCACAGTGCCGCGAGTCCGGCGACGGCTTTGGGGAAGGTGTGTGCGGGTTGCATGGCTTTGTGTTTTTCTGGTGCACGGGCAACCAACAAGCCGTTGGGGCTCCAGCCCTAATTCCCAGTATGTTATGGCTGAATTACGATGGCCGTGCCGTGGCAACGCTTCCACGGATCGGGGAAGGGTGCGGCCTACCTTCGCCCCCGTGGACTTCCGGGAGATCGCTTCATTACTGCGCCTCGAGCTGGCCTTGGACCTGCGCCAACGGGCCGCCTGGGGCGGCATGCTGCTGTACGTGGTGAGCGCCGTGTATGTGTCCTTTCTCGCAGTGAAGGGCGGGCTGGGCACCGCCACGTGGAACGCCCTGTACTGGATCATTCTCCTGTTCGCGGCCTTCAATGCCCTGGCGCGTTCCTTCCAGCGTGAGGAGGGCGGGCGCCAGCTGTACCTCTACACCCTGGCCCACCCGCGCAATGTGGTGCTGGCCCGGGCGCTGTACAACACAGTCGTGATGGCTGTGCTGAGCCTGTTGAGCCTGGTCTGCTACCTGCTCTTCATGGGTCCGGAGCCGCTGGGGGGGGCGGATGTCCCCCAATTCCTGCTGGCGGTGGTGCTCGGTGGCACGGGCATGGCGGCGGTGCTCACCCTGATCGCGGCGATCGCGGCACGGGCGGGCAACGGGCTGGGGCTGATGGCGATCCTCGGCTTCCCCATCGTGCTGCCTATGCTGCTCGCCGTGATGCGCGCCAGCAAGCTCGCCCTTGACGGGGTGGCCTGGAGCGTCAACGCCACCTACTTCGGTGCGCTGCTGCTGTTGCACCTGATCACGATCACATTGGCCTGGTTGCTGTTCCCGTACCTTTGGCGCGACTGATGAAGCACTGGTGGTGGAAGCTGCTCGGCGTGTTGCTCCTGCTCGGAGCGAGCGTGGCGGCGTTGCGGGTCCCGCTCTCGCCCGCGCTGGTGCATGTGGAACCCGGACGCATCGCGCCGGGCCCGGTGGAATTGACCCTGACCGGTTACAACACCCACTTCGCCCAAGAAGGGGTGAAGGTGTTCCTGGAGAACGGTGGCGAACGACTGTGCGCCACCGAGGTGCAGGTGCTCTCGCCCACGCTGGTGCAGGCACGGTTCGATGTGCCGGAAGGCCTGCGTGACCATTTGAGCAATGTGGTCGTGGTGGATGTCACGCACGGTCGCTTGGCGATCCCCGGTGCGGTGTTCACCACCGGTACGGGCGATGGGAGCGGCGTGGAGAGCTGTGCCGAAACCCTGGCCGATGCGGCGCCGGTGAAGACGTTCACCTTCCCCAATCGGAACATCTTGTACGAAAGCATCCGCAACCTGTGCTTCCACGTGCCGATGTGGTTCGCGATGATCGTGCTGATGGCCATCTCGGTGTGGAAGAGCGTGCGGGCCTTGGGCTCGAACGATCTCGACGACGACCGTGCGGCGCTGCACGCGGTGCAGGTGGGCCTGCTGTTCTGCGGCATGGGCCTCGTCACCGGCTCCATCTGGGCGCGGGCCACCTGGGGCACGTGGTGGACCAACGACGTGAAGCTGAACGGCTCGGCGGTGACGGCGCTGATCTACCTGGCCTACCTGGTGCTGCGCGGTTCCGTGCAGGACCCGCACAAACGCGCCCGGCTCGCCGGCATCTACAACATCTTCGCCTTCGCTCTGCTGGTGATGTTCCTTTTCGTGGTGCCGCGCTTGAACGCGGTGGACAGCCTCCATCCGGCGAACGGCGGCAACGATGGCTTCGGCGACCTCGATCTGGACGACCGGCTGCGCACCGTGTTCTACCCGGCCTGCATGGGCTGGATCCTCATGGCCACCTGGATGTACGACCTGCGCCTGCGTGCCGCACGTCTCCAAGAACGCCTCGAACGATGAAGAAACTGTTGACATCCCTCCCTGCCGCCCTTGTCGGTATGCCCCTGTGGGCACAGGCCCCCGGCTGGGTGGAGGACTCGCTCTATCGCAGCGGGAAGATCAACGCGGTGGTGGTCGTGGTCGCGGTGATCCTGGTCGGCCTGGCCGTGTGGATGTTCCGCATGGACCGCCGCATCACCGCCATGGAACGCGACCGGGCCAAGGGATCATGAAGCGACGGACACCGTGCGTGCCGGGCGGTCCGGCCGCACCTCAAAGAAAGCCATGAAACGCTCACACATCATCGCCATCGTGATCATCGCCGTGGCCATCGGCGCATTGGTGGGTTCGCTCACCGACAGCAGCACCTATGCCGACCTGGAGCAGGCCATGGCCAACCCGGGCAAGGAGTTCCACGTGGTGGGTGTGCTCGATCGCTCGCAGGAAGTGGTGTACGAGCCTGCGGTGAATGCCGGCCTCACCACCTTCACCATGCAGGACCTGCAGGGGCGCACTTGCCGTGTACGGCTGAACAAGGCCAAGCCGCAGGACTTCGAGCGCAGCGAGCGCATCGTGCTGATCGGCACTGCCAACGAGGACGGCGAGTTCGAGGCCCGCGATATGCTGATGAAGTGCCCGAGCAAGTACAACGAGGAGCACAATATCCAAGGGTGAGGCCGGTCACATCATGCAATACATCGGCGAACACCCTTGGGCCGGCACCACCGGTCACCTGCTGACACTTTGCTCGCTGGTCATGGCCGCGCTGGCGGCGGTGGCCTACTACCTCGGCACGCAACGCCGCGATGAGGCGTGGACCTCCCTGGGCCGACTGGCCTTCCGCCTGCACTCGGTGGCGGTGGTGGGCATCGTGGCCGTGCTCTTCATCATGCTGTTCAACCACTGGTTCGAGTACGACTACGTGTGGAAGCACAGCAACCTGCAGATGCCGCTGAAGTACATCGCGAGCTGCTTCTGGGAGGGGCAGGAGGGCTCCTTCCTGCTCTGGACCTTCTGGCATGTGGTGCTGGGCAACGGGCTTATCCAGGGCTTCAAGGGCCGCTCGCCATGGGAGGCACCGGTGCTGGCCGTGTTCGCGCTGGTGCAGGTGTTCCTCGCCTTCATGCTCGTGGGCGTGTACATCGGCGACGTGAAGCTGGGCAGCAGTCCCTTCATGCTGATCCGTGAGCTCCCGGAGAACCTGGGACTGCCGTGGACGGCCATGCCGAACTACCTCGCGGCCATTCCCCAGTTCGCTGATGGCCGCGGCCTGAACCCCTTGCTCCAGAATTATTGGATGGTGATCCATCCGCCCACGCTCTTCCTGGGCTTCGCCGCGGTGTTGGTGCCTTTCGCCTACGCGATCGCCGGCCTGTGGCGCGGGGAGCGCTCGGCCTGGATTGCCCCGGCCCTGCCGTGGACCTTCTTCGGTGTGATGGTGCTGGGTACGGGCATCCTCATGGGCGGTGCCTGGGCCTACGAGTCCCTCAGCTTCGGTGGCTTCTGGGCATGGGATCCCGTGGAGAACGCTTCGTTGGTGCCCTGGCTCACGTTGGTGGCCGCCGGTCACCTCATGCTGGTGAACAAGCGCAAGCCCACTTCGCTCTTCACTACCTTCCTGCTCACGCTGGGCACCTTCCTGTTGGTGCTCTATTCCACCTTCCTCACCCGCAGCGGTGTGCTGGGCGACACCAGTGTGCACAGCTTCACCGGTGACGGCATGCTGCCGGCCCTGGTGCGCTTCCTGCTGATCTTCTGTGGCCTCTCCGTGGCCATGCTGATCGGCGACAAGGGTCGGCGTCGCTTCTACATCCTCATCGGCCTGGCGCTGCTATTGGTGGGCGTGCTGCTGAAGGTGGAGGTGCCTGCCATCGTGCTCTTCGGCGCGATCAGCATCGGCACATTGTTCGGCGTGTATCGCCGCGAGTTCAACGAAAAGAGCGAGGAGGAATCGCTGCGTTCGCGCGAGTTCTGGCTCTTCATCGCCTCGGTGGTCCTGCTGTTGAGCGCGGCCCAGATCACCTTCAGCACCAGTGTGCCGGTGATCAACCTGCTGCTGGAGCCCTTCGGCAACGCCTTCCGCGACCTGGGTGCGTCCACCGGTTCGGGGTTCTTCCAGAAGCTGGCCGATGCCAAGCTCGCTCCTCCCGGTGAGGCCATCGCCCATTACAACAAGTGGCAGGTGCCCTTCGCCTTCCTGGTGTCGCTGCTGGTGGCCTTCGTGCAATACCTGCGCTGGAAGCAGAGCGACATGCGTGCGTTCCTGCGCAAGCTCGCACCATCGATCGCGATCGCGTTGGTGATCACGGTGATCGGCGTGCTGGTGCTCCGCTTCACCTGGCGCGAGATCAACCTGATCGCGCTCTTCTTCGCCACCGCCTTCGCGGCCGTGGCCAACGCGGGCTACGTGGTGGCGGTGTTGAAGGGCAAGCTCGGGCATGCCGGACCATCGGTGGCGCACGTGGGCTTCGCGTTGGTGCTGCTGGGCGCGCTGATCAGCACGGGCCGTCGCGAGGAGGTGAGCCACAACACACAGGGCATGGACCTGCGCTTCCTGAGCGAAGGCCTGAGCAACAGCAAGGAGATCCTGTTGTACAAGGGCGACACGGTGCGCATGGGCGAGTTCTATGTGAACTACCACGGCAAGCGGAAAGAGAACTTCAATGTGTACTACGACATGAACTACTTCGCCGTGGAGCCCATGTCGTACAAGGAAGGGGACACGGTGCGTGCAGGCGAAATGCTTTTCCGCGCCACGCGCGATCACGTGGCATCGGCCGTGTTCATCGCCGACCAGCCCACGTATTGGCGGCCCTTGGACGAGTTCAGTCGCCGGGCGTTGTGGCATGCCCATGAGTGGACGCCCACCCAGCCTGGCGAGAAGCGGTTCGCGCTCGCACCCTTCATCCAGCTGAACCCGCGTTTCGGCAACGTGCCCGAACCCAGCACGAAGCATTGGCTTCATCGCGACCTGTACACGCACATCCGCTATGCCGAGCAGGAACTGGCGAGCGACACCGCCGACGATGCCTGGATGCCCGACCGCCTGTACGAAAAGATGGTGGGCGATACCATCGTGACGCCGACCAGCCTGGTGGTGATCGACAGTGTGTTCGTGATGCGCGACAGCGTCACCATGCGCATGCTCGGCGACCGTTTCACCGCCTACGCGGCCCGGCTGCGTGTGCGCGACCTGTATCGTCCCGACCGTTGGTTCGATGCGCGCCCGGTGGTGGTGTACGCCGATGGCCGACCGATCATGGGGCGCCCGGCCGAGATCGAGGCCCTGCGCACGCGCTACGGGCTGGCCACTGTCGATGGCGACAAGGTGGGCCTGAACATCGCCGAATCCGAGTTCCTCGTGATGCAGGCGCTGCTGTTCCCGGGCATCAACATCCTTTGGATCGGCTGTGTACTGCTGGCGATCGGTACGGGCATGGCCGTGTTGCAGCGCGTTCGGGGTAATGCGGCCTGAGCCGCACGTGGTGAGCCCGTTGACCGCCGTAGTTTCGGCGTCGATCACCGCCATGTCCGCTCCCGCTCGACTTGATGTACTACTGATCGGCACAGGACGCGCCGCCTTCCACTTGGGGCATGCCTTGTTGCGTGCCGGGGTGCCGGTGGTGGGGGTGATGGGGCGCGATGCCGAACGCACGGCCACACTCGCCAGCAGGCTCGGCAGCGTTCCGGTCGCATGGAGCACCCATCCTCCAGCTGCAGCGGTGACGCTCCTGGCCGTGAGCGACGATGCCATCGCACCGGTGGCCGTGCACGTGTCGGAGCGTAGCGGGGTGGTGGCGCATTGCGCGGGCACACGTTCCGTGGACGAACTGTTGCCGCATGCCCGTCGCGCGGTGATCTGGCCGGTACAGGCCCTTTCCATCGGCGAGCCGCTCGACCTGTCGGCCGTACCGTTGGTGGTGGACGGCTCGGGCCCGGAGGCCGTGTCCGCGATCAAGACATTGGCGGGGGCGATCAGCGGCAAGGTGCAGGTGCTGGGCGACGACCAACGCAGGCGTGTGCACCTGGCCGCCGCGATCACCAGCAACCTGCCGGTCTTCCTCGCGGCCGAGGCACGACGCCTGTTGCAGCGCGACGCGCTTCCGCCCGACCTGCTCGCGCCGTTGTGGCGCACCACCGCCGAACGTGCCGCCGAGCTCGGGCCTGAGCAGGTGCTCACCGGTCCTGCGCGGCGTGGCGACCTGGGCACCATACGGGCCCACCTCGCGCTGTTGGAGCAGGACCCCGACCTTCGCCGGGTCTATGCCCTGCTGAGCAACATGATCCTGCGCGCCCACGGCCATCCGCGCCTCGAAGAACAACGCCCATGAGCGACCTCATCACTTACAAGGAACGACTGGTCGGCATCGACACCTTCCTCTTCGATGTGGATGGCGTGTTCAGTGACAACCGCGTGCTCCTGCTCCCGGGTGGGCATCACCCCGTGCGGACCTTCCATTCGCGCGACACCTATGCCCTACAGCTCGCGGTGAAGGAGGGCTACCGGATCGTGATCCTCACGGGGGGGCACAGCGAAGGTGTGGAGACCTACTTCAAGCGGTTCGGGGTGAAGGAGTACTACGACCGCACCGCCGACAAGGTCGCACGCCTGGACGAGTTGATCGCCACCACGGGCCTGGATCCCGCGCGGTCCGCCTACATGGGCGACGACATCCCCGACCTGCGCGTGATGGCGCGCGTGGCCTTCCCCTGCTGCCCGCAGGATGCCGCCCCCGAGGTGAAAGCGATCAGCCTGTACGTGAGCCATGCCAACGGTGGGCAGGGCTGCGTGCGCGACCTGCTGGAACAGGTGATGAAGGTGCAGGGCAAATGGCTCGGCGAGAAAGCGCATACCTGGTGACATGTTCGACCTGCTCCGCCTCTCCCGTCCGATCAACCTGCTGATCATCGCGCTCACCCTGGTGGCGGTGCGCTGCGGGATCGTGGCGGGCAACCTAGAGCGCGGACTGACGCACCTGCTCGCCACGATGGACGGGACGGGGCGGGCCGACCTGATACTTCCGCCGGGGTTCGGGCCGCAGCTGCCGCTGTCGTCCTTCATCCTGCTCGGGTTGAGCACCGTGCTGATCGCGGCCGC
>Ga0207868_1000352_pt1 | contig 53309 bp, 51 predicted proteins | sample Passage237B_FD_187370 | JGI IMG/M metagenome (GOLD analysis project Ga0207868, IMG submission 187370) | Cellulose adapted compost microbial communities from Newby Island Compost Facility, Milpitas, CA, USA - Passage2 37B (SPAdes) (version 3) ... | reverse complement strand
CGATCTCAACCAACAAACCCCACCCGACAACATCGAGCGAGGCCATATGGCATCGACTACTTGGCACACTGTTGAGTTCTCAAGGAACAGACGCGCATCCTCTCGAGATCTTTCGATCTCGGCGGGAGGCAACTTCTCTAACTTAGCGGATCCGGTTCCGCTCGTCAAACCGCTTGTCAGCGGCTTGTTGAGGCGATCGGGCCCGCATCCGGGCGCCTCTCGAGGCCGGCGACGTGGTCGTCGGCCTCGAGGAGCTCCGGGGGGTGTCGCCTGCGGGACCAGCCACTGCGGTGATCCGCGGTGTCCGTTCCTCCCTGCCGGGCGACGTCGAGAACATTACGCAGCGACGGGCGCGAAGATCAAATCCGCGCGGGGGTGACGCCGGTCACCGCGCCCAGATCCGCGTGATCACGCGGATCCGCCGGTCAGCGGCCTCCTTCGAGGGCGGGCCGGCGCTCCCCCCGCCCTCGTCGTCGGCGCCCCGGACGGTCCCGCACGGTTCCCCCGGGACGTCCCCCGGGACGTCCCCCGAGGTCGCCCCCGGAGTCGTCCGAGACGACGCCGGCCCCCCACCGTGGACGGTGGGGGGCCGGTCGGAACCTGTCGGCAGGGAGGGCGAGGCGTCAGTACAGGGCGCTCGCCATCGCGCGGCGGGCCGCGACCACGCGCGGGTCCTCCGAGCCCACGACCTCGAAGAGCTCGACCAGGCGCGCGCGCACCCGCTCGCGCTCGTCGCCGGCGGTCACGCGCAGCAGGTCGACCAGCCGCTCGAACGCGTCGACGACCTTGCCGCCGAGCACGTCGACGTCGGCCACCGCAAGCTGGGCGTCCACGTCGCGCGGGTCGTCCGCCGCGGCCGTGCGCACCGCGCCGAGGTCCACGTCCCGCGTGCGGAACAGCAGCGCGACCTGGGCGAGCCCCGCACGCGCGTCCGCGTCGCGCGGGTTCTCCCGCAGCGCCTGCTCGTACGCGGCGGTCGCCGCCTCGAGGTCGTCGCGCTCGATCGCGTCGTACGCCGCCTGGTGCAGCGGCGGCAGCTCCGACTCGGGCGGCGTGTCCGGCACCTCGCGCGGCGCGACCGTCCCGGTGAGCCCGTTCGCCGCCGCGGCCTGCAGGACCTGGTCGATCACCGGCCGGATCTGGTCGCGCGGCGCCCCGCCCTGGAACAGCGGGACGGGCTGCCCCGCGAGCACCGCCGCGACCATCGGCGCCGACTGCGCCTGGAACGCGGCGGCGATCTGCCGGTTCGCGTCGAAGTCGACCCGGGCCAGCAGCCAGCGGCCCTGGTCCTCCTCGGCGAGCGCCGCGAGGTCGGCGACGACCTGCTGGCTCACCTCCGACCACGTCGCCCACAGGACGACGACCACCGGGTGCTGCGTCGAGCTGCGGACCAGCTCGGGGAACGACGCCTCGTCGACGTCGACCACGTACGCCCCCGGCGTGGGCAGCCCGCCCGGGGACCCGGGTGCCGGGGTCGGCTTCGCGAGCGCGGAGAGGTCGACCGCGCCTCGCATGTCGAACCGGGGCTGCCGGGGGTCCTGCTGTGCCATCAGTCGTCCTTCGTCGTACCTGCGCCAGGGTGCCGGGCCGTCGCCCGGCGCGTGCGTGCGGGCGGTCCCGCCGGGGAGCCCGTCACCGTGTCACCAGATCGTGTCAGGAAGCGGTCGCCGCCGTCACGACGAGCTCACCCGCGAGCACCCGCAGCTGCGCGTCGGAGCCCGCCGGCGGCACGTACAGGACGACGACGCCCGTGTACGTGCGCTTGAACTCCTTGGTCGCCGTGCTCGTGCCTGCCAGCGCCGCGTAGAACGGGTCCGACAGCGGGAGCGAGGAGCCGGCACCCGTGATCGTCATGCGCGCGATGGCGTTGAACGAGCCGACGACGACCGCGCCGCCGTCCACCGTCCGCAGCGACACCACGGGCTCGGGGTCCATGAGGTAGCTCGTCGCGGCCTGCCCGACGGTGCCCATCGAAGACCGGTCCTGCGCGCGGACCTTCTCCATCTCGTCGACGAGCGGGCTGTCCGCGAACTGCTTGGCGAACGTCGACGCGTCGGCGTTCGCGGCGACGTCCATGAACTGCTCGAGCGCCGTCGCCGGGGTCACCAGCAGGCTGTCGTCGTCGGCCGCGAGCTGCTCCGAGCCCTCGTCCGCCGGAGCGGTCGGGGGCATCTGCGCGCCCGGCATGAGCCGCGCCCAGCCCCACAGCTTGTAGACCGAGCGCGGCGCGTCCTGTCGCAGCACGAGGATGCGCTGCGCCTGCAGGTCCTCGGGCTGCTCGGTGATGACGAGCTGCGTGCGGGACCACGCGGTGGTCTGCGGGACGATCATCGCGAGCGCCTCGGTCGGCAGCGACGTGGGCGGTCGCTTGCCCTCCGTCGCCGACGACCGGACGTACTCGGCGGTGCGCATCACGAGGGCCGGGCCCTCGACACGCGCCTCGAGCGCCTTGGCGTCGCGCTTCTCGTCCGCCTCGGTGAGCACCTCGCCGAGCGTGGTCAGGACGCGCTCGGACTGCGGGACCGTGAGCGCGGCGGGCGCGACCGCGGGCGGCGGCGGTGCGGCGGGCTCCGGCAGGTCGGCCGAGCACGCGCCGACGAGCAGCGCCAGCGTCACGGCCGGGGCGGCGACGAGCACGCGGCGACGGGCCCCGGACCGCACCTCGAACCGGGCGCGACGAGCGACGGGGCGTGCGGCCGTGCGGCGTGCGCTCATCGCTGTCCCTCCTCGGTGTCGGTGCCCTCGGTGGTCGGTGTCGTCCCCGGTGCGGCGGGCAGGCCCCAGGCCCGGCGCCACGCGTCGGCCCGCGAGCCGGAGTCGCCCGCCCGCTCGTCGGGCGCGGGCTGCGGTGGCTCGGGCGTCCCCGGGGTCCAGCCGCCCGGGCTCGGCAGCGCCGTGCCGCCCGCGGGACGGGTGTCCAGCCAGGAGGGGCGCGTCCGGCCGCCGTGGTCGGCGGCGCCCTGCGACGGGCCGGCCGGGCGGGCCGGGTCGACCCAGCCGCCCGGGCGCGGGGCGCCCGGGGTCGGACCGGCGTGCGGCGGGGCGCCGGACGGTCCGCCCGTGGGCGCCGCCGGTCCTCCGGCGGGCCGGGGAGCGGACGTGGTGGTCGGGACGGCCTCGGTCGGCGCGCCCGAGCCGGTCGGGCGGGGCGACGCGGGCCGCGGCGCCGCCGGTGCGCCGGGGACCGGGTACCCGGTGGCCGCCACGGGTGCCGGACGGCCGCGACCGGGAGCCGGTGCGGGGCGCACGGGGGACGTCGGGCGGCCGGGTCCGGCCGCGCCGAGGTCCCCCGACGTCCGCACCGGGCCGGGTGCGGGCAGGGTCGGCGACGGCTGGGCGGTCCCGGGCTGGGACGTAGCGGGCTGGGACGTACCGCCCTGGGGCGCCACGCGACGTGCGGTCGTCGGCCGGTCGCCGCTGCCAGACGTCCCCGCACCCGCGAGGGTGTCCGGGACGACGGGGACCGCGGAGGTCGGCGCGGAGCTGCCGCGCAGCGCGCGACGGCTCGGCGTGGCGCTCGCGGGTGCGCCGGGCGTCGCCGCCGAAGGCCGCTCGGGCGACCAGCCCGCGGGGGCCGCGGGGCGCTCGGACGACGACCACCCGCTCGCGGCCGCGGACGGACCGCCCGGGGCCGTGGGCGCGGCCGGACCGGCAGGCGCGCTCGACGACGGCGTGGGACCGCCGGCGGCCCACGACGGGCCGAGGCCCGTGCCGGCCGCCGCGGGGGCGGCACCCGGGCGCGTGCCGATCGGGTCGGCGGGCGCGGCACCCGGGCGCGTGCCGGACGGGGCGGCGTGCGTCCCGGACGGGGCACCGCTCGGCGAGGCGGCGTGGGCGGCGGCCGACGAGCGCGTCTCGTCGGACCGTGCGGTCTCCCCCGGTCGCTGCGCCGACGGCCCGGACGCGGGGACGCCCGCCGCCGCGTGGCGGCCCTCCTCGTGCGGGGCGGCGACCGTCTGCTGCGGACCGGTGACGCGCGGCAGCGCGCCCGTCGCGGGACGGCGGGCCTGCGCGGCCTGCTGCGCCTCGCGGAGCTGGCGTCGCGTGAGCGGCGTGCCGTCGGGCACGACCGGCACGGAGTCCGTCAGCACGGGCTCCCAGGCGACCTGGCGGCGGGACGCGACGTCGCGCAGCAGCAGGAGGCCGGCGGCCAGGGTGATCAGCCCGCCGACGACGACGCACGGCCACAGCCACGGCGTCGTCACCACGCGGGGCCAGGAGATCGAGAGCGTCGGCTCGGCGGTCCCGCGGCTGACCGCGAGCAGGCTCCACCGGCCGGGCTGCGCGGGCCACACGAGCTCGGCCGAGCCGTCGCCCATCGCCTGCGCGACCCAGTTGTCGTTGCCCGCGGGGCTCGCCTGCGTCGGCGCGGCGGGCGCCTCGGCGGCCGCCGCGGTCTCCTGCGGCGTCGGCGTCGCGCTCGCGGCGGGCGTGGCGGCGGCGCTCGCGGCCTGCGTGGCGGCGGCGCTCGCGGCGGCCGTCGGCGCGGCGCTCGCCGAGCCCGAGGGGGCCGGGGTCGCGGACGGCGCGGCGCTCGCCGAGCCCGAGGGGGCGGGCGTCGGCGCGTCGGTCGGGGCCGCGGACGGGTCCGGCTGCCCCGGCGTCGTCGCGAGCGCGTCCCACGCGGACAGTCCGGTGACGCGCGTGTAGCGGTCGCTGCCGACCCAGCCGTCGACGTCGGTGTCGCGCCCGACCACGACGACGACCTCGGCGCCGTCGGCGGCCGTGACGCGCACGGTCGCGGGGTCGCCACCGAGCTCCAGGACACCGGGGTCGGTCACGACGACGTGCGACGACGCGGTCGTCGTCGCGGTCAGGACGTCGTCGGCGCGCCACACGGTCGCCGACGCGACCCCGAGGCCGATGACGACCAGTCCGACGACGCCGGCGGCGGCCGTGATCACTCGCTTGCGCACGCACAGTCCTCTCGGGCGGAGGGACCCAGGATAGGCAGACGACCAGCCACGACGGCGACAGGAGCGGGACGAACCGGACCGTGGACACGTGTCCGAGCGGCGTCTCCACGACCTCTTCACGGGTCGGCGACGACATCCCGACGACCCCGCGACCCGCCCGGAGGCTCCGTCCCGGCCTCCCCCGGTCCGCCCCCGGTCGCTGCACGCCGCGCGCCGGGCCTCGCCGCCCGGCCGCTCGACGGCCGCCGCGGCCTGGGGAACCACTATCCTGACGCAGGGCCGTGAGCCGCTCGCCCGGCTGCGACGTCGCGCCACCTGCCGGCCCACACCACCGAGGAGGAAGTCCCGTGCCCGAAGCCCGGCCGCAGTTCCCCGTCGTCAACTTCCGCGGGTACGAGCGTGAGGCGGTCGACGCACGGATCGCCTCCCTGGAGCAGTCGCTCGCCGAGACGCGCGCGCAGGTCGAGGCCCTCGACTCCCGGGCCCTGCAGCTCGCCGGCGAGCTGTCCGAGGCCCACCGTCAGCTCCGCGAGGCCGAGCGCCCGACGTACTCGGGTCTCGGGTCCCGGATCGAGCAGCTCCTGCGCTCCGCCGAGGAGCAGTCCTCGGACGTCGTGAGCCAGGCCAACGCGCAGGCGGCGGACGCCCTCGCGCGGGCCAAGCTCGCCGCGGGCCAGCTGCGCGCCCGCGCGGAGAACGAGGTCGCCGAGCTGCTCGCCACCGCGCGCCGCGAGGCCGAGGAGGTCCGCACCAACGCCGCCACCGAGGCCGAGAGCACGCTGCTCGCGGCGCAGCGCCGCGCCGAGGAGCTCGTCGGGTCCGCCGAGCGCGAGGCCGCCCGGATCCAGAGCGCGATCACCACCGAGGAGTCGGAGCGGCGCGCCACGCTCGAGCGCGAGCTCGGCACGCTGCGCGCGACCGTCGAGCACGAGGCGACGCAGCTGCGCGTCGCGACCGAGCGCACCGCGAGCGAGCTGCGTGCGCGCACCGAGGCCGAGACGACCGCGATGCGCGACGAGGCCGAGCGCTACGCCCAGGACCTGCGGCAGACGGCCGACGAGGAGACCACGACGCTGCGCAGCCGCACGGAGGCCGAGGTCGCCGCGCTGCGTGCCGACGCCGAGCGGTACGCCGCCGAGCTGCGCGCGACCGCCGCGCAGGAGGTCGCGAAGCTGCGCCAGGACGCCGCGGCGGAGGCCACGACGGTCCGCACGCAGGCGCAGGAGTTCGCGGACAGCACGCGGGCCGCGGCCGAGCGCGACGCGGTCGCGCTGCAGCAGCGGGTCGCGGCCGAGGTCGCGGCGCTGCGCACGGAGGCCGACCAGTACTCGGCGTTCGTCCGGGCGCAGGCGGACCGGGAGACCGGCGAGCAGCGCGCGGCCGTGGTCGACGAGCTCGCCGCGCTGCGGCAGCAGGCCGAGCAGGAGGTCACGCAGGTCCGGGCCGAGGCCGAGCAGTACGCGGCCGAGGTGCGCGCGGCCGCCGAGCGCGAGGCCACCGAGCTGCGCGAGCGCGCCGCCGCGGAGGTCGCGCACCTGCGCGAGACCGCCGAGCGGGAGACCACGGAGCTGCGCGAGACCACGGAGCGCGAGACCGCCGAGCTGCGCGCCACGACCGAGCGGGAGACCCGCGAGCAGCGCGAGCAGACGCGCCTCGACACCGAGCGCGTGCTCACCGAGGCCCGCCGCTCGGCCGCCGAGACGTTCGCGAACGCGAAGACCCGGGCCGACGAGATGGTCCGCGAGGCCGAGCAGCGCCTCGCGGACGCGGAGCTCGAGATCGCGTCCCGCCGCGAGGCGAGCGAGCGCGAGGACGCCGCCCGCCACGAGGCCGCCCGCGCCGAGACCGAGCGGCTGGTGCGCGACGCGGAGGCGCACGCGGCCGACGCCGAGGAGCGCGTCGCGAAGGCGCTCGTGCACGCCGAGAAGGTCCGCGTGGACGCGGAGACGCACGCCAAGGAGCTCCTCGCGAACGCGCGCCGCAACGCGGACAAGGTGGTCGCGGAGGCCCGCGAGCACGCGGAGAAGCAGATCTCCGAGGCGATGACCGAGGCCGAGCGCGAGCGGACCACCGCGGCGCGCCAGGTCGAGGACCTCAACCGCCAGCGCGAGTCGATCACCACGTACCTCGACGAGCTGCGGGGCCTGCTGGGCGCGGAGCCGACGAAGGCGGCGCTCGAGAAGGCGGAGCGCGCCGAGGCGGCGTTCACGGCGCAGCACGGCCCGGCCGGCGCGAAGGCGAGCACGGCTTCGGCCGCTCCCGCGCAGGCCGCCCCCGCGCCCGAGCCGGAGGCGCCCGCCGACGAGCCCGCGGAGGCGACGCCGGACGAGCAGCCGGCCACGCCCGCCGACGAGCCCGAGGCCGCGCCGGCGCCCGCCCGCAAGCCCGCGCGCCCGGCCGCCAAGGCTCGAGCCAAGTCGCGTCCCGCGCCGCTGTCGGCGGCGCCCGCGCCCGTCGTCGTCGCGGACGAGGCCCCGGCGGACGCCCCGGGCGAGGCGTCGGACGCCCCTGCCGCGGAGGCGGCACCGGAGCAGGACACCGCCCCGGCGGACCGGACCGACGAGGACGCCCCGCGGGACGACGCGTCCGGGCAGGCGGACGGCGAGCCGGTCGGCTCCCGCTGACACCCCGGGCCGGAGCCCGGCGGAGGGCACCGGTCCCCTCAGGTCCGGGCCCCCGACGACCGATCGGACGTGCATGACTGACGACGCCGCACGCTGGCGCGAGGAGCGCCGCGAGGCCGCGCACGCCCACGCGGAGGCGCTCCGGCAGCGCCGCGCCGCGGAGGCCGCGCAGGCCCGGACCATGATCGACGAGTTCCTCGCGCACGCGCGCGTCCACGGCCCGGCGCCCGAGCCGCTGCGCGCCCGCACGTACGACGGCCGCGCCCGGTACCGCACGCCGCTGCTCGGCTGGTACCTGCGCCAGGACGAGACGGTCGCGATCGACACCGACGGCGCGTTCTACGTGCTGCGCACGCCGCCGAGCGTCGTCGGGCGGCTGCGCGGCGTGCGACCCGAGCCGTCGGACCCGCCGCTGGTCATCGGCGCGGGCGGCAAGGACGGCGAGTCGATCGACATGAAGGACGCGCTCGCGCGCCTGCGGACCGGCGCCTGAGCACCGACGCCCCGGCCCGGGTGGCGCGGCGCCTCAGGCCGTGGCGGCGCGCTGCACGAGGTCGCCGAGCGCCGCGGCGACGGCCGCCGGCTGCTCGACGGCGGTCATGTGCCCCGCACGCGGCACGACGACGAGCTGCGCGTGCCGCGCGGCGCCCGCGAGGTGCTCCGCCGCCTCGACGGGCGTGACCGTGTCCTCGTCGCCGACGAGGACCGCGACGGGGCCCTCGAACGCGGCCAGCACGTCCGTGCGGTCCGGACGCGCCGCCATCGCGCGCTGCGCCCAGGCGACGTGCGCGGGGGGTTGCTCGTCGATCCAGCCCGCGAGCCGCTCGGCGACCTCCGGCCGGGCCGCGCGGGTCGACTCCCCGAGGAGCGAGGTGGCCATGCCGCGCACGGCGTCCACGCCGCCCTCGGCGTCGACGCGCTCGGCGATCCGCAGGCGGTTCTCGCGCGCCTCGTCGGTGTCGGCCGTGGACTTCGTGTCGACCAGGCCCAGCCCGGCGACGAGGTCGGGGCGGCGCTCGGCGAGCGCGAGGGCCACGTAGCCGCCCATGGAGAGCCCGACGACGACCGCGCGGGTCACGCCCGCGGCCGTGAGCTCGTCGGCGAGACGGTCGGCCGCGGCGTCCAGCGACGGCTCGGGCAGCGGCCCGGCCCCGGGGACGTCGGCCGCGAGCACGGGCCCGGCGGCGGGCAGGGCGGCGGCGACCTCGAGCCACATGCGGTGGTCGAGCGGGAACCCGTGCAGCAGGACGACGGCAGGGCCGTCACCGTCGCGGAGCGCGTGCAGCGTCATGCGTCCTCCTCGCGCGCGTCGCCGCGCTCGTCGTCGGTCCCGTCCTCGGTCCCGGTCCCTCCGGCGGCGCCCGTGACCACGGCCGTGGTGGCCGGACCGTCCCACGTGGTCGGCAGGGGCCCGTGCCCGGGCAGGACGTGCGCGACGACCTCGTCGAGCACGCGCCGCACAGCGGGCTCCCCCACCCACAGGTGCTTCGCGCCGTCGACGCCGATGACCTCGGCCTGGGGGACGCGCGCGAACCGGGCCCGCGCCTCGTCGGGCCGCAGGTAGTCGTCGAGCTCGGGGACGAGCACGACGAGCGGGCGGCCGAACTCCGCCCACGCGTCGAGGTCCGCGTCCGTGGCGCGGTGCAGCGGCGGCGACAGCAGGATCGCGCCCTCGACCGACGGGTCGCGCCCGTGCATGAGCGCGAGCTCGGTGCCGAACGACCAGCCGACGAGCCAGCGGCGCGGCAGGTCGTGGAACTCGGCGTACTCGATGGCGGCGGCCACGTCGAACCGCTCGCCCGCGCCGCCGTCGAACGCGCCCTCGCTGGTCCCGCGCGGGCTGGAGGTGCCGCGCGTGTTGAACCGCAGGACGGCCAGGTCGGCGAGCGCGGGCAGGCGCCAGGCGGCCTTGCGGTAGACGTGCGAGTCCATGTAGCCGCCGTGCGTGGGCAGCGGGTGCAGCGTCACGAGCGTCGCGGCCGGGGTCGCGGGCCCGCCGTCGGGGCCGAGGGGGCGCGCGAGCTCGCCGACGAGCGTGAGGCCGTCGGCGGTGTGCAGCTCGACGTCCTCGCGGTGCGCGGGCAGGACGGTCAGCGAACGGATCTGCGTGGGCGCCGTGCCGGCGCCGGTCGTCGTGCTCATCGCGAGGAGCCTATGCCGTGCCCGGTCGCGGGCGCGCGCCGCCCCGGGCGAGCGCGGTGGCGTGCTCGAGCACGGCCGCGACCCCGTCGCGCGCGTTGGCGGGGCACGCGTGCCGCGCCCGGGCGCGCACCTCGTCGTACGCGTTGGCCACGGCGAACGACTCCCCGGCCCACGCGAGCATCGGCAGGTCGTTGGGCGCGTCGCCGCACGCCCACACGTCCGCGGCGGCGATCCCCCGCTGCTGCGCCCACGCGGCCAGCGCACCCGCCTTGGTGACGCCGCGCGCGCCGACCTCGCCGAGACCCACGGCACCGGAGTCCGCGACGAGCGCGGCGTGGCCGACGGCGCTCTGCACGACGCCCGCGTGCCCCGTGCCGTGGTCCGCGCCGGTGCGCACGAGCAGCTTGAGCGTCGTGGGGGTCAGGACGTCCTCGATGCGGTCCGCGAGCGGGCAGTCGGGCGGCACCACGTGCTCGTCGACGTAGCCGTGCTCGGCCGCGAAGCCGTGCACGCTCTCGACGGCGAGCGCGACGTCGCCGAGGGCCGCGCGCAGCGTGCGGGCGAGCTCGGCGACGAGCGCGGCCGGCATCCCGTTCTCGGCGAGCACGCGGCCGGTGGCGACCTCGACGACCGCGGCGCCGTTCGCGCAGATCGCGACGCCGTGCCCGGCGACGTGCGGGGCCAGGTCCGCGAGCCAGCGCGGCGGGCGGGCCGTCACGAACACGACCTCGACGCCCGCGTCCTCGGCGGCCCGCAGCGCGTCGGCGGTGCGGGCCGACACCCCGCCGGCCGGGTCGAGCAGCGTCCCGTCGAGGTCGGTGGCGAGCAGGCGCGGGGCGCGCGTCGGCCAGGACGCGGCGAGGTCGGGCACCGACAGCGTCACGGTGTCCCCCGCGCCGGGCGGCGTGCCGGACGACCGGTGGGGCGGCGCCGGCCGCGGGCCTCGAAGCACGCGGTGTGCCAGTGCCGCCGGTCCTCGACGCCCGTGCCGCGCCAGTCGTCGGTGCGCCACGCGACGACGTGCGGCGTGCCCGGCGGGACGATCTGGTCGCAGCCGGGGCAGCGGTACTCGCGCTCGCCGCCGCGCACGCGCTGCACGACCCACTCGCCGTCGGGGCCCTCCTGCACGGTGCGGCCGCCGGTGGCGCGCTGCACGTCGAGCGGGACGTGCTCGGCGCCGTACGGGCGCTTGGTCGAGCGGCGGGCCATGCCCCGATCCTCCCCGATGAGCCCCGGGGACGACGAATCGCGCGGCTCCCGGCGGCGCCGTCCGCGCCCGGGAACGACCGTGCCCGGTGACGCGGGGGCGGCACCGGGCACGGACGGGTCGGGTCAGAGGGTCGCGGCGGACTCGATCGTCGGGATGGTGCGGGTGCGCACGAGCTCGGCGTACCAGCGGCCGGAGTCCTTCACCGTGCGCTCGAGCGTGTCGTAGTCGACGCGCACGACGCCGAAGCGGCGGTCGTAGCCGTAGGCCCACTCGAAGTTGTCGAGGAACGACCACACGAAGTACCCGCGCACGTCGACGCCCTTGTCGCGGGCCTCGCCCACGGCGTCGATGTGGTCGTGCAGGTACGCGACGCGCTCGACGTCGTGCACGCGGCCGTCCTCGGACACGGTGTCGTAGAACGCGGCGCCGTTCTCCGTGACCGCCAGCGGCAGGTTCGGGTAGCGGTCGTGGAGGCCGACGAGGAGCTCGACCAGGCCCTCGGGCTCGATGTTCCAGCCCATCGCGGTGTGCGGGCCGGGCAGCGGCAGCCACTCGACCTGCGTCGCACCGACCCACGGGGAGTGCGGCGAGGAGCGGTGGCCGTCGGGGCCGGGCGTGCCGTCGCCGACCGGCGGGGTGCCGTGCTTGACCTTGCCGGTGGAGTAGTAGTTCACGCCGAGGAGCGCGAGCGGGACCTTGATGAGGTCGAGGTCGCCGTCGAGCACGAACGACCAGTCGGTGATGTCGGCGGTGTCCGCGAACACCTCCTTGGGGTACTCGCCGTCGACGACCGGGCGCAGGAACACCTCGTTGGCGATGGTGTCGATGCGGCGCTTGGCCTCGACGTCCGCGGGGTCCTCGCTCGCGGCGCGGGTCACGTGCAGGTTGAGCGTGATGGAGATCGGGGTGTCCTCGCCGAGGACGTCCTTGATCGCCCGCGCGGCGAGGCCGTGACCCAGGTTGAGGTGGTGCACGGCGCGCAGCGCCTTCTCGTCGTCGGTCACGCCCGGGGCGTGCACGCCGCTGGCGTAGCCGAGGAACGCGGAGCACCACGGCTCGTTGAGCGTGGTCCACAGGTGGATGCGGTCGCCCAGGACCTCGGCGACCTTGCGCGCGTACTCCGCGAACCGCAGCGCGGTCTCGCGGTTCGCCCAACCACCCTGGTCCTCCAGCGCCTGCGGGAGGTCCCAGTGGTAGAGCGTGACGACGGGCTTGATGCCGGCGGCGAGCAGGCGGTCGACGAGGTCGGAGTAGAACCTCAGGCCCGCCTCGTTGAAGGGGCCCGAGCCGGTCGGCTGGACGCGCGGCCACGCGATCGAGAAGCGGTACGCCTGGAGGCCGAGCTCGGCCATGAGGGCGACGTCCTCCTCGACGCGGTCGTAGTGTCCGACCGCGACGTCGCCCGTGTCGCCGTTGAGCACCTTGCCGGGCGTGCGGGAGAAGGTGTCCCAGATGGACGGGCCGCGCCCGTCGACGTCGTGGGCGCCCTCGATCTGGTAGGACGCCGTGGCCGAGCCCCACAGGAAGTCGGAGGGGAACTGGCGGCCGGACGGGCGCTTGCTGGTCATCGCTGAAGTCCTTCGGGATGGCTGAGGGGGGACGTCCGGTCGGCGGCCAGGGGGACCGGAACCGGTTCCGGGAGCGTCGAATCGTTACGATACCGGACCCGGGCACGAGCAGGCCACACCCCCTGGCGGACGGACGCCCCGGGGCCGCGCCGCAGGTCGAGGCGTCGGCGCGCTCCACGCTGAGCACGCCAGGTCTCGCCGGCGACGACACACCCCATCATGCGCGAAGCCGCGCCGGAGCGACACGGGCGCGGGCGATCTCGCCGGGCGGTACGAGGACGACGGTTGAAGCGCTCCGAGCAAGGCCGTGCGGGGCGATCGTCGAAGCGCTTCAACCTGCCGTCGGGGAGGATGCTAACCACGACGGGAATGCCACGTCCAACCGGCGGCGATCCGCGCACGCCAGCACGGCCCTGGACCAGGCCGTGCAGCGTCGAAGCGGTTAGTCGAGTCCGTCGATGAAGACGTTCGACGACCGGACCCGCATCGGTAGGATCCGCCCCATGGCCACGATCGCCGACGTCGCGCGGCTCGCCGGCGTCTCGTCGTCCACCGTCAGCTACGTGCTGTCCGGCAAGCGGCCCATCTCCGCCGCCACGCGGGCCCGCGTCGAGCGCGCCATCCACGAGCTCGGGTTCAGCCCCCACGCCGGCGCCCGCGCGCTCGCCACCAACCGCACCAACGTCCTCGGGCTCGTCGTGCCCCTGCGCGCACTCGAGTCGAACCCCGCGACCGTCATGGAGGTCGTCGCCGGGGTCCTGGCCGCCGCGCGCGAGCACGGCGACGACGTGCTCGTCCTCACCGACGAGGACGCCGCCGACGTGCACCGGCTCGCCGCTGGCTCCCGCGTCGACGCGCTCGTCCTCATGGACGTCGAGCGGCACGACCCGCGGCTGCCCGTGCTCGCCGCCCTGCGCCAGCCCGCGATCCTCGTCGGCGTGCCCGCCGACTCCCAGGGCCTGTCGTGCGTCGACCTCGACTTCGCCGCCGCGGGCCGCCTCGCCGTGCGGCACCTCACCGAGCACGGGCACGAGCGCATCGCGCTGCTCGGGTCCGGCGAGGCGGCCGTCACCCGCGGCGCCAGCTACGCCGTGCGCATCATCGAGGGCTTCCGCGAGGAGGCCGGCCGCCTCGGCGTCCGGCACACCGTCGTCCCGCTCGAGGACTCCTACCCCGCCGCTGCCACCGCGCTCGCACGCGCCCGCACCGAGGTCGACGGTCCCACCGCGCTCGTCGTGCACAACGAGGGCGCGCTGCCGGCCGTGCTCACCGCGCTCGCCCGCGAGGGCCTGCGCGTCCCCGAGGACGTGTCCGTCCTCGCCGTCGCACCCGCCCGGCGCGCCGAGCACCTGTCCGTCCCGCTGACCGTCATCGACATCCCGTCGGTCGAGATCGGGCGGACCGCGGTCGCCATGGCCGTCGACCGCCAGGAGCGCAGCGTCCCCGCCGAGACCCGCCTGCTCGCGCCGCAGCTCGTCGAGCACGGCAGCTGCGCCGCGCCGCCCGCACCCTGACGCGCGCGCTCCGGGCCGCGGCACGGGCGCCGGGTGGGGCCCGACCCCCGGCCCGGGCCCGGGCCCGGGGTCAGCCGACCGGCACGCCCGCGCGCAGGACGAGCTGCGGACGCAGGTCCGCGTCCACGACGAGCACGTCCGCACGCAGCCCCACGACGAGGCCGCCCACGTCGTGCAGCCCCAGCACCGTCGCCGGCGTCACCGACGCCGCCCGCACCGCGTCCACGACCGGCACCCCGGCGTCGACCGTCGCGCGCACCACGTCGAGCAGGTGCCCGATGCCCCCGGCGATCGCGCCCGGCTCACCGTCACCGTCGACGATCCGCGCCACGCCGTCCGCCACCCGCACCGCCATCGGGCCGAGCTGGTAGTCGCCGTCGGCCATCCCCGCCGCCGCCATCGCGTCCGTCACCAGCGCGACCGCGTCCGCCCCCACGAGGTCGAACACCGACGCGACCGTGCCCGGGTCGAGGTGCGTACCGTCCGCGACCAGCTCCACGACGAGCTCGCCCCGCGCCGCCGCCGCCAGGCACGCCAGCACCGGCCCCGGGTCGCGGTGGTGCACCGGGCGCATGCCGTTGAACAGGTGCGTCGCCGTCGGGCGCCCCGAACGGGCCGCCGGGCTCGCGGCCAGCAGGTCGAACGCGCGGTCCACCGCCGCCTCGACCTGCGCCGCGCTCGCGTCCGTGTGCCCCACCGACGGGAGCGCACCGCCCGCGACCAGCGCCGCGAGCACGTCGTCGTCCGCGTCCGCCGCCGTCGCGCACACCCCCGCGACCTCCGGGGCGACCGTCATCGTCACCAGGTGGCCCCGCGCCGCCGCGACGACCTCGCCGACGAGCGCCGGGTCGCCCGGGAGCATGTCGCCCGGGTTCTGCGCCCCGCACCGCGCGTGGGACAGGAACGGGCCCTCGAGGTGGATCCCGCCGATCACGCCGTCCTGCGCGGCCTGCGCCAGCAGCGCCGTGCGCTCGAGCAGCACGTCCCGCGGCGCCGTCACGAGCGACGCGACGAGCGTCGTCGTCCCGTGCCGCAGGTGCTCGGCGGCCGCCGTGGCGACCTGCTCGGGCGTCGTCGCGTCCGGGAAGCTCGCGCCGCCGCCGCCGTGGCAGTGCAGGTCCACCAGGCCCGGCAGGACCGTGTCCTCCGACGGCTCGGGCAGCCTCTCGTTCCAGGGCGCCGGGGCCTCGTCCGCCGGGCCGATCCACGCGATGCGCGACCCGCGGGTGACCAGCAGGCCGTCGGGCAGGACGTCGGTCGGGGTGACCACCCGGCCGCGCAGGAGGATCTCGGACTCGGGGAGGGTGCTCACGCGGTCATTCTCCCCCAGCCGACCCGGGCCGCCACGGGACTCGCGGGTCAGGCGCCCACCTCGGCCGGCCCCAGCCGGTCGTGGCCCGGACGGGCACCGGCGCGCCGCTCGTCCCGTCGCTCGTGCCGCCTGCGTGCGGCGTCGGCCCACACCGCGCCGCCCGCACCCGAGAGCGCCCCGACCCCGGCGGCGACCGCCCACAGGCCGGACCCCGACCACGTGGGGACGAGCACCACCGCGGTCAGCAGCGCCACCGCGCCGCCCAGCACGGCGTACAGCGCGGCACGCGCCGGCGCGGGAGCCCCGGCCCACCGGTGCTCGACGAGCATCGCGCCCGCGCCGCCGACGACGAGCACCGGGACCGCCGCCATCACCACCGCCAGCCCACGGCGAGCAGCGCCGTGCTCCCGCCGCCGGCCGCCGCCGCGACGGCCGAGCCACCGGCCCAGCACAGCACCAGCGCACGCCACAGGACGGCCGCCGCGCGGCGCACGTCCTGGTCCGGGGAGGCGCTCATGCGCCCATCCTGGCCCCGCGGGCGCGGTCCGCCAAGGGCGCTCCGCCGGTCAGGACGGGCGGTCGGGACGGGCGGTCAGAACAGGCGGGAGTCGACGTCGTCGACGCCGCGCATCGCGTCGTAGTCGAGCGTCAGGCACGCGATGCCGCGGTCCGTGGCCAGCACTCGCGCCTGCGGCTTGATCTCCTGCGCGGCGAACACCCCGCGCACCGGGGCCAGCAGCGGGTCCCGGTTGAGCAGCTCCAGGTACCGCGTGAGCTGCTCGACACCGTCGATGTCACCGCGGCGCTTGATCTCCACCGCGACCGACCCGCCCGTCGGGTCCTTCGCGAGGATGTCGACCGGGCCGATCGCCGTCGGGTACTCCCGGCGCACGAGCACGTGGCCCTCCCCCAGCAGCCCGATCTGCGCGGCCAGGAGCTCCTGCAGGTGCGCCTCGACGCCGTCCTTCACGAGCCCCGGGTCGACCCCCAGCTCGTGCGCGCTGTCGTGCAGCACCTCGTACAGCTCGATCTCGAGCCGGTCGTCGGACTTCTGGTGCTGCACCGTCCAGACCTGCGTGACGCCCGCCGCGCGGGACTCGTCGTCCGGCTCCCCGACCGCGAGCGTGCACGGCGGGCTCATCCAGTTCAGCGGCTTGTACGAGCCGCCGTCCGAGTGCAGCAGGACGCTGCCGTCGGCCTTGACGACGAGCAGGCGCGTCGCGCGGGGCAGGTGCGCCGACAGCCGACCGGTGTACCGGGCGGCGCAGGACGCGACGACGAGACGCACGCGGGATCCTCCGGGGGCGGGCCGGTCCGGCACGCCGGACGAGCGGTCAGATGACGGTCAGATGACCGAGCCGACGCGCGACGGCGTCGCCTCGATCCACGAGGTCAGACCCGCGTACGCGTCCGCGGACATGAGCAGCTCGAACTCGACCTGCTGCGCCTGGCAGCGGCCCCGGCACGTCACGACGAGCTGGCCCGGCAGACCCGGCAGGTCCGCCTCCCGCTTCGAGACGATCGCGAGCGACTCGCGCTCCCACCGCCGCGCGGGCCGCGGCGCGAGCGACGCCGAGCGCCACCAGTAGAACGCCGCCGCGCCGTACTGCGCCACGCCACCCGGCCAGCGGGTGCCGTGGCGCAGTGCGCAGCGGAAGGAACCCACGCGGCGGTCCAGCGTGTGCCGCCGCGAGAGCCAGAGGGCCGCCGTGACGAGGACGAGCAGCACGAGCGCCGCGACCGCGACGACGAGCCCCCCGCGCACGTCCGGCTACCTCAGCGGGACGACGCCGTCGAGTCGCTCAGCGCGTCGACGACGATCGTGACCGTGTCGGAGTCGACCGAGAGGAAGCCGCCGTCGACGTGCCACGACAGCACACCCTCGGACTCGGTGCGCACGCGGACCTCGCCCGCCTGGAGCACGGACAGGACCGGCGTGTGCCCCGCGAGGATGCCGATCTCCCCGTCGGCCGCGGGGGCAGAGACCTGGCGGGCCTTGCCCGACCAGACCTTGCCCACCGCGTCGACGAGGTCGACGTCGAGAGAGGACGCCATCAGACCCCGTACTCCTTCTGGATGCGGGCCCAGTTCTTCTCGAGGTCCTCGAGGCCACCGATGTTGAAGAACGCCTGCTCGGCGATGTGGTCGAACTCGCCGTTCGCGATCTTCTTGAACGCCTCGACCGTCTCGGCGACCGGGACCGTCGAGCCGGCGACACCGGTGAACTTCTCGGCCATGTACGTGTTCTGCGAGAGGAACTGCTGGATGCGGCGCGCACGCGCGACGATCGTCTTGTCCTCCTCGGAGAGCTCGTCGACACCGAGGATCGCGATGATGTCCTGGAGCTCCTTGTTGCGCTGCAGGATCGACTTCACCTGCGTCGCGACGTCGTAGTGCTCCTGGCCCACGTAGCGCGGGTCGAGGATGCGGCTCGTCGAGGCGAGCGGGTCCACCGCGGGGTACAGACCGCGCGAGGCGATCTCACGGCTGAGCTCGGTCGTCGCGTCGAGGTGCGCGAACGTCGTCGCCGGGGCCGGGTCGGTGTAGTCGTCCGCGGGGACGTAGATCGCCTGCAGCGAGGTGATCGAGTGACCGCGGGTCGAGGTGATGCGCTCCTGCAGGAGACCCATCTCGTCGGCCAGGTTCGGCTGGTAGCCCACCGCGGACGGCATGCGGCCGAGCAGCGTCGACACCTCGGAACCGGCCTGCGTGAACCGGAAGATGTTGTCGATGAACAGCAGCACGTCCTGCTTCTGCACGTCGCGGAAGTACTCCGCCATCGTCAGCGCGGACAGGGCGACGCGCAGACGCGTGCCCGGCGGCTCGTCCATCTGGCCGAAGACGAGGGCCGTCTTGTCGAAGACGCCCGCCTCCTCCATCTCGACGATGAGGTCGTTGCCCTCACGGGTGCGCTCGCCGACACCGGCGAACACCGACACACCACCGTGGTTCTGGGCGACGCGCTGGATCATCTCCTGGATGAGGACCGTCTTGCCGACGCCCGCACCACCGAAGAGGCCGATCTTCCCACCCTGGACGTACGGGGTGAGCAGGTCGATGACCTTGATGCCCGTCTCGAACATCTGGGTCTTCGACTCGAGCTGGTCGAAGGCCGGGGGCTTGCGGTGGATCGGCCAGCGCTCGGTGACCTCGAACGTCTCGCCCTCGGCGAGGTTCAGCACGTCACCCGTGACGTTGAAGACCTTGCCCTTGGTGACGTCGCCGACGGGCACCGAGATCGGGGCGCCGGTGTCGGTCACCTGCGCGCCGCGGACGAGGCCGTCCGTCGGCTTCAGGGCGATCGCACGCACGAGCGAGTCGCCGAGGTGCTGCGCGACCTCGAGGGTCATGCGCAGCGTGCCCTCGCCCTCGCCCTGGCCCGACAGGTCGATGTCGACCGTCAGGGCGTTGTAGATCTCCGGGATCTGGTCCGCCGGGAACTCGATGTCCACGACGGGGCCGATGACGCGGGCGACGCGACCGACGCCGGGCGTGCCGGCGGCGGCGGCCGTCTCGTCGACGGTGGTGGCGGTCATGTCTGGCCTGCTTTCTCGTCCCGGGGCGGTGGGGCCCCGGCGTGGTCTTCGGTCGGTCGTGGTCAGGAGGCCGAGGCGAGCGCGTCGGCGCCCGACACGATCTCGCTGATCTCCTGCGTGATCTCGCCCTGACGGGCCTGGTTGGCCAGTCGGGTGTACGTGCGGATGAGGTCCTCCGCGTTGTCCGTCGCCGTGTGCATGGCCCGCTGGCGCGCCGCGAGCTCGGACGCCGCGGCCTGCAGGAGGCTCGCGAAGATCCGCGCCCGGAAGTACCGCGGCAGCAGGGCGTCGAGCACCGTCTCGGGGTCCGGCTCGAAGTCGTACAGCGGGAGCGGGCCGCCGTCGCCGGCGGGCGCGACGCCCTCGACGACCTCGAGCGGCAGGAGCCGGATGACCCGGGGCCGCTGCGTGACCATGTTGACGAACTGCGTGAAGACGACGTGCACCTCGGCGACGCCGCCCTCCTCCGCGGGGGCGCCGAACCGCTCGAGCAGCGTGTCCGCGATCTCCCGCGCCGTCTCGAGCCGCGGCGCGTCGGACTCGCCGACCCACTGCCCGGCGAGCGCGCGCTGCCGGAACGTGTAGTAGCTGACCGCGCGACGACCCGAGACGTACAGGTCGACCTCGCGGCCCTCGTCCTGCAGCTGCTGGATCAGCCGCTCCGTCTCGCGGATGACGGTCGCCGAGTAGGCGCCCGCCATGCCGCGGTCGGAGGCGACCAGCAGGACGGCCACCCGGTTCGTGTCGGTCCGCGTCGCGAGGAACGGGTGCGTCACGTCCGAGTGCGTGGCCACGGCGGAGACGGCACGCGTGATCGCCCGCGAGTACGGCGTCGCCAGGGCCACCCGGTCACGAGCCTTGCCGATGCGGGACGCAGCGATCAGCTCCTGCGCCCGGAACATCTTCTTGAGCGACTGGGTGGACTTGATGCGCTGCTTGTAGACGCGCTGCGAACCGGCCATGCTCAGGCCTTCTTCTGCCGGACGATCTGCTCCTGCTCGACCTCGACCTCGACCTCGTCCTCGGCACCGCCGACCAGCGGCTGACCGTCGAACTTGAGGAAGCCCGCGCGGAACTTCTCGACCGCGGCGCCGAGCGCCTTCTCGGTGTCGCCGTCGAGCTTGCCCGTCGAGGCGATCGTCGTCAGGACGTCCGTGTTGCGGCGCAGGTGGTCGAGCAGCTCGGCCTCGAAGCGCTTGACGTCCTCGATCGGCACGTCGTCGAGGTGGCCCTTGGTGCCGGCCCAGATCGACGCGACCTGGTCCTCGACCGGGTACGGCGTGTACTGCGGCTGCTTGAGCAGCTCGGTCAGGCGCGCACCGCGGGCGAGCTGCGCGCGGGACGTCGCGTCGAGGTCGGACGCGAACATCGCGAACGCCTCGAGCGAGCGGTACTGCGCGAGGTCGAGCTTCAGCGTGCCGGAGACCTGCTTCATGGCCTTGACCTGGGCGGCACCACCGACGCGGGACACCGAGATGCCGACGTCGACGGCGGGGCGCTGGTCCGCGTTGAACAGGTCCGACTGCAGGAAGATCTGGCCGTCGGTGATCGAGATGACGTTCGTCGGGATGTACGCCGAGACGTCGTTCGCCTTGGTCTCGATGACCGGCAGACCCGTCATCGAGCCCGCGCCCAGCTCGTCCGAGAGCTTCGCGCAGCGCTCGAGCAGGCGGGAGTGCAGGTAGAAGACGTCACCGGGGTACGCCTCGCGGCCCGGCGGGCGACGCAGGAGGAGCGACACCGCACGGTAGGCCTCGGCCTGCTTCGACAGGTCGTCGAACACGATGAGGACGTGCTTGCCGCCGTACATCCAGTGCTGGCCGATGGCCGAGCCGGTGTAGGGGGCGAGGTACTTGAAGCCCGCCGGGTCGGACGCGGGAGCCGCGACGATCGTCGTGTACTCGAGCGCGCCGGCCTCCTCGAGGGCGCTGCGCACCGCGGCGATCGTCGAGCCCTTCTGGCCGATCGCGACGTAGATGCAGCGGACCTGCTTCGACGGGTCGCCCGTCTCCCAGTTCGCCTTCTGGTTGATGATCGTGTCGATCGCGATCGCCGTCTTGCCGGTCTGGCGGTCGCCGATGATCAGCTGACGCTGGCCGCGGCCGATCGGGATCATCGAGTCGATCGCCTTGATGCCGGTCTGGAGCGGCTCGTGGACCGACTTGCGGGCCATGACGCCGGGGGCCTGCAGCTCGAGGGCGCGGCGGCCCTCGGTCTCGATCTCGCCCAGGCCGTCGATCGGCTGGCCGAGCGGGTCGACGACGCGGCCCAGGTAGCCGTCACCGACGGCGACCGAGAGGACCTCGCCCGTGCGGCGGACCTCCTGGCCCTCCTCGATGCCGGAGAACTCGCCCAGCACGACGACGCCGATCTCGCGGACGTCGAGGTTGAGGGCGAGGCCGAGCGTGCCGTCCTCGAAGCGCAGCAGCTCGTTGGCCATCGCGCCGGGCAGGCCCTCGACCTGCGCGATGCCGTCGCCCGCCAGAGTCACGCGGCCGACCTCTTCGGCGACGGCGCCCGTGGGCTCGTAGCTCTTCACGAAGCTGTCCAGCGCGGCGCGGATCTCCTCCGGCCGGATCGTCAGCTCAGCCATTGATCTCTCCTGTCATGGCCTGCCGGTGCAGGCTCAGCGTTCTGGGGTGCCGGGGTCAGCCGGCGAGTCGTCGTCGGGCGTCGGCGAGCCGGGACAGCACGGTCGAGTCGACCACCTGCGCCCCGACCTGGATGCGCAGACCACCGAGCACGTCCGGGTCCACGATCACGTTGAGCTGGACCTCGCGGCCGTACGCCTGCCGCAGGATCTGGGCGAGACGCTCCCGCTGGGCCGCGGTGAGGTCGGTCGCGCTGGTGACCGTCGCGACCTCGCGCCGACGGCGCTCCGCGATCAGGTCGGCGACGTGGCCCAGCGTCGCCACGTAGCGCCGGCCGCGAGGGGCCGCCGCCGCACGGCGCGCGAGGACCGCCGTGACGGCGCTCGCACGGCCCGCGAGGATGCGGTCCACGAGGTCGGCGCGCGCGGCGCCGGGGATCGAGCTGTCGAACAGCGCCTGGCGGACCTCCCGCTGACCCGCGAGGGCCCGCGTGAGGCGGAAGACCTCGTCCTCGACGGCCTGGAGCGTGCCCTCGTTCTCGGCACGCGCGATCACCGCGAGGAACGCGAGGCGCTCGACCGCGTCACCGAGGTCGGCGTCCGCCGACCAGCGCTGGCGCACGAGGTCCTGGGCGACGGCCACGACCCGGGGGTCGGCCGCGGCGAGCAGCCGGCCGACGAGGGAGGCCTTCGCCTCGCCGTCGACCGACGGGTCGCCCAGCACACGGCGCAGCGAGCCGGAGGTGTCGAGCGCGTCGACGAGGGCGAACAGCTGCTCACCGAGGTCGGACGCCTGTGCCCCGGCGGCGGCGAGAACCGGCTCGAACCGCTCCTCGACCGCCGCCAACGACGCGCGAGAGGTCCCGCGCATCAGGTCCCCTGTCCGCTGGTCGCGACGGGCGACGCGGCGAGCTCGTCGAGGAAGCGGTCGACGACGCGCGAGCGACGCACCTCGTCCTCGAGCGCCTCGCCGACGATCTTCGACGCCAGCTCGGTCGCGAGCGCACCCACGTCGGAGCGCAGCTGCACGGCGGCCTGCTGACGCTCCGCGTCGATCTGGCGCTGCGTGGTCTCGAGGATGCGGGCCGCCTCCTCCTGCGCACGCGCGCGCTGCTCGGCGACGATCTGCGCACCCTCGGCGCGCGCCTCCTCACGGACGCGGGCCGCCTCGGCCCGGGCCTCCGCGAGCTCGCGCTCGTACTCCTCGCGCAGCGCCGCGGCCTCGGCCTGGACGGCCTCCGCCTTGGCGAGCCCGCCCTCGATCCGCTGCGCGCGGTCGTCGAGGACCGCCTGCAGCTTGGGCAGCGCGAACTTGTAGAAGGGGATCGCGATGATGAGGAGGACGACCGTCGACCACAGGAGGTCGTAGCCGGCGGGCAGCAGCAGCCGCACGCCGTCGACCTCGGTCTCCTCCGCGGCCGTCACGACAGCCGCGGCGATCGCGGCGGCGCTCACTTGAAGAGGAACCCGGTGATGAGGCCGAGGAGGCCGAGGACCTCGACGAAGCCGATACCGATGAACATCGTGGTGCGGAGCTGGCCGGCGACCTCGGGCTGGCGGGCCATGCCCTCGAGGGTCTTGCCGATCAGGATGCCCAGACCGATGCCCGGGCCGAGCACCGCGAGGCCGTAGCCGACGGTCGCGATGTTGCCGGAGACGGCGTCGGTGGCGGCGAGGATCATGCTGGTGTCTGCCACGGTCGTTCGTTCCTTCCGTTGGGTCCCCGGCCGGTCGACCGAGGGCTCGTGTTGTTCGCCGCCGGGGCTGCCGCCCAGCGGTGGTGGTTCGGGGTCAGTGCTCCTCGGAGATCGAGGAGCTGATGTACACGGCGGTGAGCACGACGAAGATGTACGCCTGCAGCGCCGCGACGAACACCTCGAAGAGCGTGATGGCGATGCCACCCGCGAAGCTCGGCACCGCGAAGGCGCTCATCCCGGACGCGGAGCGGACGAAGTAGTCCGTCGCCGAGAAGCACAGGACGAGCATGAGGTGGCCGGCGACCATGTTCGCCATGAGTCGCAGGGCGAGCGTCACGGGCCGGATGACGAACACCGTGAGGAACTCGACGGGCGTGAGCAGGATGTACAGCAGCGGCGGCACGCCGGGCGGGAAGAGGCTCGCCTTGAGGAAGCCGCCCACGCCGTGGGCCCGCACGCCGGCCGCGAGATACATCACGTACACCCACAGCGCGAGCATGACCGGCAGGCCGATGAGGCCCGTGCCGGCGATGTTGAGGCCGGGCACGACACCCGTGAGGTTGAACGCGAGGATCGCGAAGAAGATCGTCGTCAGGAGGGCGACGTACTTGCCGGCCTTCTCCTTGCCGATGATGTCCTCGGCGACGTTCTTGCGGACGAAGTCCAGGCCCATCTCGACGACGCTCTGCAGGCGGCCCGGCACGAGGCGGGCGCGGGCGGCGACGGCGCAGAACAGGACCACGATCGCGACCGCGGCCACGACGCGGACGAGCTGCATCCGGTTGGCCTCGAACAGGGTCCCCTCGAACAGGAAGGGCGCGGGGAAGAAGTCCGCGATCGACGGCGTGTGGAAGCCGTTGCCCCCCTCGTCGGACGCGAGTGGCAGGAGGGTCGCGAGGCTGGACAGGGTGCGCTCCTGGAGGTCGTCTGCGTCGGCCGGGCGCCGCTTCAGCGCGGGCACGCCTTCGACGCCGGGCCATCGGGGTCGGGAGGAAGCCTAACCCATCACGGGCAGTGCCCGAGCCCCTGTCCGGGACCGTCGTCCTACGAATCCGGCGTCAGCTCGTGCTCTCGTCCTCGCCACCCGCCGCGGGCTCCACGTAGGGCAGCCGCGCGCGCGTGACGGCGCGGTAGTCGAGGTACGCCGAGCCGAGCACGCCGACCATCAGCGTCACCGCCAGCACGCCCGGCGAGTAGAAGTCCATGCCGCGCAGCACCGCCAGCGCGACGATCACGACGGCCACCTTGCCGAGCCACGTCCCCATGACCACCAGGGCCATCGTCTGCGGCGTCGAGCGGGTGGTGCGCAGCATCGCGACGATCGTCGTGCCCGAGCACACGAGCGCGAGCCCGACGCCGATCAGCGCGCCCCACACGCCCGCGGCGCCGGCGACGAGCCAGCCGACGACGGTGCCGACGACGAGCAGCCCGCCGAGCAGCAGCAGGACGGTGCGCAGCGACGTGCGGAAGACGTCCTCGGCCGTGCTGTCGTACCGCGGCGCGGGCGCCGGGTCGTGGTCGGGGCTCGTCGGGGCGTTCATGCGGGCTCCTCGGGGGGTCCTCGGTGGGAGGTCAGGTGGTGCGGTGCGACCGGCCGCGCAGGGGGCCGAGCGTCAGCAGGACGGCGACGACGACGGCCGCGGCGAAGATCCACAGCACGGTCGTCGTGGAGAGCAGGACGAGCGCGCCCACGCCGTAGGCGAAGACGGCCGTCCAGACGTACATGATCGCCACCGCGCGGCGGTGGCTGTGCCCGAGCGCGAGCAGCCGGTGGTGCAGGTGCAGGCGGTCGGGGTGGAACGGGGACTTGCCCTGGATGGTGCGCCGGACGATCGCCAGCCCCATGTCGAGCAGCGGCAGCAGCAGCACCGCGATGGGCAGCAGGATCGGCAGGAACGCGGGGAACGACTGCCGGCGGGACACCTGCTCGGGGTCGATCTGCCCGGTCACGACGATCGCCGCGGCGGCCAGCACGAACCCGAGCAGCATCGACCCGGAGTCCCCCATGAAGATCCGCGCGGGGTACAGGTTGTGCGGCAGGAAGCCGACGCACGCCCCCACGAGCGCGGCGAGGACGAGCGCGGAGAGGCTCGCGTAGTCGCCGGACGTGGCGCGCGTCAGCAGGTAGCAGTACAGGAAGAACGCCCCGCCGCCGATGGCGAGCACGCCCGCGGCGAGCCCGTCGAGGCCGTCGACGAAGTTCACGGCGTTCATCGCGACGACCACGATGACGATGGTCACGAACGTCCACATGCGTGTGGAGCTGACGGTGACGCCGCCGATCGGGAGCTGGTAGAGCTGCACGCCCTGCCACGCGAGGAAGCCCGCGGCCAGCACCTGGCCCATGAGCTTGGTGAGCCAGTCGAGGTCCCAGATGTCGTCCGCGACGCCGAGCGCGACGACGAGCCCCGCGCCCCCGACGATCCCGACGAGCGCGCGCGGGTTGTCGTAGACGCCCTCGAGGAACGGCAGGCCGCTGGCCATGAGGATCGTCACGACGATCCCGACGAACATCGCGAGCCCGCCGAGGCGCGGCGTCGGCACGGCGTGCACGTCGCGGTCGCGCACGGCGGTGATCGCGCCCCAGCGCAGCGCGCACCAGCGGGCGAGCGGCGTCATGAGGTAGGCGACCGCGGCCGCGATGACGCCGACGAGCAGGTAGACCCTCACCCGGCGGCACCGTCCCGGGTCGTCTCGCCGGCAGTGCCGTCCGTCGAGCCGTCCGCCGTGCCGCCCGGCAGGTCGGCGGCGTCGAACGCGGCCTCGTCGGTCGGGGCCTCGTCGGGCAGGAGCCCGTCGGCGCCGCGCACGGCGGCGACCTCGTTGAGCGCGACGAGGGAGATCGCGCCCTGACGCACGACGCGCAGCTCCGGGCCGGTCGCGTCGACGATCGTCGACGCCACCTGGCCCGGGGACTCCCCCGCGTCGAGGTAGACGCGCACGCTGTCCCCGAGCATGCGCAGCGCGTCGGCGGCGGTGAGCGCGGCGGGCTCACCGCTGCGGTTCGCGCTCGAGACCGCCATCGGGCCGGTGCGGCGCAGCAGCGCGCGGGCGGCCTCGTGGTCGGGCACGCGCAGCGCGACGGTGCCGTGCGTCTCGCCGAGGTCCCACGCGAGCGAGGGCTGGGCGCGCACGATGAGCGTCAGGCCGCCGGGCCAGAACGCCTCGGCGAGCCGACGCGCGTCGTCGGGCACGTCGGTCGCGAGGCCGTCGAGCGTGCGGACGTCGCCGATGAGGACCGGCGGCGGCATCTGCCGGCCGCGGCCCTTCGCGTCGAGCAGCGCCTGCACCGCCTCGGGCGAGAACGCGTCGGCGCCGATGCCGTAGACGGTGTCGGTCGGCAGGACGACGAGACCGCCGCCCGCGACGGCCGCCACCGCCTCGTCGATCGCCGGTCCCCAGGTCGCCGGGTCGTGAGCAGACAGGGTGCGCGCAGTCACGGACGCGAGTCTTCCACGTGCGGCCGCCCGTTCCGACGCGCGACGAGCATCCGGGGCCGTCCGGTGAGGTCCGGTCGGGTCGCGATCTCGGCGAACGCCCCCGTCTCGGCCGCGGCGACGCGCGCCGCGACGTCCTGCACCTCGGCGTGCTCGACGACGAGCAGCCCGCCGGGGACGAGCAGCCGGGCGGCGGCCGCGAGCACGGCGCGCGGCACGTCGAGGCCGTCGGTGCCGCCGCCGTACAGCGCGAGGTCGGGGTCGTGGTCGCGCACCTCGGGCTCGCGCGGGACCGCGTCGGGCGGCACGTACGGCGGGTTGGAGACGAGCACGTCGACGCGCCCGGCGAGGTGCGCGAGCAGCGCGGGGTCGCGCACGTCGCCCTGTGCGACGTGCACCGCGGCGCCGACCGCCTCGGCGTTGGCGCGCGTGAGGGCGACCGCCTCGGGCGACAGGTCGACCGCGTGGACGTCGGCCCCCGCCACCTCGGTGGCCACGGACAGCGCGATCGCGCCCGTCCCGCAGCACAGGTCGACGACGACGGGCCGCGCCCCGCCGGTGACGAGGCGCGCGGCCTCGTCGACCGCGACCTGGGCGACGACCTCCGTCTCCGGGCGCGGCACGAACACGCCGGGCTCGACGCGCAGCGTGAGGTACCGGAACCCGGTGTGCCCGACGATGTGCTGCAGCGGCTCGCGGCCGCGGCGCCGGTCGACGAGCGCGGCGAACGCCTCGACGAAGCCCGCGGGCGCCGGGTCGGGCGCGAGCGCGAGCTCGAGGCGCGGCACTCCGAGCGCGTGCGCGGCGAGCGCGACGGCGTCGACGCGCGGCGACGGCACGCCGGCCTCGTCGAGCACGCGCACCGCGCCCTCGACGAGCGCGCGCACGCCCGGGGACCGGTCCGGGCCGGCGGTCACGCGCCCGCCTCGGCCAGCCGCGCGGCCTCGTCGGCGGCCACCGCGGACGCGATGACGGGCCCGAGGTCGCCCGCGAGGACCTGGTCGAGGTTGTACGCCTTGTAGCCGGTGCGGTGGTCCGCGACCCGGTTCTCGGGGAAGTTGTAGGTGCGGATCCGCTCGGAGCGGTCGACCGTGCGCACCTGGCTGCGGCGCGCCTCGCTCGCCGCCGCCGCGCTCTCCTCCTGGCGCGCCGCGAGCAGCCGCGCGCGCAGCACGCGCATCGCCTGCTCGCGGTTCTGGAGCTGGGACTTCTCGTTCTGCATCGACACGACGATCCCCGTGGGCAGGTGCGTGATCCGCACCGCGGAGTCCGTGGTGTTGACGGACTGCCCGCCGGGGCCGGACGAGCGGTAGACGTCGATCCGCAGGTCGTTCGGGTCGATCTCGACCTCGCCCTCGTCGTCCGCCTCGGGCAGGACGAGGACGCCGGCGGCCGACGTGTGGATGCGGCCGGCGGACTCGGTGACGGGCACCCGCTGCACGCGGTGCACGCCGCCCTCGTACTTCAGGTGCGCCCACACGCCGTCCTCGGGCGCGGCCGTGCCGCGCGCCTTGACCGCCACGTGCACGTCCTTGATCCCGCCGAGGTCCGACGGCGTGGACTCGAGCACCTGCACGGTCCAGCCCATGCGCTCGGCGTACCGGGTGTACATGCGCAGCAGGTCGCCCGCGAACAGCGCGGACTCCTCGCCGCCCTCGCCGGCCTTGATCTCGAGGATGACGTCGCGCGCGTCGTCGGGGTCGCGCGGGATGAGGACCTCGCGCAGCCGCGCGGCGGCGGCGTCGGCGGCCTCGCGCAGCGCCGGCAGCTCGGCGGCGAACGCCGCGTCCTGCTCCGCGAGCTCCGCGGCGGCCTCCGCGTCGTCGGACGCGGCGCGCCACGCCTCGTAGGCGTGGGCGACCCGGCCGAGCTCGGCGTAGCGGCGGCCCAGGCGCCGGGCGCGTGCCGCGTCGGCGTGCACGGCGGGGTCGGCGAGCTGCGCCTCGATCTCGGCGTGCTCGGCGAGCATCGCCCTCGCGGCGGCGAACTGCTCGCTCACGCGCGTCTCCTCAGGGGTCGGGTCGGAAGGCCGGGAAACGCAGCAGCGCCGGTGCCCGGGCGGACACTGCCATGGAGGGCAGTCGTCCGCACCGGGGCACCGGCGCTGCCGAGGTGCTAGTTGGCCTTCTTGCCGTAGCGGGCCTCGAACCGGGCCACGCGGCCACCGGTGTCGAGGATCTTCTGCTTGCCCGTGTAGAACGGGTGGCAGGCGCTGCAGACGTCGGCGTGGATCTTGCCGGTCGTCACGGTGCTGCGGGTGACGAACGAGTTGCCGCAGGTGCACGTGACCTCGGTGACCACGTACTCCGGGTGGATGTCAGACTTCACGGGGATCTCCTTGGTGGGGTGCCTCCGGGTCCCGACGCGGACGCGCGCGGGTGAACCGCAGACCAGCGAGCCATTCTGCCAGAACCCCGAGCAGGCCCGAAATCATCCCGCGATCCCTAGGATGCCGGGGTGCCTGCTGCTCGACCCGCCGACCCGTCCGACGACCCTGGGCGCCCGCTCGTCGTGGGCCTCGTCATCGACGACGACCTCGACCGGCCGGACGGCGTCCAGCAGTACGTGCTGACCCTCGGCGCCGAGCTGACGCGACGCGGGCACGACGTGCACTACGTCGCCTCGACGACGCGGCGCACCGACCTGCCCCTGCACGTCCTGGGGCGCAACGTCGGCGTGACGTTCAACGGCAACCGGCTCAACACCCCGCTGCCCGCGTCGCGCGCGCAGGTGCGGCGCCTGCTGCGCGAGGTCCCGTTCGACGTGCTGCACGTGCAGATGCCGTACTCCCCCGTCCTCGCGGGGCGCGTGGTGTCCGCGGCGCCGGCGCGCACCGCGGTCGTCGGGACGTTCCACATCTACCCGCACTCGCGCCTCGTCACCGTCGGCACGCGCGCGCTCGGGCTCCTCGAGCGGCGGCGGCTGCGCCGGTTCCGGCACGTGTTCGCCACCTCCGAGGCCGCGGCGCGGTTCGCGCACGACACGTTCCGCGTCCCGACGGCCGTGCTCGGCAACCCCGTCGACGTCACGCGGTTCCCCCCGGCCGACGACACCCCGCCCGCGGACCGGCCCGTGCGCATCGTGTTCCTCGGTCGGCTCGTGGAGCGCAAGGGCCCGCGCGAGCTGCTCGAGGCGGCCGTCGCGATGACCCGCGCGGGCACCCGCACGCCCTGGACGCTCACCATCGCCGGGCGCGGGCCGCTGCACGACGAGCTCGCGGCCGTCGTCGTGCGCGAGGGGCTCACCAACGTCGAGCTGCCCGGGTTCGTCGCCGAGGAGGACAAGGCGGCGCTGCTGGCCGACGCGGACGTCGTCGCGCTGCCGTCCACCGGCGGGGAGAGCTTCGGCATCTCCGTGGTCGAGGCGCTGGCCGCCGCGCGCGGCGTCGTCGTGGCGGGCGACAACCCCGGCTACCGCACGACCATGGCGGGCCTCGAGCGCCAGCTCCTCGACCCGAGGGACACGGCGACGTTCGCGCGGGTCCTCGCGCGCTGGGTCGACGACCCCGCCGGGCGCGCCGAGGTCGCGCAGCGCCAGCGTGCCGCCGCCGCGCGGTTCGACACGCCGCGCATCGCCGACGAGGTCGAGCGCGCCTACCGCGCCGCGCTCGCCGCCGCCCGCTCCGACCGCTGACCCGGGCTCAGCGCGGCGGCACCTCGGCGGCCGTCCGCACGCCCACCGCGACCCAGCGCCGGAGCACCTCGTCGTCGCCCAGCCGGTCGGTGTCCACCACGACCCAGCCGCGCAGGTCCGACCCGCGCATCCGCGCCGGGCGCACGCCCTCGCTCGCCAGCAGCTCGGCGCGGTCCTCCAGCGGGACGCGCACCATGAGCCCCTCCGAGCGGGTGCTCACCACGACCGCCATGCGCCCGTCGAGCAGGAACGCGAGCCCGCCGAACATGCGCTTCTCGGTCACGTCGTGGTCCGCTGTCCCCGCGAGGGCGGCGCGCACGCGCGCCCCCAGCGCCTCGTCGACCATCGGTCCCCCCTCCGCGTCGCGTCCATGGTGGCCCCGCGTGCGCGGACGCGGAAGTCGGGACACTGTGGGAGGCGGCCCGCCGACGACACAGGAGGACCGGATGACCCAGCAGGCCCCGGGCGAGGCGCTCGACGAGCGCAGCGTCCTGCAGGAGTACCTGCGCGGCGCGCGCGAGGCGCTGCTCTGGAAGCTCGACGGGCTCTCCGAGCGGGACGCACGACGCCCGATGACCCCGACCGGCACCAACCTGCTCGGGCTCGTCAAGCACTGCGCGGGCGTCGAGATCGGGTACTTCGGGGAGACGTTCGGCCGCCCCTGGCCGGGCCCCGACCTGCCGTGGCTCGCCGACGACGCCCCCGACAACGCCGACATGTGGGCCACCGCGCAGGAGTCGACCGACGACGTCGTCGGGCTCTACCGCGCGGTGTGGGCGTTCTCCGACGAGCTCGTCGACCACGCGCCGCTCGACACGCCCGGCCGCGTGCCGTGGTGGTCCGACGCCCGCGGGACCGTGACCCTGCGGCAGGTCGTCGTGCACGTCGCGACGGAGACGCACCGGCACGCCGGGCACGCCGACGTCGTCCGCGAGCTCGTCGACGGCTCCGCCGGCCTGCGCCCCGGGGCGCTCAACCTGCCCCACCCCGACGGCGACGACTACTGGCGCGGCTACGTCGCGCGGCTGCAGTCCGTCGCCGACTCGTTCGCCCCAGGAGGACAGCAGTGACCTACCGCATCGGCTACCTGGTCGGGAGCCTGTCGAGCACGTCCATCAACCGCACCGTCGCCCGCGCGCTCGTCGGGCTCGCGCCCGCGACGCTCGAGCTGCACGAGATCGGCATCCGCGACCTGCCCCTGTACTCCCCCGACTTCGACGAGGACTACCCGCCGGAGGGCCGCGCGCTCAAGGAGGCGATCGAGTCCTCCGACGGCGTCCTCATCGTGTCGCCCGAGTACAACCGCTCGATCCCCGGCGCGCTGAAGAACGCGATCGACTGGGCGTCGCGGCCGTGGGGCACCAACTCCTTCGCGCGCAAGCCCACGGGCATCATCGGCGCGTCGGTCGGCGCCATCGGGACCGCGGTCATGCAGTCGTCGATGCGCAGCGTCCTGAGCTTCCTCAACGCCCCCCAGCTCAACGCGCCCGAGGCGTACCTGACGTTCGACCCCGAGCACTACGCCGACGACGGCGCCGGGAACGTCACCGTGACGGACGAGGACACGCGCCAGTTCCTGCAGCACTACGTCGACGAGTACGCCGCGTTCGTCGAGCGGGTCCTGTCCGTCACCGCGCCCGGGCACATCGGCGACCCGACCTGAGCCGTCAGCGCGGCTCCAGGCGCGCGAGCTCCTTCTCGAACCACACCAGCCCGGCGGCCCCCAGGTCACCGACCCGGCGGCGGAACGCGCGCGTGCGCACCTCGCGCCGGCGCAGCTCGAGCCACCCGTCCGAGCGCAGCCCCGTGAGGTGCGCGGGCGCGCGCACGTGGTCGCGCCGGGCGCCCTTGTCCTGCGACGTCAGCTGCGCGACGACCGCGGTGCCGCCCGCGACCTCGAGCACCAGCACGGGCCGGTCCTTCGCCCCCGACCCGTCGTCGAAGGGCACCATCGCGAACCACACCTCGCCCGGTGCCGGCCGGGCACCCGCCCGCCCGCGCGCCAGGCGGACGAGACGGACGACGACGAGCACGACGACCGCCAGCGCCGCACCCGGCGCCCACGGGGGCAGCCCCGCGTCCGACGCCCACGAGGTCACGGCCTCCACCCACCCGCTCACCGCTCGGACATCGGCCCACGGCGCCCCGACCTTGAACCGCGCTCCCCGCCCCGCGCACGGAGCCGGGGACGACGACGGCCGCGCCCCCGGAGGGGACGCGGCCGTCGCGGTACGTGGACGTCAGACCGTGCGGCCCGCGTTCTCCTCGCCCCAGCTGCCCGGGGTGGTCTTCTGGACCTGCAGGAGGAACTCGACGTTCGACTTCGTGTCCTTGATCTTGCCCGTGAGCAGCTCGATCGCCTGCTGCTGGTCGAGCGCACCGAGCACGCGCCGCAGCTTGTAGACGATCTGCAGCTCGTCGCGCGACATGAGGAGCTCCTCGCGCCGCGTGCCCGAGGCGTTCACGTCGACCGCCGGGAAGATGCGCTTGTCCGCGAGCGAGCGGGACAGGCGCAGCTCCATGTTCCCCGTGCCCTTGAACTCCTCGAAGATGACCTCGTCCATCTTGGAACCGGTCTCCACGAGCGCCGAGCCGAGGATCGTCAGCGAGCCGCCGTTCTCGATGTTGCGCGCCGCGCCGAAGAACTTCTTCGGCGGGTACAGCGCCGAGGCGTCGACACCACCCGACAGGATGCGCCCCGACGCGGGCGCCGCCAGGTTGTAGGCGCGCGACAGGCGGGTGATCGAGTCGAGCAGCACCACGACGTCCTGGCCGAGCTCGACCAGGCGCTTGGCGCGCTCGATCGCGAGCTCCGCGACGATCGTGTGGTCCGACGCGGGGCGGTCGAAGGTCGAGGCGATGACCTCGCCCTTGACCGACCGCTCCATGTCCGTGACCTCCTCGGGGCGCTCGTCGACGAGCACGACCATGAGGTGGACCTCGGGGTTGTTCGCGGTGATCGAGTTCGCGATCTGCTGCATGATGATCGTCTTGCCCGCCTTCGGGGGCGCGACGATCAGGCCGCGCTGGCCCTTGCCGATGGGCGCGACGATGTCGATCACACGCGGCGTCAGACGGCCCGGGTCGGGCGTCTCGAGCCGCAGCCGGTCCTGCGGGTACAGCGGCGTGAGCTTCTGGAACTCCGGCCGCTGGCGCGCCTCGTCCGGCGTCAGGCCGTTGATCGTGTCCAGGCGCACGAGCGCGTTGAACTTGTTCGGCCGGTTGCCCTGCGGGGCCGGCTCGCCCTCGCGCGGCTGGCGCACCGCACCCGTGATCGCGTCACCGCGGCGCAGGCCGTACTTCTTCACCTGGCCGAGCGACACGTAGACGTCGTTCGGGCCGGGCAGGTAGCCCGTGGTGCGCACGAACGCGTAGCTGTCGAGCACGTCGAGGATGCCCGCGACCGGCAGCAGCACGTCGTCGTCGGTCAGCTCGACCTCGTCGAGCGCCAGGTCCGACTGGCCGCGCCCGCGGCCGCGCTTGCGGTCACGGTCGCGGTAGCGGTCGCGCGAGCGGCGACGGCGGCCGCCGCGCTCGTCGTCGTCGCCCTGCGCCTGCTGACCCGCCGCACCCTGCTGGGCCTGCTGGCCCTGCCCGCGCTGCTTGTCGGCGCCCTGCTTGTCGCCCTGCTTCTCGGCCTGCTTGTCGCCCTGCTCGTCGGCGGCACCCTGGCCCCGGCCGGCGCGGCGCGAGCGGCGCTCCTCGGTGACGGCCTCGGCCGCCGCCTCCGCGGCGCGCTGCGCGCGGTCGTCGTCGCGGCCCTCGCGCTCGGCGCGGGGCTCGCGACCCTCGCCGCGCGTCGGCTCGATCGCGGCGATGCGCGCGTCGATCGCGGCCTCGAGACCCGCCAGGGCGTCCCGGGCGGGACCCTGCTCACGGCGGGCGCCGCGGGTACGCGCGGCACGGCGCGGCGCGTCGTCGCCGGACGTCTCGACGGCGGCCTCGACCGCGGGCGCGGCGGACGCGGGCGCCGGCTCCGTCACCGGTGCCACCGCCTGCTCGCGGCGCGTGTCGAGCGCGCGCGGACGGGAGCCGCCGCGCGCGGCGTCGATCGCCGCCACGAGGTCGCCCTTGCGCATCTTCGAGATGCCCTTGACGCCCAGCTCGGACGCCATCGCCTGCAGCTCCGGGAGCCGCAGCGTCGAGATCGACCCGCTGGACTGGTTGGTGTCTGTCACGAAGGACCCTTCCCCCTCGTCGGAGGCCTCACGGGGTAGGAGGCCGGCGTCCCGTCGGACGTACGTCCGCGACGAGACGGTTCTGGAGCCCACGCGCGGCTCACGACGGTGTCGGCGACGCGTTCGGGGCTGGGGTGTTCCCGGTGTCAGTGCCTGGGAAGCGGGACCTGGACCCGCGGATGTCCTGCGGGATCACCGGACGGGGAGGGCACGCGACCCGGAGGATGTGGTCCGGGGGAACGCGTCGATGCTACCACTGTCGGCCCGCTGACCGGCCCGGATGACCCGTCGCGACGCGCCTCACCCGATCGAGTGGTCCCCCACGTCGAGCCGCACACCCGACGGGTCGACGGGCAGCTGCCGGATCACCCAACCGCCCAGCACGCCGCCGAACGTCTCGTCGATCGCCGCGTCCGCGTCCGTGCCCACGGCCTCGCCCGGGGCGCCCGCCGCGCCCGGGCGGCGGCGCGCGAGCGCGAGCACCGTCGGGCCCGCACCCGAGACGACCGCCGCGACCCCGCGCTTGCGCAGCGCGTCGACGAGCGCGAGCGAGTCCGGCATCACGCGGCGCCGGTACTCCTGGTGCAGCCGGTCCACGGTTGCGTCGAGCAGCAGGTCGGGCCGGCGCCCGAGCGCCTGCACGAGCAGGGCCGCGCGGCCCGCCTGCAGCACCGCGTCCGCGTGCGGCACCGTCTCCGGCAGCACGCCGCGGGCCGCCTTCGTCGACAGGTGCGTCGGCGGGACCATCACGACGGGCGCCACGTCCGGGTGCACCTCGACCTGCGTCGCGCCGACCGCGCCGCTCGGCGTCGTCCACGCGATCGTCGCGCCGCCGAGGATCGCGGGCGCCGCGTTGTCCGGGTGCCCCTCCATCTGCGACGCGAGCGCGAGCACCGTCGCGTCGTCGAGCGCCTCCGGCTCGCTGATGAGCCCGCGCGCCGCGACGATGCCCGCCACGACGGCCGCGGCCGACGAGCCCAGGCCCCGGCCGTGCGGGATCGCGTTGCGGCACGTCAGCGCCAGCCCCGCCTGCGGCGCGCCCACGTGGTCGAGCGCCGTGCGGATCGCGCGCACGACGAGGTGCCGCTCGTCGTCCGGCACCGAGCCGGCACCCTCGCCCTCCACCGCGACGGTCACGCCCGGCGCGGCGACCGCGCGGACCTCGACCTCGTCGTGCAGCGCCAGGGCCATCCCCAGCGCGTCGAAGCCCGGCCCGAGGTTCGCCGTCGTCGCCGGGACGCGCACCCGGACACGGTCGGCCCGCAGTCGCACGGTCGTCGCCTCAGCCCAGGCCGAGCGCGTCCGCGATGGACACGACGTCCGCGGCCACGCGCACCGGGGTGACCTCGCCGCCGTCGGCGCGGCGCAGCGCCCACTGCGGGTCCTTGAGGCCGTGGCCCGTGACGGTGATCGTGATGCGCGCACCGGCCGGCACGCGCCCCTCGTCGGACAGGCGCAGCAGCCCCGCCACGCCCGCCGCCGACGCCGGCTCGACGAACACGCCGACCTCCGCCGACAGCACGCGGTGCGCGCGCAGGATCTCCTCGTCCGTGACCGACTCGATGAGGCCGCCCGAGACGTCGCGCGCCTCCTCGGCCTGCCGCCACGAGGCGGGGTTGCCGATGCGGATCGCGGTCGCGATGGTCTCCGGCTCGCTCACCGGGTGGCCCAGCACGATCGGGGCCGCGCCCGCCGCCTGGAAGCCCCACATGACCGGCGTGCGCGTCGCGACGGCCCCGTGCTCCGCGCCGTCGTCGAGGCCCGCGTACTCCCGGAAGCCCTTCCAGTACGCGGTGATGTTGCCCGCGTTGCCGACCGGGAGGACGTGGACGTCCGGGGCGTCGCCGAGCGCGTCGACGATCTCGAACGCCGCGGTCTTCTGCCCCTGGATGCGGTCCGGGTTCACCGAGTTGACCAGCTCGACGGGGTACGCCTCGGCGAGCTTGCGGGCCGCGATGAGGCAGTCGTCGAAGTTGCCGTCGACCTGCAGCAGCGTCGCGCCGTGCGCGATCGCCTGGCTCAGCTTGCCCATGGCGATCTTGCCGTCCGGCACGAGCACCGCGCACACCATGCCCGCGCGCGTCGCGTACGCCGCCGCCGACGCGGACGTGTTGCCCGTCGACGCGCACACCACGGCCTTCGCGCCGCGGGCCGCCGCCGCCGACATCGCGGTCGTCATGCCGCGGTCCTTGAACGAGCCCGTCGGGTTCATGCCCTCGAACTTCACGTGCACGTCCGCCCCCGTGCGCTCGCTCAGCGCGGGCGCCGGGATCAGCGGCGTGCCGCCCTCGAACAGCGTGACCGGGTGGGTCGTGAGGTGCGCGGGCAGGCGGTCGGCGTACTCGGCGATCACGCCGCGCCACTGGTGGGCCATCAGGCTCCTTCGACTCGCAGGACGGACACGACGTCACGCACGACGTCGAGGTCGGTGAGGGCGGCGACCGTGGCCGCCAGGGCGCTCTCGCGCGCCGTGTGCGTCGTGATCAGCAGGCGCGCGACGTCCTCGGCGGCGCCGCCGTCCGACGACTGGCGCACCGCCTCGATCGACACGTCGTGCCCCGCCAGGACGTGCGCGACCTGCGCGAGCACGCCCGGACGGTCGTCGACGTCGAGCCGCACCTGGAACCGCGTGCGCGCCGCCTCCGCCGGGAGCACCGGCAGGTCCGCGTACGACGACTCCACCGGGCCGCGGCCGCCGAGCACGCGGTGCCGCGCGACCGACACCAGGTCGCCCAGGACCGCCGACGACGTGGGCGCACCGCCCGCGCCGCGCCCGTAGAACATCAGCTCGCCGGCCGCCTCCGCCTCGACGAACACCGCGTTGAACGCGCCGCGCACGCCCGCCAGCGGGTGGTCCAGCGGCACGAGCGCCGGGTGCACCCGCACCTGGATGCCCGTCACGTCGTCGAGCGTGTTGCGCTCCGCGATCGCGAGCAGCTTGATCGCGTGTCCCGTGCGCTGCGCCCACGCCACGTCCGCGGCCGTCACGCCCGTGATGCCCTCGCACGCCACGTCGTCGAGCGACACGCGCGTGTGGAACGCGAGCGACGCGAGGATCGCCGCCTTGGCCGCCGCGTCGTGGCCCTCGACGTCCGCCGTCGGGTCCGCCTCCGCGTAGCCGAGCGCCTGCGCCTCCTCGACGGCCTGCTCGAGCTCGAGCCCGTCGGTCGCCATGCGGTCCAGCACGTAGTTCGTCGTGCCGTTGACGATGCCGAGGACGCGCTGCACCTGGTCGCCCGCGAGCGACTCGCGCACCGGCCGGACGATCGGGATCGCGCCCGCGACCGCCGCCTCGAAGTACAGGTCCACGCCCGCCGCGTCGGCCGCCTTGTAGAGCGTCGGGCCGTCCGAGGCGAGCAGCGCCTTGTTGGCCGTGACCACCGACGCGCCGTGCTCGATCGCGCGCAGGATCAGCGAGCGCGCCGGCTCGATGCCGCCCATCACCTCGACGACGACGTCCGCGCGCTCGACCAGGGCGGTCGCGTCCGTCGTCAGCAGCGCCTCCAGCGGCGTGCCCGTGACGCCCTCGCGCGGCGCCGACGCGTCGCGCACGGCGATCCCGGCGATCTCGAGCGGGGCGCCGACACGCGACGCGAGCTCCTCGGCGTGCGTGACCAGGCGGCGGGCCACCTCGGTGCCGACGACACCGCAGCCCAGCAGGGCGACCTTCAGGGGGGCGGGCACACGACCTCCGGTGCTCTCGTCGGGACAGCGCACAGGATAGGGCGCGCGCGTGGCGGCCGGGTCAGGACGTCCGGTCGGCAGGACGCGCACGGACGCGCGGGGACCCGCCCGGACGCGCCGCGGGGGCGGCCGGTCGGACCGGTCCGCCCCCGCGGGGTGCTCGCTGCGACGTCTGCGCGCGGTCAGTACACGACGAGCGACGCGTTCTTCGTCGACTTCGCGACCGTCGCCGAGCCGTTGTACGTCACGGTCACGGTGTACGTGCCCTTCGGCAGCTTCGGCAGCGTGAACGTGCGCTTGCCGTTCACCAGCGTGGCCGTCGCCGCCGCCTTCGTGCTGCCGTTGCGCTTCACGACGACCTTGGCGGTGCCGGTGACCTTCGCCGCCGCGGTCACGGTCACCACGACCTTGCCCTTGACGGTCGACTTCACCTTCGCCGCCGTCACCTTCGTCGTGCTCGCCGCCTTCGCGACCGTCCGCGTCGAGGAGACGCTCGCCGGCTTGGACCGGGTGTCACCGGCGTACGACAGCTTGAGCGTGTGCTTGCCGACCGCGAGCGTCCGCGGCACCGACAGCTTGACCTTGCCGCTGGAGCTCAGCGTGCCCGAGGCCAGGACCTTCGAGCCCTCCGAGAGCGTGACCTTGCCGGTCGGCTGCGTCGCACCGGTCACCTTCACCCAGAGCGTCGAGGTCGTGCCGTACGACAGCGTCGGCCACGTCGGGGCGACGGTCGCCTTGCCGCGCTCGTAGAAGGAGATCGGCGTGTACGTCTCGTAGGCGGCGACCTTGCCGCCGCCGCCGGCGTACGTGTAGATGCCGAAGTTGCCCTCGGCGTCCGCGAGCCACGACCGGTCGACCTTGAGGGTCGCGGTGAACGTGCCGTCCTCGCGCAGCTCGGTGTACGCCGCGTCCTCGAGGGACTGACCGGATCCGTCGAAGCTCGCCGCCGGGACCGCCCAGACGATGCCCGCGCCGTTGCCGTGCTCTCCCGACGGGTTCGTGCGGGCGGAGGACGGTGCGCCCTCGGACGGCCGCCACACGTCGGCGTAGCGGCCGAACGCCACGTAGAGCCCGGCGGGGCGCCCGGCGAACGGCGGGCGGGTGCCCGTGTTGAGCGACGGGTCGAAGCCGCGGCCCTTGACGGTGACGACCGACGTCAGGTCGTCCGGCAGCTCGGTCGTCGAGACGGTGACCCGGTCGTAGAACGTGACCGGCGTGTACGTCTCGTACGACGCCACGACGCCGCCCCCGCCCGCGTACGTGTAGATGCCGAAGTTGCCGGCCGCGTCGGCGAGCCACTCCCTGTTCACCTGGACGCTCGCGGTGAACGTACCGTCCTCGCGCAGCTCGGTGTACATGGGCGTGTCGAGCGACTGCGCGGGCGACGAGTGCGCGAACGACTCCGCCGGGACGGCCCACACGACCGCCGCGCCGTTGCCGTGCTCGCCCGACGGGTTCCGACGCGCCGAGGACGCGGCGCCCGTCGAGGGCCGCCACTCGTCGTCGTAGCGGCCGAACGCGACGTACACGCCGGCGGCGTGGCCCGCGAACGGCGGGCGGCTGGCGATGTTCAGCGCCGGGTCGAACCCGGTGCCCTCGACCGTGACGACCGTGGTGCCGTCGGAGGGCAGCTCGGTCTGCGAGACCGTGACCGCCCCCGCGGCGAAGGTGACCGTGGCCGTGAAGTCGTCGAGCTCGTCGCCCGCGTGGTACAGCGGGAACGCCTCCTCGCCCTCCTCGGTCAGGGTGAGTCCGGTACCCGTGATCGTGGCGCCGTCCGCCGTCCGGACGACGTCGAGCTCGGCGACGTCCGCGAGCACGACGTCCTCGCCGCCGAACTCGCCCTCGGGGTACGTGCCGAAGGCCTGGGTCGAGGTCGTGCGGATGTCCGCGACGACGACCGTGTCGCCGTCGACCTGGGCGAGCCGCACGTCGTCGAGCTCGACCTCGAAGTAGTGGACCGGGAGCGAGAAGCGCACACCACCCTGCGTCGACAGCGACGGAGCCGCCACGTCGAGGACACCGGCGGAGGCGGGGAACGCGTAGGGACGCTTGGCGTCGCCCTCGGCCGGCTCGAACACCGCCGGGGCGCTCGGCGTGATCTGCCCGCCGAAGTTGGCCACGTAGCTGCGGAAGCTCTGCTTGAAGCCCCAGCTGAACGAGCCCTCCGTCACCTTCTCCAGGGGCGCGGCGGCCGCCGGGCCGGCCGCGACCGCGACGAGCGCGGTCGTGCCCAGTGCGGTGGCCGTCGCGGCCGCCAGCAGGCGGCGGACGCGGCCGCCGGGGGCGGTGCGTGCTGTGAACATCCCAGTCCTCTCGTCGTCGCGCGCCGCGGGGACGACGCGCCGAATGAAGGTTAGCCTTATCTAACTTGGAGCAGATGCCGTTCCGGGTGCGATGTGCGCGACGTCACGGACGACGCGCACGACCCCTCGTCACGGCCGCGACGACGAGCACGACGGCCGCGGCGGCGACCACGAGCGGGCCGACGGAGCGCCAGGCCGAGACCGTGTCCGGCACGGTCACGACGACGCGCAGCGCGAGCCGTCGCTCGACCGTGACGCCGCCGCCGCGCTCGGCGAGGCTCGTCACGACGGCCGCCACGTACTCCCCCGGCTCGGTGCCCTCGGGGACGGCGACGTGCACGGGGACGTCGCCCTCCTCGCCCGGCGCCAGGTCGAGCCGGTCGGGCACGACGAGCCACGCGCCGGGGCCGGACCGGGTGTCGGCGACCTCGAGCCCGCCGTCGCCCTCGCGCGTGTCCGACGCGGTCACCGCGAGGGTGAGCGGCTCGTCGCCCTCGTTCGTCACGACGACCGCGTCGCGGCGCTCGTCGCCCGGGTGGACGGTCAGCGCGACCACGGGGGCGTCGGCCTCGAGCGGGCGCACGGACCACGTCGCGTCCTCCGCGGCGGCGGGGGACGCGAGCAGCACGCCCGCCGTCGCGAGCAGCACGACGGCACGCCGACGACGCGGTGCGGTCCGGGCCATGTCAGCCCAGCGCCGTGAGCGTCAGGACCGTCTCGTAGCGGCCCGGGGCGGCGCCCTCGGGGACGCGCAGTGAGAGCTCGGCGGTCACCCGTGCCGAGGCCGTGCCGGCGGTGCCGACGACGAGCGCGCGCGAGGTGGCGAGCCCACCGCCCGCGGCGGTCGTCGGTGCGATCTCCTTGCCCGCGCGGGCGCCGCGGACCTGCTCGACGAGCAGGGGGCGCCAGCCGAGGTGCTGCGCGCCGAACGAGGCCGAGCCGTCGGCCGTCGCGAACGGGCGCGCCCGGCCCGCGACGGTGAAGCCCGGGCTGCCGCGCCGGGTGTCGGTGACCGTCACGGCCGGCAGCGTGCCCGTGGCCGTGAACGAGCCGTCCGCGCCGACCGCCGCGGTGCCGAGGCTCACGGCGTCGTCCTCGAAGGACCAGGTCAGCGTGCCGGGCTTCGGGCTGCTCGTCGGCGTCGGGGCGGGGGTGGCGGTCGGCTCGGCCGTCGCGGTGGGCGTCGGCGACGGCTCGTCGTCGGCGGACGGCACGACGACGTCGACCGGCAGCGCCGGCTTGTTGTCCTGCAGGCCGCCGCAGCTGGTCGAGTAGAAGTGCGTCTGCAGCGAGTCCGGCATCGCGGTGACGAACTCCGGCGGCCACGAGCCCCACACGTTCCCCGTGCACGTCTCCTGCGGGGCGCCCGCGGGGGTGACCCGGACGCCCTGGAAGTCGGGCGTCAGGCGCACCGTGTCCGTCGCGGTCGCGGCCCGGGAGCCCGCCGAGAACGTCAGCACGGCGACCCGACCGAGGCTCCGCGCCGGCGACGGCCGACCCTGCAGGTCCACGCCCGCGGAGACCGCCACGTGGAACGTCAGGTTCCCCGAGCCGTCGGCGCGCAGCGTCAGCACCGGGTCGGAGTACACCTCGTCGGGGGCGTTCAGCTCCGCCGGGTACGCGTTGACCTTGTACGAGCCCGTCCACGCGAGCTGCGTCGCGCCCGACGCGTCGACCGTCCCGGTGCCGCCGCTGAACCGCACGGCGTTCGGCGTCTTCTGCGGGTTGGAGCGCGGCATCGAGGTCGCCGGGACCGGGTCGACCCGGTACTGCGTCTGCGACCCGCCCGAGACCGACCCGGTGAGGATCTCGACGCCCGCCGACGGGTTCGTCAGGCGCCACGGCCCGAAGATCCCCTGCTGCGCGTAGCCGCTGATCCCCCAGGTCAGCGTCGCGTCGTCCGTCGTCGTCGTCGCCTCGTCCGCGGCCGCGGGCAGCGCGGCGAGCGCCAGCCCGGCGGCGGTCAGCAGCGCGGCGGCGGTCCGGACCCTGCGGCTCAGCGCGCCCACGGCAGCACCACCCATCCCTGTCGCAGCCCCAGCGCACCGGCCGAGGCGAGGAGCAGCACCGCGCCGAGCGCACCGACCGCCAGCGGGTCGTGGCGCAGGTCGTCGAGCAGCGAGGTCCCCTCGTCCGGGGGCGCGGCGGGCGTCGCGGCGAGCGACTGCACGCCCGCACCCGCGGGCACCTGCAGCGCACCGGTCGTCGTGCCGTCGGCGCTCGCGTCGGCGCCGCGCACGGCCGCGGCCGGCGGCCGGGCGGCGGTCGCGGGACGGTTGCGCACGACGTTGCGCGGGACCGCGGCCGACGCGGTCGGCTCGGGCTGCGCGGCGCCGCCCCCGCTCCCCGGGCGGTCGTCGTCGCCCCGCGCGGTCACGGGGGCGCTCGCGTCGAAGCTCACGACGACGGGCGTCGGGGGCTTCGCGCGGTCACGCGCCCCGCCCGACGTGTACCAGTAGGAGGCCTGCCCGACGAGCGCCTGGTAGTCCACGAAGTCCTGCGGGAACGCGCCCCAGAACGGGGCGTTCGTCGCGTCGCGCGCGACCTGCGGCGTCCAGCCCGACGGGGCGTTCACCGACCGCCCGACGTACTGCGGCGTCACGACGAGCCCGTCGCGCGTCACGCGCACGTCCTGCAGCTCGGCGAGCGTCACGGTCCGCGGCGCGAGCGCGACCCACCTCGTGGGGTCCTCGCGGTCCGCGCCCCAGCCGGACAGCGTCGCGGTGAGCCTCCCCGCGCCGTCGGCGACCTCGAGCACCGGGTCGGACGCCGACCAGTACGTCATGCCGCCGTAGAACACGGCGGTGAACGAGCCCTTCCAGCGCACCGAGACGGCGCCCGCCTCGACGTCGACCGTGCCGGTGCCGCCGTCGACGACGACCTCGTTGCCGCTCGTCGACTCGACCGCACCCGCCGAGACCGGCTTCCCGGACGCGTCGAGGCAGCGCGTCGCCCACGAGGCGAGCGTCTTGCCGCCCTTCGCGTCCTTCTCGATGCGCACCGCGCCGGCGCGGGCGGCGTAGAAGCCGTCGGCCGCCGTCCACGGCCGCGAGCCGCCCGTCGAGCCGGCGACGCCCGCGGACAGGAAGTTGCATCCGCCGTAGAACGCGCCGCCGCCGGTCTCCGCGTTGACGCCCCAGCGCAGCTGCGCGTCGGTCACGCGCAGCGCCTCGGCCTCCGGGATGGTCACGTCGATGACGACGTCGTCGTCCGCGCCCGCGGGCAGCGCGCCGACGACGACGAGCACGAGGACGGCCCCGAGCGCGGCCGCGAGCCGTGCGCGGCGGTTCACCGGGCCACCTCGACGGTCGCGCGCAGGTCGGGGTCGACCGGGCCGAGCGCCGGGTCGGCGGACGACGCGGCCGGCGGCAGCTCGGTCGTCGGGACAGCGGTCGTCGGGACGACGGTCGTCGGCCCCGTCGTCGATGCGGCCGCTCGCACCCGATGGCGGCGCGCGACGATCGCGCCGGACACGACCAGCGCGAGCAGCACGACGGCGAGCGCGAGCAGCACCCAGGTCACGGCGGACGGGCCGGCGTCCTGCTCGGCGTTCGCGCGCGCGGCGGCGACCGCCGGGTCCTCGATGACGGTGACGGCCACGTCGGCGACCTGGCCGGACGCGGCTCCGGTGAGCGTGAAGGTCGTCGTGCCCGGCACGAGCGTGGCGGGCACCGCGACGACCCCGGCGACCTCGCCGTACGGCCCCGCGGTGAGCGGGCCGACGCCGGCCTGGCCGCCGGACAGCGAGCCGACGACCTGCTCCCCCGCCGCGAAGCCGCGGCCGGTGAACGCGAGGACGCGGCCGCGGACGACCGACGTCAGCGCGGTCGTCACCTCCGCGGGCTCGTCGGCGGTCGGCGCGTCCGCGGTCGGCGCGTCGGTCGCCGCAGGTGCCGCGGTCGCCCCGGCACCGGCCGTCGCGTCCTCGTCGTCCCCCGCGGCGTCGCCTGCGCCGGAGGCGGCGAGGTCGACGAACTCGACGGGCGTGAACGTCTCGTTCGCGGCGTTCACCACGCCGTGCGCACCCATCGTGATGACGCCGCACTGCACCTTCAGGCAGTCGACCGTCTTCACCGTGCCGCTGCGGTCCGCGGCCTGGAACGTGGGGCCGGGGATCACCAGCGTGGTCGACCACGAGCCGTCCGCGCCGACCACGCCGCCGTTCGCCGACCCGGCCGTGTCCGAGCCCGGGTAGGCGACGAACCGCTGGAAGCCCGCGTTGTCCTTCGCCTCGGAGTCGGGCACGTACAGGTAGTCGAGGCCCGTCTGACCGCCCTTGCTGGGCCGCCACGAGCCGCCGGCCGGGTCGTCGACCCACCCGAACACCACGTACACGCCGCCGAACCCGCCGCTCAGCGACCGGAAGCCGGTCCCGCGCAGCGTCACGCGCGTCGAGTACGTCGTGTCGGCCTGCGCCTTGCCGTGCTCGTTGGCGACGGTCACGCGCGCCGCGGCGGACGCCGGGGCGGCCGCGAGCGTGAGGCCGCCGAGCGCGAGCGTGCCGGCCACGAGCGCGGCGCCGAACCGGGCGGCCCGCGTCCTGAGGTGCGTCATCGGATCTCCTCCAGGGCGGCGGCACGCACGGGCAGCACGACGAGCTCGTCGGAACCCGGGCGCCGCACCACCTCGATGGGGTGGCGGTAGACGTCGGTCAGCAGCTCGCCGGTGAGAACGTCGTGCGGGGCGCCGTCCCCGCGCACGACGCCCTCGGCGAGCAGCACCACGCGGTCGCAGTACGCCGCGGCGAGCGTGAGGTCGTGCAGCACGACGACGACCGCGGCCCCGTCGCGCGCCCAGCGCACCGCCTCGGCGAGCAGCGCCTCCTGGTGCCGGATGTCGAGCGCGGCGGTCGGCTCGTCGAGCAGCAGCACGGCCGGCTCCTGCGCGAGCGTGCGGGCGAACGACGCGCGGGCCTTCTCGCCGCCGGACAGCGTCGGGTAGCGGCGCGTCGCCAGGTGCGTGACGTCGGCGGTGGCCATGACGGCGTCGACCACCGCGTCGTCGTCGTCCTCGCGCTCGGTGCCGCGCCACGGCGCCCGGCCCATGCGGACCACGTCGACCACGTCGAACGGGAAGGACAGGCGGTTCTCCTGCAGCAGGACCGCGCGGCGGCGCGCGAGGTCCGCCAGGCGCAGCGTGCGCACGTCGACGCCGTCGAGCTCGACGGTGCCCTCGTCGGGCGTCACGTCGCCGGCGAGGACGCCGAGCAGCGTGGACTTGCCGGCGCCGTTGGGGCCGAGCAGCGCGAGCACCTCGCCCGGGCGCACCTCGAGGTCGACGCCGTCGACGACGGTCGTCGTGCCGTACCGCACCCGGATGCCGCGGGCCCGCAGCGCGCTCACGCCCAGCCTCCCGCGCTGCGTCGCGTGCGGCGGATGAGCCAGAAGAAGAACGGGCCGCCGCACAGCGCGGTGAGCATGCCGATCGGCAGGTCCGCGTACGCGACCGCGGTGCGTGCGACGAGGTCCGCGCCGAGCAGCAGGACCGCGCCGCCCAGGGCGCTCGCGGGGACGAGCACGCGGTGGCCGGGGCCGACGAGCATGCGCACCAGGTGCGGCACGACGAGCCCGACGAAGCCGATGACGCCGCAGAACGCGACCGCGCCTGCGGTCAGCAGCGCGACGAGCACGATGCAGACGACGCGCAGGCGCTCGACGTCGACGCCGAGGTGCCGTGCGGGCCGCTCACCCAGCGCGAGCAGGTCGAGCTGCCGGGCCGTGGCGCGCGCGCCGAGGATCCCGAGCAGGACGACGGGCGCGACGACGGCGACGTACGGCCAGCGCGTGCCGTTGAGGCTGCCGAGCTGCCAGAACACGATCTGCTCGCGCGCCTGCGTGTCGCCGAGGAACGTGAGGAACGCGATCGCGGCCCCGGCGACCGCGTTGACCGCCACGCCCGTGAGCACGAGCGTCACGACCTGCGTGCGCCCGTCCTCGCGCGCGGTCAGGTAGACGAGCATCGTCGTCGCCAGGCCCGCGGCGAACGCGAGCAGCGCGACCGTCCAGGAACCCGCGAACGTCCAGCCGAACACGATCACCGTGCACGCGCCGACGGCCGCGCCGGAGCTCACGCCCACGACGCCCGGGTCGGCGAGCGGGTTGCCGAACACGCCCTGCATGAGCGCGCCGCCCGTGGCGAGCGCGGCGCCGACGAGCATGGCCATCGCCACGCGCGGGAAGCGGATGGTCCACAGCGCGGCGTCGGTGCTGGGGTGCGTGGCCTGCGCGCCGGCGTCGATGCCGAGGCGGCGCAGCACCGAGCCGAGCACCTCGGCCGGCGGGATCCGCAGCTGGCCGGTGCCCGCGGCGAGCAGGGTGAGCGCGACGAGCGCGAGGGCCAGGACGACGAACAGCGCGACGACCCGGCCGCGGCGGGCCTCGTCGCGCGGGGCGACGACGGGCGCCGCGGTGCGCACGGTGGCGCCGCGCAGCGCCGTGCGCACCGGCCCGGGCGTCGTGGGCGCGTCGGCCGGCCGCGGAGGCGCGGTGTCGGTGGACGCGGTGCCGGTGGGCGCGGCGTCGCTCGTCGTCGGCACGTCCGACCGCGGGCTCGTCAGGCTCACGACCGCGCCGGGGCGTACAGCGCGACCGCGAGCGCGTCGAGCACGTCGGGGGTCTGCGAGCCGAACGCGAGGACCTCGGTGTCGTCCATGTCGACCACGCGCCGGTTCTTCCCGGCCGGCGTGCTCGCCACGGCGGGGAGCTGCTCGAGCAGCCCGTCGACACCGCCGACGGACTCCAGGCCCTTGGTCATCACGATGACGACGTCCGGCGCGGCCTTGATGAGGCCCTCGTCGGTCACGGGCTTCATGCCGTCCCAGCCGATCTCGCCGGCGATGTCGACCGCGCCGACGGCCTCGATGAGCGAGTCCGCGCCGGAGCCGCCGCCGAACAGGTAGTAGACGCCGGCCTGCCCGCGCAGGTACAGGAACGTCACGCGCAGCCTGTCCGCCGGGTTCTGCGGGGCGACCTGGGCGATCTCGGCGATCTTCGCCTCGATGGCCGCGGTCGTGCGCTCGGCGAGGCGCGTGCCGACGTCGCTCACGCCGAGGGCGTCCGCGACCTGCTGGATGAGGTCCGCGGTGCCCTGCACGGAGCGCTCGGAGTCGACGACCACGACCGGGACGCCCGCGTCGCGCATCTGCAGCACGACGTCCCAGGGGCCGAGGCTCGTGTCGGTGACGATCACGGTGGGCGCGAGCTCGAGGATCGCCTCGGCGGACAGCTCGTGCCCGTTCGTCGTGACGAGCGGCTTGTCGACGATCTCCGCGAACTCCGACGAGCGGTCGCGGCCGACGACCGAGTCGCCCAGGCCGAGCTCGTAGACGATGCGCGCGGTCGTGCCGTACATGTCGAGCGCGAGGATCCGGCTCGTGTCGCTCACCGTGACCGTGGTGCCCTGGACGTCGGTCACCGTGGCCGGCAGCTGCGGCGTCGGGTTCTCCTCGACCGGGTGGATCTCCGCGTCCGCGACGACCGCGGTCGACGGGCCGGTGATCGCACGGGGGTCCTGGGCGACCTCGACGTCCGCGAGGCGCACGCCGCCGTCGGCGGACGCGGTGCCGCCCGACGAGGCGCCGCCCCCGCAGCCGGAGACGACGAGGGCCACCGCCAGGGTCGCGAGCAGACCACGGAGCGTGCGCGCGCCGGGCATGGTGAGGTCGACCTCCGGGGGTGTGGGGAGCAACCCGCCCATCGTAGCCGGGCGAAGGTTAGGCTCACCTACCTCCTTAGAGGGTCGTTGGTCACACGTCCAGGGACCTTGGTCACCCCTGGTCGGCGATCAGCCCTGGTCGATCGCCAGGAGGTCGTCGACCGTCTCCCGGCGCAGCAGCGTGCGCACCTCGCCGTCGCGCACCGCCACGACCGGCGGACGCGTGAGCATGTTGTAGTTCGACGCCATCGACCGGCCGTACGCGCCGGTCGCCGCGACCGCGAGCAGGTCGCCCGCCCGCACGTCCGCCGGGAGCTGCACCTCGTGCACGACGATGTCGCCCGACTCGCAGTGCTTGCCGACGACCCGCGCCAGCACGTGCGGCGCCGTCGAGAGCCGCCCCACGACCTCCGCGTGGTACCGCGCGCCGTACAGCGCGGGGCGGATGTTGTCGCTCATGCCGCCGTCGACCGACACGTACAGCCGCTCGGTCTCGTCGTCCACGCGCACCGGCTTCACGGTGCCGACCGTGTACAGCGTCAGGCCCGCCGGGCCGACGACCGCGCGCCCCGGCTCGATCGAGAACCGCGGCAGCGGGGTCCCGAGCTCGGCCGCCGCGGCCGCGACCGACGACGCGACGTCCTTCGCGATGCGGTCCGGGTCGAGCGCGACCTCACCCGGCAGGTACGCGATCCCGTACCCGCCGCCGAGGTCGACCTCCTCGACCAGCACGCCCGTGCGCGCCGCGAGCTGCGCGCGCAGCTCGAGCACCACGCGCGCCGCGACCTCGAAGCCCGACGGGTCGAGGATCTGCGAGCCGATGTGCGAGTGGATGCCCAGCAGCCGCAGCTCCGGGCGCTCCACCACGGCGAGCAGCGCCTGCATCGCCGGGGAGTCCTGACCGTCGCGCGCCGCGACCGACAGGCCGAACTTCTGGTCCTCGTGCGCCGTCGAGATGTACTCGTGCCCGCCGGCGTGCACACCGGTCGTCACGCGCACCATCACCGGAGCGGGGTCCCCGCCGCGGGACCGCACGAGCGCCGCGAGCCGCTCCACCTCGACCAGCGAGTCGACGATGATCCGCCCCACGCCGTGGTCCAGCGCGAGCGCGAGCTCGTCGTCGGACTTGTTGTTGCCGTGCAGGCCGATGTCCGCGCCCGGCACGCCCGCCCGCAGCGCCACGGCGAGCTCGCCGCCCGAGGCGGTGTCGACCCGCAGGCCCTCCTCGTGCACCCACCGCGCGACGGCGACCGACAGGAACGCCTTCCCCGCGTAGTACACGTCCACGCCCGCGCCGACCTCGGCGAACGCCGCGGCGAACGCGCGGCGGTAGCCCGCCGCCCGCGCGCGCAGGTCCGCCTCGTCGAGCACGTACGCCGGGGTGCCGACCTCGGCCGCGAGCCGCGCGACCGGCACGCCACCGACGACGAGCGCGCCCGCACCGTCCCGCGCGACCCCCGTCGACCAGGGCTCGCCCGGGATGCTCGTCGTCACATCCGCTCCGGCGCGCTCACGCCGAGCAGACCCAGACCGTTCGCGAGCACCTGACGGGTCGCGTCGACCAGCCACAGGCGCGTGCGGTGCACGTCGGTGACCGCCTCGTCGCCCTGCGGCAGCACGTAGCGCTTCGCGTCGTACCACTTGTGGAACCCGCCCGCGAGCTCCTCGAGGTAGCGCGCCACGCGGTGCGGCTCGCGCAGGTTCGCGGCCTGCGCGACGACCCGCGGGAACTGCGCGAGGTGCCCGATCAGCACCGACTCCGTCTCGTGGTCGAGCAGGCCCGCGTCGAAGCCGTCCTCACGGCGCACCCCGGCGTCCGCGGCGTTGCGGCCGATCGCGGCGGTCCGGGCGTGCGCGTACTGCACGTAGAAGACCGGGTTCTCGTTGGTCGCCTTCGCGAGCAGGTCGAGGTCCAGGTCGATCGCCGAGTCCGTCGACGAGCGCGCGAGCGCGTACCGCGCGGCGTCCACACCGACCGCGTCGACCAGGTCGTCGATCGTCACGACCGTGCCCGCGCGCTTCGACATGCGCACCGGCTCGCCGTCCTTGACGAGGTTCACCAGCTGCCCGATGAGGATCTCGAGGTTCACGTCCGGGTCGTCGCCGAACGCCGCCGCGACCGCCTTCATGCGCCCGACGTACCCGTGGTGGTCCGCGCCGAGCATCATGATCACGCGGTCGAACCCGCGCTCGCGCTTGTCCAGGTAGTACGCGATGTCACCGGCGATGTACGCGGCCTCGCCGTCCGACTTGATGACGACGCGGTCCTTGTCGTCGCCGAACGTGGTCGTGCGCAGCCAGGTCGCACCGTCCGCGTCGAAGACGTGCCCCAGCTCGCGCAGGCGGGCCACGGCGCGGTCCACCGCGCCGGACTCGTGCAGCGAGTCCTCGTGGAAGTACACGTCGAAGTCGACGCCGAAGTCGTGCAGCGACTTCTTGATCTCGTCGAACATCAGGTCCACGCCGCGCGCACGGAACGCCTCGAGGGCCTCGTCGTCCGGCAGCGTGGCCGGGTCCGGCTCGCCCGCCGCGGCGGCGTCGGCCGTCACCTGGTCGGCGATGTCGGAGATGTACTGTCCGCCGTAGCCGTCCTCCGGCGCCTCCTGGCCCCGGGCGCGCGCCAGCAGCGAGCGCGCGAACCGGTCGACCTGCGCGCCGTGGTCGTTGAAGTAGTACTCGCGGGTCACCTGCGCGCCCGCGGCCTGCAGGATCCGCGCGAGCGAGTCGCCCACCGCGGCCCAGCGCACACCGCCGATGTGCAGCGGACCCGTCGGGTTCGCCGAGACGAACTCGAGGTTGACGGTGCGCCCCGCCTCGGCCTCGTTGCGGCCGTACGCCTCGCCCTGCTCGACGATGCCGCGCGCGAGCTCGCCCGCCGCCGCGGCGTCGAGCCGGATGTTGAGGAAGCCGGGGCCGGCGACGTCGACCGACGCGATGCCGGCCGTGCTCGCCAGGCGCTTCGCGAGCTCCTCGGCGAACGCCCGCGGGTTCGTGCCCGCCTTCTTCGCGAGCTGCAGCGCCACGTTCGTCGCCCAGTCGCCGTGCTCCCGCTGCCGGGGTCGCTCGATGTGGACGGTCGCCGGGAGGTCGGCGGCGTCGAGGGCGAACGTGCCGTCCGAGACGGCGTCGGCGAGAGCGGCCGCGAGGGCCTGCGAGAGCTGGTCGGGAGTCACCCCTCCAGGGTAGGGGACCCGGACGAGCCGGTTTCCGTCGCGCTCGTCACGTGGAGCGCACGCTCGTCATGCGCCAGGACCTGCGGGCGGCACGCCCGCCACGCGGCGGCGAGCAGCACGACGAGCAGGCCCAGCAGCACCACGAGCGGCACGTCCCACCCGCCCGTCGCCTCGTACAGCAGGCCCACGCCCACCGGCCCGAGCGCCGCGAGCGCGTACCCCACGCCCTGGACCATCCCGGACAGCACCGCCGCCAGGCCGGGCGTCGAGGTGCGCAGCCCGATGAGGGCGAGCAGCACCGGGAACGAGCTCGTGCCGAAGCCGAGCAGCACCATCCACACCGCCGTGCCGCGCGTCGGCGCGAGCAGCAGCCCCAGGTACCCGGCCGCCCAGCACGCGACGAACAGCACGACGAGCGGGAAGGGCGAGCGCATCCGCGCCGTCAGCACGGGCGCGACGAGCGACGCGGGCAGCCCGAGGATCGCGAACAGCGCGAGCCAGCGTCCGCCCGCCTCCGTGCCGAGGCCCAGGTCCGCGAGCATCTCCGGCAGCCAGGCGAACATCGTGTACGTCCCGAGCGAGTTGATCGCGAACGTCACCGCCATGGCCCACGCGAGCGGCGAGCGCCACACCAGCCCCGCGTCGCCCCGCCCGCCGGACACGACGAGCGTCCGGTCGCCGCGCTCGTCGTCGCCGTGCGGACGCCCGGCCCCTCGCCCGGCGGCCCGGCGCAGCAGCTCGCGCACGTGCGCGCGGGCCGTGACCGACCGCACCAGCACCACCAGCCACGGCACCGCAGCGACCAGCCCGACGACCGCCCACACCCCGACCGCCCAGCGCCACCCCGCGGCCCGCGCGAACGGCACCGCCACGAGCGGCGGCACCGCCGTGCTCACCGACAGCATCACCGCGTACGCCGCCGTCACCGGGCCGATCCGGTCCGGGAAGTACCGCTTCACCAGCGGCGGCAGCAGCACGTTGCCCATCCCCAGGCCCGCGAGCGCGAGCACCGACCACACCAGGAACGCCGGCGCCGACGCCGACAGCGCCCGCGCGGCCTCCCCCGCGGCCGACAGCACCAGCGCGGCGACGAGCGTCGGCTCCAGCCCCACGCGGCGGCCCAGCGGCGCGGCGAGCGAGCCGAACACCGCGAACGACAGCACGGGCACCGTCCCGAGCAGGCCGACCTGGCTCGGCGACATCGGCACGTCGACGCGCACCTGGTCGAGGATCGGCGACACCGCCGCGACCGCGATCCGCAGGTCGAGCGCGACGAGCACGATGCCCGCGAGGACGACCAGGCGCCCGCGCAGCGGCGCGTGAGCAGGCGGTCCGGGCGTCACGGCACTCCGCAGGGTGAATCGTCGGGGCGGGGATGACCAGCGTCCCGGACACCCCTGGCACGCAGGGCCTCGGCTCGTGTTGACTGCACCGCATGCCTGTGAACGGAGCCCCGTGGCGATGACGCGACGGACCGGTCTGATCGACGCGACCGTACAGGAGCTGCGGTCCCGCATCACGAGCGGCGAGTGGGCCGTCGGCTCCCGCATCCCACCCGAGCCGCAGCTCGTCGAGCTCCTCGGCGTCGGCCGCAACACCGTCCGGGAGGCCGTGCAGGCGCTCGTGCACGCCGGCCTGCTCGAGCGGCGCCAGGGCTCCGGCACGTACGTGCTGTCCTCGTCGGAGCTCGCCGCGACCATGGGCCGGCAGATCGCGGAGGCGCGGCAGCGCGACGTCGTCGAGGTCCGCCGCGCCCTGGAGATCGAGGCCGCGCGCCTCGCCGCGCGCCGCCGCACCGCGCTCGACGCGAGCACGCTGCTCGACCGGCGCGACGAGCGGGCCGCCGCGTACGTCTCCGGGGACCTGGACGCGATGGTCGCCACCGACCTCGCGCTGCACACGACGATCGTGCGCGCGGCCGCCAACCCCGTGCTCGCGTCGCTGTACGAGAACCTCATCGACGCGATCGGCGAGAACATCCGGTTCAACTTCGTCACCGACTACCACGGGCAGACCGCGCACGACGCCCTGGTCGAGGCGATCGTCGCGGGCGACGCGGCGAAGGCGGTGGCGGAGACGACGACGTACCTCTCGGCCCTCCTCGGCGAACCCTGACCCACCCCAGCCCCGCCCCCT